>Ga0210408_10006255_pt1 | contig 10307 bp, 9 predicted proteins | sample IncBWH4MmetaG_FD_155471 | JGI IMG/M metagenome (GOLD analysis project Ga0210408, IMG submission 155471) | Forest soil microbial communities from Barre Woods Harvard Forest LTER site, Petersham, Massachusetts, United States - Inc-BW-H-4-M | ecosystem: Environmental > Terrestrial > Soil >...
TTTTCCGCCGACACTGACCATCCGGCGATACCGGCCAGGGGCACGAAGTCGAGTGTGTGGGCGCGGACCATTACCATCGAAGACATCTCTCACTGGCTGTCTAAAACTCAGAAAATGCCATTTGATCGTATTGGAGAAAAACACCCACTAAGTCGGCATAGAGTATTAGACAGCGATGTTGGATTCTCCTTGAGGTGCAGATAGTTAGTGCAGCTTCGTACACGTACTGCGCCATCATCGGCGTATGTTGCAGGTCGTTATCGTTCAATGACTGTCCGCCGGATGATGACGATCTTCGATGGGCCGGAAGTCACCGCGAGGGCGCGAGGGTGCTCACCATCTGTCGCTTCATCGTGGATTGTTCCATGACGCTCGTCTGGTCGACGCCATAGAGCGAAGCGAGGAAGGCCTCGTCCCAGGGGCTCAGTCCCTGCGGCGGATCGGGTGCGGGGCGAAACAGCCGCAGAATAGTGGGCACTGGACCCATGTTCGCATCCTGATTGACCTCTGCGAGTCCGACCATACCCACGTAGTCCGCCAGTTGACTGAAATTCAGCCCGTGCACCCGATTCACGTCCACGATCACGATGACGGAGGAGAGCGACCGGACCGCGGAGTAAATGAGGCGCGATCCCGTAGAGACGGTGTTTACCGGCACCTTTGCCGTCCCCAGGCTCAAGCCGAGAGGCCCCCCAGCCAGCGCGTCGGAAGAGATGACCTGCCTGCCCTCGGAGGAGCCCAATTCGGCGTTGTACCAGACGCGCACCGCGCGAGGAGTATCGCGAAACTTCCGCCAATACTCCCAACCATCGCGGGAGTTGAACGTGCGCGGGTCGTGCACCTGCCACTTTTTGATCAGTATCTCAGGCTGCGGTGTCACGACGACGTAGAAGTTGGCTTGGCAGTGCTCACCGCCGAGCGGCGCCTTGGCGGAGCTCGCAATCTGCGACAAGCGCGCCAGAACGAACTCGCCCTGCTCGCGCGGCAATCCCGCCACCAGCGGACAAATTGGAGTGTTCCAGCGCGCGAATGGATCGTGCAGGTAGTGCACTGGCACCGCGGAGACGAACTGGCTCACCTCGCGCTCCACTTCCTTGCGCTCTCTTTGCGCTTCGACCGTGACCGTGCCCAACGGGGCCTTGGCAGGGGGTGGGGCCGTGGCTCCCGCGGGCGATTCGGGCTGCTCACCCAGAACCGTGGAAGACAGCGAAAGCGCCACGGCCGCCACGGCGGCCGCCATGCGCTCGAGCCGTCTTCCCCATGTCGGCGAAGGCTACCGCAAAGGCGCCCCGCGCGGTGTGGCGCTACCAGCGGAGGTTGCCGCTGGGGTAGCCTCCCCCCATGGTGAGCGATACGGAGCTGTATGAGCTCGCAGCGCGCGTCGGCCACAAGCTGCGTGCAGCCGGACGGCGCATCGTCACCGCGGAGTCCTGCACGGGAGGCTGGGTATCCAAGGCGCTGACGGATATCCCGGGCAGCTCACAGTGGTTCGAATGCGGCTTCGTGACGTACTCGAATGAGGCGAAGATCCGCGACCTCGGGGTTTATGGTGGAACGCTCGAGAGCTTCGGCGCAGTGAGCGAGCAGGCCGTGCGCGAGATGGCCGAAGGAGCCCTGCGCGTCGCCCACGCCAGCGTGGCGCTTGCGGTGAGCGGCATTGCCGGACCCGATGGTGCGTTGCCCGGCAAGCCCGTCGGCACGGTGTGGTTCTGCGCTGCGGCACGCGAGGAGAGCGCTATCGACATCATTGCCGAGGAGCAATTCTTCGACGGGGATCGCGCGCAGGTGCGCAGCCGCTCGGTGGAGCACGCGCTGCGGCTCATCCTACGGCTTGATCTGCCAGTACGGCCGGAGAGTACCCCACGCACGCAACCCGCGTGACGCGCGAGCCGGAGGCGGCGCGCCGGCTGTTCTTCGCCCTCTGGCCCGATGAGGCACAGCGGCGCGCCCTCGAGCACGCCGCCGCGAAGGCGGTGCGGCGCTGCGGTGGCCGCCCCGTGCCGGCATCGAATCTGCACGTGACGCTCGCGTTTCTCGGCAGCGTTGCGGTGATGCGCATTCCCGAGCTTCAACACATCGCGCGCGAGCTCACCCCCGCGCTCGCAGCGCACGCCCCGGTCGCGCTCACCTTCGCGCGGCTCGCGCACTGGAAGGAGGCGCGCATCCTGTGCGCGCTCACCGCACCGGAATCGCCTGCCGCGCAGGCGCTCGCCACGGCATTACAGCAAGCCGCGGCCGCCCTCGGCTTCAGCCCCGATCGCAAGCCGTTCCAGGCCCACGTGACACTCGCGCGCAAGATCGTGCGGCTTGGTGCGGTGCCGCGCCTGCGCCCCGTCGAATGGCGGTTCGATGCTTTCGCGTTGGTCGACAGCCGCACCGAGCCGAACGGCCCCGTATACAGTGTCATCGAATCGTATCCACTGTTCAGCGTGGACAAAGCGCGTGATTAGGGGAGAAACGCGCGCTCGTGGTGCGCCCGCGCGCAATGGCTTTATGTGATAATCGGCACCGCAATGTTTCCTCTCGCCTCGCCTACACCTCCGGGAAATCCGCAGATGGAAGAAAACCGCAAGAAGGCACTCGCCGCCGCTCTGGGACAGATCGAGAAGCAGTTCGGCAAGGGCTCGGTCATGCGCCTGGGCGATGCGGCTGCGAGCTACGACATCGAAACGGTGTCCACGGGCTCACTTGGGCTCGACATCGCGCTCGGCGTCGGTGGACTGCCGCGTGGTCGCGTGGTGGAGATCTTCGGACCGGAGGCTTCCGGCAAGACCACTCTCATGCTGCAGGTCATCGCCGAGGTGCAGCGCTGCGGCGGCACCGCGGCATTCGTCGACGCCGAGCACGCGCTCGATCCCAGCTATGCCGAGAAGCTCGGCGTCAATATCAACGATCTGCTCGTGTCGCAGCCGGATACCGGCGAGCAGGCGCTGGAGATCACCGACATGCTGGTGCGCTCCAACGCCGTCGACATCGTGGTGGTGGATTCCGTGGCGGCGCTCACGCCGAAGGCCGAGATCGAAGGCGAGATGGGCGAGATGCAGGTGGGACTGCAGGCGCGTCTCATGTCGCAGGCGTTGCGCAAGCTCACCGGCAACATCAAGCGCTCGAACACCATCGTGGCGTTCATCAACCAGATGCGCATGAAGATCGGGGTGATGTTCGGTAACCCCGAGACCACCACCGGCGGCAACGCGCTGAAGTTCTACGCCTCCGTGCGCCTCGACATCCGCCGTATCGGCGCCATCAAGAATGGCGAGGAAGTCACCGGCAACATGACGCGGGTGAAGGTGGTGAAGAACAAGGTCGCCCCGCCCTTCCGCGAAGCGGAATTCGAGATCATGTACGGCCAGGGCATCTCACGCGAAGGCGAGATCATCGAGCTCGCGAGCACACTCGGCATCATGGAGAAATCCGGCTCCTGGTACGCCTACAAGGGCAGCCGCATCGGCCAGGGCAAGGACAATGCGCGCGCGTACCTGCAGTCGAACAAGGACGTCGCGCGCGAGATCGAGGAGCAGGTGCGGGCGAGACTGCTACCGGTCAGGCAGCCACGCAACGGAAATGGGGCCGCGGCTCAAGCGGACTCTGCTTGAGCCAGGTCGATCCGGTGTGATCGGGGCTGCGGTCGAGCGCTCCACCATGATCCATGCGGCTGGCGGCACCAGCTCGTCGTCAGCGGCCCCGCGGATTTCCATTGTCTTTCTGCGCGCGTTCCGTAATGTCCTTACTTTGCAGTTCAAGACCTAGAATCACCGTAGCGCTCCTGCAGACTTTCGTTTCGAGGCGCGTACCCAATTGGGACTCACGGCGGCAGTAGAACACTTGATCTCCACGGCCTTCAGGCTTGTAACCCTTGGCGAGAATCTGCTTGAGCTGCTCGCCGTTCAGCGTTTCGTCCCGCAAGACTATCTTGGCAGGCTTGCTCGCAGACGTTGGTGTGGCGGCCGCATCCGAGCCACCTTTGGCCGGCGGGAGGTGCGAAGGCGTTGTCTCGGCGGGGGTGGTGCTCGCCGGGCTGGACTCCGAAGTGGGGGATTGCGCGCCGGTCAAGCCCGCGGGAGCCGGTGCCGAGGGTTGCGATACCGATTGATCGGGCTCGACCCCGTTCGGGTCGGAAGCGGCAGCCACCGCATGGCCGCCGGCGCAAGCACAGATCACGGTCAGCAGGCGAACGACAGCAGTCACGACGATTGCACTCCGATGCTTGATCACTCGGCTGGAAGGGCACCTTACTGACTTTTACGCTGTAGCGAAAGCTTCCCAGAGGTGGCCCACGCGACCAGAAAATCCACTCGATCGCCATTGGCGGGGAACCCGGCTGCGGCGCGCGGTGTCGCAATACGCCTTCTGGCGCGGCGGGACTTCGCGAGCGGCGAACTACGAGCCAGGCTGGAGCGCAAGGGGGTCGAGCCCGCGGTGGCCGCCGGCGTGATCGCCGAGTTGATTGACGAGCGAGCCCTGGACGATGCCCGATACGTGAAGAACTACGTGAGCTACCACGCGGACAGGGGACAAGGCCCGCTGAGAATTGCGGCCGACCTGAAGGCGCTGGGGCTACCCGCAGACCTAGTGGATACCGCGCTCGCCGAGGGGCCGGACTGGCACTCGAGAGCCCGCGAGGTGAGAGTTCGCAGGTTCGGGCACCAAGTACCCCCACAGTGGCGTGAGAAGGCACGGCAAGCACGCTTTTTGCAGTATCGTGGCTTTTCATCGGATCATATCCGTGCGGCCACCGGCGCCGAGCCCGACACAGGATTCACGGACCCTTGAACAAGCCTTCGTACATGAGTGGTGCGGACGTACGCAGCGCGTTCCTCGAATTCTTTCGCGGGCAGAGTCACATCATCGTGCCCTCGAGCTCGCTCGTGCCCGCGAACGACCCGACGCTACTGTTCACCAACGCCGGCATGGTGCAGTTCAAGGACCTGTTTCTCGGCAGGGAACAGCGCGACTACCTGCGCGCCGCTTCCGCTCAGCGCTGCGTGCGCGCCGGGGGCAAGCACAACGATCTCGAGAACGTCGGCTACACCGCGCGCCACCACACCTTCTTCGAGATGCTGGGGAATTTCTCCTTCGGAGATTATTTCAAGCGCGAGGCGATCCATCTGGCATGGGACTTTCTCATCTACACGCTCAGGCTCGACCCCGCGCGGCTGTGGTGCACGGTCTACAAGGACGATGACGAAGCGGCGGATGTGTGGCTGAAGGACATCGGCATCAGCCCGCAGCGCTTCTCGCGGCTCGGCGAGAGCTCCAACTTCTGGGCGATGGGTGACACCGGGCCCTGCGGTCCCTGCAGCGAGATTTTCTTCGATCACGGGCCCGGCGTCCCGGGCGGCCCGCCGGGTTCCGCGGAGGAGGAGGGCGACCGTTACGTCGAGATCTGGAACCTGGTGTTCATGCAGTTCGAGCGTGCGGCGGATGGCACGCTGACTCCGCTGCCGAAGCCCTCGGTCGACACCGGCATGGGTCTCGAGCGCATCACGGCAGTGCTGCAGGGCGTGCACTCCAATTACGACATCGATCTTTTCAAGAACCTGATCCGTGCCGCGGGCAAGCTGGCTGGCACCTCGGTGCTGACCTCGAGCTCGCTGCGCGTCATCGCGGATCACATCCGTGCCGGCACCTTCCTCATCGTGGATGGCGTCGTGCCCTCCAACGAGGGGCGCGGCTACGTGCTGCGCCGGATCATCCGCCGCGCCGTCCGCCACGGCTACAAACTCGGCATCCAGCAGCCGTTCTTCTACAAGCTCGTGCGTCCTCTCGAGCAGGAGATGGGGGCGGCGTACCCGGAGCTGTCACGCGGCCGCGCAGATGCCGAGCGCGTTCTCAAGCAGGAAGAGGAGCGCTTCGCGCAGACACTCGCCAACGGCATGGTGTTGCTCGAGAGCGTCATCCGCAACCTGCGCGGTGCCAGGGTCATCGACGGGGATACGGTGTTCAAGCTCTACGACACCTACGGCTTTCCCGTCGATCTTACGGCGGATGTGGCCCGCGAGCGCGGGCTTGCGATCGACCAGGCGCGCTTCGAGGCCGCCATGGGGGAGCAGCGGCGCCGCTCACAGGAGCGGGGCAAGTTCGCTGTCGATCTCACCAGCGGTACGCCGCTCGAGGGGCGCACATTGTTCCACGGCTACGAGGGGTTGAGCGCTTCGGGCAACGTGGTCGCGCTGCTGAAGCAGGGTGCCGCGGTCGAGTCTCTCGAAGCGGGCGATGCGGGCGAGGTAGTGCTCGACCGCACCCCCTTCTACGCGGAGGCCGGCGGTCAGGTCGGCGATGCCGGCCAACTGACCGCGAGCGGGTTGCGCTTCCTCGTGACCGATACCCAGAAGCGCGGTGCGGCTCACTCGCACATCGGCAGGCTCCTCGAGGGGCGCATTCGCGTGGGCGACAGCCTCGAGGCGGAGGTCGATGGCGCGCGCCGGCAGGCGACCGCACTTAACCACACCGCCACACATCTGCTGCACGCGGCGCTACGCAAAGTGCTCGGTACGCACGTGCTGCAGAAGGGCTCGCTCGTGGCTCCCGACCGGTTGCGCTTCGATTTTGCCCATTTCCAGCCGGTCACGGCCGCAGAGGCCGAGCAGATCGAGCGCCTCGTGAATGCGCAGATCCGGGCGAACCTGCCGGCGGAAACGCGAGTCATGGACTACGAGGGCGCGGTTGCCGGGGGCGCTATGGCTCTGTTCGGCGAGAAATACGACAAGGACGTGCGCGTGCTGCGCCTCGGTGATTTCTCCATGGAGCTGTGCGGCGGCACCCATGTGAGCCGGGCAGGCGAGATCGGCCTCTTCAAGATCGTGAGCGAGAGCGGTGTCGCCTCCGGTGTGCGGCGCATCGAAGCGCTCAGCGGTGAGGGGGCACTCGAGTACGTCGAGCAGAACGACGCGCTGCTCAGGGACCTCGCAGCTCTCGTCCGTGGCTCACGCGAGGAGCTCGCCGACAAGGTACGTGAGCAGCTCGAGCGCGCCCGGCAGATGGAGCGCGAGATACGCACGCTGAAAGATCGGCTCGCATCCGGTCGGGGCGTGGATCTCGCGGCCGGTGCCGTTGACGTACAGGGCGTGAAGGTCGTGGCAACCAAGGTGGACGGCGCCGACGCCGGGGCGCTGCGCAACGCCGTGGACCAGCTCAAGGAGCGACTCAAGTCGGCGGTCGTTGTACTGGCGAGCGTGCAGGATGCGGCGAAGGTGCTCCTGGTAGCGGGTGTCACCCCCGACCAGACCTCCCGGATCCAGGCCGGAGAGCTCGCAGGTGCCGTCGCCGCACTGGTGGGCGGCCGCGGCGGCGGGCGGGCGGACTTTGCGCAGGCCGGGGGCACCAAACCGGAGGCGCTCGATGCGGCGCTCGAGTCGGTGCAGGAGTTCGTACGCGCCCGGCTGACGGCCTGAAGGCGCCACCGGCCCGCGCGCTTTGCCGCGCACGCGGGCGTTTGAGTATGATTGCCGCCCCGCGCGCGGCGCGCGCCCGCGCAGCAGGGCGCTGAAGCAGACAAATTTTCCTCGCCGCGGAGAGATGGCCGAGTGGTCGAAGGCGCACCCCTGCTAAGGGTGTAAGGGTCAAAAGCCCTTCGAGGGTTCGAATCCCTCTCTCTCCGCCAAAATCAAGTACTTACAGCGATACCGTCATCGACATAGTTCACGGTTCTCGTGTCCACATGAAAACCGGCAGCTCGGGGTCACGAAGCGACCGTCGGCGATTGAGCGGGGATGACCCGTCGCTGATCGGCCGCATCAACTTCCTTCAAGCGACTTGCCTGCAATTCACCGGCACGCTCAAGCATCGGATAGGCGACTGAGCAGATATGCGAATGGATGCGTTTCAAGTCGCGCAGGACGTCTAGATGCAGCGAGCTCGATTCGATGCTCTCCGGGCGTCCTTCCCGCAAGCGCGCGAGATGGCTTTCCGCCGCCGCGAACTCCGCGGCGCGCAGGGTGGCTTTCTCGGTTATTAACTGTCGCGCGATAGTGACGTCGCCAGACATGAACACGCTAAAGGCCAGTTTGAGGTTGTTGAAGACTTCCTGATGGAATGATTCCAGCTCTGCCGCGCCTTCCTTTGAGAAGACCGCCTTGCGCTTGATCTTCTTCGCCGCGAGTTCCATCAGATTCTTGTCGATGATATCCCCGACATGCTCCAGGTTGATCGAAAAGGAGATGATTTCCATTGCCCGCTTGCCGTCTGATTGGCTAAGGCTTTCGCGGGTGAGCTTGGTGACGTACAGCTTCACCGCCTCATCGAGCCGGTCCACGGCCTCATCCATGCGGCAGATTTCCGCGACCAGTTTGCGGTCGTCGGTCCGGAGTGCCGTCATCGTCTGGCGCAGCATGCTCTCGATGATGTCACCGATATGGAGGGTTTCGCGCGCGGCACAGGCCAGGGCCACAGAGGGCGTCGCGAGGGCGGTCTCATCCAGATACAGGGGCGTTGCCGGGTCACTGGGTTTCACCCGCTCCGGCAGCAGGCGCGTCAATAGCGCCGCCAAGCCGTCCAGCGGCAGAATGAAAACAAGCGCCAAGGCGACATTGAACGCGGTGTGAAAGTCAGCGGCCATCCGCGAGGGATTGGGCTCTAGATGAGCAAGTGCCTCAGCGATCGGATGCAGAAACGGAAACACGAGCGCGCACCCCACCAGGCGATTGAGTAAATTGCCCAACGGCAGCCGGCGGCTGGCGGGATTGTCGCCCCGGCTACCCTCCACAAGCGGATTGATCGCACTGCCTAGATTGGCGCCTAGGATCAGGGCCAGCGCGGCAACCGGGGTGATGAAATGCGAGTAGGCAAGGGACATCACGAGCAGAACCACAGTCACGCTGGAGTGGGCGGCCCAAGTGAGTGCGGCGGCCATCAGAAGGCACAGCAGCGGCTCGCCGGTCATCGCGCCGAGGAGGGTGCGGACGGCCGGCGCGTTCTCCGCAGGCGCCAGGGTGTCGAGGAGGATGTGCAGCGATAGCACCATCAGGCCCACGCCGATGGCCACCCGTCCGAGATCGCGCGTGCGTGTCTGACCGCCACGCTTGAAGGCGATCACACCGACGAGAAACAGGATTGGCGCCACCGCCGAGACATCGAACGAGAGGACCTGGACGATGAGCGTGGTTCCGACATTCGCACCCAGCATGATCGCGAGCGCGGGCACCAGATCGACTGTGCCGCCGCTGACGAAGGAGGCGGTCATCAACCCTGTCGCGGTGCTGCTTTGGAGGAGTGCGGTCACGAACATGCCGGCCACGAATGCCACGAGGCGATTGCGCAGCGCTATTCCGAGGAAGCGTCTTAGGTCGGAGCCGAAGGCGCGCACGATCCCGCTGCGGACCATGTGAAGGCCCCACAACAGCAGAGCGACGCCGCCGGTCAGATCGAGAAGAATCATACTTCCCACGCTCTCAGTGCAGGCTGAATGCCTTAAGGTGGCGGAAAGGTTCGTACCTCCGCAGACGCACGGCCGGATACTTCACTCCGCAATGCGACGCGCGTCGGTGACGAAGTACTCGGTTTCGCCGAAGCAGGAGCTGGGAATTAGCTTGTGCTGGTCGTAGTGCAAGGCCATGGACGTACAGACTGCCCGCGAGGCGTCGCGGCAAGCCCGGGCAGCGACACGTGAAGAGGTGCGGAAACTCATCGCCGAGGTCGAGAATCTGCTTCAGTGCGTGAAGAACTTGGCAGATCCAGAACTCGCCCGTGCGCGCGCCGAGGTTAAAAACGCGATTGCGGCGACCCAAGAGGCGCTCAGCGAGCGCGCCAATCAGGTGCGGCGCCGCGCCAACGAGACGCTTGAGGCCAGCAACCGTTACGTGCACGAGCAGCCTTGGGCAGTGATTGGCGTTGCAGCGCTCTCCGGACTCCTCCTCGGTCTACTCGTCGCACGACGCGGACCGAATGAACCTGGGTCGATGTGAACGGCCTCGCAAACGTGGCCACGGATAGCCCCCCTCGCCTACGCCGAACTGCTGCCTCGGGTAGGGTCCCCTTACAGATGGTCCGCGGAACGCATGGATGCGTAAGCCCGCGCACTAATCGCCGCGGGTTTCAATGGGCCGTAGCACGGTCGCAGTCATATTCTGCCTTGAGGATCTTGCCGGCGCTGACTCTCCCACTGTTTGCGCTGCTCCTCGATCCCGGTCTCACGCTGGCCTGCGTTCCGCTCACAAGCGTAATCGGCTCTGCGGACTCGTTGCCGAGTGCAGACGGAGATTCTTCGAGCGCGGCTCGAGGGCCAAGGCATGACGCTATCATCCAGAGCGCCTCGCGTCCGTCACCCTCGTACGGTCCGACCGGCGCGCACCAGGCATTCCGACCGATGC
>Ga0210408_10006256_pt1 | contig 10306 bp, 10 predicted proteins | sample IncBWH4MmetaG_FD_155471 | JGI IMG/M metagenome (GOLD analysis project Ga0210408, IMG submission 155471) | Forest soil microbial communities from Barre Woods Harvard Forest LTER site, Petersham, Massachusetts, United States - Inc-BW-H-4-M | ecosystem: Environmental > Terrestrial > Soil >...
CCAGGGCTGGGTGCAGGACCCGCCGCAATGCCACATCCACTCGGTCGAGAGATCGATGGCTCGCAGTGCTGACGCCGTGATCGTGTGCTCTTACTACATGCGCGGGCACGTGGCCGACATATTCGACATCGACGAGCGCCGCATCGCGGTGATCCCCAACGGCGTCGATACCAACGACCTGCGGCCGCTCGCAGACCTCGAGGCGCTGCGGCGCGAGTTCGCCGCGCCGCACGAGAAGCTCGTGCTGCTCGTCGGCCGGCTCGTGTACGAGAAGGGCTTCCAGCTAGCTCTCGACGCGCTTCCGGGCGTGATCGAACGCGTCGGGGATGTCCGCTTCCTGGTGGCGGGCAGCGGAACGCACGAGGGCGAGCTGAAAGCCCAGGCCGAGCGGCTGGAGCTGTCACGGCACGGAATGTTCCTCGGCTGGATCGGCGACGACGTGCTGCACTCGCTGTACCGGATCGCGGACCTCTGCGTCGTCCCCTCGATATACGAGCCCTTCGGGCTGGTGGCGCTGGAGGCGATGGCGTCGGGTTGCCCTTGCATCGTCGCCGACACCGGCGGCTTGCGCGAGGTCGTCCCGTCTGGCGAGCGCGTGGGCCTGCGCTTCAACGGCGGCGACGCGGAGCATCTAGGGGTGATGATCGAGCGCCTGCTCATCGACGTCGAGCTGCGAGACCGGCTGGTGATGGAGGCCTCCGAGCACGTCCTGCGCTTCGACTGGGACGACATCGCCCAGCGGACTCGCGGCATCTACGGTCAGCTGGGTAAGCTGGCGCGGAGCGAGGAAGGAGCGAGGAGAGGGTGACGAACGTGTTGCAAGGCCTGATGCAGGACGACTTCCCGCTGACCCTGCATCACATCCGTCGCAGGATGCGCTCCTGCAGCCCCGGCGCGCGGGTTCTGACGCTGACGCCAACGGGTGAGGTACAGCGCGCGAGCTTCGAGGAGGTCTCGCGGCGCATCGACCGACTCGCGCGCGCGCTCGCCCGGCTCGGCGTCGAGCAGGGCGACCGCGTGGGAACGTTCGCGTGGAACAACCAACGTCACTTCGAGCTCTATTTCGCGATCCCCTGTGTCGGCGCGGTGCTGCATACGCTCAACATTCGCCTTTTCGAGGAGCAGCTCACCTACATCGTCAACCACGCCGAGGACAAGATCATCTTCGTCGACGACTCGCTCGTGCCCGTGCTCGAGCAGCTCGCGCCGAGCTTCAACAGCGTCAGCCGGTACGTCGTAATGGGCGACGGCGACATGGGGGCGCTCCCGAACGCGGTGCGCTACGAGGACCTGCTTGACGACGCCGGCGCGGGCGCCTTCGACTACCCGGAGCTGAACGAGCGTCAGGCGGCTGCGCTCTGTTACACGAGCGGTACGACCGGCAATCCAAAGGGGGTGCTCTACTCGCATCGCTCGATCAGCCTGCATTCCACCGGCACGCTGATGAAGGACTCGACCGGTCTCTCCGCCAGCGACCGTGTGCTCGCGGTCGTGCCGATGTTCCACGCAAATGCATGGGGCCTGCCCCACGGCGCCGCGCTCGCGGGAGCCGACCTGATCCTGCCGGACCGCTTCCTCGGAGCCGAGCCGCTTGCGAAGCTGATCGCCGCCGAGCGCCCGACGTTGATGGGCTGCGTGCCCACGATCTTCCTCGATCTGCTGCGCTACGCCGATGCTCACTCCGAGGTGGATCTGTCGTCGCTGACGAACGCCGCGTGCGGCGGCTCGGCAGTCCCCAGGCAGCTCATGAAGGACTTCGAAGAGCGTCACGGCGTTCGCATCTTCCAAGCCTGGGGGATGACCGAGACGAGCCCGGTGGCGACGTACTCGCGTCCGCTCGAGCGCGAGCACGACGACGCCTACTGGGACGAACGCGCCAAGCAGGGGCGCCCGCTCCCCTGGGTGGAGCTGCGCCTCGTCGACGGCGAGGGCAGCGAAGTCGCATGGGACGGCGAGTCGACCGGTGAGATCGAGGTTCGCGGTCCATGGATCGCCTCGCGGTACTTCCGCGACGACTCGGGCGAGGAGAAGTTCGACTCGGGCTGGCTGCGCACCGGCGACATCGCCGCCGTCGACGATCAAGGCTTCGTGCAGATCACCGACCGCGCCAAGGACGTGATCAAGTCCGGTGGGGAGTGGATCTCCTCCGTCGAGCTCGAGAATGAGGTGATGTCGCACCCGGACGTGATCGAGGCGGCCGTGATCGCCAAGCCCGACGAGCGCTGGGCAGAGCGTCCGCTGTGCTGCGTGGTACTCCGAGACGGGGCGAGCACCACCGCCGAGGACCTGCTCGAGCACCTGCGCGGCCGTGTCGCCAAGTGGTGGCTGCCAGACGAGTTCGCCTTCGTCGAGGAGGTGCCGAAGACGAGCGTGGGCAAGTTCGACAAGAAGGTGCTGCGAAGCAGGCTGACCGACGGTACGCTGAAGGGGCGCGTGCTCGTGTCGTGAGTGTTTGGGGGTGCTAAATCCGGGGGTAGGGGCCGTTTGGGCGAACGTCGTCACCGCTCATGGTGATAGACATTGCGGTCGATAGGCAGGCTACAGTCTCGAAATGGCGAACCAGACACGATGCGCTTGCATGCGAGAACAAGGAAATCCGGCCCGCACCAAGGGCCGCACCGTTCACCACACGATCCACGGGAGGTTGGCATGACTCGGACCGACGTCATGGCCTCGAGCAGGCCACAAGCGGAGGGCGCAGCGAAAGCGGGGCAAGGGAGCACCGGGCGCCGGCTGATCCTCCTGCCCGTCGTGTTGCTGCTGGCGGTTGCGGCCATCGCGCCCACGAGCGCAGTCGCGGCGTCGACAACCACAAGCAAAGAAGGCCTGTCCGGCTACGAAAAAAAACCTGAAGAAAAAACCACGACGACGCCTGCGACGCCCAAAACAGAAAGCACGCCGACGAAAACGGAAACCACGCCGACTAAAAGCGGGACCTCGCCTACGACTGAAACGAAAACGCCCAAAACCGAAACCACGCCGTCCAGCACGAGCCCCACTTCGAGCTCGAGCACCTCGCCGTCAAGCGAAACCTCCAAAGCCGCTGCCACGCTACCGTTCACGGGCTTGGACCTGCGCTGGATGATCGGCCTGGGTCTGCTTCTCGCGGGGGCCGGTGTTTCGATCGTGACCGTGCAGCATCGCCACCGCGGCGACGGCTGAGACACCCGCAAGCCAAGTTTGCCGCACCGGACGACCGCCCCGAGGGGTGGCGGTCGTCCTGCCGGGCGTTTCGGCGTTCCGCGCCGATCACGCAGGCGAGCAGCACTACCACCTAGACCCGGCGAGCGCCGTCGCGGGGCCGTCGGGCAACTCGCCCGCTTACGGACCTGCGTCCGCAAGCGAGAGCACCGCGGCCGCATACAGCACGGCCTGTACACGGGCGACGGTCCCGACGGCGCCGTCGGGTGGCAGCAGCTCGGGGTGGTGCAGCGGCCTCGGCTTGAATCCGGCAGCGCCGTCGAGGCCGACGAAGCCCATCGCAAGCGGCGCGTGCTCGCCGAAGAAGGCGAAATCGTCCGAGCCGCAGGAGCGCCACTCGGGAGCCGTCGTCAGATCCGCGTGCGAGAGCAGCTCGCGCGCGCGTGCCGCGATCGCGGGGTCGTTGCGCAGAGCTGGCTCGCCGGCGACGATCTTTACGGCACCGCGACAGCCGTAGGCGGCCGCGACCCCGTGGACCACTTCCTCGACCAGCTGCCGCATCGCGATGCGGTCCTCGGGCCGGTGGGCGCGCAGCGAGCCTCGCGCGCGAGCCCGGGCGGGGATCACGTTCTCGGCATCGCCTCCCTCGAGCACGCCGATCGTAAGCAGGGCGGGACCCTGGGGATCGATGCGGCGCGCGACCTGTGAGTGGAGCGCGACGACGACATGCGCCATGGCGAGGATTGGATCACGCCCCTGATGGGGGTAGGCGCCGTGCGACGGCTCGCCTTCGATCGTGATCTCGATGTTGTCGCTCGAAGCGTTGACCGTCCCCGGGTCGAGCGCGACGGTGCCCCAGGCCAGCTCGGGATGGACGTGCGCGGCGACGACGGCAGCCGGGGCGAGCTCCGTCAACTCACCGCGCGCAAGCTGCTCGGCGCCGGAGGGGTAGGCCTCCTCGCTCGGTTGGAAGACCGCGAGCAGCGGGGCGGGCAAACCCTCTCCCAGGGCGTGCGCCGCGCGCGCGAGCGCGACGAGCGCCGCCATATGGACGTCGTGTCCGCAGGCGTGCATCGCTCCACCGACGGCTCGCCAGGGCGCGTCCGTGCGCTCCTCGATCGGCAGCCCGTCGAGCTCGGCCCGCACGGCGATTGGCCGACCGGCCTCGGCGCCGATGCGGGCCAGTCGACCCGTGCCGGCAGCCGAGACGCTCTCGACGGGTAGCTCCCGGGCGATCGTCGCGGCGGTCCACGCCTCGGCGTGTGAGAGCTCCGGATGTCCATGGAGCCGGTGGCGCAGCTCAACGGCATGCGGAAGCTCGCGCTCGATTCCCGCGAGCAACCGGCTCAGTGGAGCGTCAATAGATCGCTGCATACCGCCGGCACAGCTCGTTGACATCGAGGCCTTCGGTCGCCTGCAGCTCGCTCCGCTTGACGCCGACGTAGGCGTCGTAGAGCAGCGGTTTTAGCCAGCCGCGGACGGTGTCGTCGCGTGCGAGCGCTTGCAGCGCGTCCTCGAGCGATCGCGGCGTCGCGCCGACCCGGAAGCGGCCGGCCTCTGCCTCGTCGAGGACGCTCGGGTCCCGGTCCAGGATCGGCGGCGCTGGCAGTTGGGCGCGCAGGCCGTGGAGTCCTGCCCGCACGAGGGCACCGAGCGCGAGATACGGATTGGCCGTAGCGTCGGCGCCCCGGTACTCCAAGCGCAGCTGACGCGCCGGTTCGGCCGCAGCCAAACCGACGATCGAGGGGATCCGCAACAGCGCCTCGCGGTTGGCCTGAGCCAGGCAGACCGCCCCGACGCTCCACCGGTGGGGCGTGAGCCGCAGCGCTGAAGGCGGGCTGGGGGCGGTGAGGGCGCTGAGCGCGTCGGCATGCTGCAGGATGCCCGCCGCGAAGCGCTCTCCCCACTCGCTCAGATACCCAGGGCGCGAGGGGTCGAACAGAAGCGGTCGCCCGGCGGCGTCCGTCAGACTTAGATGGATGTGCAGACCGTTGCCGGCGCTCGCGGGATCCAGGAGCGGCGCAAAGCTCGCGCGGGAGCCGTGACGGCGTGCGATGTCGCGCACGACCTCCTTGAGCACCACGCTGCGGTCTGCGCTCGCGAGGCCTTCGGCGGGCGCGACGGGGATCTCGAACTGGTGGGCGGCGTACTCGGAAAAGAACAATTCGGGCTCGGCGCCGGCCTGCAGCAGGGCTCTCATGAGTTCCGGTCCGAGCGGATCGACCTCGCGCTGCGCCTGCAGAGAGAACGGGGCCGCGGGCGGCGTGTCGCTCACGAGCTGGAACTCGTGCTCGAAGCTGGCGAGCACGCGGATGCCGAACTCACCCTCGAGTTCGTCGAGCGCCTCGCGCAGGAAGCGGCGTGGACAGCCCTCCCACGGTGTGCCGTCCGTCTCGACGATGTCGCAGAGCACGAGCTCCAGCGCGCTCTGGCCCGACTGTGCCTCCACGCGGACCTGTGTTTCGGCGTCCGGCAGCAGTCGCACGTCGCCGACCGAGCCGAACGGCGTCTGCTCGGCGACGACGCCGAACGGCGTGATCGACATGTTGGCCGGCACCCAGCCGACGCCCGCGCGCAGCCGCCCGCCCAGCTGCGCGGTGGGCAGGGAGCGTCCGCGCACGATCGAGCCGAGGTCGCAGCAGACCAGCGCGACCAGTTCGGTCGCGCTCAACTCAACATCTCCGCCGCGGGCGTCCCGTTGTCCCAGAGGCCTTCGAGCAGCCCCACAGCGGCGGCGCCGGACCGCACAGCCTGCGCATCTTCGGCGCTGGCGACGACGATCATGCCCCCCGCGGGCATGTCGCGCCGCTCGATCGCACGCGCCAGATGCTCCTCGGGCTGCAGATGAACGCCGCCGCTGCCCAGCGACGGATACGTGTCCGCGACGCAATACAGGCTGCCGCCCGGACCGCGGATGCGGCCGACGACGCAGGCGAAGTGGCCGACATCCCAATCGGGTTCGGGGCCGTTCTGAGCGCCGTCGAGAACGTAGTCGAGCAGCTGCTCGACGCGCGGCCGGGCGCCCCACAGATGGCGAGTGGCGACGTTGGCGAGCAGCGCGACCGGGCGCGTGAGCGAGGCCGCCAGGTCAAAGGCGCCGGCGAGCGTCCCGGCCGTCCATGGGCCTCCGTACGGAATCGCCGCGAGTTGCCCCGCGGACAGCGCCTCCATCGCATGCACGAGCCCCGCCGGCGTCGTGCCCGAGACCGCAGAGTCCTCGACGGTCGGCAACGAGACGCGATAGTCGCGGCGCCCCGGCTCGCCGAGGGGAAGGATCTCCGGATTGCTCCGTGCCGAGACGATCGTCCCGGCGGCCAGGGCCACGGCGTCCTGATCCACGGGCTCGTCCGCCCGCTCCGCTAAATCCGCGGCGCGGAGCGCGAGGGCGGCGCAGAAGGCGCCGCAAAGATCATCCCTCTGCGGCAGTTCGCGAGCATGCACGCGCAGCAGCCTGTCGGCCCCCGGCAGCATTGTCATCTCAAGGTGTCGCGCGCTCTGCACATTCCCAATATACGGGCGCTGTGCGCCTGCTCCTGGCGCTCCACGTGCGCGGGCCACTGCCGTCGCCCCGAGCGCGTGGCGTGCTTGCCCGGCTCCCCCCAGAGCGCTACAGTCGCCTGGACGTGGGAGGTGAACCCGCGTTCGCGCGACGGCCATCGGCAGGCCGACCTGAGGCCGGGCTGTCGCGTCTCAGGGAAAACATCACAGGGGGAAAACAATGAGCCGCAAGTACATCGACTGCAGAGAGATGCCGAGTGAGAGCAACTGCGACCTGACGATGGCGGGCAGCGAGGAGCATTTGTTGAACGCGGCGACGATCCACGCCGTCACGGCGCATCAGCACGAGGACACACCAGAGCTGCGCGAGGAGATCCGCCAGTCCCTCAAAGACGAGGTGCCAGTCTCACTGGCATAGCGGAACGCGCGCGTGGCTTCGACAGCAGAGAGCGCGGCTTGTCCCGCGGGCCCGAACGCCGAGACGATCCAGGCATGGGATGGGCCGCTGTATGACCGCTTCGAGCGGTTTCGAGCGCTTGTCACCACCGGGCTCGGCGCCCACGGCGAGGCCGCGCTCGACCTGTTCCCGCCCGCAGCCGGCCAGCGGGTGCTGGATATCGGCTGCGGGTTCGGGGACACGACCTTGCGCATCGCGAGCATGGTCGGCCCCAACGGCGAGGTGGCCGGCGTTGACGTCGCGCCACGTTTCATCGAGACGGCGCGTCGCGAGGCCCGCGACGCGTCCGCTGCGAACGTGCGCTTCGCGCTCGCCGACGTTCAGACCGACGCCCTCGGGGGACCGTACGACCTAGCATTCTCCCGGTTCGGGACGATGTTCTTCGCGAATCCCGTGGCTGCGCTGCGCAACGTTCGCAGCGCGCTCGCGCCGGGCGCCACGCTCGTGATGGTCGTCTGGCGCCGCCGCATCGACAACGACTGGCTCTACCGCGCGCAGACGATCGTCGAAGGGATCGTCAGCCGTCCGGAAGAGTACGACGAGCCGACGTGCGGTCCTGGACCGTTCTCGATGGCAGACGCCGATACCACGAGCGAGGTCCTCGAGCGGGCCGGCTTCGCCGAGATCTGCCTGCGGCGTTGCGACCTGCCGATCCTGATCGGGCGCGACATCGACGAGGCGATCGAGCTGGTGACCGCGCTGGGCCCTGCGGGCGAGATCCTGCGGCTTGCCGGCGACCGTGCCGCACACCTTCACGAGCAGGTCCGCACCGCGCTGCGCGCCGGCATGGCCGACTTCGAGGACAGTGAAGGAGTTCGCGCGCCCTCCTCGACCTGGATCGTCTCGGCCATGGCGCCTTAGGCTCGCACCTGCGAGCCGACGATTCTCACGGCCACTCGTCGCACGTTGGCGAAAGCGGCCTTCTGGCGCCTGCTGTGGCCGCGGTTGAGCGTCATGCCGCCGCGCTGCGCAGTAAAACGCGCGCGGCGCCCAGGGCGGTCCGCAGCTGTTTGGGGTCACGGCGCACCTGGGTGAGAAGCAGCCCGCCTTGGAGCAGCGCCATCGTGGCGGTGGCCAGAGTCGCGGCGTCGGCGTTGGCCGAAAGGCGCCCGCGCGTCTGCATGCGCTCGAGGCCGTCACGCAGGTGTGCCTCCCAGCGTTCAAAGCCGTCGGCCAGGCCGGCCCGGGCGAGCGGGTCGCGCTCAGCGAGCTGACCTACGAGCGATCCGATCGGACAGCCTCCGCGAGCCTCGCGTTCCTCCTGGAATGCAATCAGGGCGCGGAACCAGCGGTCGATGCCTGTCCACGTGTCCAGATGTTGGAGCAGCTCGTCCTGAGCGAGCAGCACAGAGTCGGTGGTCGCGTCGACCATGGCACGGATCAGATCGTCGCGGTCGTCGAAGTAGTGGTACAGCTGGCTGCGGCTGGCGTGCGCGCGCTGACCGACGTCATCGAGGCTCATCCCGGCTGCGCCCTTCTCGGCGACCAGCTCGGCCGCCGCCTGCACGATACGCCTGCGCGTGCTCTGTCCTTTGACCGTCGAGGGCTGCAGCGGTGCCATCCGAACAGTCTATCGACTGGACTTGACAGTCCATCGCGAGCCTGCTCTACTGCCTACATGGACTGCCTAGTCCAATTTCGGTACGCCAAGGAGTGGGGGCATGAGCGCGAAGGCGCCGAGCTGATCGTCTCTTCGGAAGTCGACTGAACGGGCTCGGACGAGGAGCAAGAGTGATGCGCCTTCGTAAACGCGGCGATGATCATGTTTGGTCCCAGGAGCACCTCTCGCATTACGTCGAGGGCGATATGAGCTGGCGCGCCCGCCGACGCTTGGAGCTCCACGCCGAGCAATGCCCTGACTGCAGCCTCGGAATTCGCGCCGTGCGAGCCCTTCTGCGCCTCCTCAATGGCTCGGCCGAGCGCACCGACCAGCGTGCGCCGGCGGGCATCTTCGATCGCATCCGGGGTGATGCCGCTCTCACCGAGACCCAAACCAAGGACAGCGACGAGGCATGACGCGTCTGCTCGGCAGCCAGCTCACCGCTAACACGCCGGAGCGCGAGCTCATCGGCCGCGCCCAGGCCGGAGACGTGGCCGCGTTCGAAGCGCTAGCCGGCGTCCACGCCGACCGTCTCTACGCCGTCGTGCTGCGCTTCGTCGGCGACTGTTGCGAAGCCGAAGATGTGCTGCAGGAGACCCTGCTGCGCGCCTGGCGGGGAATCGGCCGCTTTCAGGGTCGTGCGATGGTCTTCACGTGGCTGTACCGCATCGCCGTCAACGAGTCCAATCGCGCATTGGAGCGACGCGTGCGACGGCGAGCAACCGTGCCGGTTGACGAGGAGGCCGTACAGGTTCCGGCCCCCCTGCAGGACGGACCCGCCGACCGAGCCGAGCAGCGAGAGCTGCGCGAGGCGCTCCAGGTGGCCATCGCCAAGCTATCTCCTCCGTATCGCACGGCGCTTGTACTGCGCGACGTGGAGGGCCTCTCGACGCGCGACGCCGCGAGGATCGTCGGCGTTGGCGAGGCCGCGTTCAAGAGCCGGCTGCATCAGGCGCGGCTCAAGGTGCGTGCTTCAGTCAGCGACGCCGCTCTGGTGGCCGCCGCCAGCTGACCCGCCGACCGGCACCGGTCTGGTCGGCGATGCGCCTGGGCGGTTGCATAGGCCCACCTCGACCAACCGGCGTGGACATCAACGGTGTGGTCATCGGCTTCACGGCAGATGCCCGGCCGGCAACGTCGCGGAACCCGGGCCGATCCGCCGCGCGAAGATCGTCGTATTCGTCGCCGAACAGGAGATTGGGCCCGGCTCCGGTGCGGGGCGGGCTAAGGTCTCTGATGTGGCTGTGAGTTCAATGCCTTCAACGCCCCTGGTCGCGGACGCACCTGGGATTCTCGGGCGCTTTCATCCGGCGATACGGATCTGGTTCGAGCGGCGATTTCCGGACGGGCCAACCGAGGCCCAGGCTGGAGGCTGGCCGGCGATGTTCGCCCACCAGCACACGTTGGTTTGTGCTCCCACCGGGTCGGGCAAGACCCTAGCCGGGTTTCTCACCGCCATCGACGCCCTGTATCAGGCCCACGCTGCGGGGCAATCGATCGACGCCACGACACGGGTCGTGTACCTGAGCCCGTTGAAGGCGCTGGCGGTCGACGTGCACACCAATCTCGAGCAGCCGCTCACCGAGATCGCCGAGGTGGCTAGGGAGCTC
>Ga0210408_10006257_pt1 | contig 10306 bp, 8 predicted proteins | sample IncBWH4MmetaG_FD_155471 | JGI IMG/M metagenome (GOLD analysis project Ga0210408, IMG submission 155471) | Forest soil microbial communities from Barre Woods Harvard Forest LTER site, Petersham, Massachusetts, United States - Inc-BW-H-4-M | ecosystem: Environmental > Terrestrial > Soil >...
CTCATCAACGTGGGCAACAACGGCAAAAAGCTCGAGGCCGCCTTCCAACAGATCCAGGACGAGCTCCGCACCCAGTACATCGGCACCTACACCCCCACCAACAACAAGGCCGACGGCACCTTCCGCAAGATCAGCATGACCTGCGGCGAGGGTACCCACGTGCAGGTCCGCAAAGGCTACTACGCCCCCACCCCCGAGGGCCAGTAACGATTACGGCAAGCGGGGCTCCCTGGGTCAGTTCGTAGGGGCCACCAGCGAAGGCGTACCGTAACGTGACGACAAAACTACACACCCGCGGAAAAACTTAGGCGTCGTTCTCCTAGAATTAACGCTTCCAACCAGGCCACCGAATCCCTGCAAAGCATTGAAATAGAGTGCCGTACACGCAGCCCCCATCGCTCGCTGTGATTTGGCGCGCGGCTTGCACCTCTCCAGTGCAATAGGTTTCCCCGGCGCATGGTCTGTGCGCTGCCTGTCAGAAACAGTGGAGGTTTCCAATGAAGTCCCCGAAGGCTTTTATCGTAGCCCTGGTGCTCATCAGCAGCTTTCCCATCCTTGCCCAGCAGGCTGGCGCCGGTGTCAGCGCCCAGCAAAGCGCATCAGCCTCAGCCGCCGGCGCTTCTGCCAACGAGTCCTCAAGTGCGAGCGCCAACGCCCAGGCATCGGCCCAAATGCGCCCGGTCAGCGGCGAGCTGGTCGGCAAGCTCGACTCCAAGACTGCCAAGGTTGGCGACGCCGTCGTTGTTAAGACCACAGCTAGCGTGCGCAGTGCCGAAGGCCTTGTCATTCCCAAGGGCAGCCGCCTTGTAGGCCATGTCACCGACGTTCGCGCCCACGCCAAAGGCAGCGAGGACGGCTTCCTCGCCGTCCAGTTTGACCGCGCCGAGCTCAAGAGCGGCCAAACCGTCGCAATCCACTCCGTCATCGAATCCGTCGCGCCCTCCCCCTCTGCTATGGCCACCACATCCGCTGAGAGCGACGACGCCTTCCCCGGCGGTGCTGGCGGCCTGCATACCTCGGGCGGCGGCCGCACTGTTGGCGGCCTCACCGGCGGAGCCCTCTCCACCGGGAGTTCCGTCACCGGTGGCGCCACCGGCGCGGTGGGAACCACCACCACGGCCGCCGGTTCCGGCCTCAGCTCCGCCGGCAACCTGGCGGGCAGCGCCACCGCCGACGCGGCTGGCGGCCTTCAGACCGCCACCTCCGCCACGGGTGGACTCGGAGCCCACGCCACCGCCATTCCCGGGGTCATGCTGGCAGGCGATGACTCCGGCGCCACCTCAGGCACCCTGTCCGCCTCGCGAAAGAACGTCCACCTCGACAGCGGCACCCAGATCGTTCTCGGCGTTGCCGCGGCTGCCAACCGCTAGCCACAGACACCAATCCCGCACGAACCTCGCTCAAGCGATCGATTCGTGCGGGGGTTATTTCCGCGTCAACTTGTGCCCCATCTTTTGCGCCAAACAACACATATTTGTGTGCAAGTTTGTCTACACAATCGCTATTCAGCGTTTTTGTTACGTATTTGCAAAAATTGTCAAAAATGAATGCTTGCTCGCAACGTCAAAAACCAGCAATTGCTGTGGAAAACCCTCGAACAGGCCAGGGATCTCTGACTTGGCACCACCATAAACAATTTAATATCAGCACCTTCCAGGCTTCATTTTTACCAGTTTGTGCGAACGCAATCGGATGTTTGCGCTAAACGATTGTGCGCTTAACTAATCCAAATTCCCCAACCCCCAATCAACCTTTCCCGCCCACTTTGCACCTACCTTCCTTGATCTCCCTTGCCCTGGGGGCAGGGCTGAATCTACGGAGGTTTATCTCGTATGAGAAGTGTAAAGTTGCTCATTCCGGCCATCACCCTGGCCGCCTTTTCGAGCCTTTCGGTGGCTGCGCAGCAACCGGGCCAGCCCACTCCTGACACGCCACAGCCAAGCCCCACGCAACCTGACACCACATCGCCGGCTCAGTCCCCCCCGCCCTCGCAGACCTCCCCGTCCCAGCCAGGGACCGCCGCTTCCGCTCCCGGCGCCGCCAACTCCCCTGAGGCGAACACTGCCGATCTGCGCCCCGTGAGCGGCCAGCTTGTCTCCAAACTCGATACCAAAAACGCCAAAAACGGCGACGAGGTCGTCGTCAAAACTACTGACAAAGCCACCATGGGCAGCGGCGTCGTAATCCCCAAGGGCTCCAAGATCATGGGGCACGTCACCGATGTGCAGGCCCACGACGGCAGCAACCCCAACTCCAAAGTCGCCATTCAGTTCGACCAGGCTGAAATCAAGGACGGCCAGACCATGCCCATCAAGGTCGTCATTCAGGGCGTGGAGCCCGCTCCCGGCTCTGATGCCGCCCAGTCCAGCCCCTTCGCCACGGGTTCGGCTCCCAGCGCTCCCGCCACTCAGTCCGGCTCCGGCTCGGCTGCTCCGAGCGGTAGTTCCCCCTCCGGCGGAAGCAGCCCGTCTTACAGCAACCCCGCTCCTACGCAGGGAAGCGCCGCTCCCTCCAGCCAGGGTGGAACCTCGGCCCCCAGCGGCTATCCCGCCGAGGGTACAGTCGTCGCCCGTCAGGGCAACATCGAAATCAAGACCACCGCGATCCCCGGCGTGCTCATCGCCGTGGCTTCCAACGGTCAACCCTTCTCCAACGCCTCCGGCGCGCTCCTTGGCGCCCGCCAGAACGTCCATCTCGATGGCGGCACCAAGGTTGCGCTGGCGGTAGCAGACGTCAACGGCAAGGCGAGCAGCAACCGCTAAATCGTCAGCCCATACTCAGCCCAACAACCAGGGGCCGGTTCAGCCGGCCCCGCCCCTGAACGTCCCCTCCGTCCCTCCCCTGTTTCTTTTCCGGACACAACATTACTTCCGTCTCATCCCCGCCATTGCCGCCGTAATCTGGCGCGCAGAAACTCCCTCCCACTACCATCAGCAACAGAAGCGAACCACCGGCACGGCTCATCCCCCTGACCCGAAACCCGGCCCGTTCAGGAGCGATGCCATGATTCAGAACTCAACCACACAGGAACGCTTCGAGATTAGCCCCCGCTTCCGACGCTCCATCGAGGAACGCATTGCCCGCCTTGAACAAGGCGCAGCCGACGACGAAGCCCGCCTCATGCTCCTCAAGGATCCCGATCACATTCGCCGCCAGCTTCGCCTCGTTGCCACGCAGCGCTTCGAAGCTCTCCGCATGCGCATCTTCCTCGACCGCTCCCGGGCCCGCCCCACCCGCACCATCGACGCCCCTCAACAGCTGGGATAGCATCGATTGGGGGCTCTACAGGCTGCGGAAAAACTCTGCTCAGGCGAGGAAACGCGTCAGGGCACGACTTCAGTCGTGCCGTAAATGCTCAAAATAAAGGTGGGCTTTAAGCCACTGCGGGATCTTTCTCGCCTGGAAATCGAGTTTTTCCGCAGCCTGTTCAATCCGTCGACTCTTCTCCGGGCTCGTGAGGCGACAGGAAATTGACAATCAAGAACTGCGTCACGCGCTTCTCCAGCCGATCGGAGTCGTGTTCCCCATCGCCAAAGTAATCAAAGATGTGGACATGGGAAACGGTGATGAACAAGGCCATGACGACGACTACGAAAAGGGTTTCAAGATGCTGATCCCGGATTACACCTGCTTCGGAAGCCTCTTCAAGCAGCGGATAGAGCGCGTCGTGATAAGGCGCAAGCACCTGCTTCACAAGAAAGTCGAACTTTTCGCCGCGTTCCAGACTAACGCTTGAAAAAAGTATCGCTGCTTCCGGATTGCCGAAGATGCCGTGCGCCATTTCGCGAAGGGCTGTCTCCAGGCGTGCGCGAATGGGTATCTCGGTCTTCATCTGGAGTTCTGCCAGTTCGGCAATGAACGGGGCGACGTAGGCAACCTGTTTATCGATAACCGTCTGCCAGAGTGCTTCCTTCGAGCCGAAACGATGGACCACAAGGGCGTGATTCACACCCGCGGATTTCGCGATCTGCCGAAGGGTCGCCTTCTTGAAACCTTCGCGCGCAAACACCAGCTGTGCCGAGCGAATCAGCAGCTGGGCGCCATCCGGAGTCTCCTTTTTCGGTCGGCCGGGTGCGCGCCGCTTGGCTTTTCTGGGCATTCCTGATCCTCACGATCCATTATTCACCGAAAGGTGAATTAATTGAAACCGGCACGTACTGTGCTCTATCTATTCACCAGATGGTGAATACTCCGGCATGAGACCGATAACCTCGACGCCGGGGCTCGGAATCGGACCGATCCATTCCGCATTCATCCATTCTCGGAGGTGTGCCGTGTTCAAGAAAGTAATGATCGCCTACGATGAATCGCCTGAGGCAGGCAGAGCGCTTCAGGCTGGCATTGAACTTGCCCGAGCCATCGGCGCAGAGGTGAAAGTTATCACCGTCCTCGAACCCCTTCCTTTCTACTACTCCTTCGCTGTTGCCGGCGCCGCGGCTTCCGTAGAAAACTGGGAGGAGAATCAGCAAAGACGCAGTGAGGGATTGCAGCAGAAAGCCCGCAAGGCGGTATCGGATGCCGGCATCTTCCCCGAGGTCGAGTTGGTTGAGGGCGACGAAGTCGGCACGATTCTCGAGCGTGCGCGGACCTATCACGCCGATCTGCTGGTCCTGGGGATGCGCAGGCATCGATGGCTCAACGGGCGCACGGGGCGCGACATCGCCGAAGCGTCACCCTGCGACGTCCTCGGTGTTCGCTAGAAGTTGTCTGAGGAATAGCCTCCGCGGCGGCGGGCGGCATCAACGCAGGTCAGTCCCTGGTCCCTAGTACCTGGTCCATGACTTTGGAGCACCGGGCGGGAATTGAACCCGCGAATACTGGTTTTGCAGACCAGCGCGTTAGCCGCTTCGCCACCGGTGCCCTGAATGCTTGCTGCCAACAGTCTCGCCCCATTGCACGCTTCCCATCTTGTCGCGCGTCAAATGCGGGGCTTCTAACCATCATAACCCGAACCAAATCCAGCCCGAACCGAAACAAATCCGCATCTTCTCAGCAGCGGCAGTAATCAATCAACCGATGGCGCCCGCGGGCAACACCCTCTCCTACTCCATCGTCGATGTCTTCACCACGACCGCCCTCGCCGGCAACCCCCTTGCCGTGGTCATGAACACCGCCGGGCTCACTACTTCCCAGATGCAATCCATCGCCCAAGAGTTCAACCTCTCCGAGACCACCTTCGTCGAGCGCCGCTCTCCTGAGATCGAGGCCGCCGAGGGCATCCGCGTCCGCATCTTTACCGCTGCGGAGGAACTCCCCTTCGCCGGACACCCTACTCTCGGCACCGCCAGCGTTCTCCGTCTCACGGCTCCTGAAACCCTGCGCAACAACACCGTCACGCTTGCCGAAAATGTGGGCCCCATCCCCGTCCGCTTTCCCCAGCCGGACAGCCTCTCCGCAGAGAGCAGTCTCTCCACAGAGAGCAGTCTCTCCGCAGAGAGCAGTCTCTCCACAGAGAGCAGTCTCTCCACAGAGAGCAGTCTCTCCACAGAGAGCAGTCTTTTTGCGGAGATGACCCAGCGCGATCCGGAGTTCGGCGCGGAACTCGATCCTGCTGTGGTCGCCCGTCTCTGCGGCCTTTCTCTCGATGACCTCAACCCCTCCGCCACGCCGCAGGTGGTCTCCACCGGCAACGGCTTTGCTATCGTGATGCTCCGTTCCATCGAAGCGCTGGGCCGCCTGCGTGTGCTTCAGGAAGAAGCCACGCCGTTTCTTCGCAACCACAACGGCCGCTGGTTCTACGTCCTCGCGCCGGCGACGGATCAAGGCGGCGCAGCCGGCTTCCGGGCTCGCATGCAGTTCTACGGTGGTGAAGACCCCGCTACCGGGTCCGCCGCGGGATGCGCCGTCGGCTACCTCGTCCAGCGCAAACTCGCTCCTTCCGGCGAGAAATTCCTCATCCGCCAGGGCGTCGAAATCGGCCGACCGAGCGAGATTTTTGTTGCTGCGCAAGCATTCGGAGCCAAGGTTGGCGAAATTCGCGTTGCCGGCAGCACTGTTCTCGTTGCAAATGGGCAGCTTTTCCTGCCGTGATGCACACGCTTTCAACAGGAATTCATATTTCTAAATCGTTCCGCATCAGGGTAGTAACTACTTTTCCCTACAGAGATCAAATTTTCTACCCCCGATCTTCTCTTTTCATTCCATCTTTGCAGGCGCACTCTTCCCTCGTACTCTTGGCAAGCATTGGAGAAAATCAAACGGCTTTCGAGCCCGCTGATCCCAGGCAACAGAGCAGCACGGCCGCAGGGTGAGGGAAAGATTTCAGACTCCGCCTGACGGAGTCGTCTAGCGCCGAGGCGCGTCCGCCAGGACGCGGTCCCCGCGCAAAGCGGCTTCGCATATCTGAATCGGAGCTGAACGTCGCACCCTCCTGCGGTCAAAACGGTCACGGAGATCGCGAGTTCCAAACCCGCCTCAAGAGCGGGCAAGGATTCGTGTTGTTTCCTCAGAAAAATTTCGCAAAATCGATAAGGAGTGTGCCCCCCATTATGCGGCCTAAGAAGATCATTCTGTGCGTCGACGACAACGAGCAGGACCTGTCCGTGCTTAAGTTCCTCTTGCATACAAACGGATACCGCGTGGTATCGGCCACCACTGGCCAGGAGGCGATCGGCATCTTTGCCGACACCACCGTCGACCTCGTCCTCTCTGACTTCGCGATGCCGCAGATGAATGGCGATCAGCTCGTCCGCAGCCTCAAGCAGATCTCCTCTCACATTCCCATGATCCTTCTCGGCGATCCCCAGAAGATGGGCGATCACCTCCACGCCGCCGACGCCGTCCTCGCCAAGAAACATTGCAGCCCTGAAGAACTGCTCAACCGCATCAAGATCATGAGCGCCCGCAAACGCGGCCCCCGCAAGGGAAGCACACGCCTCCCCCGCCCCGAGCTCGCCGTAGCGTCATAAAGGCAGGGAACAGGGAACAGGGTAAGAGACTGGGGGGAACAGCGCGAGAGACCAAACTGGGATTTCGACGCGGACAACACGCGAAACGCCACAAACACACTGATGAGAGACCAAGAAGCCGTGGCAAGGCATTTGCTGTTGCTTTTGTTTTTTCGGCCCGGCGTTAGCCGGGCCATCCGATCCCTGATCCGTTCCCTGTTCCCTGTCTTTGTTCTACCCACTTGACGACTTATACACCCGCTCGGCATACTCCCCAATCAAGCCCGAACTGGCGATCTTCTTTCGCGCCAGCGGGAGTAGGTCTTTATGGATCTTGTTTTGCTGCGTGTTCTTTTTGTTGCCCTGCTCGGCGTTGTTTGTTACTTCCTTCAACCCTTCGGCCTCCCCGGACCGTTAGGCGCCGCGCTCGGCGCCTCGGCTGCTGCTGCCGTCATCATCTTTGAGTTTCGCGTCCGCGCCCTCACCCTGCGCCGGCTCATCGGAGCCGTGGTCGGCTCGGTGCTCGGCATCTTTGGCGCCGCTCTCTTCTGCCTGGTTCTCCGCTCGGCGCCCCTCAGCAGCGCCACTTCCGCAGCGCTGCAGATCTTCGTCCTCCTGCTCATGACGTATATTGGCTTGCTGGTCGGCGCCAACAAAGGCGACCTGCTCAATCCCGCCGTCCTGGGAACCGTCTTCGCCGGAGACAAAGGCACCAAGCGCTCCGCCAAGGTCCTCGACACCTCCGTCATCATCGACGGCCGCATCGCCGACATCGCCGAGGCCGGCTTCATCGACGGCATGATGGTCGTCCCCGAGTTCGTCCTTCGCGAGCTGCAGGTCGTCGCCGACTCAACCGATGGCTCCAAACGCCAGCGTGGCCGCCGCGGACTCGACATGCTGCAGCGCATGCAGTCTAACCCCGCCCTCCAGGTCCAGATTGTCTCTGACGACTTCCCCTCCATCCGCGAAGTCGATCTCAAGCTCCTCGAGCTGGCCAAGAAGTGGGAGGCCAAGGTCGTCACCAACGACTTCAACCTCAACAAAGTCGCCCACCTCCACCACGTCCAGGTGCTCAACATCAACGACCTCGCCAACGCCCTCAAGCCCGTCGTGCTTCCCGGCGAGCGCATGACCGTCCTCATCCTCAAGGAGGGCAAAGAGTACAACCAGGGCGTCGGCTACCTCGACGACGGCACCATGGTGGTCGTCGATCACGCCCGCAAGATGATCGGCCGCAGCGTCGACATCAGCGTCACCAGCGTTCTCCAGACCGCCAGCGGCAAAATGATCTTTGGCAAGATGGACGAGAATGGCAAAACTCCCGAGCCTCCACGGACCCTCCCCATCGAAATGACCCGCTGACCGCGCAGCGTTTTTGCGCCAAGAACCTGGGGTCCCCAGGAACGGGTCCTCGTTCGTGGGGTGGGATAGCACAGGCCTGTCCGGGACTCGATCGTCCGGCTCACTCCGCCCGCAGCGTCTCCGCCGGATCCACCATCGCCGCCCTTCGGGCAGGAATCCAGCACGCGGCCAGCGAAACCGCGGCCAGCACAACCGGCACCACCGCAAACGTGAACGCGTCGTGCGGTTCCACGCCATACAGGAAGCTCCGCACCACCCGCGACACCATCCATGCCGCCGGCCAGCCCAGCAGAATGGCAATCGCCGTCAGTACCACTCCGTGGCGCAGAAAGAGATGCTCCACCGCGCCCCGCCGCGCCCCCAAAGCCATGCGGATCCCGATCTCCCGCCTGCGCCGGCTCACCGAATACGTCATCACCCCGTAAAGGCCCGTCGTCGCCAGCACCACCCCGATCGCCCCGAACACCCCGAAGAGAATCGCCGCCAGGTGCGGCAAAAAATAGGCGGTACGAACGTGCTCCTCCATCGTCTCCTCGTTGTAAATCGCCATCCCCGGATCGAGCGCGTACACCTGCCGCCGCAGGGGCTCGAACAGCGCGTTGGGATTTCCGCCCGTGTGCACCACCAGCGTGTAGCCCATCAGGGCAGGATCCTCCGTCACGCTCTGGTCCAGCGATCGATAAAGAATCGGCCGCGTCTCCTCGCCCAGCGTGCGCGATTTCGCATTGCCTGCCACGCCGACGATCTCGTACGTCCAGCGACCGCCGCTGACATGTTGCCCGATCGGATTCGCCTCGCCAAACAGCCGGTCCACGAACGCCTTGTTCACGATCGCGGTCTTCGCTCCATCCGCCCGCTCACTGCCGAAGTCGCGGCCCGTCAGAAGCGGCGTGCCCACCGTCGCAAAATATCCCGGCGTCACCATGTACTCATCGGCATTACTAAACGGATTGTCTTTGCTCGCGCGCCCCACCACTGTGAACCCATCGCTGCGATTCCCTCCCGAAAGAAGCGCCACATCCGTACACACCGCTCCATCCACCCCCGGCAGCGTCGCTGCCCGCTGGCGAAGTTGCGCCAGGAACTGGCTCGTTTGCGTTGCGGTGTACCCGTTCAATCGCGGGTCAACTGACAGCAGCGCCAGCCCCTGCGAACGGAATCCGATGTCGATGCTCGCAGCCCCTTGCAGGCTGCGCAAAAACAGCCCCGTCAGCAGCAGCAACGTTGCCGACATGGCAATCTGCGCCACCACCAGCACGTTGCGCACGCTGAATCTGCGCCGGCCCCTGCCCAATCCATCCTCGCCCTTCAGCGCATTCGACATCGCCGGCCGCGACGCAGCCCATGCCGGAGCCAGGCCCAGCGCCACGCCCGCCAGCACGCTTAGCGCGAACGTGTATACCAGCGTCCGCCAGTCGTCGCTGATGCGCACATTCAGCGGCACCGGCGCCGGCAAATGAAATGTGGAGAGCGCACCCGTTGCCCACACCGACATCAGCATGCCCACCAAGCCTCCGCCCACGCCCAGCAGCACGCTCTCCATCAGCAGCTTGCCCCGTAGCCGCGCGCGCGAAGCCCCTAGTGCCAGGTGCATTGCCAATTCGCGTTGCCGTCCCGCTCCCTGCGCAAACAGCAGGTTCGCCACATTCACACTCGCAATCGCCAGCAGCAGCAACACCACCAGCGACAGCACCGCCAGAAACATCAGCACTGCGCCTCGCTCGCGCGGCGGGATCGACCCCGCCTGCTCAATGATGAAGACATTCCCCTTGTCGGTGTCGGGATGAACGAGAGCGAACCGCTGCGCCAGCGTGCCCAGCTCGGCTGCAGCCTGCTCCCGCGTCACTCCCGGTCGAAGCCGCCCGACGATATGCAGCCAGTGCCAATCCCGCGCGTCCGTCGGAGGCGCATTCGGAACCAGCTGTCCAATCACTCCAACCGGCACCCAGAACTCCATGTCCAGCAACTGCTCGACGCTATGAAATGCGCCCGGCGCCACGCCCACCACCGTGAACGCGTGGCCGGAAAGCCGCACTGTCTTGCCCACGATCTGCGCA
>Ga0210408_10006258_pt1 | contig 10304 bp, 12 predicted proteins | sample IncBWH4MmetaG_FD_155471 | JGI IMG/M metagenome (GOLD analysis project Ga0210408, IMG submission 155471) | Forest soil microbial communities from Barre Woods Harvard Forest LTER site, Petersham, Massachusetts, United States - Inc-BW-H-4-M | ecosystem: Environmental > Terrestrial > Soil >...
AATCTATTAAATACATGGCTACATTATGCATCTAATTGAACAACATGAAAAAGGCTAGAGCCCTGCATTTGCAGGGCTCTAGCCTTCAAAGATCATTTCAAATGCGCTGGAACTTCAGCTTAGTGATGTGCACCACGAAGCCCTCCTTCGGCAGCAGCGACGTAAGTTCAAAGACGCGGAAGCCGTCACCAGTTACATCGGTGCGACGGAAGACGCCAGGGTCTGTCTCCACCACCTCGCGACCTCCGGACAAATTGTTGATGTAGAGTTCGGCATCCCGCAGGCTTAGTGCAGATCCGGACTTGCCGTTGGTCATGGCTTCTGCGACGTAGCTATGAAAGAGCTTCGGCCAATAGCGCGAGAGAAGATCGACGCTGGCAAAGACGTCGGACCACACTACTTGCCCGTCGACTGCAACCACCACACCGACCGCTCCCTTGCTGCGCAACTCACGCAGAAGCGCCTGTTCGCCCTCGACGCCGCCATATTGTTCCACCATCCTGGCGACCGGAGGGCTCGCGAAGACCTTTGCGTAGGAAGTGGTACTGGGCAAGGCTGCCGCATCCGCCGGCGAGAGATTCTTCGCCATCCGCGCGTTGGAAGAGCCGACATTTTCCCATACGCGGCTCTGGTTTTGCTCTGCCATTGCCGGGGTGCGTACACTGGGCTGCGCCATTTGCACGCCCATGGAACCAAAACTGGAGCTGGATGCAACCCAGCGTCCTGGTTCGACGCAGAAGACCCCGAGATCGATTGGGCCAGACTTCGGCGGAACAATGCGGTCCGCGCCAATCACGCGATCCTGCTTGCCGCCCGTAACGATCTCGCCTGCAAGCAGGAGCAGCGGCCGGTCTGAGTTATTGCTGAGCACGAGGCGGTTAACCTCCGCTCCGCTCCGCTGGGGAACGCGCTGGTCGAGGCGGCGGACGAGTCCACGCTCGTCACCCGCTTCCGTGACCGTAACCTGCCCGCTGCGAATCCCCTCGTCGAGCGTCAGGAGCTGCGTTGCGTCGTAGGACCGGTCGGCGACTACCGGAAACACGGCGAGATTCCCGCGTACAATCGGCGACAGCACCTTAAACGGGTGCTGTTCCAAGGGGCCGGCAAAGGCCAAACTGGAAGCGACCGTCCCGAGCAATGCTGAAATCAACTTCAGTCGAGCTGCGCGAGCACCATTAACACCGGGACGCGGCTTCCGATGTAGCGCCGGAAATGTCAAACTCATCGTCGAATCCTCCTGCGGGTGCGTTTATCGCATCCTGCATGAAGAACGGGGCACAGCGCGCGGCTTGCAGATTAATTTGCCAGGATCGGAAAATCGGGTCGCGATAGAGATCCCTGGGATTGCAGGGGAGCTCTATGAGGCGATTGACGCGCGCTATAAGGAGACCGGCGGTTACCGTTACGACATCTCGCAGGAGATGTTTTGCGGGTACGTGGCCGCCGTTGTTGAACGCTACGGAGCGGGGTTTAGCGATGGCGATAAATGGGCGCTGGTCCGCTCCCTGCGCGTGGAGGAACTCGTACTGGCGCGCGCCTGTTCTGCGGGAAACGATGCGGCGTGGATGGAGTTCCTTACACGATTCCGCGGCGAGCTTTACCGTGCCGCGTGCCAGATCGCAAAGGGTGATGGGGCAGGCCGCGAGCTTGCGGACGGGTTGTATGCCGAGTTGTATGGCTTGCCCAACCAGGAGGGCCGACGGGTATCCAAGCTGGACTACTACATGGGGCGCGGTTCGCTGGCCGGGTGGCTGCGTACCGTGCTGGCGCAGCGTCATGTGGATGGATTCCGCTCGCGTGCGCGCGATGTAAGCCTGGATGAACAGCTGGAATCAGGCGTCGCCTTCGCAGCGGGATCCGCGGATCCGGAGCCTGCGGCGGACGATCGCGTGGCGCAGGCGGTGGGTGTCGCGCTCGCCGGGTTGGACAGCGCAGAGCGTTTCCTGCTGGCCTCCTATTATCTCGATGGCCGGACACTTGCCGCCATTGGTCAACAGCTGGGTGTTGCAGAATCGACAATCAGCAGGAGAGTGAAGAGATTGACGTCCATGGTCTGGAAGAGGATTCGCCAACGGCTTGTGTCACAAGGGATGGATGCGCGACGATGCGACGAAATATTGGAAGAACTGGATGTGCGCGACCTGAATGTTGATGTGGGGAGAAGTCTACGGCAAGAAAAGAAGAATCAAACGTTCTGAGGATGAGACGGACACCGATTGAAGCAGACTGAGCCCAATCCGTTGCGACAGGCGCTTGCTCAAAGCGACGCGGGGCCTCACCCGGATGCCGATCTCTTGACGGCGTTTGCTGAGAGTGCGCTGCTACAGCGCGAGCGTGAAATCGTGCTGGCGCACTTGGCAAATTGTGTCAATTGCCGCCAGATTCTGAATTTCTCGGGCGATGCCGCCGAGGAGCAGCAAGCCGTGCAGCCGTTGCTAGCGGCGCGCAGGAAGCGGGCAGTTTGGCGCGTCGCCATTCCCTTGCTGGCGGCAGCGGCAATGATCGCAGTGGTAAGCACAGTGGTCTTGCGGTCTGTCATGAGCCGACCACCGCAGGTCGCGGTTGTGTCGAAGAAGGCGGAAGCACCCGTCAACCGACCGGCACCGCAGATGTCTTCGCAGCAACCTCCGAACAAACCAGAACAGAAGCATCAAGCGCGAAAGGCTGCGCCCGCCGCCTCTGAATCCACCCCGGCCGCGGCGCTCCCACAAGCGGTGGCGCCCCTTGCACAGCAGGCTTCGGATGCAGACAAGCGGGCAGAGGCCGCGCCTCTGTCACCGGCCAATGGCTCAATCGCAATGCCCGAGATGAGCGCACGCGTTCCCGCCCCTGCCGGCGCCTTTGCCAACAGAAGTCGTGCGCTGGCCGATGCTGCGGGGGCTTCGATCACCAGACCGCGCTGGCGACTGAATCAGCAGGGGCAGCCCGAGCGTGCCTTCGGAGCGGGCCCGTGGCAGCCTGTTCCACCCAACGGTGGCACAAGGATGCAAGCACTTTCAATCTTTGGGGGCGAGGTATGGGCCGGCGGCGAGAATTCGCAGGTTTTCCGCTCTCAAGACAACGGGACAACCTGGCTCGTTGTCACTCTTCCCGAGAAAGACGGGACCGCGCACTCAATTGCCCATATCCGTTTCAACTCCGCGCAGGAGATCACGATTGAAGCAGCCGACGGGACGACATGGACAACTTCAGATGGGGGCGCTTCCTGGCAGTGAAGTTCGGAGGATTATTCGACCCGAGTGGCGAAGGATACCCGCCACTGCGGATCCGAAAGGAAGACTTTAGAGGAATTGGTGCCGAAGAAGGGAGTCCTTCATTCCACTTCTCGCAACCGCTTGCAACCAGAAGCTTTATTCAGAATCGCCCAATAACCAATGCGGCTTATGGTCACTTTTGTCGTGGATGCTTGCACGCAGAGACGTGCATCAGAATACGCCCAATAGAGGCAAAACGTTAGCCAGATGTTAGCCAGCGCCAGTCGTCGGTCAAGGGCGCGCGTATTCCAGTGGGTTCATCGAAGCGAAGCGACCCTTGACGGGAGGCTGGAGCAGAGGGGTATATCGCGTATATCGTGCAAGCGGCTTGACACGCGCCCTGTATCAGGCGCTCACGCAGCATCCTCTATTTCTTCTTTAATCGGTAAGTCGCCAAACACCACTTCACCTCCCAAGACTCCCAAAACCGTTTCAGGAACAAATGCGCTCCGACAATTGGCGCGTACCCACGCTTGAATTTTTCCTGCCGCCCCGGTACCGCGACGAAGTTCGTTGATTGCAGTCTCATCTTTCAACCCAAGTTCTTCCAAATAGAGTTCCCACCTGGTTTTCTCCACGGATGACGGAGTAAGGGGGCGAGTGTATGAAGTAAAATTCTGACGTTTGCCCATTGGTCTCCTCACTTACAGTTTGATTCTGTTCGCTATCTGCTACTTTCGCTCAGGAACGGTCACGTGTACACCAATAGGCTGACAACAAGTGTCGCGAGGATTCTGAATTACCTTGCGTCGGCCATCTTCGAGAAACCTCCTGCATGAGTCCTCTGGATGCTCTCTGGCTTAGTTATTCGAGCAGTTGAATCCTTGGCGACAATCGCGGCGCTTCTGGCGGCATAGCGCTGTTGGCTCTTCTTCTGGAGGACGCACTCCAACTCAATTGTCAAGGTTGTCCGCAGTTCGTGAGTTGGTGCATTTCGAACGCAATGGCGAGAGGTTGAATCTTGCCCAGTACAATCCCAGATGTTCTATTAAGTGACACCATCATTTAACCTGAACACACGTGGGGTCTATACCACTTTGGTCTTTTAGAACCGGGCGATACGAGTTGGCCGCGCGGAAGGGGATATCCGCAGGTAGTCTCGTTTATAGGGGCCATCAATGCCCGCGTGTCTTGCCAAACTCGAACGTTGTAGCTACTGACCCCTTTATCTTGATATTAATCAAGCTCCTCCGAAGAGAAGATATCCTTCGGGGCGAAGTTGTATGCAACAGAATTCTGTGAGCCAGAGATGAGCGAGGGTGTTCTGGTCGTACACCCATCCTTCAGACTACCCCGAGAATCCAACCCTCAATGTCGGCGACTTGTCGCTCATCCGGCGTCAGAGGCGGATTGAACATTCGGATGCGCGCAGAGATCGCTCTTCTGGATATTCTCCGCGAGCAAGCCATTCATGTCGGCCCTTGTGTTTGTTCTTGCCGAACGGGGTGAACTCCATCTCGATGACCCGGTGGCAAGGTACTGGCCGGAATTCGGGTTGAATGGCAAGGGCAAAATTACGATTCGCGAAGCGTTGCAGCATCGATCCAGAATGCCGGTTGTCGGTAACACTCTGAGCGATGCCCTGTGTATGAGGAATTGGAACAAGTCGGTGCGACAAATCGAGCGTGCTCGTCCGCTCAGACTTACGAGTCGTGGTCCCGCTTACCATTTTCTCAGTTTCGGATTCATCCTCGGAGAACTCATCCAAAGTGTCACAGGCTTTGAGGTGCGCAAGTTTCTTGCCTCTGAAATGCTACGACCGCTAGGAATGGGTGACACGTTCCTCGGACTGCCTCAGGAGGAATGGGAACGGCAAGTCCCCTTGCGGATTTCGCGGATCGGGGGGAGGGTTGTACAAATCGCTTTGAATGCTAAGAAAACACGCTCCGCAGTTATTCCTGCCGGAGGTATTTCCACAAGCGCAAGGGATCTAGCCATCTTCTATCAGGTGCTGGTGCAAAATGGGGAATTCAATGGTTTCCGGCTTCTTCAGCCTGCAAGTGTGCGGCTAGCAGTGACGCCCTCAAACTCCGGCGAGTGGGACCGCTACGCCAGAGCCCCAATTCGATGGGCCAATGGCTTCCAACATGGAGGACCGCGCTCGGACCCCCGTTTCGTCAGCCCAATGGGCCGATCGAGCACGGCAAACGTTCGGTCACAATGGGAGCAATTGCTGCATCGGTTGGGCTGACCCTGGAAGGAAGCTGGTTTTTGTTTACCTCACCAATCTACTCACTTCCCTCCAGAAGGACGCTCGACACCTGGCGGCGGTGTCGGACGCGATCCGTTCAGCTTGTGCGCAGTAAGCCACAAATCGCGTGACATTCTGTGAGCGCCGAAGCACTACTCATCGTTGAGTTGTGAGCGTTACGTGAACCACAGGCCGGATCAAGCGTGGGGAGATTGATTTTTCGGGGCGGCCAGCCGTGTTTTCTGTGCGGCTTTCCAGCGGTCGGGCAGCCAGTTCGGTAGGTCCCCGATGCGCATCACCGGCAAGTTAACGAGCAACTGGGTGAGATAGAGTTGGGGGTCGATGTCGTGGCGGCGGCAGGTCGATGTGAGACTGGCCAGGATGGCCGCGGTACGACCGCCGCGCGCGTTGCCCACGAAGAGGCTGTTCTTCCTGTTTAACACTACGCGCTTCATCTCGCGCTCGGAGACATTGTTATCGATGGGCACGGCGCCGTCTGTGAGGAACACGTTCAGCTCCTCCCAGTGGCCCAAAGCGTAATTGACCGCCTCGGCCATGGGATGCTTGGGCAGTAATTGCTCCTTCCAGTCGAAAAACCTCTCGTGCAACTCGGCCAACACCGGCGCCGACTGCTCCTGACGCAGTCTCAGGCGCTCTTCGATGGAAACGTTGTGGCCCTGCTTCTCGACGGCGTAAAGCGCGCGCACCAAAGCGATGGCCTCCTGCGCGATTTCGGGAGCCGCCTTTTCCGCATCGATGATCTTGCGCCGCTGATGAGCCCAGCATCCAGCGCGAACCATGGCGTTGCCGGCCACCACGCCATCGTATCCGCCATAGGCGTCGGCCAGAAGCACCTGGTTGTAATCCCTCAGAAAATACTTCGGCCCGTCGCGTCCCCGGTTCAGCGTGAAGTCGAAAACGTTGTAAGGATGCGCCTCGTCGCCGACGTAGACCCACATGCGCGCTTTGGCGCAATGACCGGTTTTCAGCATGGGCATGATGGTGTCGTCGGTAGCCACCAGGTGCGAAGCGCGCACCTGGTCGCCCATCAACTCGTAGAGCGGCTCGGCCAGATCACCTACATCACCGCACCAGACTGACTGCGTGGCCCGCGAGATCTCGAACCCTTGCCGCGAAAAGATGTCTTCCAACCGATAGAGAGGGAGGTAATCGTTGAACTTGCTGGTAACGATGAAACTCAGCAAGCCCGGTCCAGCCAGTCCCTTGTCGATCGCCGCCTCCGGCTTGGCCGCTGTCTCGATGCGCGGGTTGTCGCCGTTGGTCTCGCAGGAAGGGCAGGCGTACTTCTTGCGCACATGGTGGATGCGCTCGAAGTGGCCGGGGAAATACTCGATCTGCCAGCTATCCTCCTGGCCGATCTCCTTACGCTCGACGCCGCAACACGGACAGCTGCGTTCCTCCCCGCTCAACTCGTGTACTTGCGTGGTGAGGGGAAGGTTCTCGAAGTCTTGAACCCTGCGCCGCCCTTTGCCCCGCTTCACTCGCCGCAGTTCCTCTTGCAGTTCGGAATGCGGCGGAACATCATCCCGGTTGATCGGCTTCCGGTCCTGCGTTTCGGCGAAGCCCAACAGCATCTGCGCCAGCTCGCCCTCGGACTTGAGCTGATCTGCACGCGGACCGTAGTACCACTTTCTCAAACGATCGAGCTCTACCTGCAGGCGCAGATTTTCCAGGTACAGATCGTCGCCGCGCTGCTGCTGCTCCCTGGCCCGCTCGCTTGCGCTTCGGCGTGTTGCTGCTCCTTGTCACGCTCCAGCAGCAGCGCGCGCACCATCGCTTGCAGCGCTTCCTTATCTTCAGGTAAGTCGGGCATCGCGGTGGCAGGCACAACTAAGTTATGCCATAAGTTGCTGCGGATAACTTATACCGTAACCTTCTCTCTGTTGCTTCCGATGGTTCGCTGCGGGGCCTCGGTGTGCTCGCGCGCCGCTGTGGCTCGCTCGTAGCGCGGCACGCGCTTCAGCTTCGTCATGTCGATCCCGTCCAGGATCATCGCTAACTCACTGGCCCGTAACTCCACAGAGCGAGCCCCATCCTTCAAGCGTGGTAGTTTGAAAACTCCAACTTCGAGCCGCTTGTACCACAGCACAAAACCGTCCCGGTCAAAGGTTAGAATTTTCAATCTGTCTCCCCGACGCGAACGGAAAATGAACAGACTGTCCCCAAGAGGATCCTGATCGATCACTTTTCTTACTCTCTCCGCCAAACGATCGAACCCGCAACGCATATCCGTGGGCTCGACCGCCAGCCAGATCCGCGTTGCCTGCGCACCGTCCAACGTGCGCAAGCTCGGCAGGCCGATCATGCTTCCCCTTCCAACACCGAAAGCAACGCACGCAGATGATGCTCGTCAAATCCTGGTTCCACCACCAGGCTGCGGCCCCGCGCCAGCCTCACTTCAATCGCTCGGCTGGCCATCGTCACCGGCCACTTCCTCTCCACGACCGGAGCCAATTCCAATGCTACGAAGGGCGGCGCTTCGGCCTCACGCAATCGCTTCTTCCAAGCGTAAAACTGCCAACTACTCAGACTCCGCTCCATACAAAATCTCGCAATGCTCTGTCCGCTCGCATTCTGCTCCGCCACCAGCGAGCGCCACTTCGCCCACGCTTCCGCCTTATCTGGACTCACCCTTCAAGAATGCAACTTCCTCGACAACTGCACAAGATGGGCTTCAGATAGCGCTCACGTTGAGTTTCCGGTCCCGGTAGGGACGCCCATCACTGAGCGCCCCCCGGAGAGATCCGTACGTGCGCGTCTACGCATACGGCTCTTACGAAGGATGAGTGGCGTAGAAGCGAGCGTCGGGAACGAATTCGGTCGCGTTGTATCCGGGAATCTCCTGAAATCGACGAACAATCCCATCGACGACAGCAGATGGGACTTGAAGAGTATCTGCGCAAAGGGAAGGTTTGATAAGTTTGTGAAGCTCTCGCATGCACAGTTTGCACAGCGGCTTAATCGTTAGTTTTGTGGTATTTGCAACAGAATCAGTAATTTATGATTTTCTTGGTGCCGAAGAAGGGAACCTGCTTCGGACAGCCCGAAGTTTTCTCACCATCACTGTAAAAAACTGAGTGTACTTGGAGCAAGGGAAAAGCAAGGGTTTGGTGGTCGGCATCGTAGTTTTTCCAACGATACTGAGATTCTTGGGGTACTCGATTCCTGCAAAAACGCTAGGAAATGCTAGGAAGCTAAAGAGCAGCATGAAATCCGCGCGGGAATCGCTTGAGAGCCCTGTGCATATCTTCGCCTTATATTCGCCTATACTGTTCCGGTGTGGAACCTGCCCGAAACCCGGCTCTGCGAGTTCGCCATTCGGTGCAAGGGATGCGGCGAGACCATCCCTGCCCCGGTCGGAACAATGCCAGACAGTTGGGTTGTTGCCCCTTGTCCGTTGTGTGGAACGAGGAGGCGCTACCTACCAACTGACATCTTCAGAGGGAAGCTGTCGCACAAGTTTCTTGGTGGGCAGCATCGCAGGGTGGTGCGCTGATGGGTGAGATGAAGAGGGCGAATGCGAGAGAAGAGCAAGACCGACGAACGTCACCTCGACCATTGTTATTGCTGCTTCTATAATCGCGGCTATTCGCTTGGCGCGTGAGCCTGACATCAGTAGACCTTCACCCCGACTGACATCAGTCGTTGCTGACAGTGTTGGTCTGGCTCGAAGGATTCTTGAGTGCGTTGTGCGTTAGGATGGTCGCGCCCCTCGGAAGTGACCCGGATTTCAGTTGGAACGGTTTGAGGGTGTTCGTCGCCGAGGTCGAGGTTTCCGACATGGCGAGACCTGTTCAGCCACGGATGTGTCGGCGCTCCTGAACGAAGGCAGAGACAGTGACCTCCACCAAGAGAAAGCCGGGACGCCCGGTGGGCTTTGGCGAGAATCGGAAGGGCAATCACCGAGGGAAGGGCACGTAACTCGATTGCTGCGATGAAAGCCAGATGGGCGGCTCGGAAAGAAAGGGAAGTAGTCATGAAGCGGCGAATTTACCTTCCATGTAAGCGGTGCGGGAGAACATCGTCAACAACGATTGACCTCCCCAAAGGCAAACCACTCCCCCTTTGCCTTTCAATTCGTATGTATCACTAGAGGCCAAATCGCCGGTTGCGGATGGAGTGGATTTGTGAAGATGAGCCTGCCCCGTCCTCCTTCCGCAAGGGTGCCGAATCCTAAGTTAGGGCAGAAGTGGGAATCAAAGAGACTCGTCGTCCGCACCGAGCCTCCCCTGTCTGTGCGCGGGCCGAAACTGAAAGACGCGTGTTATGGGCCGCTGAGTGAGGTTGACCAGCAACGGCCTGAAGCCGCTCAACTCTCGTCAACGCTGTTCATGTTGGAGGGGAAACTTCGCTGTGTTGACTGCGGCCAGTTTGTAGGAGCCGAAAAGCGGACTGAGGGCGGCTTTGAGCCCGACCCAAGACCACACGAGAGATACAACGAACCCCGACAGCCCCCGCGAAAGCCGGGGGCTGGTCGCAATATACCTTGACAGTCTTTGGATGGGGCTCCGTCTCATGACAAACGAAGAGTACAAACTTTCGGCCAGTTTCCAAGTCATTGGCGGATTTTGGGAGTTCGTCAGCCCCGGCAGGTCGCACTAACTTGTTATTGATTCGACGACTCTTACACCCCCGCAACCGTGACTTCTTACCTAAATTGCCTCAGTTCTTTGGCCAAGTTTTGCCTAAGTTTCTGTCCAGCGGAACCGGTAAGACCGACCAATGAGTCGCGAAGTTTTCATCTTGCGTAGTCACAGTGCATTCCTATCTCGGGCCGAGCAGCTCTCAATAACTACTTAATTGACTCCGATTTACACCGAGAACATTGGCAATACCTT
>Ga0210408_10006260_pt1 | contig 10301 bp, 7 predicted proteins | sample IncBWH4MmetaG_FD_155471 | JGI IMG/M metagenome (GOLD analysis project Ga0210408, IMG submission 155471) | Forest soil microbial communities from Barre Woods Harvard Forest LTER site, Petersham, Massachusetts, United States - Inc-BW-H-4-M | ecosystem: Environmental > Terrestrial > Soil >...
CTTCGATAACGTACACGACCTCGTCGTAGTCGTGCGTGTGCAGGCGGGGTCCGCGACCAGGCTCGCCATTGACAAGGAAGAACGAGATGGCGGTGTCACCATGATGGGCTCCGATGAATTCATAAGACATGGAGACGAGGGGGAGGTCAGTTTGATGAATGGCATCCATGGACTTTGGATTTGAACAGCCACGGAAGGATGCAAATCGGAGGGCGATGCTATTGGTCGCGAACTTTTGCAGCTCCCGACTCTGCCCAATACGTCGTCCGCGCCGTCACGGTGAGACCCTCGTAGTCGGGCAGGCTCAATGCCATGGTGTGCGGGCCGGGGCGCGGCGACTGCGGATGGAAGCTGAGAATATAGCGGTTTGGCATGTGGTTGGCGATGGCGGCCAGATCGTGCTCAAGGTTCTTCTCGTTGTCAAGTTTGAAGTACTCGCCGCCGGTGAGATGCGCAACAGTCTCGGGGACGTTGGTCCTCAGTCCATCGACGGTGGCGATGGCGGCCATCTTTGCGAACCCGAGGGGCGGGGCGAGCTGCGCGAGGCAATCATAGGCCTGCGCCCACTTGTTGTGGGTCGCGTCGGGGTCGGGATCGGGGTCCTTGCCCATGCAGCCGTGTGGTGGGTTGGGATGAGGATTATGCAGCTCCAACCAACCCAGTTTTGTTCTGCTGTCGGGGGAGAGGGGAAGCTGGCGACGGGCGTAGTTCACGGCTTCGGACTTTGCCGTAGAAAACCCGACGCTGTAGATCGTGGTGTTGGTATCGGTGATGTCGCGGACCGCTTGCGCGATGGTGGTTTCGCTGCCGCGGTCGAGTGTCTCGCTCACCAGCAGGACGGCCCGGCGGTATCCCGCGGACATGGGACGCAGCATGTCGACCGCGAATTCGAGGCTGTCGAGGATGGCCGCGCCGTTGTCGCCGAGCGGCTTGTTGTGGATAGGGTTGGGTCCGGTGCAGTTGTCATAGTGCTCCTGGCGCGTGCACCCGGGCTGCAGGTCGCGCAGAGCGCCTGCGGCTTCGTCGAGATCGCCGGTGAAGTCTTGAACCAGTTGCGGATGGCTGTCAAAGGTGACGACTGCGACCTGGCGGGCGACGTTGCCAACAATTGAAGCGAGCATGGGCGCGAGCGGCGGGGCGATGGTGTCGTACTTCAGAAAAGCGCGTGCCCCGGCCCCGCCAATTTCGACCAGCACTACAAGGGCCAGCGGTTCGCCGCCGGTGTCGCGCTCCAGCGTGAGCGCCTGCGGGATGCCATCGTCCGTCAGCCTGAAATCTTCGGCGTTGAGCGTGTAGACCAACTCCCCAGCGCGCGTGCGGACGAGCGCAGGCACGATGACCACGGAGGTTTCTGTCCGGAGCGACGGGCCCTGCAAGGGCGGGCCGGATGGCTGCTGCGCGAAGAGCGAAGGTACTGCAAGCAGGATGAACGTGCACGCTACCGGATTGGAGAGCTTGTTCAAAAGGAGTGCGGTCCTTGGAGGCGTTGCCTGCCAGCTTAGACGGTTGCGGCGCGGTCCGGGCTCAGGAGGTGCGTGGAGACTTTCAACTCGGGCCGCAAAACGGCTATGCTCACCCCATGCAGAACCTGCTGCGCAATCTTCGTTTCGCGTTTCGGGTCATGGCCAATTCTCCCGCACTCACCGGCGCGGCCGTGCTCACTCTGGCGCTCGGCATCGGCGCCAACTCAGCTATTTTCACCCTGACCAAGGCACTGCTGATGAAGCCGTTTCCCTATCGCGAACCGGCGCGGCTGGTGAGTGTGGAGGTGCGCGATAAGACCCAGGATCGAGGCCTCAACCTGGTGCGTTATGAGACGCTGCGCGACCGGAGCCGTTCATTCGAGGGGACGGCGGTCTGGGCGAACGACCAGCTGAATCTCACTGGGAGCGGCGACCCGGCGCAGATCGCCGTGGCCCGAGTATCGCCCAATTTCTTCGCACTGCTCGGTGTGCAGCCGCAGCTGGGTCGGGACTTTGTTGCGGAGGAAGGCCAGCCACAGGGCAAGCCCGTTGTCCTGTTGAGTGACACGCTTTGGCGCACGCGTTATCACGGCGATCCCGGCATTCTTGGTCAGACGCTGAAGCTGGATTCGACCGCCGCAACGGTCATCGGGGTATTGCCCGCGAGTGTTCAGTTCCCGTTTGTGGGCAAGGCCGAGATCTGGACCCCGCGCTACTTCGAGTTTTCGCTCATTCCGGCGGAGAGGTTGCGTTTGGGTGTCGGGTATCTGAGCCTGGTGGCGCGTCTCCGGCCGGGGACCACGGTGCAAGAGGCGAATACGGAGCTTTCGGTGTTGAACGAGCAGTATCGCCGGCAGAACGCGACCATGCCCGATGCCGATCCGGGCATCGGTATTAGAGCCAGGCCACTGCGTGACCTGGTGGTGGGCGATCTGCGCGGCAAGGTGATGATGCTGATGGCTGCGGTCGGGGTTGTGCTGCTGATCGCCTGCGGAAACGTCGCGAGCCTGATGCTCTCTCGCGCCATGGCCCGCGGGCGCGAGATGGCCGTGCGGGCAGCGCTGGGTGCGGGCCGGATCACAATTGTGGGGCAGCTGCTGACGGAGAGCGTTTTGCTTGCGTTGATCGCGGCTGTCTTCGGCATCGCTCTTGGCTGGGGCGCTACGCGCTGGCTATCCGCATGGGGCGCCACGCAACTGCCGCAGGGTGTACCGGTGGCGATTGACCTGGGTGTGCTCCTGTTCACGCTGGCTGTCTCAGTCGCAGCGGGCCTGTTATTCGGGCTCGCGCCTGCGCTGCAACTCGCCGGTGTCGATTTGAACGGGACCCTGCGCGAAGAAGGCCGTGGAGCCTCTTCGAGCGCCGGGCGCGTCAAGGCGCGGGATGCGTTGGTGGTGGGACAAATTGCCTTGTCGCTGGTACTGCTGATCGGCGCGGGATTGCTGGTGAGGAGCTTCGTGCGGCTGCTCGCCGTCGATCCGGGGTTTGAAGCACGAAATCTGCTCACCATGAATCTGTCGCTCTCGACGCTGAAATATGGCACGCCCGCGCAGGAATTGGCGTTCTTCGATGAGGTGCTGCGGCGGGTGGCGACGGTGCCGGGCGTGCGCAATACGGCCATTTCCGCAGCACAGCCGCTGAGCTTCGTGCGCGTGACGCCGGTGTTGCCGCAGGGGCAGCCGGACAGACCGTTAGCACAACGACCATTTGTGGATATCGAGGCCATCAGCCCATCCTGGTTCGACACCATGCGTGTCCCTCTGCGCGGCGGGCGGGCCTTCAACTCAGGAGACCAAACGAAGTCGGCGCCGGTGGTGATTGTGAACGAGGGTTTTGCGCGCCAATACTGGCCGAATGCCAACCCGCTCGATCAGCACGTGATGGTGGGACGGCGGCCCGCTCCGGCGCTGGTGGTTGGCGTGGCGGCCGACGTCAAGAACAAGGGGATCGAGCAGGAGACGCAGCCACAGCTGTACCTGCCGTTTCCGCAACTGCCGTGGTCTGAAATGAACCTGATCTTGCGCACGGAGGGAGCTCCCCTGAACGTTATGGGCGCGGTCCGAGCGCAGGTCGCCTCAATTGATCCAGACCAGCCCTTGACCGACGTGCAAACCGTTGACGAGCTCATGGAAACGGCCCGTGCACAACCGCGGTTCCTGCTGATGCTGGTGGGCGCGTTTGCGGCATTGGCTCTGGTCCTGGCGGTCATCGGCATCTACGGCGTGTTGTCATTCTCTGTCGCGCAACGGCGGCAAGAGTTTGGCGTGCGCATGGCCCTGGGCGCGGGTCGCGATCACATACTGGGCGTCGTTCTGCGCCATGGATTCGTGCTGGCGCTCGCGGGCATCGGACTCGGCTTGGTGGCCGCATCGCTGATGTCAAAACTGATGGCCGGAATGCTCTACAAAACTGGCGGGCACGATCCTGTGGCGTTCATTGCAGCGCCAGTCGTCCTGGTTGGGGTCGCGCTGCTGGCGAGCTACCTGCCGGCAAGGCGGGCTACCAAGGTGAGCCCGATTGACGCGCTGCGATAGAGGTGTGGGTCTGCGTCGCATACCAGTCTTTCGGGGCAGCCGGCGCATTAGACTGGTGAAAAGTCATGAAAGATTCGATCCACGTCTCGAAAGAGAATTACCTGAAGGCGGTTCTCGAGGCCGAGGCCGAAGGCCGCCAGGTAATTCCCGCCACCCTGGCGCATTGGCTTGAGGTGTCGGCGCCCGCGGTCACCATGGCGCTCAAGCGGCTTAAGCGCGACGGCTATGTGGAGGTGGGCGAGGACGGGATCGTGCGCCTCACGGAACAGGGGCGCGAAACTGCCTACCACACGGCGCTCCGCCACCACCTCGTAGAGCGGATGCTGAGCGAGATCTTCGGCATGGAATGGTACGAGATTCATGAGGAGGCGGAACGGCTGGAGCATGCTATCTCGCCGGCCTTTGAGGCCAAACTCAAGGAGCGGCTCGGGGATGGGGCCTGCCCGCACGGGAATGCGGTTTTGCCTGAAAAACCTGAGGACCGGAAGCGGAAGGGCGAAGTGCCGCTGTCTGAGGCTGCCGCCGGCAAGCGTTACGTCGTCTCCAGCCTGCAGGAGCGCGACCCTCAGTTGCTCCTGTTCCTGCATCGAAACGGCATTGGACCCGGAAAAAGCCTGCGGGTATTGAGCCAGAATTACGACCAAACCGTTTCGATTGAATTACCTGCGGGAAATTCGATTCTGGGCCGGCCGGCAGCTGATGCCGTTTGGCTTCGTGCTTTCTAGCTTTGTAATCCAAAAGTAATATTGGTTTATTAACTATGATTAATATTTCTGTGCCATACTGGGTTTGAGATGCTCGGCTCCCCAGCCAACCACTGTGGCCACTGAATATCAACCCATTCCGGAGATCGCGACCCAACCCTCTTTGCCTGAGGTGCACTCGAGCGTACGCCTGTCGCGCTCACCGCATTACTGGAAGCGACTGCTGGGGTTTCTGGGGCCAGGGTTCCTGATTTCCGTCGGATACATGGACCCGGGCAACTGGGCCACCGATATCGCCGGAGGGTCGCAGTTCGGCTACACGCTGCTATTCGTCATCATGGCGTCGAACCTGATGGCGATTTTGCTGCAGAGCCTGAGCCTGAAGCTGGGTGTGGCTACGGAGCGCGACCTGGCGCAGCTTTGCCGCGAGAGCACGGGGCCCTGGGCCAGGGTGCTGCTCTGGATTATGGCGGAAATCGCGATTGCTGCCTGCGATCTGGCCGAGGTGATCGGCTCGGCCATTGCGCTGAACCTGCTGTTTCACATTCCGTTGATCTGGGGTGTGCTGATCACGGGGCTCGATGTGCTGTTGATCCTGCTGCTGCAGCGATGGGGCTTCCGGGTTGTGGAGGCGGTGGTGATCGTGCTGATTGCCACAATCCTGGGCATGTTCTGTGTGCAGATGGTCCTATCGCGCCCCGAGTACGGATCGGCTGTATTCGACTTGTTCGTTCCATCGTCGAAGATACTGACCAACCCCGCCATGCTCTATATCGCTATCGGCATGCTGGGCGCCACTGTGATGCCGCACAATTTGTACCTGCACTCGTCGATTGTGCAAAGCCGCCGCTACGCGCGCACGCCTGAGGGAAAGCGCGAAGCCGTGAAGATGGCCAATATCGATTCCGCAGGCGCGCTAACGATTGCTCTCTTTGTGAATGCGTCGATCCTGGTGGTGGCCGCGGCGGTTTTTCATCGCAGCGGGCACTTCGAAGTGGCGGCCATTGAAGATGCTTACAAGCTGCTTAGCCCCCTGGTCGGCGCGGGGTTTGCCAGCACCCTCTTCGCGGTAGCGCTGCTGGCTTCTGGCCAGAACTCGTCGATCACAGGCACGCTCGCCGGCCAGGTGGTGATGGAGGGGTTCGTCCAGATGAAGGTAGCGCCGTGGCTGCGCCGCTTGATCACCCGTTCCATCGCGATCATCCCAACGGTCCTGGTAGTAGCCATCAATGGGGAGCAGGGTACAGAAAAGCTGCTGATTCTGAGCCAGGTCATCCTGTCGCTGCAGCTGAGCTTCGCCGTGGTCCCGCTGGTCATCTTCACCAACAGTCGTAAGCGCATGGGAGAGTTTGTGAATGCGCCGTGGCTGAGGGTGACGGCGTGGGCGGTGGCCGTCGTCATTGCGGGTTTGAATACCTGGCTGCTGGTGCAGACATTTCGCGGTGTTCAGTAGCTGCCGGAACAATCACGCACGAATTTGCCGGTTCCGCTGCCCAATTGAAGGATCACGGCTCGATCGTGCGAATAAAGTCGGCCGCCGTGCCATGCCTTGGATCGACAAAGGTGACGTCGCCTGGGTCTCTCCGGGGAGTGTCAACCGAAAAGACAACCAGCGGGCCCTCTACAATCTCCGGAATGCTGTGCACAACATTGCGGCGGAAAAAGAGCATCTGCCCGGGGCCGAGCTCGACGGGCTCGTCGCCATCAACCACAAATCTGCCGCGCCCTGAGATGACTTGCAGGTACTCGTCGCAGGTGCGATGGAAATGAGCAGGCGCTGGTCGATAGATGCGAAAGAGTCGCGAGCTTGCCGCGGGCTCGTCGGTAAGCCGAATGTCGAGCAGCATGGTTTCTGCCGTGGCGGGAAACCGGTCGGCCAATGCTTTCAAGTCGAAGACGCATTTAGAAGATGAGGCTGGTGCATTGGAGAGGCGTTGGATCATGATTTCCTCCGGGGCCTGCCGCGCAAGCGTAGTTTTGCGCAGCCGCCCGCTACCATAGATGCTATGAGAGTTCTCTCGGCGGCGGAGATGCAGGCGTGCGATTGCCTGACGACGGAGCGATTTGGGGTGCCTTCGCTGCAGCTGATGCGGAATGCATCGGCCGCCGCCTCCGCATTCGTGCAGGAGCAGTTTCCGCATGCAAAGCGTGTGGCGGTTCTATGCGGGCGCGGCAACAACGGCGGCGACGGCATGATGACGGCGCGTTCGCTTGCCGAGGCCGGGCTGTCCGTTACGGTGCTGCTCCTGGGTTCTCCCGCTGGCATGAAGGGGGATGCAGCGGCTGCCTGGAGCGAGTTGCAGGCTGACGGAGGGTCTTGCCGGGTGGCGGTGATTGACTCAGAAGACGATTTTGCGCGCTACACCGATGCTTTGAATTCCGACCTGCTGATTGATGCGGTATTGGGGACCGGGTTCAAGCCGCCGCTCAAGGGGCGTGCGCTGGCGGCGCTTGACTGGATCAAACCGAGTGCTGCGCCGGTCATGGCCATCGATCTGCCATCCGGTTGGCTGGCAGATGCAACAAAAGGACGGCCGGACACACCGGTCTTTCCGGCTGACGCGGTCGTTACATTTACTGCGCCCAAGCTGGCCCACGTCTTCGGTGAGCTGACGCGACGATGGGACCAGCCGGTCGTGCTGGCGCAGATCGGGTCACCCGATGAGGCAATCGTCTCGGAACTCGGGATCGAGTGGGCCGGCTCTGCGCAGAGTTTGCTTCACAGGCCGCGCAAGGCCGACGCCAACAAGGGCAACTTCGGCCATGTGCTCGTGGTGGGCGGCTCCTTCGGCTCGGCAGGAGGCAAGGCCGGTGCGGCTGCGATGGCATCGCTGGCGGCGCTACGGGCCGGAGCCGGGTTAGTGACAGCCGCAGTTCCGGCGTCGGCGCTGCCCGTCGTCTCGGGGATTGCGCCGGAATTGATGACATTCCCGTTAAAGGCCAATGATGCTGGCGAGATCACGTCGGAGCACCTGGCGGCTGGTGGACTGGCGACCCTCACCAAGGGGATTACAGTGCTGGCGATCGGGCCGGGGCTGGGGCAGGGCAGCGACGTTCGCAAATTCCAGACGCAGCTCCTCTTCGGCACCACGATGCCCGTGGTGATTGACGCCGACGGGCTGAACAACCTGGCAGCTACCGATCCCTCACGCAAGTCAAGTTTTCTTGCGGATCTCGCGAAGGATGGGCGAACGGTTGTGTTGACTCCGCATCCCGGGGAAATGGCGCGGCTGGCCGGCATCAAGACCGCTGAAGTTCAGGCGGACCGGCTTAGCGTAGCGCGGAGCTTCGCGCTCGAGCACAAAGTTACATTGGTATTAAAAGGCGCTCGCACCCTGATCGCGCATCCGGATGGCCGCGTTGCGGTGAATACCACAGGCAATCCCGGGATGGCCAAAGGTGGCAGCGGGGATCTGTTGACTGGTGTCATTGCCGGCCTGCTGGCGCAATTCAAGGACGAAACGGCTAAAGCGGTGGAGGCTGCGGTCTTTCTGCATGGGCTCGCAGCAGACTTCGCGGTACGCGAGATGGACGAACACACACTGCTGGCAACGGATAGCCTGGCGCAATTTTCTCAGGCATTTCGCTTTCACAGCCGCACGGATACCGGTTATGTTTGGTTGCAGGGGATGCCGGCGGGAAACTCAGCCGCGAAGCGCTCCCGAGAGGCTGCGGAATGAGCAAGGAAGCCCCCGTCGCGGAAGGCCGGATTCACGAGTTCATCACCAAGAGCGGCGCCGACACCATTGAAGTAGGCCGCAAACTAGCCGCATTACTCAAGCCGCCGCAGCTGCTAATCCTGCGCGGGGACCTCGGCACAGGAAAGACGACATTGATGAAGGGCATCGCCCAGGCACTCGATGCCGCCGATCCCGACGAAGTGACCAGTCCGACCTTCACACTGCTGCACGAGTACGACGGCACGCGCGACGGCCGGCCCGTCAAGCTCTTCCATCTCGATGTTTACCGGATAGAGGGCGAGCGACAGCTTGAGACCCTGGGCCTGGAGGAGTTGCTCACGCCTGAAGCGCTGGTGCTGGTGGAGTGGGGCGAGAAGTTCAATAGCATCAAGAAGCGCGCCACCGGCGAAATCGCCATCACTTCAGAAGGCGGAGATGCGCGCAAGATCACGGTGACCCTCAAAGAGTAAGCGCAAGCCCAAGAGCCCTGCATTAAGATGGGATGCAATTCTTGATGCATCCCGGGAGGTCCAGGTGCGCTTGTCTCGTGTTGCTGCAGTGTCTTGCCTTGCGTTGGCTTTCGCATTGCTTTTTTCAGAGCCGTTTGCTGCACGGGCTGCGGCCACCCCGCACATCTTCCAACGTCCCGCGCTGAGCAAGGAGTTGATCTGCTTTGGCTATGCCGGCGACCTGTGGACGGTGCCGCGCGCGGGTGGGAGAGCGACTCGGCTGACCACGGGAGTGGGCATCGAGACGGCACCTGTTTTCTCGCCCGACGGCAGCGCCATCGCATTCACGGGTGAGTATGATGGCAACACCGACGTCTTCACGATTCCGGCGACAGGCGGCGTTCCTTTCCGTGTCACCTATCATCCCGCCGCCGACTTCGCTGTAGGCTGGACGCCGGACGGCAAGGAGATCGTCTTCCGCTCAAACCGCGACTCGCGGAGCCGGTATACGCAGCTCTACACGGTGCCCGCCAAAGGCGGTATCGCCAAGCCGCTGCCGCTGCCCATGGCCTACCAGGGGCAGTTTTCTCCCGACGGCAAAGCTATTGCCTATTCGCCACTGCCTCCCGCGTTCGGATTCGATTACCAGACCTTCGTTTCGTGGGGTAACTATCGCGGCGGCCGCGCCAGCACTATTTGGGTGACTACGCTGCCCGGCCTCGACTCCTTCGAAATACCCCATGAAACCGCATCGGACTTCAGCCCCGTCTACGCGGGAGGAAGAATTTATTTCCTTTCCATGCGTGGCGGGCACACCACCATCTACAAGTACGATGCGGTGAAGAAGACGGCGACACAGGCGCTGGCCAACGACGGCCCGGACATTCGCACTCTGGCAGGCGAGGGCAATACCTTGGTCTACGACCGGCTTGGCGATATCTATCTCTACGACACCGCAACGGGTTCGAGCCACGTGGTTCCCATCGAGATCGACTCGGATTTGCCCGAGGTGCGCGCGCGTATTGATAGCGTTGCCGGCCAGGTGGAACACGTCACCATTTCGTCGACCGGTCTTCGCGCGGCGGTGGAGGCCCATGGGGACATCTTCACGGTTGCGGTGAAGCATGGGCCTACACGCGACATCACCAATACCCCGGGTGCGATGGAGCGCGAGCCCACATGGTCTCCGGACGGACAGTCCATCGCGTACTTCTCCGATGAGTCGGGCTTGTACGAACTCCACATTGTGCCGCAGACCGGTAACGCGGTGGCGGGCGCGGCGCCGGTGAAGAAGTTTCCGCTTGCCAAGGAACCCGCCTACTACTTCGATCCCAAGTGGTCGCCTGACTCGAAGAAGATCGTCTTTCACGACAACCGCCTGAACATTTACTTGCTCGACATAAGCAGTGGCAAGCTTTCGACTGTGAGCGACAAGAATGTCTATGGCGGCTTCTCAAACGAGAACTACGAC
>Ga0210408_10006262_pt1 | contig 10299 bp, 9 predicted proteins | sample IncBWH4MmetaG_FD_155471 | JGI IMG/M metagenome (GOLD analysis project Ga0210408, IMG submission 155471) | Forest soil microbial communities from Barre Woods Harvard Forest LTER site, Petersham, Massachusetts, United States - Inc-BW-H-4-M | ecosystem: Environmental > Terrestrial > Soil >...
GCTTCAGGGACACTCGCGCTTTCGTTGATGCTCACGCTCTCGCCTGCTTTCGCAGACGATCTATCCGACGTTCATGCCAAGCATCGGCATTTTGAGATCTGGCTCGCGCCGCAATCGCTTCCACCCCCGCCCCTTTCGCGCGACGAAGACTTCATGCAACTATTCACGCCCGATGCGCCATGGCATTTTGCCGCCGCTCACACCCAGGTGTTCAAGCTTTACGGCTCGTTTGTTGGTCACGCGACGCAGGACCAGATCAACACCATCGTCGCCGATCTCAACCGTCGTCACATCGCGATTGCACTCGAAAACGGCATCCTGCTCGCCGATTCCGGGCCACCAGCTGGCAATGCGAGTACCGGGCAGGTCATGCCCATCAACGCCAGCACCGAGGCGGCGCCGAATCCGCCGCCGCCCTGTGGTGGGCTCGGTCGCGTCGAAGGCTACGCCACGCCGCAACAGGCGACGCGTATCGCCAACATGATCAAATCGGCTGGCGGCGAGATCAAATATCTCGCGATGGACGAGCCGCTCTGGCACGGCCGCTTCTCCGACCAGCCATTCACGTGCCACTCCACGGTCGAGACCTTGTTGCGGCAAGCGAAGCCAGTAATCGAGGCGTACCGCGCGGTGTTTCCGGATATCGCCTTCGGCGAGGGTGAGCCGACACGGTTTCCTTCCTATCCGAACTGGCAAGCCGACCTCTACCAATGGTTGCTCGGTATCAACCAGATCACCGGCAAGCCGCTGGCTTTCATGCAGCTCGACATTCCCTGGACCGACGACGGCAAAAAGGTACCGGGCGCCGAATTCGTCAGTCGCGAACCGGCCGACGCCATCACCTTCTACCGTCAGCTCGAGGCCTTCAAGGGCCAGGAGATACTGGACCGCATCGGCATTATCCACGACGGTACAGAGCTTGATACGACCGACATCGCGTGGTTAGACGACGCCAAGAAGCACGTCATTGAGCTTGAGCAATTCCACGGCCTGCGTCCCGACCAGCAGCTGTTCCAGACCTGGATGCCGCATCCCTCCCGTGCATTGCCAGAGAGCGATTCCACCACGCTCACCAGCCTGGTCGACTGGTACGTCAAGGAGCATTTGACGCGGTAGCGATCAGCCATCAGGCAGCGAAGCGATCATCGAGGGTGCCGTCACCCCATGTCACCCTCCTCGTTCAGACAGTTTGGTCATTCAGGAACGGTTCGCCATCAGCGCAGCACCGCCTGCCAACCATGACTCTTACCCAATTGTTTCCGACGTACGCCAAGTTATGTTGGACCTGGAGGCACAGGTATTGCGTAGATATGGGGGCGTAGGGAGATAGGTGACGGTTTGGTGATGCTGGAAGTTCCCCGATTCAAGCGGCCATGCCGACCAACCTATCCCAACTGGTCAGTGGATGTGACGACACGGGGGATTCCCATTCTTGTCGGATGCGAGCCTGGCTAAGACAGGCGAATCAGCGTTGAAGCTGCTCGCGAATTTCGATTTTTCGCGCAGATGGATATTGGCGAGCAACCTCCCTCTGGTCCCGGGCGTGCGACGACCATACCCATCGTCCTACTCCAATGGTCGGTCATCCTTCTTCAGCCAGGCTCGCATCACGGCGTCGAGTTCGTCGTTTCCGGTCGGGAGCATGGTCGGGTCCAGCGGAGAGCCCGCCTCGAGCAGCAGCGTCAACGTGCGGACGTGATCTTGCGGATAGCCGGTCTTCCAGCCATGCAGCGAACCGTGGATGCATGCGCCAAGCGGAATGCCGCCAAACTCGTTTTGATGCACGAGAGGCGGATCGGGATCGAGCGACAGCAATGTCGCAACGATGTCGGCGTAGCCGTGGAAACTGGCGCGGTCCAGCGGCGTCGAGCGATGTGCGCCCTCGGCGTGGGGATCGAAGCCGGCTTCCAGCATCAATCGCACACTGTCCGGTCGATACCACCAGGCTGCCGCAGCCAGAAGACTGTGTTCGTGAGGTTCCAGATCCTTCAACGCCGTCGGGTTGCGGTCAAGCTCGCGACGCACCTGCTCGCCGTCGCCACACCAGAGCGCATCGATGAGCCGCGCTTTCGGCGACAGCACTGACACGATCAGCTTGGCGATATCGGCATGCGCGAACTTGCGTGCCACATCGGCAGGGGTGAGATCGAAGCCGAGCGTCCAGCCGTAAATGTGCCCGCCGGGCGCCGTGAACGGCGGGCGGTTCACACGTGCCTCGGCGCACGAGGCATCGTCGCGCAGGCAGCGTTCAACCAAATTCCTGTCGCCAAGCCGGGCGGCGGCGAAAATGTCGACCTCGGCACCCCGCGCCACCAACAGGCGCGCGATCGCCTCGTCGGCGATCAGGTGCTGGAGCGCTGTCGAGCCGTGGTCAACGTCACGAGCGCGCACATCCGCTCCACTGTCGAGAAGCAGTTCCGCAATGGCGCAGGTGGCGGCACAATGCAGCACCGTCTTGCCGTCACCTCCGCGCTCATGGAGCGCGTCGGGATGGGCCCGGAGGATCGACCTCAGCTCGTCGTACAATCCGAGCCCGGCAGCCGCCCAGGCCGTCATCCGCGCGCCGCGACCGATCAGCGGCAGGGCCTGCTCCAGCGTCAAATTCGACTCCAGAATTCCGAAGCCGCCCGCCCACCACGTCGAGCGCACATTGATATCCGCGCCGTGCTCGAGCAGGACGTCAACGAGCGCCAGGTTGCTTCTCGCCTGGTGGATGGCAGGAGAGTCGAAATCGAAGCGCGGCTCGTTGATGCGCGCGCGAACGTCCGGGTGTCTCGCGAGCAGTTCGCGCGCCATTTCCACATCGCCTTCGCGAACTGCGATATCGAACCGTTCGAGGGGTGACTTGTTGAGCCGGTCGATTTTGCGCTTCATCGCAGCCTCGAAATGGAAAGAGCCCGCATTACGCGTTGCTTTCAGGTCATCACGCAGTGCGCGAGCGCATCGCGTCGTCGGGAGAGTATCATGGCTTCCGCCGCTGAATGGCCTACGTCAACTGGACGGCGAATGACATCAGTGATACACTTAACCGAGCTCTGTTGCAGCATGGCGTTCGACTTCTTGCGGCGCGGATATCGGCCGCCTGGTCCTTTCCGACAACGGACCTCTTGGTTCAGTTCAACCGACGATACATCGGGAGGCGCGTGTGCTGCGACCATTCCGTCAAGCCGATCCAACGCAATGGATATGGCTGTGCTATGCAACAGCGATCGTCATCGCCATGATCGCATCGGACCAGGCCCAGGCGAACAGCGCACGCCCGTACCGAGGACCCGTAGCGTGGTCCATCGTGCTGTGCACGTTTTCCGACAGCTCGGCGCCCCCGCACGATCCTGCCTATTATCGTGACTTGATCGCCAACCGCGGAACGGGCGGTCTCAGTGATTTCCTCGCGACGGTGTCGTACGGAAATTCCGACCTGACGCCGACCGTGGTGAAGGGGTGGTACGCCATGCCGTTCACACAGGCGCAAGAAGAGGCGCTGGGCGGTGGCGGCAGCTGAGTTTGTCTTCGACACTCGGCTGCCTTCGCGCGCGCCACGGCGAGGCCGAAGAGCGAGAGCAAACCGAGCCCATTTCGCGGGAGCGGCCGCGAAGGGTGAAGCGATAAATCCAGGATTTGGCAGGCGTGTTTTCACCCTCGCCTGAAACCTGCAGATAGAGGCCCGCGCCATCGTCGTACATGCCGGGCTTCTTCACCTTCGCAACCTTCAGCGCCGTCAGCCGGCCCACCAGATGCGCCATCTCCGCCTCGTCGTCTGACCCGCAATGCTACCCCACATCCTGCGCGGATTTACCCACGTTTTCGGGTGAACATGCGCGGACGCGAGCACGCAGCAAACGCTAAAAATATGGCCATTTTTCAGTGGCTTGGGGGACCGTGGCGAACAACTGCGAACGTCGGTTTGGCGGAGAGGGAGTCAGTCAATCCTCATTGAAAGATAAAGCGTTTTCGATCTTCCGAGACCAAAACCCACCATTCGAGCTACGGCCGGGCGGCGAGTTTTCCAACGCATAGAAGGCGCGCGTCGCCGCCGCCCGGCGCGGCGTGACCTACCACCCCCTTAGCTGAAGCTTGTCGGGAATCGGGTGGTTTGAAATGCGCCGGCGTCCCACATCAACCAGCATGATGACGCGCGTCATACATGACCTTCGCCTGGCCAAGCCGGGTCTCCAGAACGCCGCGTTGCGCGACTACGACTCGATTCGGCGCGTGATCGCATTCATCTCCGAACACTGGTGCGCGCAGCCGACCATCGAGGCGATGGCCGATGCCGCCGCTGTCACGCCCGGCGAACTGTACCGTCTGCTCCACCGCTGGGCCGGGCTGACACCCGAGCGCTTCATGCAGGCGCTCACCCTCGATCATGCGAAGGGCTTGCTGCGAGGCTCGGCGAGCGTGCTTGATGCTGCCCTCGACGCCGGCCTTTCAGGCCCAGGGCGGTTGCACGATCTGTTCGTAACGCACGAAGCGATGTCGCCCGGCGAATTGAAGAATGGCGGCGTCGGCATGACGATGCGTTTCGGTTTGCACCCCTCACCATTCGGAAAGGCGATCGTGATGGCAACCGGCCGCGGTCTTGCGGGACTTGCGTTCGTCGATCCGGGCGAGGAATCAACCGCGTACGCCGACATGAAGGGACGCTGGCCGAATGCGACCTATGTCGAAGATGATCTCAGCACCGCGCAGCTAGCGCAGCGCATCTTCACCCCGAGGCTGTGCCGGCCGGACCAGCCGCTCCGCGTCATCCTGATCGGCACCGGCTTCGAAGTTCGGGCGTGGGAGACGCTACTGAAGGTCCCGATGGGCCGCGCGGTCTCCTATTCGGACATCGCCAGGAAGATTAAGAGCCCAAAGGCTTCGCGCGCGGTCGGCGTTGCGATCGGCAAGAACCCGATATCCTTCGTGGCGAACCGTAACCGACAACCAAGGATGCTGAGCTCGACGCGGCTGGGTAGGCAGTTCAACAATGGCTGAAATCAACTCTCACCCACTTTTGGCGACTGACACCGTAGCGGTGTGGGACGTTTTGTGCTCAGGCACATGCAAGCACAAAAGCGCCGAGGAATGCGTTAGCGCGACACATCTCGTGTTTCCTTACCGCGGCGTCTACGTGCATCATACAGGTCACGTCGAGACAGTCGCGGAAGCGAATCAGGTGGTGTTCCTTAATGAAAGTGAACCCTATCGAGTTAGCCATCCTCTTGAAGGCGGCGATGCAAGTCTATCGATCGGAATCGATGAGGCGACGCTGTTGGAGCTGGCGCCTGCCGACTTCCTCCGTACCAAAGATCGAATCCTTTTCGACCGGCCTCGCTTGCGTATCGATGCGCGCGCACAGTTGCTCGCAGCACTTGTGCGTCATCGTCTTGCCCGCGGGATGACTGAGACTCTTGAAGCTGAGGATTTGATCCTTTCGCTGGTAAGCCGCGCCCTCGGGAAGCGTACATCGTATGCCGCATCCGGCAGCGTAGGGCGGCAAAAACTGGTGGACCGCGCTAAACTTGTGCTTTCTTCAGATCTTGGACGCCGATGGACGTTGGCTGAGATTGGCAGCGCCGTCGGCGTCTCGCCGGTCTATCTCACTCAGGTGTTCCGGCAGGTCGAGGGGCTGCCGCTTTATCGTTATCAACTCCAATTGCGGCTCGCCCGGGCGCTTGACCTCCTTGATGATTGTTCAGATTTGACGGCCTTGGCGCTCGACCTCGGTTTTTCAAGCTACAGCCATCTCAGTACCGCATTTAAGCAGGCTTACGGCCTTACACCCTTGGCCTTTCAACACTCCTCTCGACTTTCCTGAAGTTGGTCAACCGCCGAACATAACATCGCTAAAGATTATGGTAGAGCCGGCGCTCTCCTTGCGGTCTTCTGCGCGCACGCGTTACGCGGCGATTCCGGCGGAGTAAGTCATGGGCAATCAGCAGACCGCACTCACTAAACGCAGCATCGACACCGCTTCGGGGCGGATCAGCTACACCGAGGCCGGTTCCGGTCCAGTGGCGCTGTTCGTCCACGGCGTCGTGCTGAACAAGCATGTCTGGCGTCACCAATTGACGGGATTGTCGGATACGCGTCGCTGTATTGCCGTGGATTTGCTGGCACACGGCGACACCGAAATCGACCCAAATCAAGACGTTTCCGTCACCGCCAACGCCAATATGCTACGCGAGGTCCTCGACGCGCTCAAGATCGATAAGATCGACCTGGTCGGCAACGATAGCGGCGGCGGCATAGCGCAAATCTTCGCAGCCTCGAATCCCGATCGCGTGCGAAGTGTGACCCTCACCAACTGTGACGCCCACGATAATTGGCCGCCGGAGGCGTTCAAACCCTTCGTCGAAATGGCGATAGCGGGCGGCCTGCGCGATACGATGAACGCGATGCTCGCAGACAAAGCAATTTATCGCTCGCCCCAGGCGCTGGGACCGGCCTACGAGCACCCCGAGAACGTATCGGACCAGGACGTCGAAACCTATTTGCAGCCCCACGTGCGAACCGAACAGCGTACACGCGATCTTCAGCGCTTCGTGGCGGCTTTCGATAACAAGCACACGGTTTCGATCGAACCTCGGCTGCGCCAGTTAAAGGCTCCAACCCTTATTGTTTGGGGCACGGATGACATCTACTTCCCGGTGCAGTGGGCGCACTGGCTGGCCGGTACGATACCCGGAGCAAAGCCAACCGTGGAGTTAAAAGGAGCGCGAATCTTCTTCCCCGAAGAGCGAGCCGAGGTCTTCAACAAACTGTTGCGTGATCATTTGCTGGCGTCATGACGCCGGTTGGTCTCACTCAAATCAAAATCGAAAATGGGAGAACCCTTCATGGCCGTCTACGTCGTTGGACAGCTCAAATTCACCAACCTCGCGGCATATAAACGCTACACTGCGCGTTTCAGAGGCGTGCTCAAGCAATTCGGAGGAACGCTGCTGGCAGCCGATGAGCAGCCCGAAATCATCGAGGGGCGTAGAGACAAAATTGTGCTCCTGTCTTTTTCAGATGCGACGGCTTTCCGCTGTTCTTCGAGTCAACCCAATATCAGGAGATTGCAAAGGACCGAAAGGCAGGGGCGGACGCCCTTATGTTGCTGGTGCACGGCATTGACGGTGGAGGCGACTGATTCCGCCTCCAGAGGGCTGGAGCGACGAATAACGAGCCGTCGTGTCCTAATCTCCGCCTGGGCTGCAAGGCATGCCGGTTCGGCAGATCCTACATTGCGCGAAGCTTTCAGATCATGGATTGGCGCGTGCGCGAAATGCGTCCCGAAGAAGCGGCCCTGGTCACCGAACATTTTCGTTCCGCAACACCAGAGGACTCCGTGAGGAAGACCCCTATTTTGGGCCGCATTCTCAATTTCCTTTCCGCGTGGGATCGAAAGCAGAGAGATCGGGAGACCGCGCGTCTGATCGTTCGTTCAGGCGGCCGTTTCACCGACGAACTTGAGCGTCGCATCTCAGATTGCGCGTTGACTTTCTCGGTCCTGTAAATTTGGATCGATGCCTGATCCGTTGCGCCGCCGCTGCGCAAGAGTGTTGGCTTAAGCTGTCACCCAGGAGCGTGGAAATGAACCAAAGGGAAAAAGCCAAACGCTTTACGCAACTCCATGTCAAAGGAGCCCCGTTGCTGCTCTACAACGCGTGGGATGCAGGTAGCGCACAATGTGTTCTGAAGGCCGGCGCGAAAGCGATCGCGACAAGCAGCTGGTCTGTCGCCGCAGCGCAAGGCTACCAAGACGGTGAAGCGATCCCGATCGAATTCGCCGAACAGATCGTTGGACGTATCGCGACAAGCGTCGATGCTCCTGTCACCGTGGACTTCGAGAGCGGCTATAGTGAAGACAACAACGAGCTTGCGGACAATATTGCGCGCCTTATCGACTTGGGCGTGATTGGCGTCAACTTCGAGGATCGGGTCGTGAAAGACTCAGGGCTTTATAGTCTCGACCAACAAGCTCGGCGCCTCGGTGCTATCCGCAAAGCGGCAGAGCAGAAGTGCGTCGACTTCTTCCTCAACGCGCGGACCGACGTATTTTTTGTGCACAGTGAGGACGCAGCCAAAGCAGTCGACGAAGCGCTAGAAAGGGCTAAAGCCTACGCAGATGCAGGGGCGTCCGGCTTCTTCGTCCCTGGCCTGACGGAAGATGCGCTGATCGGACAAGTCTGCGAAGCCGTCACGTTACCTGTGAATGTTATGGTTATGGATGGCATGCCCTCGAATGAACGTCTCTCCAAGCTGGGCGTCGCGCGCATCAGCTATGGTCCAATTCCATACGTCAGGGCGATGAATGTACTTCAGCAAGAGGCGAAGAAAGTCCTTTCCCTAAACGACGACTACTAAGGTTTAACTCCAATACTTCACCATCAACGCATCTGTGTCGAGCCTGCCCTCGCTAGTCGCGCCAGTGTTTTAGGACAGCGAACATTCGGGGCCATCCCCCGAGGGTACAGCGCCGCACAGCGGCGTGTCCTCGAACAGATGCTTCCAATAGTTCGGGAAGCTGACGAACGCGTTGTCCACTCCTTGCCCCCGGAAGACGTATGGCCGCACGCAGCCGGGCAGTGTGACCCCTGGTTGCTGTCGATTCGAACAATGGGATACAGAGGAGAAGAGTGTAGTGGCGGAAGAACCCTCTTCCGAACCCACGGCGAAAAACTACAGCTTGCGCGACGAATTAGCGCAAAATCGCGGAATTCTTCGGTCGCCTTGCGGTAGATTCTGGGGAGAGCTGTGGCGTAGAAATGGCGGAGAGGGAGACCGCCACACTTGTTGGTCTATAACATTGAGTTTGTTAATTTAATTGCCAAAGACCAACGCTATGGTACCGGCTTTATACCCGACGGTCGAGGCTGTCAGTTGCGTCGGTCGTGCAGCGACTCGAGACTCGATCAACCAGCCAATAGCGCCCACGCATGAGCCCCCCGGGGCGTCGCGAATTCAACCGACCGGGAAGCGACCCGACGTGACGTCTATCGTGCCCTCCGAGTGGCTCCCGGGTTCAAGCGCAACACCCTGTGACGACTGAAGCCGATCTAAGCTGTCGGTCCAATGAGAGGTAGAGGGGTCACTGTTGAATACCTGTTTACAGTTGGTGCGGAACACCTCAACCCTGGGGCAGCACGTGACCGGTTCGAACCGCAAATACGCTGTGCCCCAGCGATTGCTATCGTTTTGCTATGAAATCGACCGCTGATCCATCTCGACTTGCTATGTCAACTGCAGCAGCTGATCTGCGTAAAATTCCGTCGCCGACACTGGCCAACGGACGGAAACAGGAGAACGATTTGTCGCGCAGAACGTCTATTTGCAAGATCGGTATGACCGTGGGGCTACTTCTATTGGGCGGATCTCTCGCGCTCGCGCAGTCGGATCCCCCGCCAGCGCGGGACCCCATGCTTAGCAACGGGCCGCCGATCTGGGACACCAATCACGATGGCGTCTACACCTGCGACGAATGGAAGAAATATGCCGACCGGATCTTTACATCAGCCGATCGCAACCATGACGGAAAACTTGACCAGTCCGAGTTCGAGGCGGTCCGCAAAGCCGACGCCACATTGGCCGACGCAGACTTCGGCTATTTTGACGAAAACCAGGACGGCAAGATCACGCGCAAGGAATTCGTCGAAAAGCCGAGCGCGTTTATCCTGCGATTCGACCGCAACGGCGACTGCCGCGTCACCGCGGACGAAATAAGGGCGGCGAATGCTCCCAAAGGTCCGCAGGGCCCGGTTGAGCGGCCGCGGGACCGGTTTCACTGAAATTGGATAAATGCCGACGCAAAGCATGACTAATCGTTGTCAATCGAGAAGGCCGAGCCGGACAATCTGAAGATTCTTATGGAATCTCTATAACGAGTCTCTTCTCTCCATCCCGAAATTCTATGCCATCACGAATATATTGGCGGCCACGACAACGGCATGCGCCGACCGCCGGTATGATTCTTGCTAAATATTTCAGCAAGCGCGGAAGACGCCCGTTCCGCACCTGGAAAAGAGTCGATGGTTTCTCGCGGCAAGACAGACTTCGTAACGCCGTTGCCGTTGGCCCACGCCCTGCCGCCTTCGGCGAAGGGATCGGTGGCAGCAACGCCCCGCGTCTGCAAGCCGATGCCAGTCATCCTGATCGCGATGGCGCTCGTCATGATCGGCGGCAGCGCTGCGAATGCGGAAAATCCGGAGATCAGCCACCGGCGCGCGTCCGAGCGAACCGACTTCACCAACGACGAGATCAAGGACGGCTTTTTCAAGATCGCGCTTAAAGCCGAACTGCAGATCGGCGCGCCGGTAGAGCGCGTTCGCAAGT
>Ga0210408_10006263_pt1 | contig 10299 bp, 8 predicted proteins | sample IncBWH4MmetaG_FD_155471 | JGI IMG/M metagenome (GOLD analysis project Ga0210408, IMG submission 155471) | Forest soil microbial communities from Barre Woods Harvard Forest LTER site, Petersham, Massachusetts, United States - Inc-BW-H-4-M | ecosystem: Environmental > Terrestrial > Soil >...
CGCTTGATCGCGACATCGAACCGCGATTTACCCGAGGAGGTGCGCGCCGCGCGCTTTCGCGGGGATCTTTACTACCGGCTCAATGTCATGTCGCTGCGGCTGCCGCCGTTGCGCGAGCGCTGCGGCGACATTCTGCCGCTGGCGCGACGCGCCATGCAGGCCTGCGCGCGCGGCGGCCAGGCGGCCTTGAGCCTGAGCGCCGGCGCCGAACGCAAATTGCTGCAGCATGACTGGCCGGGCAATGCGCGCGAACTGACCAACATCGTACAGCGGGCGGCCTGGCTCGCTTCCGGCGGGATCATCCATGCGGCGGATCTGGATACGGGCGTCGTTGCGGGCGTCGCTGCGGGAGTCGGCGCACCCCCGGCGGATCTGGCCTTGGCGGCGGATGAGCAGGCGGCGACGCCGATTCGCGCGCAAGAGGTCGGCCTCGATCACGATTTGAAAGAGCGCGAGCGCGAGCTGATCCTGGCGACTCTGCGCGTGACCGGAGGCAGCCGCAAACTGACCGCCGAACGTTTGGGAATCAGCCCACGCACCTTGCGCCACAAGCTGCAGCAGTTCAAAGCCGCCGGCGTCACTGTGCCGCGCCTGCACGACCAGCAAGTCATGGCGGTCTGAGCCATGAGCAGCATGCAAATTCAACAAGTATTGGCGGAAATGCGCTCGCTGCAGGGGCGCGCTTCCGGCATCGCCGAGTCGCCCGGCGCGGCCGCGCAGCCCTCCGATTTCGCCAATCTGATGAAGAATTCCATCGATCACGTCGCCGCCATGCAAAACCAGGCGACTTCGCTGGCGGACGCCTATGAAGCCGGCGACAAGAGCGTCGACCTGACGAAAGTGATGCTGGAAGTGCAGAAAGCGGGATTGGCCTTTCATGCGATGACCGAAGTGCGAAACAAGCTCGTCGACGCCTATACCCAAGTGATGAATATGTCGGTCTGATCGACCGCGAGGCTTAACCCATGGCTGACATCGTACCTTCCCCTCCGCGCGGTTTGCTCGAGACGGTTCCGGCTCTGAAGCAAGTCGGCCTGCTCGCCGGCGTTGCCGCCGCCGTTGCCGCCGCGATCTGGCTGGTCTTGTGGTCGCAGGGACAGAATTACACGGTGCTCTACGGGCAGCTGTCGGAGCGCGAGAGCGGTCAGGTCATGGATGCGCTGACGGCGGCCGGAATCGAATACAAGCTCAATCCGTCGGGCGCGGTTTCGGTGCCGGAATCCAAAGTGCAGGTGGCGCGAATTCGCCTGGCGAGCCAGGGCCTGCCGCAAAGCGACTCGATGGGAATCGAGATGATTCAGAAGGAATCCGCATTGGGTTCCAGCTCCCTGATGGAGAGCGCGCGCTACCAGTCCGTGCTCGAGACGGAGTTGGCGCGCACCATCGTCAAGGTACAAGGCGTGCAGACCGCGCGCGTTCATTTGGCTTTACCCAAGCCCACGGTGTTCCTGCGCGACGCGCGCAAGGCCACCGCATCCGTGATGCTGCAGCTGTATCCCGGCCGGCGTCTCGAGCCGGGCCAGGTTGCCGCGATCGTGCACTTGGTGGCCTCGAGCGTGCCGGAATTGGGAGCGAGCGACGTGACGCTGGTGGACCAGGCGGGAACCTTGCTCAACTCTCCGGATGAAAATGCCGAGCAGGCCGCCAGCACCCGCCAGTTCGAGTACACGCGCAAGCTCGAGGAAAGTTATCAGCGGCGCATCATCGAAATGCTCGAACCGATGATCGGACCCGGACGCGTGCGGGCAACCGTCACGGCCGACATGGATTTCACCGTCACCGAGGAGACGCGCGAGAACTACGATCCGCAAAAGACGGCGGTGCGCAGCGAGCAGACCAGCAACGAGCAACGCAAGGGCGGCGCGGGGTCGGAAGGCATTCCTGGAGCCCTGAGCAATCAACCGCCGGGCACCTCGGGCGCGCCCGCGATTCCGGGCGCCGCCACGCCGGGGAACCCCGCGCCCGCCGGCGCCGCGCAATCGACGGCTGCGAGCAGCGAGCCCAGTTCGAGCGCCCAGCGCAGCACACGCAACTTCGAAGTCGACCGCACGCTGTCCTATGTGAAGCAGCCTGTGGGCGTTTTGAAGCGCCTCAATGTCGGCGTGGTGCTCGATGATTGGCAGAAAACGGATGCGGACGGCAAGATCACCACGGCGCCCTTGAGCGACACCGACATCAAGCGCTTCACGCAACTGGTGCGCGAATCCATCGGCCTCAAGGAGGATCGTGGCGACCAATTGAACGTGCTCAATCAAGCCTTCAAGGGCAGCGCGCCGATCGGACCGGTGGACGGCCCGCCGCTGTGGGACACGCCGTGGATCAAGCAGCTGGCCAAGCAAATCGTGGGTGCCGCGCTGGTATTGTTGGTGGCATTCCTGGTTTTGCGGCCCTTGATGAAATCCCTGACCAGATCCTCGCCGCGCCTCACCGGCCCCGGCGGCGATGCCGGCGATCTCGACGGCGATCGCGTGAGCCTTTCGGGGCAGGGGGGCAAGGCCATCAAACTCGCTCCCAGCTTCGAGCAGCAGATCGCGGCCGCGCGAACCCTGGTCGGGCAGGACCCGCGACGCGCGGCGCAGGTCGTGAAGGAATGGGTCTCCGCGGATGGCTAGCAAGCCCGAGGAACTCGCCGGGACGCAGCGCGCCGCCATCTTGTTGATGAGCTTGGGGGAGCAGGATGCCGCCAATTTGCTCAAGCAGCTCGATGCGCGTGAGGTCCAGAAATTGGGAATCGCGATGGCCGAGCTCAAGGAGGTATCGCGCGAGCAGATGACCGCTGTGCTCGACAAGTTCATCGGAGTGGCCGACTCGAAGGCAAATATCGCCGGCGGATCCCAGGACTTCGTGCGACGGGTGTTGACTCAGGCCGTCGGCAAGCAGAAGACCGACATGCTGCTCGATCGCGTGACGACGGGCCAGACCGGTCAAGGCATCGAGTCGCTGAAGTGGATGGAATCGAAGGCCGTCGCGCAAATCATCAGCGGCGAACATCCGCAGATCGCCGCCATCGTGTTGTCGCATCTCGAGGCCGAGCAGTCGGCCACCATCCTGCCGCTGCTGCCCGAGGCCCTGCGGACCGAAGTGTTGATGCGCATCGCCACCTTGAACGAAGTGCCGCAGTCCGCCCTGACGGAACTCGATCAATTGGTCGAGAAGCAGGCCAATGCTGCGCCTCCCGCGGCGCTGCGGCGTATCGGCGGCGCCCGCACGGTGGCCAACATCTTGAATGCCATGGAACGCGACAAGAGCGGCGAAGAGCTCGGCAAGATCGAAAAGGCCGACGGCGAGATGCACCAGCAGATCAAAGAATTGCTCTTCATATTCGACAATCTGTTGGATGTTGACGATCGCGGCATTCAGGCGCTGCTGCGAGAAGTGGGCTCCGATACGCTGGCGGTCGCGCTGCGCGGCGCCGAACCCGAAGTGCAGGAAAAGATCTTGAAGAACATGTCCAAGCGGGCCGCGGAAATCCTCAAGGACGACATGGAAGCGCGGGGTCCGGTAAAACTCACGGATGTCGAGGCGGCGCAGAAGGAAATCGTGGTCATTGCGCAGCGCCTGGCCGAAGAAGGCACCATCAGCCTCGGTGGCAAGGGCGGAGGCGATTTTGTCTGACGCCCAAGCCAAATCCGCCGCTCACCAAGCCCAGCTGTGGACCGCTCCCGATATGGGGAGCCCGATTGCCATGCGGAACATGGCCACCGTGGGCGGACTCGCCGACCTGCAAGCCGAGGCGCATAAGGAGGCGTTCGAGCAGGGGCTCGCCGAAGGCCGCGAGGCCGGGCGCGCGGAAGTTCGCGCGCAGGTGGACCGATTGGCCGGCATGTTCTACGACCTGGCCAAACCGTTCGAAGTATTGGATGCCGAGGTGGAGCGCGAGCTCCTGACCCTGGCCATGGCCCTGGCGCGGCAAATCGTGCGCCGCGAACTCAAGACCGATCCCACGCAAATCATCGGCATCATTCGCGAAGCCATCGCCGCATTGCCGGTCGCCGCCCGCGAGGTGCGCGTGCATTTGCATCCGGAGGACGCCGCCGTGGTGCGCCAGCACCTCGCCCCCACCGAGAGCGAGCGGGCGTGGTCGATCGTCGAAGATCCGGTGATGGCGCGCGGCGGATGTCAAATCACCACCTCCACGTCGCGCATCGATGCGCGATTGGAAACCCGGCTCGGCGCCATTTTGAGCGAGCTGCTGGGCACGGAGCGTCACGCCGCCGGCGCGCGCGGCGGAAACAATCCATGATGGGATTCCATTCATGAGCGGCGCTCCCGTGGAGCGGCTGCGTCCCAAGCGATGGGCCGAAGCGCTGGTGCAAGCGCGCGAGCGCATGGCCGATGCCGCCGAAATCGTCGTCGAAGGGACGCTGAATCGCATGGTCGGCATGACGCTCGAGGCCGTGGGCTGCGAGGCCGCGGTGGGCGGCCGCTGCTTGGTGGATACCGCGGAAGGCAGGCAGATCGAGGCGGAGGTGGTGGGATTCTCGGGCGATAAGTTGTTCTTGATGCCCACCGGCGATGTCCGCGGCGTGATGCCCGGCGCCCGGGTCATTCCCACGCACAGCGAGTCATCCGCGGCCGTGGGCGATGCATTGCTCGGGCGGGTGCTGGACGGCGCCGGAAGGCCCCTCGATGGCCTCGGCGAGCTCAACTGCACGGACCGCGTGTCGCTGACGGGAGAACCATTGAATCCTCTCATGCGGCGCGCGATCCGCGATCCACTCGACGTGGGCGTGCGATCGATCAACGCACTGCTCGCCGTCGGCGGCGGACAGCGTATCGGCTTGTTCGCCGGATCCGGCGTGGGCAAGTCCGTGCTGCTCGGCATGATGACTCGCTATACCAAGGCCGACGTCACCGTGGTCGGACTGATCGGCGAGCGCGGCCGTGAAGTGCAGGACTTCGTGAGCAACACCTTGGGACCGGATGGGATGCGCCGCGCCGTGGTCGTCGCCACGCCGGCCGACAACCCGCCCCTCATGCGCCTGCACGGCGCGTGGCTGGCCACCGCCATCGCGGAGTATTTTCGGGATCGGGGCCTCAAGGTATTGCTGCTGCTCGATTCATTGACCCGGTTCGCGCAGGCGCAGCGAGAGATCGCCCTCGCCATCGGCGAGCCGCCGGCGACCAAAGGGTATCCGCCGTCGGTGTTCGCGCGTCTGCCGCAGTTGGTGGAGCGCGCCGGCAACAGCGATCGCGGAGTCGGCTCGATCACGGCGTTTTATACGGTGCTGGTCGAAGGCGACGACCAGAACGATCCGATCGCCGACGCCGCGCGCGCCATCTTGGACGGACACATCGTGCTGTCGCGCCGGCTGGCGGAGAACGGACTGTACCCGGCCATCGACGTGGAGGCCTCCATCAGTCGCGCCATGCATCAGATCGCGACGCGCGAGCAACTCGATCTCGCGAACCGTTTCAAGCAGGTATACTCTGCTTATCAGCAAAATCGCGACCTCATCACAGTCGGCGCGTATCGACGCGGCGCCGATGCGCGCGTGGATCTGGCGGTGGAGCAATGGCCGAAAATGCTCGAGTTTTTGCGTCAGGACATGTACGAGCCGGTGGGAATCGAGCGCAGCTACGCGGACCTTAAGCAACTCGTGACGCAGTTCGCGGCGCCGGTTGCGTCAACGGGCCGATAGTGCTCCGCCAATGAAGAAATCGAAACGATTCGAACCGATCCAAGAAATTGCCTCCACCTCGGCCAAGGATTTGGCCCGCTCCATGGGCGAAGCCGCCCGCAAGGTGGCCGAGCTGGAGCGTCAGCTCGAGCAGCTGCAATCCTATCGGGACGAGTACGTGCGCAATTCCGCGCAAGGTGCCGGCGCGATCGATGCGGTCAAATTGCAGAACTATCGCACCTTCCTGGATCGACTCGGCGAGGCGGTGCGCCAGCATCTGAGGAACCTCGACGCTGCGCGGGCCGAGTACGAGAAGCGGCGGGCGCTATGGAGCGAAAAACGCGTCGAAGCCGAAAGCCTGAGCCGGGTCGTGGAGCGCTTTCGCACGGACGAACGGCATGCCGCGGACCGGCGCGAGCAGCGTGACGGCGACGACGCGGCGATGCGTGTCTCGCTCGCGGCGCAGGGCGAGGCGGGGAATCGCTGATCGACCGCGTGAGGCGGGGCCTCACAGTCTCGTGGCGTTGTTGCTCCCATTGTTGAGAACCCAAATATGCGTGCCATCGAAAGCAAACGCCAACGGCGCCGAGCCCACGTTAAGGGTGCCGACGATGTTGCCCGCCATGTCGAGTTCGGTTACGTAGTTGTTCTGGTAACCGGCGGCCCAAAGGTGCGTGCCATCGAAGCCGAGCGCCACCGGGGTTGAACCCGCGTTGAAAGTCCCGATGACGGTGCCGGACGTATCGAGTTCCGTCACGTTGCTGCTATCCCAATTGGAGACCCAAATATGGGCGCCATCGAATAAAATGCCGTCGGGGCCCGAACCTACGACAAAGGTTCCCAAAACATTGCCCGATGTGTCGAGCTCCTTAACGTAATTACTTCCACGGTAAGTGACCCAAATATGAGTACCATCAAATGCGACGCCTCCTGTGATCGGGCCCGCTGCAAACGTACCCAGGACATTGCCCGCCGTATCGGCCTCAACGACGATGTTTCCTCCCCAGGTGGTGATCCATAAATTCACGCCGTCAAATGCGATCTGATATGGAGTTGTGCCCACGGCAAACGTACCCAACACATTCCCCGCGGTATCGAGCTCCGTCATATTATTGGATCCGCCGTTGGCGACCCACAGGTGGGTGCCATCAAAGGCGATTCCACTTGGAGCTGAACCCACGCCGAAGGTACCCAACACATTGCCCGCGGTATCAAATTCGGTCACGGAGTAGCCTATGCCGTTGGTGACCCACATGTGGGTGCCATCAAAGGCGATTCCCTGAGGATATAGGCCCACGGGTACCACACATCTATTCCACAGTTTCAAGGCGGCTTGCGCCGGCGTCGGTTTGACGGCGCAGCCGTTGGAACCGGCAGGACCTTGAGCGCCCGCCGGACCGGTGGCTCCCGCAGATCCCGTTGCACCGGTGTCTCCCTTCACGCCCTGTGAACCAGCCGGCCCAGTTGCACCCATGGCGCCGGCAGCTCCGGCGGGACCCATCGGGCCCGCGGGTCCGGTGGGCCCCTGTGGCCCGGCAGCGCCCTGCGCTCCGACGGCGCCCGGCGTTCCAGCAGCACCCGTCGCGCCCGTGGCTCCCGGCGGGCCAACGGCTCCTTGCGGACCGGTGGGTCCCGCGGGACCAGCCGGTCCGACGATCGGTGCCCCGGTCCCAAGTTGCCCGCTCGATGTTACATAGACAGGGGTTCCGGTGACCTGCGTTCCTGCGACACCGGCGATGTAGGCCGTCAGGACGCCTGAGCCGAGGACGCCCGCGCTGCCCTGCGTGCCCAGGCGCAAGGTCTGCGATTCGCCGGCCACACCGACGTTGGAAAAATAAATGTTGTCGTTGCCCGTCGTCTGGTTGTAGCCGGCATTAAACCCTAAGGCGACGTTGTAGCTGCCCGTGGAGCCATGGAGAAGCGCGTTGTTGCCTATTGCGACGTTGCGGATGCCCGTGGTGTTGCTGTAGAGCGCGTTCACGCCTTGCGCGGCGTTGCCCTTGCCTATCGTGTTCGAATACAGCGCGTCCAGACCGAAGGCCGTGTTGTTGCTGCCGCTGGAGTTGGTAAACATCGCCGCGTCGCCGAATACCGAGTTGCCCACGCCGCTCGCATTGACGGGGAGTGCGCTGGTGCCTGCCTTGGTGTTTGCGTTGGAATCGCTCGCCAGCTGGGCCATGGCGGCACCGCTGCCCATTATGGTCAACAGGGTTGCCGACATGAGCGGCCGGAACAGTCGTGTGTGTTTTGTCATCGCAGTCATCTCCCTACGTGAGCACGTCGCAACCGAGCATGGATCACATACTGCGTGCAGCCGCACAGACGGCTTGTGACTTGTCGCAATGTCTGGGCAGCGTTAAGTGGGCCGCTAGTCACGTTTCACGCATATGATGCGGTATCCTCCTGCAGGTACGCCTAGCGAGGGTCGAACGTGGCGGCGTCTAGTATCTGGGTCGACGCGGATGCCTGTCCGAATGTCATCAAAGAAATCCTGTTTCGCGCCGCCGAGCGCACCGGAGTGTCCGTGACGCTGGTGGCAAACCAACCCTTGCAAATTCCACGGATCCCGAGCTTGCGGGCGGTCCAGGTTTCGTCCGGCTTTGATGTGGCCGATGGCGAGATCGTCAGGCGCGTGCTGGCGGGGGACCTGGTCATCACCGCGGATATCCCGCTCGCCGCGGAGGTGATTGCGAAGGGCGCGGAAGCGCTCAATCCGCGCGGCGAGCGCTATTCGCCGGATACCATCCGCGGAATTCTGGGCATGCGGGATTTCATGGACACGATGCGCTCCAGCGGCAATGTCGGCGGCGGCCCGCCGCCGCTCACGCAGGCGAATCGCAATGCATTCGCGGGGCATCTCGATACCTGGCTGGCGCGACGGCCGAGCGCCTGAATGGACCACGAGTCACCCGAATCCGAACCACGCGATTCAGTGCCGCGCGAATCCGTGGTGGTGCCTTACGGCGAGCTGGCGGCGGACCTGTTGCGCGCCGTGGTCGAGTCCTTTGTGCTGCGCGAGGGAACGGACTATGGAGAAAGGGAACTCTCGCTCGAGGAGAAAGTCGCGCGCGTCATCACCCAGCTGAAGCGCGGCGAGGCCCAGATCGTCTTCGATCCGGAGTCCGAAACCGTCAGCATCGTTGGACGATAGCCCGCGGTCGGGCTGAACCTTCCCGCGGCAACGTGCCGAGGCGGCCGGTCGTGTCTACCAGCCGGATGGCAGGCGAGTGGCTTGGGGTAAGCGGGACGCGATAAGCTCGGCGCTTATGCCCGACAGGCAACGAGTATCCCTTCTATGAACTCCAAGGCGTTTTTGAAGACCGTAGGAGTAAGCCTCCTCATCATTGTTTCGCTGGGCATGGGGCTCGGCGCTCTTATCGTCTGGGAGGGATCGAGCACGCGTGAGGATGCACCAGCCCTCGAGGCCGGCGTGGCGCAATGGTTGTTGCACTACACGGTGCCAACCGGCTTCAGATCGATGAATAATCCTGTCGATAGTACGGCGGGAAGTGCCGACGTGGAGGCGGGACGCCGGCTATACACCCAGAAGTGCGAGATTTGCCACGCGTATGACGGCGGAGGCAAGTCTGAGATCGGCAGCGGCCAATATCCGCGACCGCCGGATCTGCGCAGCGCTTCGGTACAGAAGATGAGCGATGGAGAGCTGTTTTACCACCTCAAGAACGGAATCCGGCACACGGGCATGCCGGCTTGGAACTTGCCGGATCGCAAGCTTTGGCAAGTGAGCGCGTACCTGCGAAACCTGCCACGTATCGCCGCGATGTCGCCAGACCTGGCGACGGAGAGATTGCCGACCTTCAGCACCGCGCATTACGTAGGTTCGGCGGCTTGCAAAGACTGTCATACCGGGATTTACAATCGCTGGAAGAAAACGCGCATGGCGAATGTGGTGCAGGACGCGCAGGCGCATCCACAAGCCATCATCCCGGATCTCTCGAAACCGGATCCTCTGGTAGCCTTTACCAAAGAGGAAATTGCCCTTACCTATGGAGGCAGGTGGAAACAGCGCTATTTCAAACACGTGGGCGACGATTATTTCGTGTTCCCCGCGCAATGGGACGTCACCCACAAACTGTGGCGGCCATACTTCGTGAAAAACGGCGCCGACTGGTGGGCACCGCTTTACCCGGCCGACAATATGCAACGGCCCACCGGCCCGCTCTGCGATGGCTGTCACTCGGTCAATTACGACATCACCAGCAAAAAAGTCACCGAGTGGAACGTTGGCTGTGAGAAATGCCACGGCGCCGGGAGTGATCACGTCGAGCACCAAGGCAAGCCCAACATCATCAATCCGATCAAACTCGATTACGTGCAGGCCAATGACACCTGCATCCAATGCCACTCGCAGGGTCAGCCGCTAACGAATCCGATCAACGGCAAATACTATGACTGGCCGGTGGGCTTTCATATGGGGAAGAAGCTCGTGGACTTCTGGAAGCTCGAGGACCACAAGCTGGGCGAGCTTTCGTTTACGCACTTCCCCGATGGCACCGCGCACAAGAACCGGATGCAAGGCAATGACTTCGTGCAGAGCTTGATGTACACCCGCGGTGTGACCTGCGTGAACTGCCATGACCCGCACGGTTCCGAGAACGACGCGATGTTGATCAAGCCGGTCAAGGAAATCTGCTTAACCTGTCATGAACCGAATACC
>Ga0210408_10006266_pt1 | contig 10297 bp, 5 predicted proteins | sample IncBWH4MmetaG_FD_155471 | JGI IMG/M metagenome (GOLD analysis project Ga0210408, IMG submission 155471) | Forest soil microbial communities from Barre Woods Harvard Forest LTER site, Petersham, Massachusetts, United States - Inc-BW-H-4-M | ecosystem: Environmental > Terrestrial > Soil >...
TGGCCTGCCGACGGGCTGGCATGTCGCCGGCGGGGTGCTCTCCAAGGAGGGCGCGGTCGACGATCTGGTCACGGAGCAGAACTTCGGAGACTTCGAGCTGGAACTCGAATGGAAGATAGGCCGGGGCGGCAACAGCGGGATCTTTTACCGCGGTACGCGTGAGTACGATCACATTTATTGGAGCGGCCCCGAATACCAGCTTCTCGACGATGCGAACGCTGGGGACGGCGGCAACCGCCTCACGGCCGCCGCAGCCGCCTACGCGCTGTACGGTCCACCGGCCGGAATAGTCCTGCCCTTCGATCATTGGAACAAAACGCGGATCGTGGTCAAGGGCAAGCACGTGGAGCACTGGCTCAATGGCCAAAAGGTCGTCGACTATGAGCTCGAGAGCGCCGACTGGAAGAGCAAAGTTGCCGCGAGCAAATTTGCGGCATACCCCCACTACGGTTTGGCGACGACGGGCCTCATCGGAATCCAGGGCGATCACTCCGGAGCCTTGGCCGTTCGCCGCGTCCGTATACGCGAGCTTCCTTAAGCAGAGGTTTCCATGTCAGCTGTGCTGGCCGAGTCCATGCGTCGCATCAGCGGCCTGCTGCAATCCGGTCAATACGGCGCGGCGCATTCGCAATTAGAATCCCTGGTGACCGCAAATCCGGATTACGTGGAAGGCCTGCGGCTGTTTGCCGGCACCAAGCAGGCCTTGGGCGACCTCGCCCAAGCCGAGTCGCTGCTGCGCCGCGCGCTCGAAATCGACCCCACCTGGACTCCTACTCTGACCACCCTTGCGGAGTTGTTGCTCAATGCGGGTCGCAGCGCCGAGGCCGTCCCCTTGTTGCAGCGTGCAATCCAAGGCACTCCTGCCTTCCCTCGGGCCGCACTTTTATTGGTTCGCCACTACCTGGACGCGGGCCAGCCGGCATCGGCACTCGACATTGCGACACCCTGGTGCAATAGCGGCAAGGCCGATGGCGATTTGTCGGCGCTGCACGTGGCGGCATACGCCGCTGTGGGCCGCCAGAGCGAAGCGGTGGCGTACTATCGTCGTCTCGTGGCGCTCGCTCCGGACAATCACGTCGCTGCCCATACCCTGGCTGTGGCGCTGAATTCGGCCAACCAGCCGGAGGAAGGTGAGCGCGTGGTGCGTGAGACGCTGTGCCGCACCCGACCGACGGCGGCGATGCATCACACGCATGCTCGCAGCCTCATCACTTTGGAGCGGTTCGACCAAGCCGAGCTGGCCTTGCGCGAATGCGTCAGATTAGAGCCGCGCCTCGCCGAAGCGCACAACAGCCTGGCGCAACTCATTTGGATGCGCACCGGCAATATCAGCGAGGCTACGAGCGTGCTGGATCAGGCACTCGAAAAAAACGAGCATGACGATGCACTGTGGGCCACAAAAGCCGCCCTGCTGCAGGGAGCGGGAAAATCGCGCGACGCTTACGCGTGCCTCGCCAAACGCGCCGCACGACCCCAGCCCCAACCAGCGTTGCTCATCCGCGCCGGACTGGCGGCGCTGGAGTTCGAACCCGTCACCGCCCTGAGACTCGCGGAACAGGCCATGCGAGCGCAGCCCAACAACCCGACAGCTCGCAAACTCCTTTGCGCTGCATACCTGGGTGTGGGGGACGGAGCGAAAGCGATGGCCGAGTGCGCAACCCTGCTCAAGGCTACTCCCGACGATCAATACCTCATTGCCATGCAAACCACCGCGCTGCGGCTATTGAACGATCCCCGCTACGAGGCGTTCTGCGACTACGACAAAATGGTGCTGTCGCAGGTCCTCGAGACGCCGCCGGGGTGGTCTGATCTCAGCAGCTTCCTGTCAGAAGTCACCTCGCGTTTGAACGCCCTGCACAATCCGCACGGCCATCGACTCCTCTACCAATCGTTGCGCGAGGGCACTGAGACCACTCAAGATCTTTCGCGCAGCCAGGACCCCGTCATTCAGGCGCTGTTCCACGCCTTTGCCGCACCGATCGCGCGCTACCGTGATTACATCGGCCAAGGGGAAGATGCCCTTCGGCGCCGCAATCGCGGCGCTTCACGCTACAACGGCAGCTGGTCGGTACGTCTGCACCGCGAGGGCTTCCACACAAGCCACGTGCATCCTCGAGGATGGATATCCTCGGCTTGCTATATTCAGCTGCCCGACAGCATGAGAGCGGGACACACGGCCGAAGGGATCTTAAGCTTTGGCGCACCGGGGATGGTGACGACGCCTTCGCTGGACGCCGAGTTGTCGGTTCGTCCCGACGTTGGCCTGCTTGTGCTGTTTCCGTCGTATTTTTGGCACGGCACCCTGCCATTTCACAGCGAACAGCCGCGCCTTACCGTCGCGTTCGACGTCGTCCCGGAGCGAAGTTAAAATACCCAGCGCGGCGCGGCCGACAAGCATCGCAGGCCGGCCTTGGGCTGAACTGCTGATTCTTTCTGCGGTCCATTGCGATAGTACAGACAACCCGTTAGGCCATGACTGCAGATCGATGGAGCGATATTGGAGGGAAAATCCATGCAACGCAGCATACGAATCTTGACCCCGGCCGTTGTCAGCGGACTTCTCGCCCTGGCAGCGCTGCCGGTAGCGAGTGCCACAAAGGATGAACCCGCCGGTGGGCCGGTCGTCGCAGGGACCTGGGAGCATCGCCACGCGAGTTTTCACTACGACGGGATCACCTCGCTCTACAGCTGCGCCGGGTTGGAAACCAATATTCGTGCAGTGCTGCAGCATCTGGGAGCGCGCAAGGATCTCGCCGTCCGTGCCTACGGATGCCTCGGCGGGTACAACGAGCCGGGCCGCACCGCCATCGTCGACGTCGATTTTTACTCGCTCGCCCCAAGCGCTGATGCCGGTGCCGCCAATAGCGTGCAGGCACGTTGGACGCCCGTGACGGTGAGTGCGAATCACCCCAATTCCATACGCGACAGCGATTGCGAACTCATCCATGAGATGAAGGACATCCTCTCGAAGAATTTCAGCCTGCGCGATCTGAACTACCGCACCGACTGCAGGTCTCGCCAGGTGTACATCAACGATTTTTCGGTTAAAGCCGAGATTCTCAAGCCGCTACCCGCTACCGTGGCCGGCGCGCAAGGCTAGCGAGGCGCGAACCGCCATAGGAGCAAGGCTAGCGCGGTGAGTACCCCCTCGCGCCACTTGACACGAGGGGGCCATATCAGTACTCCCTCGCGTCACTTGACACGAGGGGGCCATATCAGAACTTGTACTTCAACTCGATGCTGCCCTCGCGACCCAGGATCGACCGCCCGAAGTTCACACCGTTCTGGGCGGTGTTTCCGCCGAATCGGGCGTTGCCCTCGGTGAGGCCGAGCTGATTGGTCAGGTTCGAGCCCATTGCGCGAATTTCCCAGTTGTCGCCGAGTTGGGCGACGATACCGGCGGCCAGGTCGTAGTAGGCGGGTAAGGGGTTCAGGCCCGTGTTGTCCTGAAAGTGCCGACCGACGTGCTCGTAGGTCACGTACTCGGTCACCGAGCCCCAGGAGAAGGTTTGCGTGTCACTCGGCGTCACGCGAATCTGGAAGTCCGGCAAGCGAGCGAGCTGTTGACCATTGATGGAGCCGCAGACGGTTTTTCCGGTGATGTCCTGGTAGAAATAGCAACCCTGGAAATCCTTGTAGTGGGCCTTCTCGTACTCGGCATTGACAAGGATCTTGAAGTCCCTGACCGCTTGGAGGTCGAAGCCCGCGAACGGATTCACGCTGCCGACGATCCGCCCGCCCCGCGCCGTGGAGCCGTAAGTCGCCGACTTGGCGATCTGGACATGGTTCGAATCGATGGGGGTATACAACAGGCCCTTGAATTCCTTGTCGTAAACCGCTGCGTCGATGTACATATAACGATTCTGGATCTTGAAACCGGCTTCGTAATTCCGCACCGTGTTGAGAGGCGGATTCGAGGGACAGCCGTTCGAGCCGTTGTACACGTTGCATCGGACATCGTCGAACTTGTCGAAGAACACGCCGTCATTGACGCGCACATAGGCGCTCATATGGTCACTGAACTCGTAATTGGCGCCCAGCGAGAAAGTCGGCATGGTGTTGTGTTCATGACCGTAGGAGTATGTACCGTTGGGCAATTCGACTGCGTTGTCCCACAAATCGAACTGTGACCCCAGCGCCCTCGGCGATAGATTGGTTGTCTGTTGGTCCAGGTCGATATGTTCGAGGCGAACCGAGGCATCGAACAACCAACTATTGAGTTTCCATGAGTCCGACAGATAGACGGCAATATTGGTGGCCTTGCCCTGCTCGAGGATTTGGTAACCCCCATTGGCGTTCACAATGCCTTGAGGACTGGTCACGTTGTAGATATTTGCGCCTTGGGCGGCCTGCAATATGATGGGGCTCGCATTCGGTACGTTGTCTATCAGCACATGCGAGTCCAACGACCAGGCATCGTTGTCCGTGTAATGGGCCAAATACAGACCCGCGGTCAATGTATTGCCGTCGAAGACTTCCTTCGCCAAGCGGAATTCATCGGTGATATTCGTGAGCTTCTTGCGGACCTGCCATACCTGCTCGGTGATCACACTTTGGTTGGGATCGACCGGCAGACCGTTTGCATAGTGGGACTGGATGAATGGGACCAATGCAGTGGGCACCTGGGGCTTGCAGCCCGCGCCGGAGCATTGACCCAATGCAGTAATGAAGGCCGACAAAGCCACAGGATTGCCGTCGTTCACTAGCGCATTGGTGGGGATCCAGCCGCCATCGAACAGGAAGGCGTTGGAGATCTTCCAGCCGTCGCCGAACTTGAGATCGAGGTTCGACCCAAAGTAATTCAGCTGGGCGCCGCGGCCGTTGCTGATATCGTCATTCCAGAAGCCGCCGTTCGGGCTCGGAATCTGGAAGTTCTGCAGCTGCTTGCTGTTGTAGGTGTGGTTCAGCTGGTTGAAGCCGGGATAAGGCTCCGCCTTGCCGTTAGCTTCGATATAGGGGAAGTCGGCGTACCACTGATTCTTGTCGCTCAGGTTGCGATACCAGAACATCACCGAGCCGCCATCCAGATCGTGCTTCAAGGTGGCCGTCACCTGTCCGCCGATGTCGGACGGATACTGCGGGTCACGCACGCCGTCGGACACGCGGTAGAAGCCGCCAATGCTGCCATACCATCCGTCGATGATCTTACCGCTCAAGAAAACATCGACGCGCTCCGACCCTTCCGATCCGTAGGTAAACCCGACCGAGCCCGTCGTCTTGTCCGAGCCGGTTCTCAAAATGAAGTTCGCCGTGGCGCCCGCCTGACCGGAGCTGAAAATTGCGCTCGGTCCGCCCTGAACGATCTCGACACGCTCGACGGTGTCGTCGAAGCGCAGCAGCGAGCTGGAATCCATGAAGGACAAGGCTGCGGAACCGTAGAGGGGCGAGCCCTGGATCATGGTCGTAAAATACGGGGAATCGCCGCCGCCGTTGGGAAAGCCGGCCACGTCGATGTTGACGCCGGTTTGTCCGCCGGATGCTTCCGGCCAAATACCGGGGGACAGCTTGAAGATGTCGGCCACGCTCGAGGGGTTCGAGTTTTTGATGTCGTCGAGGGACAACGATACGATGTTGTAGCTGGCGTCCAATTTCTTGACGCCCTGCGCCGAGGCCGTGACAACGATTTCACTGAGCGCGTTGCTCTCTTCGCTCACGGCGGGAGTCTCTTCGGCTGCGTAGGCGCCGCCGGCACAGTAAAGAATTCCTGCCACTGCGGCCGCAACGGCGTTAACGCCGGCGACGCGGGGTGACATGGCTGCGCGCGGTTGCGTCATCCGCGCACTCGCGCGGACATTGTTGCTCTTCTTACTCATGGATCGTACTCCCCACCTTTCGTACCTTGATTGATATAGTTAAGGCAATTCGACATTCAGCTTCCGCAAAATCGATCCGACATTGATCGCTCGAACGATGGGAAACCGGACCGCCGCGCTGTCGCCGACCGAGCCGCCATCGGCTGCCATGGTTGCGTAAGCACGTTTATTCTTCGTTTCCCCCGCCCCATTTCTCGCGGAAATAGATACACCAAATTGTTATCGTTATCAAGTTTTGTTGTTAATATGCAACAAATACGCAGAATCGATCCCATGGCTGGATCCGTTGCCCTGATATCGAAACACACGCGTTCGAGGTCTGGCGGAGCCACGGCACCCGTGCCGGAGGGATTCCGCAAATGCGGCAGTACGGCATAAATATGCCAAGCCAAGCAGGTGTGGCGTTTCAGCAAAGGCCCGAGCCTGATCAGCGCATTCGAATACGGCGGATCCCGCAGCATGGCATGCTGCATCGCATGACCTCGTGGCGCACTCGTCTCAAGCGGTTCCTGTGAGTCGAATCCGCATCATCATCGCGCTGGTGCTGATCTATATGCTGTTTGCCGTTCTGCTCAACAGCGTCGGTACGGTGATCCTGCAATCGATCGTCACCTTTGGCGTGGATAAGCCGCGCGCCAGCCTGCTGGAGGCCTGCAAGGACCTGACGATCGCCGGGAGCTCCTTCATTGTGGCATCGTTTCTGCCGGCGCTTGGGTTCAAGCGCGCACTGATGCTGTCACTGGCCATTGTCGGCGGCGCCTGCCTCCTGATGCCGATCTATCCCGGTTTCCACACCGCCGAATTTCTTTTCGTGTGTGTGGGCGTCTCCTTTGCGATGACCAAGGTCGCCGTGTATTCCTCCATCGGCCTGCTCACCGCGGATAAGACCGCGCATTCACGGCTGACCAACCTGATCGAGGGTCTGTTCATGGTCGGGGTGTTGCTCGGCGGCTGGCTGTTCAGCGCCTTCATCAATCCGGTGGCGCCGGCCGACCCACACTGGTTTGACGTCTATTGGCTGCTGGCTGCGCTGGCCGGTCTCCTCATGGCGCTGCTGGGGAGCGCGCGCCTGGATGAATCCGCGGCACACTCAGCGGGGCGGACGGCGGCCGAAGAATCTTTCGCCGTCAGGTTCAAGCTGCTGGCGCGGCCGCTGGTGTACTGCTTTCTGATTTCCGCATTTCTTTACGTGCTGATCGAGCAAAGCTTCGCCACCTGGTTGCCCACCTTCAACCGCGAAATTCTCAAGCTGCCCAACACCATGAGCATCCAGATGGCGAGCATGCTGGCCGGGGCCATGGCGATCGGACGCATCGGCGCCGGGCTGGTGCTGCGGCGCGTACCCTGGTTCGTGCTGCTGAACCTGTGCGTGCTCGCGATGGGCCTGCTGGTCGCGTTGACCCTGCCGATGGCGTCGAGCGTGGCCGCCCATCCCGGAGTGGGCTGGTTCAATGCTCCGGTTGCCGCCTATGTGATACCGCTGATCGGGCTGTTGATGGCGCCCATCTACCCGGTCATCAACTCCGTGGCACTCAGTTCCCTGCCCAAGCCGCTGCATGCGGTCATGACCGGCCTGATCATCGTATTTTCGGCGCTGGGTGGCTCGCTTGGCTCGCGGATCACCGCCATCGTTTTCTCGCGCTTCGACGGCATTTATGCGTTTTACTTTTCGCTGGTGCCGATGGTGTTGCTGCTGCTCGCGCTATTTCTGTTCCGGCGCGAAACAGAACGCGCCAATGCGGCGAACGGAACGTGACGAGGAGCCTGTCTGATATCCCGCGTGAGCCGCGTGGAATACTCAGACAGGCTCTTATGTCGCCCGAACGATGAGGCTGGTCGGAAGCACTTCCGAAACAACGGCTTTCTTTTCAATCAGTGCCACCACTTTGCGCGCCAACAAGTTCCCTCCGGAACGCCAGTCTTGCCGCACCGATGTCATTGGAGGCACAAAAGAGGCCGCCAACGGCGAATCATCGTAGCCAATGACCGAGACATCTTCCGGCACTCGTTTTCCGGATTCGATCACGGTACGGATCACCCCCATGGCCAGAGGGTCGCTGCAGGCGAACACGCCGTCGAAGGCAACGCCATCCCTCAGCAATTCAGCGGCAACTTGCGCCCCTCCGTGGAACGAGAACGGACTGGCCCGGATCGCGAGAGCGGCGTCATGCGTACTCTTGATCACTTCCGCGAATCCGCGGTGGCGTGCGGCGACCTCGGCGTGGCGCAGGTCGCCGATGAAGACGAGGCGGCGTCTACCGAGCGCCAGCAAGCGTGCCGCGGCGACAGCACCGCCGTGCTCGTTGTCGGTCCCCACCACGGTATAGTGCTGCCGGGCCCGCAGGGCGCCCCACACAACCCATGGAATTCCCAGCCGTTCGATCGCGTGCACCGCCACGTCATCGGCGCCCTGACCGAGAAGAATGAGCCCTTCGGCCGCGTTGATCGTGTTGGTATCCAAGGCATGCAGTGTCGTCAGCAGCAAGTTATACCCCGACGAAGTCAATTCCTGGGAAATTCCGCCGAGAAGGGTCAGCGGATAAGGGTCGGTCATCGGTCTTTCGGGCGACGGGTCCATTTCAATCACGACGCCGATGGTATGGCTCCGGTTGAGTCGAAGATTCCGAGCAGGGAGGTTCAGGCGGTAGCCATGTTTTCGCGCCAGATCAAAGATTCGGGCGCGCGTTTCGGAATTGACGATCGCGCTGTTGCGGAGCGCCCTGGAGACCGTCATTGGCGATACTCCCGCAATCCTGCCGAGATCTTGCATGGTCAGCCGGCCGGCCTTCGTCTTTCGAATATGCGCCTTTCCGGTGCTTGCAGGCGGCCTCTTCGGCGATTTTTTTGCCATCGCTTTCTCAACTGAAAACGTTAAACGGAAAATCGGACTATACGCCTACCGGCGGCGGGCAATTCCCGCTCGCGTGCGGGGCGGCGAGCCCGGGTCGGGTATCGCCAGGTAGACCGTGCTCCACAGTTGCGCCGCGTTGGACTCGTCGGCATCGGCGGCATTGGCACCGAAGGGCGCAACGTGAAAGTGTCCCGCCGCAAAAGTCCAGGACCAGAGCTCGGAATTTTGCACCGTGTGCGACGCGCGGATAGCGCCCCAGAGCCGCCGCTGGGCCGCGCGCAACTCTTCCTTCACGACCGGCGGCAGCTCCGCGCGACGAAGCTGCCGCTGCAGTCCCGCCGCCATGACCGCTTGCTGCCAGGACCAGATCACCGTGCCGTGGTAGGCATTGTTGGTGAGCTCGGCTTGGATGGCAGGCGTTGCATACACCGGATTGGCGACCACCATACCCACATCGGTGAGCAAACCGGCCGGGAACGGCCGCATCAGCGTCATGACGGCATGACGCAGGGTCCACGGGCTCGGGCGGCCAAACAACATGTCGAAGGCCTCGTCTGAATGGACGACGGCTGTGGGATTCGCATCGGCGTCGAGCGACAGAGCATGGAAACGCACGGGTGAGTCGCCCACCGCGCGGAGCGCGGCATCGCTCGACACGTTCAAGGTGGCGGCGTAGCGGACAATGTCGTGGCGGGCATGTGCGCCCGATACCGTGACATCGAACAGCGGCCTGGCTTTATCACGCCAAATTCTCGACAGCGCCTCGGCGCGCGCGAACATCACATGGTCGGCAGGCGTTAGATAGGGCTCGATCAGGCCGCTGAGAAAGAAGCGGCTGGCTGCCTCGAGCGCCGCCGGCATGAACACCGCGTTGACGTCATAGGGGTAACGCCCGCCTCCCAGCCCGGTGTTGCTGTCCCGCCATTGACCCACCGAAAAACCCGGCTTCAGGGCGATCAGATTCGCCGCCCGCGGATCATCGGCAAACTTAACCGCCGCGTTGAGCACGAATCGCAAGTTGCTGACCAGATCGCCGCCGAACGCTCGCGGCGCCTCACCCGTGCGGCCGTCGGTGCGGCCGTCGGTGTGGACGTTTGTGCGATCGTCGGGGCGACCGTCGGTGCGGCCGTCCATGCGCGCCAGGAATTGCGCGGCCTGCGACCGGCCGCGTGCATCGTCCAGCAGCCATGCAGCGGCGACGGGCGCCAGCATCACGCTGCTGTCGATCATCTTGTAATCGAACACGGGAGCGGCCGACTTGGGCTCGGCGGCACGCCGATGGTCGAGAATGGCGAACTCACCGATGTCCTCCTCATGCGCCACCTCGCCCTGCGGCGACAGGCGAGTGAGCACGGCGCCGAGGCCCGCCTCCACCGCCTTGGGCGAAAGCACGGGCATCAGCAGGCGCACCGACATCAGGGTGTCGCGGCCGAAGTAGGTATTGAAACGCCAGGAGCCGGCCAGAAACTTTTCCTGGTAGCTCAGAAAAGTCAGCACATTGCGTGCCGTCGAGTCTGCTTGCGCTGCGGTGTTGAGCAGATCTTTGCCGAACAGCGGGGTCAATGGCGCTTCACCGCAGAGTGCGGTGATCTTGAGGGAAATCGCGTCCCCGCTTCCGGCCGTGACATGATCG
>Ga0210408_10006267_pt1 | contig 10296 bp, 7 predicted proteins | sample IncBWH4MmetaG_FD_155471 | JGI IMG/M metagenome (GOLD analysis project Ga0210408, IMG submission 155471) | Forest soil microbial communities from Barre Woods Harvard Forest LTER site, Petersham, Massachusetts, United States - Inc-BW-H-4-M | ecosystem: Environmental > Terrestrial > Soil >...
CCAAGCGGTTTATTTCAATGCCGCAGTGGCGGAATCCAATGGGCCGCGCCACAAGGTTTTCGGCTTGGCGCTCAAGGACGGCGCCGTTCTGCCCGGTTTTCCTCTCGACGTCGCTGATGCACTGCGCGCGAGCGGTCAAAACTTCGTCGCGCGCGATCAGAACCAGCGCGCCGCGCTCACCATCGTCGATGGTTCGCTTTATGTCGCGTACAGCGGCCACTTCGGCGACTGCGGCGATTATCGCGGCTGGGTCGTCGGCGTGCCGCTGCGCGATCCTAACAAAGTCGCGAGCTGGGCGACGCGGGCGCGCGGCGGCGGCATCTGGGCGCAAGGCGGGATTTCCGCCGTCGGCCGCGAGCTGTTCTTCGCGACCGGCAACACTTTGGGCGCCAGCACGTTCGGCGATGGCGAAGCGGTGTTCCGCCTCGCGCCGGAGCTACGCCGCAGCGACGACAAACGCGACTTTTTTGCTCCATCCGACTGGCGCGCGCTCGACGGGAGCGACACCGACCTCGGCAGCAGCAACCCGGTGCCGCTCGACGTGCCAGGCGCAAAGGGCACGCAGGCGCTCATCCTGGCGCTCGGCAAGGACCGCAAGGCCTATCTGCTTGATCGCAACAATCTTGGCGGCATCGGCGGGCAGCTTGCCGAGGCGACGGTGGCGCAATCGGTGATCATCACCGCGCCGGCCGTCTACCCGGCCGGGGAAGGTTTGTTTGTTGCATTCCAGGCGCCGGGTGCGCGCTGCCCGAAAGGCGGCGGGGACGGGCTGACTGTCCTGCAGATAAAGGCGGGCGCGCCGCCGACCATGACGACGGCGTGGTGTGGGGCCATGCGCGGGCGCGGCTCGGCCATGGTCACGACCACCGACGGGCATTCCGATCCGGTGGTGTGGATGCTCGGCGCCGAAGGCGACAACCGGCTGCACGGCTTCAAAGGCGACACCGGCGAAGAGCTGTTCACGAGCGAGCCGCTCTCGGGCTTGCGCCGCTTCCAGACGCTGATCGCCACGCAGGACCGTCTCTACATCGGCGCCGACGGCCGCGTCTACGCGTTTGTGTTTTGATTAGATCGTCATTGCGAGGACCCCCGAAGGGGGGGACGAAGCAATCCAGGGCCTCATGAACGGAACGTGTTGCGCTGGATTGCTTCGCTCCGCTCGCAATGACAATCACTCCAGCGACACGCCGCTCGCGCGGATCGGGCCGGCCCATTTGTCGATCTCGCTGCGGATGAATTGGCCGAGGTATTCGGGCGTGCGCTGCGGCGCCGGCGCTACCGTGTTGCCCAGGCGCTGATAGCGTTCGCTCACGGCGGGCTGATCGAGCGCGTCGCTCATCGCCTTGTTGAGCCGCCGCGCGATCGCCTCGGGCGTGCGCGCCGGCGCGACGAAGGCGTACCAGCCGGTGGCGTCGAAATTGGCCAGGCCCTGCTCGTCGGCGGTGGCGAGATCGGGTACCGCCGGCATGCGCTTACGCGCGAGGACCGCGAGCGCCTTGACCTGTTTGGCCGCGATCTCCGGCAGCGCGGTCGAGCTGAAGTCGCACATGTAGTCGATGCGGCCGGCCATCAGGTCCGGTCGCCCGGAGCCGCGATAGGGTACGTGCGTAACCGTCACGCCGATCGCCGTATCAAGCAATAGGCAGGCGATATGGCTGCCGGAACCGGCGCCGCCGGAGCCGAAGAACAATTTGGATTGGTTTGCCCGCGCATAGGAGATGAACTCTTTGAGATCGTTGGCGGGGAAATCGGGGCGGCTGACGAGAATCGCCGGCGTGAGTGCGATCAAGCCGACCGGCGCAAAGTCGGTCATCGAGTTATAGGGCGGGTGTTTGTAGAGCGTCTGATTCTGCGACAGCACGCCGGCGGCCCCGAGCAGGAAGGTGTAGCCGTCGGGAGCCGCGCGCGCGACCCGCGACGTACCGGTAATGCCGCCGGCGCCGGAAACATTCTCGACCACCACCTGCACGCCGAGGCTCTCGCTCATGCCCGGCGCGATGATGCGCGCGATCACGTCGGGCGGGCCGCCGGCCGCGTAGGGCACGATCATCGTGATCGGCCGGGCCGGCCACTCCTGCGCGGCGGCGGGAACGATCGCGGTCGCGAGCAGGGCCGCGACCCCCGCCAGCATCTTCAGCTTTATCACGAGCGCCCCTCCATCGTTCTTCGACCAGCCCGATCCTGGCGTTCGCCGCCGCGCACGTCCAGAGGCCGATTCCGCGGCGGCGAATCATCTACTACGCTACCCCGGTGCAAGGCTTCGTCTTCGCTGCCGTTCTATTTGCCGCCGCGTGCCACGCCGGCTGGAACGCGCTCATCAAGGTGGGGCTCGACCCGCTCTCCACCACGATCCTGATCGCCGTCGGCTCCGCGGTGGTGAGCCTCGTCTGCCTGCCGTTTGTCGGCATGCCGGCCCCGGCGGCATGGCCATGGCTGATCGCCTCGGCCTTCGTGCATTTGTTCTATTTTGCCGCCCTTGCCGAGGGCTACCGCGCGGGCGATCTCGGTCAGGTCTATCCGATCGCGCGCGGCGCCGCCCCGTTGATGACGGCCGAGGCCAGCACCGCCTTCGTCGGCGAACACCTGAGCATATCCGGCTGGGCCGGCATCGCCGCGCTCGCCACCGGCGTGCTGCTGCTCTCGACGCGCGGCGGGCGTGCGATCGTGCACCTCGATCGCCGCGCGGTCGGCTACGCGCTGCTCACCGCGCTCACCATCTGCGCCTATTCGCTGTTGGACGGTATCGGCGCGCGTGCGTCGCAAAACCCGCAGGCTTATGTTGCTTGGCTGTTCTTGGCCAATGTGGTCGTGCTCGTGCCCTATGGGCTGTGGCGTGGCATGACGTCGGCGCTGCACCGCTTCTGGCTGCGCGGCCTCGCCGGCGGCGCGCTTCAAGCGTTCGCCTACGGCATCGTGCTGTGGGCGATGACGCTCGCGCCCATCGCCATCGTGGCGGGGTTGCGCGAAACCAGCGTCCTTTTCGGGGCCCTTATCGCGGTGCTGGTGCTCAAGGAGCCTTTTCGGACGGCCCGCGTGGGGGCGGTGGCTTTGATCGTCTGTGGGCTCGTGCTGCTCCGCCTCCAGTGAGGAGGCCGCAAGGCTCCGGCTCCGGTCGTTGGGCGCCGGCCGTCGTCTCAATTTGGCCGCTAATGAGCCGTCAACAAAGGCTAGGGGCAGGCGGTCGCGCCGCGCGTTGGATCCGGGAATACCTCCTCGGTTGGCGGCGTCCGTTCGGGCGGCAGGCCGGGCTGCGTCTACCGGCCAGGGGAAGGGACCATGCGCATCGGTTTGTGCGCCATTGTCGCAGCGATCGGCTTTGCCCAGCCGGCGCTGGCGCAGGGCGAACGCGCCGCCCCGTTCTGGAAAACCGTGCAGGCGACCTGCGACGCCACCGCCGCGAAGCCGGCGAGCGATATCGGCCGCCGCATCGCGCAGACGGCGATCGACGAGTTCACCAGCTTCGACGGCCACCGCATCGACTCCCACGGCCGCATCTTCCGCTTCGGCCTGACCGAGGCGGAGCACGAGGAGGACGACGGCGGCAGCGGCGCGAGCATCGGCCATCTCGGCTGGTGGCACGTGATGAAATACTGGCGCGCCGTGTTCGATGATGGCCCGAACGACAAGCTCGAGGTACGCGGTTATCGCGACGCCTCCACGTCGACCGAGGAAAACCACAACTCCGAGGTGCTGCGCACCAGTGCGGACCAGCTGCTCAAGCTCGCCGACAAGGTCTCCGATCCGGAGGAGCGCGAGATCCTGCGCGAGGCGGCGTTCCGCGCCGCCATCGTCGACACCTCGTGGTCGGCCGCCTTCATCAGCTACGTGGTGCGCCAGTCGGGCACGAGCGCGAACGGCTTCCACTTCGCCAACGCCCACCGCGTCTACATCTACGATGCGTTCGCGACGAGCGCGGCCGAGGTCGCCGGGAAATCCGACGCGCATATCTACCGCGCCTGCCCGCTCGCCACGCGCCCGCGCATCGGCGATCTGATTTGTGCGCAGCGGGAGCCCGCGCTTGCCGACGCGAGCGAGGAGGCGGTGCGCGAGCGCGTGCGGAGCGAACTCGACGGCAGCCCGGACGCCCGCTCGATCCGGCGCAGCCACTGCGAGGTGGTCGCTTACGTCGATAACGGCGCGCGCAAGGCCTACACCATCGGCGGCAACGTCAATCAGGCGGTCACCACCCGCAAGCTCAACCTGCGCCGCGACGGCAAATTCTCGGCCGCACAGAAGAGTGGCTGTGACGGCGCCGCTCAATGGAAGTTGCCGCAACCGCTGGCGCAAGCCGCCGGCGCGCCGGCGCCGGCCGAGAAATGCTCGCTCAACGACAAGAAATGGTTCGTGCTGCTGCAAATGAGATAGGGGTGTATACTGGTGTCCCGATTCCGAAGTTCGCCAGCGTCTGCGGCTTGCTCGGAAGCGAACTTCGGAATCGTAGGACACTAGCAACTCTATGATTCTAGTGCCGCTTTGAACCCGAAGTTCGCACTCGGACTCGCGGGAAGCATGATGCGAACTTCGGGTTCGCGGCACTAGCGATTCAGGGACGGAGGCTCACTTGATTCCGGCACGCCGGCTTTTCGCCGCCGCACGCTTGCTCATCACGGCAGGCGCGGCGCTCCTCGTTGTTTGCTCGGCAACCCGCGCGCAAACCTCGTCGGCGAATTGTGAGGAGGCGGCGGAAGTGGCGGTGCTGCCGTCGCCGCTCACGCCGTGGATCGGCGCGCCCCTGCGCGTGATGTTCGTCGCGGAGAAGCCGCTCGAAGGCGAGCTGTCGCTGATCGCGCCGGACGGAACCGTCGCGGTGAAGTCACGCGATCACCTCGACGGCCCGCCCTATTCCTGGTTCGTCGAGGTCGCCTCGCCCGTCGCCGGTCGGTGGCGCGCGAGCCTCACGCGCGACCGCGCGTCCGGCGAGTGCGCGACGATCACGCGCGAGATCACCGTGGCGAGCAAGAAACCGCCCGGCCCCGGTACGTCGCCGCCGCTGATCTGGCCCGTGCGCAACAGCTGGAATCGCGCGACGGAAAACCTCTACTCCGCTTGGATCGAGAAGATGTTCGACGATCCCCTCGATGCGCAGCCGTCGTGGCCGGCGCTGCACGAGGTCCTGCGCGATCAAAAGCGCAACTTCTTGTTCAACTACCTGGGGCTCAATGAAGACCAGATAAAGATGGTCCTGCGCCCCGATTGCGCCGACACGCCGTACTTTTTGCGTGCGTATTTCGCGTTCAAGATGGGGCTGCCGTTCGGTTACTCGAAGTGCACCCGCGGCGGCGGCGGCAGGGGGCCGCACTGTCCGCAGTGGTTCAGCATCGCCAATCCCGAGCCGCCGCGGGCTCCGCCGCAAGCGGCCGCGCCGCCCGCGCCGGTCGCGACCAGCAGCGGAGGATTTTGGAGCCGCTCTGAACCGGCCGCGCCGCCGCCCGCGCCGGTTGCTCCGCCGCCGCGCCACCTCGGGCTCGTCCCCGGTTTCGGCGAGTACATCCAGCAGGTCGCCGACGGGGTCCATTCCGGCTCGGCCCGGACTTATTTGAACGACAACAACACCGACCAATACCCCGTGCCGCTGACGCGGGAGACGCTGCGCCCGGGCATCATCTATGCCGATCCTTATGGGCACGTATTGACGATCGTGCGGCGCGTTCCGCAGACGCCGGATGCGGCCGGCATCATTCTCGCGGTCGACGGCCAGCCGGACGGCACGATCGCGCGCAAGCGCTACTGGCGCGGCAATTTCCTATACGCCCAGGATCCCGCGCTCGGCGGCCCCGGATTCAAGCGCTTCCGGCCGATCGTGCGGGGCGCGAACGGCGGATTGCACCGCCTTACCAACGAAGAGATCGAGAAGAACCCGCAGTACGCCGATTTTTCCCTCGAACAAGCCAAGCTCGGCGTCGAAGATTTTTACGACCGCATGGACGACGTGATGTCGCCCTCGCCGCTCGATCCGCTCACCGCAATGAAGGACGCCATCGCCTCGCTCGACGAGCAAGTGAAGGTGCGGGTGCAGTCGGTGGAAAACGGGCGCAAATTCCTCGCCAGCGGGAAGGGCGAGGCGTCGATGCCCGACGGCCCGACGATCTTCGAAACCCAAGGCGCATGGGAAGATTTTTCGACTCCGGCGCGCGACCTGCGCATCCTGATCGCGCTCGATGTGGTGCGCGGCTATCCCGATCGCGTCGCGCGGCGGCCCGAGCGCTACGCCATGCCGGCGGGCAAGAGCGTCGCCGACGTGAAGGCCGAATTGCAAGACGTGCTCGCGAACGAACTCGCCACCCGCAAGTTTTCCTACACCCGGACCGACGGCTCGCAATGGACGCTCGCGCTCAAGGACATGATGGACCGCGCGCCGGAGTTGGAGATGGCCTACAACCCGAACGACTGCGTCGAGCTGCGCTGGGGCGCGCCGGCGAGCAGCGAAGAAGCGGCGACGTGCAGGCGCCATGCACCCGTGGCGCAGCACGCGAAAATGGAGAAATACCGCGCCTGGTTCCACGATCGCCGGCGCCCGCCGCGCGCTTGATCTTTAACTTCTGACTCGTCATGCCCCGCGAAAGCGGGGCATCCAGTACACACAGGTCGTAGTTTGTTTGAAAGGCCTGCGTTTACTGGATCGCCCGCTGTCGCGGGCGATGACGACCGATAGGGTTGAGATGCCGCCCGCCTTTCCCGTCTCCTCCGTCGATCCCTTCGCCGACGATTTCCTCGCCGAGCCGTATCCTTTCTATGAGGAACTGCGCGAGGCCGGACCGGTGGTCTGGCTCGAGCGCTACGGCTTGTGGGCGTGCGCGCGCCACGCCGAGGTGCAGGCGACCTTGAGCGATTGGGAGACGTTTACTTCCGCGGCGGGCGTCGGCATCGACGACTTCCGCCGCACCAAGCCGTGGCGGCCGCCGAGCCTCATTCTGGAAGCCGATCCGCCGCTGCACACGCGCAGCCGCACGGTCATGAACCGCGCGCTCTCGGCCAAGCCGATGGCCGGGCTGCGCGCGAGCTTCCACGACGCGGCGGAAAAGCTTGCCGACGAGCTCGTCGCGCGCGGCCGCGTCGATGCCGTCAAGGACGTCGCCGAGGCTTATCCGCTGAGCGTATTTCCCAAGGCGATCGGCCTCGGGTCGGAGGGCCTCGAGAATTTGCTGCCCTACGGCGCCATGGTGTTCAACGGTTTCGGCCCGCGCAACGCGCATTTCAACGCCGCCATGGCCGCGGCCGCGAAGGTCGTCCCTTACATCACCGGGCAATGCGCGCGCGATAAGCTTTCGCCCGACGGCCTCGGCGCCATCATCTGGACGGCGGTCGACACCGGCGAGATCACCGCGGAAGAGGCCCCGCTGCTGGTGCGCTCGCTGCTCTCGGCCGGACTGGACACGACGGTCGTCGGCATCGGCAACGCGCTCTACGCGTTTGCCATGAACCCGGCGCAATGGGCGGCGCTGCGGCAGAACCGCGGCCTCACGCGGCCGGCGTTCGACGAGGTGCTGCGCTGGGAGTCGCCGATCCAGACGTTCTTCCGCACCACCACCCGGCCGGTCGATCTCGGCGGCATCGAGGTTCCGGCGGACGCGAAAATATTGTTGTTCCTCGGCTCGGCCAACCGCGATCCGCGCAAGTGGGAGGATCCGGAGCGCTTCGACGTCACCCGCCGCGCCGCCGGCCACGTCGCCTTCGGGGCCGGCATTCACCTGTGCGTCGGGCAGATGCTGGCGCGGCTCGAGACCGAGATGATCTTCGCGGCGCTCGCCGCCCGCGTCGAGCGCATCGACATCGTCGGCGAACCGCGCCGCAAGCTCAGCAACAGCCTCCGGCAATTCGCCAGCCTGCCGATCGAATTGAAACCGGCGTAGCGCGGGCGAGTTCTCCTTTTCATGGGCGACGTCACATCGTTGATTTCGCACTACGGCTACGCGGCAGTGGCGGTCGTGGTGGGGCTGGAAAGCATGGGGCTGCCGCTGCCCGGCGAGACGACGCTGGTGCTGAGCGCGGTCTACGCCGCCACCCATTCCGATTTGAACATCGCCGGCGTGATCGGCGCGGCCGCGCTCGGCGCGATCGTCGGCGACAATGTCGGCTATTGGATCGGGCGGGAATTCGGTTACCCGCTGCTGCTGCGCTACGGCCGCTACGTCGGCCTCACCGAGACGCGGATCAAGCTCGGGCAGTACCTGTTTCTCCGTCACGGCGGCAAAGTGGTGTTCTTCGGCCGTTTCATCGCCGTGCTGCGCGTGCTCGCCGCCTTCCTCGCCGGCGTGAACCGCATGGAATGGACGAGTTTTCTCGCCGCCAACGCGGCGGGCGGCGTGCTCTGGGCGGCCGTTTATGGCCTCGGCGCGTACATGTTCGGGACCGCGCTGTTCCATGCAGCACGGCCGGTCACCATTGCGTTGGTGATCGGCGCGCTCGTCATCATCATCGTGGCGATGCGCTACGTGCGCTCCCATGAAGCAGAGCTGGAGCGGCGGGCGGAACTGGCCTTGCCCGGGCCGTTGCGCCCGGTCGACTGGCGGCGCCGCCGCGGTTGATTTTTTGTCGGCGCATGATCTTTTCCGAAAACCGGTTCCCACTTTTCGGGATCATGCGCTACCCGCCGGACTGACGCCCTCCCGCCGCGCCGACCTCGAACAGCGGCAGCGGATCGTGCCGGGTTTCGCGCCCAAGCAGCATGGCAATCACGCTCAGCCCGGCGAAGCCGGTCATGATCGCCGCCGGCGTGTTGAGCCCGCCGAAGTATCCGACCAACAGGCCGGCGACGAGCGGCCCGGTGCTCGTCACGATCCGCCCGGTGCCGTTGCAGAACGACACCGCGGTCGCGCGCATATGCGTCGGGAACAGCTCGGGCAAATAAACCGCATGTCCGGAGAAAACGCCGAGCACGAAGAACCCGTAGATCGGCAGCAGATACGGGTAGAGGTCGTAGTGACTCAGGCCCAGATAAATCGTGAAGCCGAGCGCCATCGTCCCGACGTTGTATAAGATGACGGTCGGCCGGCGCCCGATCGCATCGGCAATGAATCCAAATGTGGCGTAGCCGAAAATCCCACCGATTCCGAACAGCATGATGCCGCGGCTGACATAAGGGATTGCCGCCGTGCCGGCGATGCCGTCCTTTTCCAGCATGATCGTCTGGATCGTCGGCAGCCAGATGTTCGTGGTCCAGATCGCCAGCAGCGTGCCGAGACAGAACATCAGGCCTATGATCGTGTTGTAGCGGTTGCGGCGATTGAACAGCTGCGCCGGCACGAAGCGCAGGAACTCGCGTTCGTCCGCGCTGGCCTTGGCGAGATTGGCCTTGGCGGCGCGACGGCGCGCGCGCACCGCCTCGAAATGCTCGGGCTCGACCATGCCGCGCCGGATGAACGCGAGCAGCAGGGCCGGGGCGATCCCGACGAAGAACACCCAGCGCCAGCCGTACGGGCCGACCAGCCCGTAGATCCAGCCCCCGATCAGGCTGCCGAAGGCGCCGCCGGTCATCATGATTCCGAGAATCCGGGCGCGATACGTCTCGGCGAAGGCCTCGGCCACGAGCGGGATTCCGACGATGATTTCGCCGCCGACGCCGAGCCCGCCGAGGAAGCGGAAGATGCCGAGTTCCAACGGCGAATGCGCAAAACCCTGCAATCCGGTGAACACGCTGTAGGTGAGAATGCTGACCGCCAGCGTGCGTACCCGCCCGAGATAGTCGGCAATGGTGCCGAACAGGAATCCGCCGAACGCCCAGCCCAACAGGCCGACCATGCTGAGGATGCCGCCGACGCGGCCGATGTCGGCAATCGATGGGTTGCCGCCGAGAAGCTCGGTCAGTGCCGGACGCAGGACCAGCGCGTAGAGGCCGAAATCGGTGGTGTCGAGCGCCCACCCGGCCCAGACGACGAAGAAGACCGACCACTGGTAGCGCGTCAGGCCGCGCGGGAAGCCGACGTCGGCCGGCGCAGAAGTCGTGGCTTGCATCTTCTTCCTCCCCTGCGTTGCGCTTTCTTGGAGCAGCTTTCGGTCAAGCTACATCGACAACGCGGGGCGGCGTAAGGGGCATGCCTCATCGGCTTCACGCATGGGGCTCACCTGCGGTCCAGTTGTGCTATGCTGGCGTACCGGCCACCATTTTGGACATCCGTCATGCCCCAGTCATTCGATCGCGCCGCGGAAGACCTCGGCAACTCGATCCATCTCGAGCACGTCAACGTGCGCGTCCCCGACCAGCGCCTCGCCATGCTGTTCTATGCGGCGGGCCTCGGATTAACCCGCGACCCGATCATGATGCCCGGCGACCGCAACATGTGGATCAACGTCGGGCGC
>Ga0210408_10006269_pt1 | contig 10295 bp, 9 predicted proteins | sample IncBWH4MmetaG_FD_155471 | JGI IMG/M metagenome (GOLD analysis project Ga0210408, IMG submission 155471) | Forest soil microbial communities from Barre Woods Harvard Forest LTER site, Petersham, Massachusetts, United States - Inc-BW-H-4-M | ecosystem: Environmental > Terrestrial > Soil >...
TTGAGGGCCAGCAAGTTTGTTTGTTCGGCGAGATCGTCGATCACCTCGATAATCTTGCCGATTTCATCCGCGCGCCGGCCCAGCACATCGATAATTTCGGCTGAGGAGCGGATGGCGGAGCTCGTACGCGTGAGCCCATTAGTCGCCTTGTCCATCGTCTCGATCCCTCGGTGGACTTCTTCGCGCGACCGTTGGCAGATTTCCAGAAGCGTTCGCGCCGTGTCGGCGACTCTTTGGATGGAGGCCACCATCTGGTCGATGGAAGCCGAAGTTTCGGCCACGCTGGAGGATTGCAACTGCGTGCTCTTCACGACATTCTGCACGTTGATGCTCATTTCGTGCATCGTGCTGGTGACTTCATCGATGGCCCGGGCTGCCTCCACACTGACTTTGGCCGATTCATTGGACGCGCCGGCCATCTGGCTCGATCCTGTCGCCACGCCCGTGGCGCTGTCCCGTATCTTCGTTGCCAGGTCGCGAAGCCGTTGGCCATCGTGTCCCGCGAAGACCTCGGCCGGACGGTTACGTTCAATTGGCCTTCGGCAATCGCGGAGGAAGCGCTGGCCATTTCTTTCAGGTGAAGCATCATGTTGCGATAGTGGTTCGCCAGGGAGCCGATTTCATCCTCGGTGTGCACGTCAATATTCTGGTCGAGATCGCCGGTTTCCGCGATTTCGCGGGTGACGCCAATCAACGCGGTAAGCGGTTGGGTGATCGACAAAGAAGTACGATACGCAACGAACATGCCGATGATCGCGCCCAGAATCGTGCCTAACGATAGAACCACGGCGCTGATGCTGGCGGAGGTATTGGCCGATTGTTCCGATTTGTCCAAAGCCTTTTGGATGCCCTGCTCGGCTTCGTCCATGGCGGTCTCGCTCTGTTCCACCAAATTGTTTGTGGAGCGTTGCAGGTAGACGATTTGAAGATCCGATACCGTGGTTTGGCCGGCGTCGACTTGATGGCGCTTGGCAATCAAGGGAGCGGCAAATTCTTCTTCCCAAGTCCGTTGATTGTTCTCGACGGAAGTATAGACATCGCGCAATTCGCGGTCGGTTGCCTTTTCGCGCGCGTCGCGAAGAGTTGTCTCCAACAATCTGGAGTCACTCGTTTTGGCTGACTCCATGCGTGGATCGCCACTTAGCAAGTAGTTGCGCAGGTCCAGCCCGCCTTGCATCACTTGAAAGCGGACTTTTTCAATAGTCTGAATGTTTTGCAGGGCTTCGGCCCCGGTGTTTCTGGCGGTATGTTCGATATGGCTTGCCGTAAAACTGACCACGAACAGGAGCACGAGGATCCCTAAGATCGAACCAAAGCCGGTGTAGAGCTTCCTGCCAATGGTCATATGCAATCGCCTCTCAATTCTTTCAATCGTTAGCCACAGGAATCGCGCGGCCACGGCGGATTACTGGTAGACGACCTCAACAGTTTCGATCGTCTCTTTTGCGGCCTCTTCGTACTTCCATTTTCTTACAGCGTTGGTAGCCTCTTGAGCCAGCATCGGGCTTCCCCCCACCACACGTGTATCCCGCACTCTGCCGTCGGGTCCTACGGTCGCTTCAAGTCGTACCGTGCCCGTAATGTGCATCTGCCGGGCAACATCCGGATAGGCCGGTTTGACCGACGTTTTCACCTTGCGGCCGCCGTGGTCCTTGACATCGCCGGAGGCCGCATCCTGCGCCGAGGATTTGACGGGCAGAAGTGCAACGCTTCCGAGCACCAGACCGATTGTTGCAAAAAGAATCCAACCATGACGCAGACGAGACATAAGTCACCTCAGAGAGATTTTCAGCACCTCATCTTATGCACGCACCTTACCAGTTGGCTCGACTACGTCAGGTTCTGGCGCTGTGGGAGTTGATAGCCAGCATGGCACTGCAATCAAAGAACTTACGGAAATCCCGGGGCGAGGTGGGCGGCTGTTACCTAATTCGCTAAATGTCTCATCCTCTTTCGAGGCGGCGACGGCGCGTCTCAATTTGCGATGGCTGTTGCCGCCAAGGCAACCGTCTCAGTAGAAAGTACCGGAAGTTACATTGACCTAGCTGAGAAAATTCTCATAATCGGTAAACGCATAAACCATAAGGAAGTTAAGGGAGCATATAGAGCCCTGTGTGTGCCACAAGCACTGCTCGCGAATCGACGGACCTGACCAGCTTGTCCTTTGAGACACTTCTGGCCCGTCTGCCGTCTGAAACCTGTGGCCTGAATCAGGCAGAAATGCTCCGTCTCTTCTGCCAGACGTTGCGCGAATATTTTGGCGCCAAAGGTGTTTGCTGCTGCACCGCCAATCCCACTCCGTGGAACATACTGGAATCCGTGGGCGATTCACCTTGGGGAATGGCAGGTGAAATCCTGCCCTCTCGTGAAGCAGAATCGCTCGCACTGGCGCAACGCATTCGGAAGACGATTATTTGCCAATCCTCCACACAGGAAATCGACCGGGGGCAGGGACGGGGCGGATCCTCTTGCCTCGCAGTGCCGATTTTCAGCCATGGCGATTACTTCGGTGCAGCCCTCGCTGCGTGGCAGAATCCGGCAGAAATCTCCGAAGGACTTTTGGAACGGCTAACGCTCCTGGGCATTGCTTTTGGCGGCCTGCTCGAACACGCTCGCCTGTTTGAACAAGTGCATAGTTCCCGGGAGCGCTGGGTTCGAGTGATCGATGCGATTCCCGATTCGATCGTCGTTCACAACCCCGAGGGGAAAGTTGTTCGAATCAACCGCCCACTAGCCGCCCGGCTCGGAGTCCATCCATCCAGGCTGATTGGGCGCCCCATCCGCGAAGTGCTTGGCGGCAAGGCGGAAGAAAACGGCCGACTCTGCCCCCTTTGTTCGGATCAGGCGAGGGGCGTCGAGGGCCCCGTCGAACTCCTGGCGGATGGCAGCTTTCTGGTGTCCACGACGAACATGTCCCCTGACGAAGGGGCGGACGCGCATACAATTCATGTGCTCGTCAACATCCGCGAAAAGCTGGAAGCGGAACGCCGCTACCGGGACTTGTTCGACAGCATTCAGGAGGGCGCGTTCTTTTGCGATCCAAACGGACGAATGGTGGATGCCAATCACGCGCTCGTGGAAATGTTGGGCTGTTCGAGCCGCGAAGAGCTTCTCACGAAGAATTTGTTTGAAGATCTCCTGCCGCCGTCGGGCCGCGACCGCCTGCTGGAGGAATTGCGGAATTCGGAGGTCCTGCGCAACCGCGAAAGCGAATTGCAAAGGCAAAATGGTCGCCCCTTGGAAGCTCTCCTTGATGTGAGCGCCGTTCGCGATACGAGTGGAGCGCTCGTGCAATATCGCGGGCTGATCCTGGACATTACCGATCAGAAAAACTCGCGTGCGGCGCTTCGGCGCGAGAGGGACTTCAATTGGAGCATCCTGAATCACACGCAAAATATTATTCTGGTCCTCGATGCCTCCGGACGCATCGCGTATGTGAATCACCGCGCCGCGGAGATCGGGTATTCGGTCCAAGCGCTACAGGGCCTGCCCCTTGCCCGGTTGATTCACACGACTCACAGACCGATCTTTGAGGAAGCGTTGCGGGCGGTTCTGGATCGCGGCGCGGTTCAGAGGTTGGAGCTGCCTTTCTTAAGGAGAGAAGGGAACATGACGCGATTCGTCGTTCACCTCAGTCCCATGCGGGAAAGGAGCGGAGACGCGAACAGCGCCGTCGTCGTGATGACCGACATCACCGAGGCCTCTCTTCTGCAGGCCAAACTCGCGCACGCGGAAAAGATGGCCGCGCTCGGACAACTCGTGTCGGGTGTGGCTCATGAAGTGAACAATCCGCTGTCGGGGATCGTCGGATTCACCGACCTCCTTCTTGAGAATCCTGAAACGCCGGAATTCGCGCGGGAAAGTCTCGCTATCATTTTGCAGGAAGCGGAGCGGACTCGTCTGATTGTTCAGAACATGCTGCGCTTCGCGAGGGAAATGCCTCCACAGCGCGAGCTCGTTCAAATTAACGCGGTGCTCCAGCAGACACTCAAGCTGCGGTCCTACGGCATGTCTAGCCGGAATGTTCAGATTTTTGAGCGCCTGGCCGAGGATCTTCCCGTCGTGGTTGCCGATCCGCACCAGCTCGAGCAAGTGTTTCTCAATATTCTCAACAATTCTTTTGACGCCGTCGAGCAGTGCGGGCGGTCCGGCCGCATTGAAGTGGAGACCCTGGCTCGCGCGGAGAATGTGGAGATTCATATTCGTGACAATGGACCGGGAATCACAAATCCGGACCGCATTTTCGAGCCGTTCTTTACAACCAAACCGGTTGGAAAGGGAACGGGTTTGGGCCTGAGCATCTGTTACGGGATCATCCAGGCGCATAGCGGTGAGATCCTGTGCCGTAACAATGCCAACGCAGAGGGGTGCACGTTTCTGATCCGCCTGCCTGCGGCGGCCATTAATGCGCATGGAGCATTGGAAGACGCTTGAATTTGGTTCCGACCTACTTCGCGGGATGTTTCGTAAGGCGGTTGATTTCGTTCAAGGAGCGCGCTGGTGACTAGGAATGATTCGCGGATTCGTATGCTCGTCGTCGACGACGAGCAAAGCATTCGCCGTTTGTGCATGACCGTGGGCAGCTCGCTCGAGTATCTCTGCTCGGAAGCGGAGAGCGCCGAAGCTGCCCTGGCTCAGTCTCCCGTGGCCCCGCCCGACATCGTCATCGCCGATTTGCGACTTCCTCATCTATCCGGCTCGGACCTGCTTCGCCAGATCAAGTCGCGTATGCCGGCAACCGAAGTCGTCATCATGACCGGGCACGGATCTATTGAATCGGCCGTCGAAGCCATGAAATTGGGCGCCTATGACTACATCCAGAAGCCCTTCCGTATCGAGGAACTCCGCATGTTGCTTCGCCGGATGGAAGAAAAAATCCGGCTGGTGCAGGAGAACCGTGTCCTTCGCGCGCGCGTCGAGACGGACCAGGAGCTGGACGGGATCGTCGGCGATTCCGCCAAGATCCGCGAAATCTTGCGCATGATCGGCCGTTTGAAAGATACCTGGACTCCCGTGCTGATCTGCGGCGAAAGCGGAACGGGAAAGGAATTAGTCGCCCGCGCCATCCATTATCGAGGAACGTTTGCGAAGCGGCCGCTCGTGGCCGTGGACTGCGGCGCCCTGGTCCCAACGCTGATGGAGAGCGATCTGTTCGGTTACGCCAAGGGCGCCTTTACGGGAGCGGCCAAATCCAAGGTCGGTTTGTTTCAAGCGGCCGATGGAGGCACTATTTTTCTGGATGAAATCGGCGAGCTGCCTCTGGAGCTGCAGGCGAAACTGCTGCGCGTCCTGCAAGAGAAGGAAGTGCGGCCCGTCGGAAGCAATGAAAGCATCCGCGTGCAGGTGCGCGTGGTGGCCGCCACAAATCGCGATTTGGAATCCGCGATTCGCGACGGCACTTTTCGCAAGGATCTGTTTTTCCGGCTGAATGTGGTCTCGATCACGCTCCCGCCTTTACGCGAGCGGCGTTCGGACATTCCCATGCTCGCGCAATATTTTCTGGACCGTATGGCGGAGGGCGAAAACATCAAGTTCACCTCCGCCGCAATGAAGCTGCTCATGCGCTACGACTGGCCGGGCAACGTTCGCGAACTGGATAACTGCATCAGCCGCGCGGTTACGCTTGGCGACCGCAAAGTCATCGACGAGGGCGATTTGTCCCCCGCATTGCTCCTCGGCAGCGGCAAGAACAAAACGGAATCGGCGGCGCCTGACGAGGAAGACGCGTCTTCCACAGTCGCGCTCGACGAACTAGAACGAATTACGATTCAGCGCGTGTTTGACAAGGTAGGAGGGGACAAAGCCAAGGCCGGCGAGTTATTGGGAATCAGCCGTGCCACGCTCTACCGCAAACTCAAACGCTACCAAATTGCTGCCAATCAAAGCGGCGAAAAGATCTCAGCCTGAACTAGTGTCCCGTAGATCGGATCCAGGAAAATTCCACGGAGACATTCTTTGGACTACACGCTCGAATGCCCCTGCCGAGTGAGACACACGGTCGCAATGTGAGATTCACGGTAAACCTCTCTCGCTCCCCCGGAGCAAACTCTTAGAAAACGAACCTCTTAGTGCGCTTGAGGATTCCCCCTGCCTTTGGTCGTCCTCTTGCATTACTTCCTGTGGACGCTTCTGCTTCGGCGATTGAGAAAATGAAATCAGAATTGCCTCGCCCGCAGGGAGCCATGACCCGAAATCATGCGCCAGAATTCCAATCTCACATTCCCGCCTCAGAGTGCGTCCGCATTACGCAGCCTGGCTGAGCTGTTCCCGAGCGCAGCGCCGCTACGTATTTCGATTTCGGTGAGCGTCGCTCGAGGAAAAGGCCATCTGCTGGAGGAGAGCACCGTGATCGAATTCGGCACTTCCACGATGGTCTTTTTCGAGACGCGTCTTCCGTTGGAATTGGCAGACACGCTTCATCTGGAGAACTCTGACCAGTCTCTTGGGACCGACGCCGTCGTTGTGGCGATAAGAGATGGCATCAGCCATAGGGCCATTGCGGCTCGATTCGTTGCCGAAGTCCGCAACTGGATCATTCAGGGCTAATCGTGAAAACCCTAACCCCAGACCAGAGCCGCACTCGGAAGCCGGATGCTGTCACGTCCACGATTCCCCAAACCTGGGAAGATTTCCGCCGGCTGTTTCCCATCTATGAAGCATTGACGCGCCAGCTCGGTCTCGTTGGCGGGCCATACCCTTCGGTGGCAAAAATTGGTTCGTGGAACGACAAAAAGGCCCGCGACCGCGATCTTCTCTGGCTGGATCAGGTCGACCGGGAAGTACAGGCAGTCCACCTTCGTCATTTTCTCGTCACCCCTGCCGTGGCGCGTGAGGACGGCCTCCGCCTCTTCTTGCAGCGCCATCTCAGCAAGGCTCAAAAAATTCCGGCCGACCGTGACAAGATTGATTTGCTGCTGGTTCAGTATTTCGTACTGTGCGCCCCGCAAGATCTGATTGCTGGGCCCATAGAAACAACCGACGTTGCGAAAATCCTTCAGCCTGTTCTGGGGGAATGCGATACGCAATCTCCCCACGGTTGCGAACCCTTGGATCGCATCTTGGAAGCCGCGCAGCGATGCCGCAGTCTCCGCGAACTCATGGAACAGGGTCTGCTGGAGCAAGGAAAGATGGTGAAAGCGGCGGTCGGCGACACATTCTATGATTCGGCGGCGCTCGTTTCCATCTGCCGCTTCAATTTCCTGCTTCGACGGACATTCATCCAATGGCTGCATGCCGATCTGCGCGCGATTGGCGCGGCTCTGAATCAATTGGAAAAACGCGGTTTTAAAGTCGTTGATTGCCGGAGAGCGGGTCTTTCCTCAAAGGAACTGATCTCAAAACTGCGCCAGTTTCACGAGCACTGGAAACCTCCCTTCCAGAATGACTACAGCCAGGACTCAGCGTTTCAGCCGTATGAACAATTGATGTGCCTCCGGGAAGACCTCGAGGATGCCTTGCGAACTGCCTCCGGGTCCTCCGAGCCTCCATCCATCCCTTCGGAATTGGAGGAAAACCGCGGTACTGAGCGCGAGGGCGCCGAGTCCCCGCGCAAAAGCAAGCCCGCGGAAGGAGTGGCTCCCGCTACTTCGTCTCCCGCGCCGGCACAATCCGCGAAATCCAAGGACGTCGCCGGAGCCGCTGCGCCGACGAATTCTGGCTCACGTGATGCGGCTCAATCTCCGGAACAGGCTCCTGCCGATATCGGCATGGTGGATGTGGAGAATTTGGAAGAAAAAATCTGGGAACAATTGATTGCCACGCCGCCTGTCCGGGGGCGCTCCATGACTACTGTGACGGTGGAAAATACGCGGATTTTACTTTCCGCATGGGAAGTGGCGGCCTTCATCAGCGATTCGGGACAGGATTCGGAAGAGTTGCGGCGGCTCATCGTTGCGCGCGCCCTGCTGTCGACTTCCATTGAGCGGCGGAAGCGCCTGATGGATTTCAAGATGTTGCACCAGGCCGTGGCTCACGCGCGCGGCGAAATTCCGCGATTTCAAGAACGCGTTGACTACCTCAAGCGAACCTTAAAGACAGATGGCGCAGTCAACCTGGGCATCAGTCTCAAACGGCTGCTGTGCCTGGTGGAAGAAGCGGAACAACTCCAAAAGGGAAATGAGTCGAAACCAGAAAAACGATGACCACCGGCCAAGTCCTGATTATTTCCGATGATTCCGAATTCGTGCGGTCGTTGTCGTCCCGCTGGCGAAGGGAGCAGGATTATCCAACGATCACGGCGGTTTCCACAGGCGTCATCCGCCAGGCCAGTTCTTCCGGGTACGACTTGATTGTTGTGGGACCTATGCGTGAGCGTACCGCGCTTCCGCAGAGCCCGGCCTTGCATCCCGATTCCGTGGTATGCGCGGTGGGCGACGAACAGAGTTTAAAGGTGGTCCAATCTGCGCATAGCAATTGGCACCTCCTGCCGGAATTTCCGGGATGGACGAAGGTTTTGTTCTCACTGGCGGGGGAAGTGTTGCGCCGGACGGCGGCGGAAACTCGCGCGCGCGAAGCGGAAGTGGCGATCCTCTCGCTCAAGCGCTTTGGCATTCTCGGCAAGTCCTTGCTGGAGGCTCGCCCCGGAATGGTCAACGCGCTCACATCTCTTCTTGGCAACGCCGATCTGATCCTGCTTTCCGAAGAGCCCTTGCCGGACCATTACCGGGAACACGTGCGTACGATTCATACGATGGCGTTGCGTTTGAACGAGATCGTGCAGCGGCTCTCTTCCGTCGGCAACGAGATGGAATTGAGCGAGAGAAAATCTCACCTTGAGACGGCGGAGATCGGGATGGCCGAATCGTCCAAGACCTGACCGGGGTTCGATCGTCGTTAAAGGTCGCGAATTCAGGCGGTTGAACGCAGGATTAGATCGAGAAATTCGTTTTTTTGACGAGTGGCGCTGCACTTGCTTTCTCCTGGTGGGCCACTTTGAATTGAGGCGCAGTCGGTGAAGAAGATTTTGATTGTCGATGACTCGATGGGCATGGTGCGAATGATCCAGTCCGTTCTGGAAAAGGAAGGCTATAGCGCCATCGGGATCAGCGACCCGTCGCAGATCGAGAAGACGATCGACTCCGAGGGACCGAACCTCATCCTGTTGGACGTCGTCATGCCGGAGCGCAATGGTTTCCAGGTTTGCAGGACGCTCAAAAACTCGGAAGCCTACAAGACCATTCCGATCATTCTGGTAAGTGGAAAATCAACACCCAGCGATCGTTACTGGGCCGAACAACAGGGCGCCAACGGATACATTGTGAAGCCCTTTGCGCCCGACGATCTCTTGCGTGAAGTTAGGCGGTTCGCCTGATGCCGGACGAAACCTATTTGACTCCCATTCCTTCGGAAATGCAGGTCGAGGAGCTGGCCGAGATTTCCGGATCGGTCGAGCACGCACTTCCATCGCGCCAATTTTGCGTGTTTCGCGCCGGCCGCGAGCGGTTTTGTCTCCCCGTACTCGAAGTGGAAGAAGTAGTGGACTGGCCGCTCGTAACGCGCGTCCCTCTTGGACCGCCTTTCCTGATGGGCGTCTTTAATTTGCGGGGCACGATTATTCCTGCAGTGGATATTGCGGTCACTGAGGGCCGCAGGCCTGGACTGTTGCCTCGGAGCATTATCGTTGCCGTGCTGGCTGGCGATGACCGCAACGAAGACATGCACGTTGGCATCGCCGCGGACGAAGTGATCGGAACTTTTCCGGCGAATTCGGAATCGCTCCTCGACCATGCGCCCCCGGATATGCCCCACTGCCGCGCCATGCTGCGGCACGAAGAGCGGCTGGCCCTGGTCCTGGACCTGCGCCAGTTGATTGAAATTTTTTCCGTGCCCGTCATTTAGATCGGGCGATGTTGGGCCTTGTAAGAATCGTAACAGAAGCAGGCGCTGCGAAAGTGAAATGAGGGAGGATTTGAAGTTATGAAGACCCGGTTGAGTTCGACAATCTGGATGCTTGTCATTTGGACAAGCGTCGCGCTATTCGGCGTGTTGGGGCTGGCCTATGAAGCCGGTGTGCATTCAGGGGGAGCCTCGGTCTTCCAGGGCGGAACCTCCGGTAGCGCCGGCATAGAATTTCTGATTGCGGGCGGGGTGGCGGTTTTTACGTCGCTCGTGCTCTTGATGACTCTGCCGCGGCGTGTGCTCGGCCCGATTGGGGCCCTGTCCTCCTTTTCTGAGCGCTTCGCGGCAGGCGATACGCGCGCCAAGGCGGAAGTGCCCGTCGAGGATGAGTTCAGCGTGATCGCGGAAAATCTAAACCGGACCGCCACGCGCGTAGCCAAGGCTTACGGGAACCAGGA
>Ga0210408_10006270_pt1 | contig 10294 bp, 7 predicted proteins | sample IncBWH4MmetaG_FD_155471 | JGI IMG/M metagenome (GOLD analysis project Ga0210408, IMG submission 155471) | Forest soil microbial communities from Barre Woods Harvard Forest LTER site, Petersham, Massachusetts, United States - Inc-BW-H-4-M | ecosystem: Environmental > Terrestrial > Soil >...
GGCATCGGCATCGCCTGCTACGCGGAATTGACCGGCATCGGCTCGCGCATTTCCGTCGCGCCGGGCATGCCGATCAACACCGGGACGGAAACCGCGATCGTTCGTATCGATTCGACCGGCGCGGTCACCGCCGCATTCGGCGTCGCCGCGCACGGTCAGGGGTTGGAGACGACGCTCGCCCAGGTCGTCGCCGAGCACCTCGGCGCCCGCTTCGATGATATTCGGATTGTGCAAGGCGACAGTTCCGCGGTCTCCGGAGGCACCGGCACCTATGCCAGCCGCAGCATGGTGCTGGCAGGCGGCGCGGGAACGCTTGCCGCCCAGGCGGTCCGCGAGAAGGTGCTCAACGCCGCCTCGCATCTTCTCGAGGCATCGGTCGCCGACCTTGTCGCGGAAGACGGCCGCGTGACCGTCGTCGGCACTGATCGTTCGATCAGCTTCCGCGAGGTCGCGCGCGCGGTCTATTCCGAGCTGGCGCGGCTGCCGGCGGAGGCGCGCGGCGAGCTTGCCGCCACCAGGACGTACGATCCGGTGTTCGGCACCACGAGCGCGGCGACCCATATCGCGACCGTGGAAATCGACCCGGAGACTTATGAGATTCGCGTCGAGCGCTTCGTCGTTGCCGAAGATTGCGGAAGGCTGGTCAATCCGCTGATCGTCGACGGCCAGGTGCATGGCGGCGTCGCGCAGGGCATCGGCGCTGCCCTCTATGAAGAAGTCATTTATGACGAGCGCGGCCAGGTCACGACCGGCAGCCTCGTCGACTATCTCGTCCCCTCGGCGTGCGAGATCCCGCCGATGCTGGTGGTCCATCTCGAAAGCGAGTCGCCAACGACGCTCGGCGGCTTTCGCGGCATGGGCGAAGGCGGCACGATCGGCGCGCCGGCGGCGGTCGCCAATGCTGTCGCCGACGCGCTCGCTCCGCTCGGGATCGAAATCAACGAACTTCCGGCAACGCCGGAGCGGCTGTTCCGCCTGATCGAAGCAGCGCGGGCGCGCCGCAAACCGTGAAAGAGCGAACATGGACCTGGGCCTGACTGGCAAGATCGCGGTCGTGACCGGCGGGACGAGCGGCGTGGGGCGCGAAATCGCGCTGAGCCTTGCCGCCGAAGGCGCCAATGTCGCCGTCAACTACCGCAGTTCGGCAAAGGACGCCGAAATCCTGGTCGACGAGATCGTCGCGAAAGGCGGCAAGGCGAAGGCCTACAAGGCCGACGTGGCCGATTTCGCCGCCGTGAAAGCCATGGTGGACGACATCGTCAACGATTTTGGCGGCCTCAACATCCTGATCAACAATGCCGGGCTCGCAATACGCCAGCGCTTCCTGGAGACCAAGCCCGACGACTGGCACCGCCAGATTGACGCCTGCCTGTACGGGGCCATCCACTGCTGCCACGCTGCGGCGCCGCACCTCGACGCCGCCGGGAACGGCCGCATCGTCAGCGTCATCGGCGATTCCTCGCGCGTGGGCGAATCCGGCCTGGCGATCGTCGCCGCCGCCCGAGCCGGCGTCGTTGCCCTGATGAAATCGCTGGCGCGCGAGCTCGGCCGCTCCGGTACCACCGCGAACACGGTGTCGCTCGGACTGGTCGAGACGCCACACGACAAGGACTGGGTCGACGCCAACCGCGACAAGCTGATCAAGCTCTACCCGTTGCGCCGCCTTGGCGTCCCGGGCGACGTTGCGCCGATGGTGGCGCTGCTCGCGTCGCCGCACAGCGGCTGGATCACCGGGCAGGTGCTCAGCATCAGCGGCGGCTTCAGCATGGTCTGAAAGAGGGACGAAAGTGCTGCGCACCGACCTGATCGCTCCGATTCCGGAATTGTTGCGCCGGAATGCGGCAGCGCGCGCGGCCAAAATCGCCTATCGCGACGCGGAGACCTCGGTCACCTACGCTGACCTGTTCGAGCGGACCGGCAGGCTAGCCGGACACCTTGCCGACGCCGGCATTGCCGCAAACGACACCGTCGCGATCATGCTGCCCAGTTCCGTCGCCTGGGTCGAAAGCTGCCTCGCGATCGCCCGCGCTGGCGCGATCGGCGTCCCCATCAGCTATGACTCGAGCGAAACGGAAATCGCCTACCGGCTCGCCGATGCGAACTGCAGGGCGGTTTTCACGACCGCCGAGCGTGGCGATCTGCTGGCGCGGCTGCAGGCCTCGGCGCCCAATCCCGGCACACTGATCGTCACCGATCGCGGCGCGTGCAGCGCACCCGCGCTGCGCTACGCGCACCTGGCCGCGGCTGCGCCGCAATCGGCGCCGAGCGATCCCCCTTCGCTGCACGACACGTCGTTCATCCTCTACACGTCGGGCACCACCGGACGCGCCAAGGGCGTGCGGCTCACCGTGCATGGGATGCTGTGGGTCGCGGCCGCGTGCTGGGCGCCGATCACCGGCCTCTCCGAGCACGACACTCTGCTCTCGCCGCTGCCGCTGTTTCATTCCTATGCGCTGAACCTGTCGGTACTCGGCGTCCTGGCAACCGGCGCGAGCGCCTGCATCATGGAAAAGTTCTCGACCAGCGAAGCGGTGCGATTGCTCAAGAGCGGCCAATTCACCTACTTCCCCGGCGTGCCGACGATGTTCCACTACCTGTTGCAGGCGACGCGCGGCGAACCAGACCTGAGATTTCCCAATCTGCGTCTTTGCGTATCGGCCGGCGCCATCATGCCGGCGACGCTCAACCGCGAGTTCGAAGAGCGTTTCGGCACGCGGTTGCTCGACGGCTACGGCATCACCGAGACTTCGACCATGGTGACGATGAATGGCCGAGCGGCGGACGGATCATTGGGATCCTGCGGCATTCCGCTGCCGGGTCTTGCGGTGCGCATCGTCGACGCGAGCGGCGGCGACGTCGCGCCGGACCAGGAAGGCGAGCTGATCGTGCGCGGCCCCAACGTCATGCCGGGCTATCACAACAAGCCGGAAGAGACCCGCAGCGCGCTGCGTGCCGGCTGGTACCACACCGGCGACCTCGCCAAGTGCGATGAAAACGGTTTCGTCACCATCACCGGACGCCTCAAGGAGCTGATCATCCGCGGCGGCCAGAACATCGCACCGGCCGAGATCGAGGAGGTGGTGAACAGCTTCGCGGCCGTGCTCGACAGCGCGGTGGTCGGCATTCCGCACGAGCATCTCGGCGAAGTTCCGGCGCTCTTCGTGGTGCCGCGTCCGCAGCAGGCGATCGACAACGAAGCTCTGCTCGCCCATTGCCGCCAGCACCTCTCGGCGTACAAGGTGCCGCATGTCGTTCGACTGATCGCCGAGATTCCACGGACCGGATCGGGCAAGATCATCCGCTACAGGCTTCGCGAACTGATAAAGGCGTAATGGCTGGGACACCGGCCGCGCCGGGAGGAATCGCACCATGCCTGGCAAACCCTCGCGCAAACCCGACTCCGCGCGCAAGGCAACGCCGAAAAGCCGGCGAGGGAACGCCGGCCGAATCCTGACCACGCATGTCGGCAGCCTGATCCGGCCGCCAAAGCTGCAGGAATTCCTCAAGGCGCAGCGCGACAGGGAGCCTTACGAACAGGCGGCGTTCGACGCCTGCCTGCATGACGCGGTCGCCGACGTCGTGCAGAAGCAGGCGGAGATCGGCCTCGACGTCATCAACGACGGCGAATACGGCAAGACGATCAGCTGGTCACGCTACGTGCTCGAGCGCATGAGCGGCTTCGAGCAACGCGACCGGCCGGCGCACGCCGGCATGCCGGCCGCCGTCGCCGGGCGCGATCGCCGCGAATTCGCGGAATTCTACGCCGACTACGACCGGCATCAGGGATTTACCGGCATGACCGGCTGGGCGCTGACCGGGCCCATTCGCTACACCGGCCACGCGGCGATCGCGCGCGACATCGCCAATTTCAAGGCTGCGGCGAAGGGCGCAAAGACCGGCGGCCTGTTCATGGCCGCGGTCGCGCCGGCGAGCGTCGCCCCCGACCGCACCGACGAATACTACAAGAGCGACGAGGAATACGTCTTCGCCATCGCCGATGCGCTGCACGAGGAATACAAGGCGATCATCGATGCCGGCCTGACCCTTCAGGTGGACGACGCCTACCTGGCGCTGACCTACGAGGTCATGGTGCCGCCGAAGACGCTGAAGGACTACCGCAAATGGGCGACGCTCCGCATCGAGGCGCTCAACCACGCGCTCAGGGGACTGCCGGAGGAGCGTACCCGTTATCACGTGTGCTGGGGTAGCTGGAACGGGCCGCATGCCTTCGATGTCGAGCTCAAGGACATCGTCGACCTCATCTTGAAGGTGCGGGTCGGCGGCTACCTTCTGGAAATGGCCAATCCGCGTCACGAACACGAATGGCGGGTATGGGAGCGGGTGAAGCTCCCGAAAGGCCGCATGCTCATTCCCGGCGTCATCTCGCACGCGACCAATGTCGTCGAACACCCTGAACTCGTGGCCGAACGCCTGGTCCGGCTGGCGAAGCTCGTCGGCCGCGACAATCTCATGGCCGGAACCGATTGCGGCTTCGCACAGGGGCCGTTCGTGCAGCGCGTCCACCCTTCGATCATGTGGGCCAAGCTGCGGACGCTCGTCGAAGGCGCGCGGCTTGCTTCGAAGCACCCGGGGGCGCACCGCCGCGCGGCGTGAGAGTGAGGCAAACGGACCACAGGGCGGCCAAACATGGCCCCCGGCGGTCTCGACCCGTGGATTTTCCGAAATAGTGCACTACGTACATAGCGGAACTCACCCCCGCCACAGGCCCAGGCACGCCCTTCATGCCCGCCGCAGAACGCATCAACCGCAAACTGGCGGCCATCCTGGCAGCCGACGTCGTCGGCTATTCACGGATGATGGCGGCCGACGAAGCGGGCACGCTCGCCGCCTTGAAGCGGCATCGGGAAACCGTCTTCGACCCGGCGGTCGCCGCCCACAAAGGCCGGGTCGTGAAGCTGATCGGCGATGGCACCATCGTCGAATTCGCAAGCGTCATCGATGCCGTGAACTGCGCCCTGTCGGTGCAACGCCCTGCGGAGCACGCACCGGATCAACGCGCCTCCCAAGCGGCGATCGTGTTGCGCATCGGCATCAATCTCGGCGACGTGATCATGGAGGGCGACGACCTCTACGGCGACGGCGTCAACATCGCCGCGCGGCTTGAACCGCTCGCCGAGCCAGGCGGCATCTGCATCTCCTCGATCGTCAACGAGAGCATCGGCAATCGCATCGACGTCCGCTTCCAGGATGGCGGCGATATCACGGTCAAGAATATCGACCGGCCGATCCGCGTCTGGCGCTGGCATCCGAGCATCACCGCCGTCCCCTCCCCGTCCATCGCGCCAAATCCCGGGCCAAACGGCACGCGTCAATCGATCGCCGTCTTGCCGTTCACCAACATGTCCGGCGATCCGGAGCAGGAGTATTTCTCCGACGGCATCAGCGAGGACATCATCACCGATTTGTCGAAGATCGCCGGCCTGACGGTGATCGCGCGCAATTCGAGCTTCACCTACAAGGGGCGCTCGGTCGACGTCCGCGAAATCGGCCGCGAGCTCGGCGTGCGCTCGGTGCTCGAAGGCTCGATCCGCCGCGCCGGCCAGCGCGTCCGCATCACGGCGCAGCTCATCGATGCGACCAGCGGCAGCCATCTCTGGGCTGAACGCTACGACCGCGACCTGACCGACATTTTCGCGGTGCAGGATGAGGTCACCACGCAGATCGTCGGCGCGCTGAAGGTGACGCTCAGCCCTGCCGAAAAGGCGCGTCTGGTGGAAAAAGAGCCGTCCAATATCGCTGCCTACGACTGCGTGCTGCGCGGCCGCGAGATCATGCTCGGCAAGGACAAGAATCGCGAGACGTTTGTGGAAGCGGTGACGTATTTCAAGAAGGCGTTGGAACTCGATGCGAACTATTCGCAGGCCTATGCGTCCTTGGGCTTTGCGCACATGTTCGACTATCAAAACCGCTGGAGCGACGATCCTGACAAATCGCTCAAGCTCGCGAGGGAATACGCACAAAAGGCGATCGACAACGACCCGAACGAGCCAATGGCGCACGGCGCGGCGGCCTTGACCGCGATTTTCGAAAAGGACTTCGACCGGGCGCAGGCCGAAGTCGATCGGACGCTTGCGCTTAATCCAAGTTCCGCATTGGCGCACAACCTCCTGGGTACGATCCGCAGCTACAGCGGGCGCCCGCTCGAGGCGATACCGGCGATCGAGCAGGCGATGCGCCTCGACCCGGCGTTTCGGCCGCAATTCCTGCACTTCCTCGGCATCGCCTACCTGCTGGCCGGCAAGTACGAAACCGCGGCGGCGATGCTGCGGCAGCGGATTCTATTGGTGCCGAACACGGATTTTTCCCGCGCCGTGCTTGCCGCCACGCTCGGCCATCTCGGCGAGATCGCGGAGGCGCGGCGGGTCTGGGCCGAGCTCATGGAGATCAATCCGAAGTTTTCGTTCAGTGCGTACATCGGCCGCCAACCGATGCGGCCGGACGACGCCGAACGCGTCGTCGCGGGGCTTGCGAAGACCGGTCTCTCTTGAGTTGACGCATTCTGCCGGGATTTGCTGGCCGGTCTCAGGAGCCTTCGACCGATTCACCGCGTTTGTTGCGGGTATTGCAGCCACGCTGCCACAATTTGCACGCGCTTCGTTCCGCCCCGCAGCTCGAATGGTCACCGCGGCTCCGACGTTGTTTAATTTCTCTTCCGTTTCGCGCCGAGCAGTATCATTATCTGCGAGGGTGGCGGGACGCGTACGGCCATTACATGCCGAAGAAGCTCACCACGACGCTGGCGGCGGCGCTCACAGTGGCGGCTTTAGCAGGATCGGCTTTTGCCGGGCCGATCGAGGACGCAGTCGTCGAGTACAGCAGAGGCGACTACGCGACCGCCCTGCGGTTCTTTCGCCCCATGGCAGAACAAGGAGACGCGCGCGCCCAGTTCGGACTTGCGAGCATGTACCTGGAAGGCAAAGGCGTGCCGCAGGACTACGGCAAGGCGTTGAAGTGGTTCCGCGGCGCCGCCGCCAAGGGTTTCGCCGGAGCGCAATATTATCTTGGCTTCATGTACGAGCGGGGCAAGGGCGTAGGGCAGGACTATGGCACCGCCCTGAAGTGGTATCGGCTTGCCGCCGACCAGGGCCTTGTCATCGCGCAGTCTGCTCTCGGGTTCATGTACTGTCACGGCAACGGCGTGACGCAGAACTACACCGAAGCGCTGAAGTGGTACCGCAAGGCCGCCGACGAGGGCGAGGCCGGGGCGCAGTCTGAGATCGGCGCCATGTACAATGACGGCCAGGGAGTGCCGCAGGACCCCGCCGAGGCGTTGAAGTGGTTTCGCAAGGCCGCCGAGCAGGGCGAGGCCAGGGGGCTGTTCAACCTCGGGATCGCCTACAGCAGGGGCAACGGCGTGCCGCAGGATTATGTGCAGGCGCACGTGTGGTTCAGCCTCGCAGCCTTGCTGGCCTCGGAGAAGGAAGACCGCGACGGAGCGGCGAAGGCGCGCGATCTCCTCTCGTCGGAGATGTCAACCGCGCAAGTCACCGAGGCGGAAAAGCTGGCGCGTGAGTGGTGGCCTAAGCCGGAACGATAGTTTCTCGACGCCGCCTTCACGCCCGCTGCGCGGATCAAAGCCCAATCGGACCTTGAAAGCGGCCCCGGAAAATGGGCGCGGCAGGCTCATTTCCGCGGAGCGCCTGCGCCTGTAGGATTATGCGGCGAAGCAGGAGTTTCCATCGGTGCCCAAGAGGGACTCTGAACGCCGATCCTTCAAGTCCGACAAAGCTGCCAAGGCGCGCTATCTGCTCGGCGTCGGCTCGCTCGAACAGGCGCAGCTGCTCGCCGAACAGGCTTTGGCCGAAGACGAGGATTCCGCCGACACCCATTCGCTCGTCGCCAGCATCCTCGACCAGCGCGGCGAATGGCACGCATCGCTTGCTCATTTGCGCCGCGCGCACGAATTGATGCCGAATGGGCCGCAGGTGCGGCTCAATCTAGCGATGGCGCTGCTACGGCTCGGCAGCTACCACGAGGGCCTGCCGCTCTACGAAGCCCGCCTCGACAAGACGACGTGGTCGGGGTTCGCGACCCTGGAAAGCCGCACGGCGTTGCGGCACCGGCTTCTCGGCCCCGGCGAGCCGGTCGACGGCCGCCGCATTCTGCTCCTCGCCGAGCAAGGCCTCGGCGACAGCATCATGTGCGCCCGCTACATTCCGCTGCTGGCGAACCGCGGCGCGCGCATCATCGTGGCCTCGAACCCGACGTTGGCTCCGTTTTTTGCGCGTATTCCCGGCATCGAGACGTTGCTGTCGCCGCCTCCCGACCAGCCGTTGGCGCAGATCAACCTCACGGCGCTGCCGTTCGACGCATGGCTGCCGGGGTTGAGCCTGCCGCACTGGTTCGGCACCGACCTGTCGAACGTGCCCGCGCATGGGCCGTACTGGAGCGTGGACGCCAGCCGCATTGCTGCGTGGCGCAGCCGGCTCGCCGCAGCCGGACGCCCGGGCGCAGCGAAGATCGGCCTGGTGTTTCAGGCCAATCCCGAAGGCGCGGGATTCTCCGACAAGTCGATGCAGCTCGGCGACATCGCGCCGCTCCTCGCGCTCGAGGGTATCGACATCGTCAATCTGCAATACGGTGCGGCTGGCCGAACGCTGGCCGCGGCGGCGACAGGCATCATCGATCCTGGCGAGGCGGCGCTGCCGCTCGACGAATATGGCGCGGCGCTCGCCGCAACCGACCTGTTGATCACGGCGGACACCATGGCTGCGCATTTGTCCGGCGCACTGGGGCACACCGTTTGGGTCGCGGTTCCGCATTCGCCGCATTGGGTCTGGGGTCTCGGCAGCGAGACGACGCCCTGGTACCCGGCCGCACGGATTTTCCGGCAGCACAGCCATCGAGATTGGTCGAAGCCGATCGAGGCGATCGCCGGCGCATTGCGCGCACGCCTTGCCGCGACGATTTCCACAGCGGAAGACCGATACGCGCGCGATCAGGCGGCATCGCCATCGGATTCACGCAGCGAACGGAGCAAGCGCGCACCCAGCGCGCGAACCGATATCGCCGCGACCGCCGACAAGAATTTCCTGCGCAGCGAGGCGGCGCGCCTCGAATTGGGCCTCACCCAATTGCGCCAAGGACTGTGGGAAGAGGGCTTCTCCAATCATGAGGCGCGTCAGAACGTTCCGCTCTGGAGCGAGCAGGCGCTGCCGTTGCGCGAAAGTCTCGCGGCCGTTCGCGAGCGGCAGCTGCGGCCGGGCGATCCGCTCGATCGACGCCGGATCGTGGTGTTTACCGAGCAGGGTTTGGGCGACACGTTTTTCGGCGCGCGCTTCCTCGGCATTCTGGCCGAGCGCGGCGCCACCGTCACGCTCATCTGCCGCGCCCCGATGCGGCCCTTCTTCGCCAGGCTCGCGTTCCTGGATGCGATCTTGTCGCCGCCGGAAGACGCTCCGCACGCGAAGATCGATCTGCGCCTCCTCAGCTTCGACGCGTTCTGTCCCTTGCTGAGCATGCCGCACGCTCTTGGCGTGGCGCGGGAGGATACGCTGCCGCCGGTGCCGTATCTAAGGGCCGACCCAATTCAGGTTGAGGCGTGGCGCGCGCGCTACCAACGACTGGGCGTTCCGGGCATCGCAAGGTTGGCGTCGTCTGGCAGGCCAATCCGGGCAACCGCTTTCTGCCCCACCGTTCCATGCGTGTGCAGGATCTGACGCCGTTGGTGCAGCTCGAAGGTATCGATCTCGTCAACCTGCAAAGTTCTTCGGAAGGTCGCGAACTCGCACGTTTCGCGGCCGACGCCATCGATCCATTGCAGGCGCCGCTGACGCTCGACGAGTTCGCGGCGGCGCTCGCCGCAACCGACGTCACAGTCAGCGTCGACACCATTGCAGCGCATTGCGCCGGCGCGCTCGGCCGTCCGGTCCTCGTCATGCTGACAGATGCCCCGGCTTGGTATTGGGGCGTGGGCGGCGACAAGTGCCGCTGGTATCCGAGCGCGCGGCTGTTCCGCCGCAGCGCCGGTGCGGATTGGGCCTCCGCCGTCGAAGCCGTGGCCGCCGTGTTGCGCGGCGGCAGGACCGAGCCGCATTCGATCTTCGGTCACGGCGCCGCGTAGCGAACAAAAATACTAAAATTGTCTCTGCGAAGAGCACCCTGACTGGACGGCGTCAACAGCTTCAATGAAGCCGCCCTTATGCAGTCCAAGGCGCTACCGGCTGTTAGAGCCGGTCCCGGAAATCTGCACAGTGCGATAAGTGGAGTTTCTGCCTGACAGCGGGCACGCTATGGCCTGCGAATCAGGAGAGACCATGAGCAGACGACCGCG
>Ga0210408_10006271_pt1 | contig 10294 bp, 8 predicted proteins | sample IncBWH4MmetaG_FD_155471 | JGI IMG/M metagenome (GOLD analysis project Ga0210408, IMG submission 155471) | Forest soil microbial communities from Barre Woods Harvard Forest LTER site, Petersham, Massachusetts, United States - Inc-BW-H-4-M | ecosystem: Environmental > Terrestrial > Soil >...
GGCAGATCAAGGTAGTAGCTAACGCGCCGAACCAACCGATCGTACGAACCCGATCCGGCTATTACGCCATGCCTAACGTCCCCTCCGGGCTAGCCAGCACGAAATAACGGCTCTCCATCCCCGTGGTCTTCCGGCAAAGGCGAAGACCCAAGCGGAATGGTGCAGTTGTAAATAAGTCTGTAATTGGTGACCTAATTGAAATATTTCTTCTTGAATCGCGGTCATATGGGTCGAAACAGTGTGGGGTAGAGTTCGCCCAGTGATATGTTGCCACGTCCATAACCGGTTAGTCGGTTCAGTTCCGAAGGGCCCCTGCGCTGACGCTTGGGCTGTAACAACATTCTTCAGGAGATTAAATGAGAAAAACATTTCCGTACAATATGACTCTGCTCGCCACATGTGCTCTGCTGGCGGGCTTGACTTCGGCGAGCTTCGCTCAGTCCGATTTGGCTTCGGTCAATGGCGTCGTCCGCGATGCATCCGGAGCCGTCATTCCTAACGCGAATGTCACATTGCGCAATCAAGACAACGGCGCCGAGCGCAAGACGACAACGAGTGCGGCCGGCAGTTACACGATTACCAGCCTTCCGGCCGGAACCTATACATTGATTGCCGAGGCGAGCGGTTTTAAGCGCTTCGAACTTAGTCGCAACATAGTGGCAGCCAACGTCACTGCGACGATTGATGCCACCTTGACACTAGGAGCTATCAGCGAAATCGTCCAGGTGACGTCCGAAGCCCCGTCGCTGCAAGCCGATTCCGCCACTCTGGGGCGCGACGTGACAGAAAAGCAGATTCGCGATTTGCAGTTGAATGGCCGCAATCCCCTGCTGCTGGCGATGCTCAAGCCGGGTGTCGTTGGCGGACCTGGCCAGGCCCTGGGCGGCTTTAGCTTCAGCCTCAACAACGCCATCAATATCAACGGTGGGCGTAGCCAGGATGCGTTGATCACGCAGGATGGCGCGGTGGCCGTGCGTACGCGCTCCAACGGCACCAGCATCGGCGTCGCCGACGCGGACTCAACCCAGGAAGTGCAGATCCTGACAGCGAACTACAACGCGGAGTACGGCCGGGCCTCAGGAGGCCAGATCCGCATCGTCACCAAGAGCGGCACGAAGGAGTTGCATGGCACCGCTTACGAGTACTTCCGCAATTCGGCCCTCGACGCCAATAGTTGGTCGCGTAATAACGACCCTGATCCGGCCCTCAACAGCCAGGCGGCTCCGCTCAAATTCAACCAGTTCGGTTTCAGCGTGGGCGGCCCGGTGTCCATACCTAAGATATTTAACCGCGATCGCAACAAGCTTTTTTTCTTGTTTGGGCAAGAGTATGTGCGCTTCCGCCAGGATCTACAGAATAATCTGACGACCAGCCAATTCGTGCCGAGCCTCGCCATGCGTCAAGGCGACTTCAGCGAGCTGTTGGGTCCGAACATCTTCTTCAACACGCCGCGCGTCATTACGGACCCCAACACCGGAGCGCCGTTCCCGAACAACGTGATTCCCAAGAATCGCCTCAGCCCGAATGGCATCGGACTCCTCAACATCTTCCCAGCCCCGAACACGACAGGTGCGCTCAATTATCAGCAAACGGCAGCGGGACCGCAGAACCAGCGCAAAGACACGGGCTCCCTCGACTACTATCCCGCCGACGGACACTACATTCGATTCCGCGTGCTGAATTTTGAATTCAATCAGGTGATTCCCTTCGCCAGCAATTACCTGGTGATTCCGCAGACTTTTGACCGCCCGAACCAAACGGCCTCGGTCAACTACATCTGGAACATCAGCCCGACGTTAGTGAACGAAGTCCTCGCTACCGCTAGCGTAGACCGGGTCAACATCCGAATCGACCCCGCCAATGGCTTGTTCGACCGCACCAAGTATGGCATCAACTACCCGTATTTGTTCCCCGGCTCCAAGAACATCGACAACAAAATACCATCGGTGGCGCTCAGCGGACCGTTCAACGAGCTGAGCGGCTTGCCCTACCCTTCCAACTCGGCGGGACCAATCTACGACATTTCCGACAACATCACGAAGATCAAGGGAAACCATACTCTCAAGGCCGGATTCCTGTACGAAAAATCCGGTGAAAACGATTTCGACCAGATCAACGTACAAGGGGTTCCGGGCGGCACCAATAACCAGAATGGCCGCTTCGCCTTCCTGGACAGTACTCCTGGCGGCACCGGACTCGGGATTGCGAACGCGGCGTTGGGACTCTTCGACGTCTACGCCGAGCTGGGTAACCGCTCCTACACGCCGTACCGCGGCTCGATGTGGGAGTTTTTTGCGCAAGACTCCTGGAAGGTGACTCCGAAGCTGCATGTGGATTACGGCTTCCGTGAGTCCATCGTCATTCCGTATCACAGCTTGTGGGGCAATCTATCCGTATTCGACGCGAACTTCTACAATCCGGCGAATGCCGTGAAGGTGGACCCGACAACTGGCAATCCGATTCCAGGTACCGGCGATCCCTTGAACGGTCTGGTGATTCCGGGGAGCAGCTTCCCCGGCGCTGCCAAGGGGCGCGTTCCGGCAGCCGATAGCGGCCAGTTTAATAACCTGTTCCATGGATTGCCGAACTATTATTCGGCTATTCATGTCGGGCAAGGATTCCAGCCACGTCTGGGCGTGGCATACTCGCTCGATAACAAGACGGTGCTGAGGGCCGGCGCCGGGCGCTTCGAAACCCGTTTAGGTGTGAGCGACTCCGTGTTCCTGGGCGGCAACCCGCCGTTCCAACCCAGCGCTTCGGTTTCACATGGCTCGGTGGATAACCCGGGCAAGGGCGCTACCAACAACTCGTTCCCACTGCCGGTGACTACGCAGGATCCGGTCTTCTTCAATCCAGAAGCGTGGACCTGGAACGCCGCGCTGCAGCGCGAGGTCGGTTTCCAGACTACGATCGAGGTGGCCTACGTGGGACACCGCGGGTTGCACTTGCAGCAAGAGGCCAACCTCAACCAACTCTTGCCCGGCGCCACATTCGCCAACCCGAACGTGTCTCCGGATGCGCTGCGGCCTTTTGCCGGCTATGGCGCGATCCGCAGCACCAACAACGACGCGAGCTCGATCTACCATGGCCTGCAGATCGACGTGAACAGGCGCTTCGCCAAAGGACTGCTGTTCGGAATCGCTTACACCTTCTCGAGGAGCACCGACAACGGGTCCGCCCAGCGCGATGTTCTGCCCAATGCGTTCGACCGCAGCCTCCAGTACGGTAACTCAGACTTCGATCACCGGCACGTCGCGGTCATCAACGTTATCTATCAACTGCCGTTCTTCAAAGACAGCAAGACGATCATGGGCAGGCTGCTTGGCGATTGGCAGATTAGCGAGGTCACGCAGTTCCAGACAGGCTCGCCCGTTTCTGTGCAGACTGGAGACGACTTCGCCGGCGTAGGTCCGGGCAGCGGCAATTCGGGTGACGCTAACGACGGCTTCTCGACGCGCTGGATTGTGAACGGCAACATCGCACAGCCCGGCCAGTTCGGCGCCAATGGCCAGTATTACGCCTTTCAAAAGGGCGTCAACATCCAGCAGCCGGCTCAGGGAACTTTCACGAATCAGCGGAGCCGGAATATCTTCTACCAGCCTGGTTTCCAGAACTGGAATCTCGGGGTATTCAAGGATTTTCACACGACCGACAAACAGTACGCCACATTGCGCTTCGAGATGTTCAACTGGCTCAATCACCCGAATTGGGGCGGCGCCACGGGTGGCGGACTGGATGTTAATCCGAACGACGGCAACTTTGGAAAGATTACGACCAAGGACTCGGAGCGGCAATTGCAGATCAGCCTCAGGTATACGTTCTAACGGCACCAAAGTCCTGCGTCTCACCCACCCGGAGCATATTCCGGGTGGGTTTTTTCCGGTTCGGTAAACCGGCCCCGGAATAAACACCCAGCGGGGGAATTTCTGTCTTGCGCCTTGCTCGATACCTCTATGCGGCCGCCGCGGTTCTCTGTCTACCTTTGACGGGGCAGATCGCAGAGCCCATTCTGGCTCACTCCGCTCTCCCCTTGTCCGCGGGAGCTGGAGCGCTCAAGCTCGATTATGCGCGCGAGCAAGGACGATCCGGAGCCGACGCCGAGGTCATCCCCGAAGTCATGCTGGAGACCGGCGTCGGGCGTGGGTTGGAAGCTATCTTGCGATATCCGCTTCTCCGCTTCAAAGAAGGATTCGAGTTGCCCGCCACCCTGGGCGGAGGCCAACTCGCAATCGGAGCGCGGTACCTGATTCTGGGCGGCGCAGGCCAACGGTATGCCGTGTCGGTGCAAGCTGTCGTTGAGGCCCCAACGGGCGATACGCGGCTCGTCGGAGATGCGACGCAAGTGATTCCAGCGCTATTTTCCGACTGGCATCCCGCGCGCGAGATCGCGATTCATTCAAATGTTTTATGGGACGAGTCGTTCGCTGGCTCGCGCCACAAGGCGTCCTTTGTGCAATATGATCACGCGGTCGTTTGGCTGGCGACGGCGCATTTGGCGCCGGTCCTCGAACTGGCAGGCAGCACGAACGCCGCCACTGGCAGAACACTGCTGGCCGGGCTACCGGAAGTGATCTTTCGCAAGGGCGCCCATCTCGAGTTGAAGGCCGCTTTGCCTCTCGGATTGAACTCGCAGACACCGCGCTTCGCCGTTCGCTTTCAAGTGGCTCTATTCTGGGGAAAGCGGGAGTGAACTATCGGCCGTTCCGACTTTCGATCAGTCTCGACGAAGATCAGCGGCTGAACGGCCGATGGAATTCATTATGGATTTATCGAGTCGGCCGCAGGTCGAAGAGCCCCGAACAGCCCGTGCGCGCCACCGGAAGGGGGCGGCAGCGAAATACAGCGCCGTTGCATCGCCGCCGTTGGCATTCCCGTTACTGCCCTGACTGCCCGAACTGCAGCCCCAACAGATCGTCGATCGAAAGGTCGTTCCCGTTACCGTCCTGCATGTCGCCCAGACAATCGCCGGTAGGCGTGTCGCAGGCGGCGACGGTACCATCGCCGAAGTTGCCCACGATCAGAGCGTAGCTGAATACGCCGAAGTTTGGCCCGGCCAGCGCCAGCCCCCACGGTACATTTAGATTGCCGTTGCCCGGAAGAACCAGCCATTGCACCAGGTTTCCGTCCAGGTCGAACGCATCGATCGACCCCGTACCGGCCCGCCGATGAAGCCTCCATGGCCATTCGGTTGACCATAGGTGACGTACATCCGCTGGCCGAAGCGTTGGATACTGGTCGGCGCGTATCCTGCCGGCAGGTTCGGGTCGATGAAGCCTCCGGCTAATGGTGCCGGCTTGAACTTTTTATCGAAAGTATCGATGCTCCCATTCCCGAAATTCGCCGCATAGAGCGTTGGACCCAGCTCGCTCACGCCGATACCGAGCCCCGTGTAGACCGCCATTGGCGCCGTTGTCGACCATGATCGTAGCGGTACCCCCGTTGTTGCCGGAAATCGTGCCGTCCAATGTGGCGAAGATAAAGTTTGCCGGCTTGCCCGCCGCAACTTCAAAAAATCGGTACCGTAGCCGCTCCACACCTGCCCGGTTGGGAGTCCGGATTTCAGTTTACTGTTGGCAGATGATGGATTGCTCGCCGCAGTGACGCCCACTCCCGCGGTGTTATACTCGGTGGCCACTCCGCTCGCGGTGTTCGACACCCCAAATCCGGCTCGCCGGCGATTCGGAGATCCCCCACGATCCGACCAGATTCGGATCAGTGTTATCGGCGATTCCATCTGTGTCGGCGACAAGATTGTGTTACACGACATTTGTAGCGGCGAAAGCCGGCGCCGCCATCAGCGCCGCCGCGAAGACGCGGCCGCTCATCGACTTCTTCCAGGTATGCATGGTTTACTCTCCTGGGGATGAAACCATTGCAACTCGAATATTCCTTGGAAGACATACGCACAAGTGTAAAGAGTTTGGCAGCGGGTTACCTTAGTGCCGTCGCACGGAGCTCTCTCTTCACCGGCTAGAGTGACTTCAGAAATGTGATCAACTGCTGTTTCTCAATGGCAGTTAGTTTTTCGAAGCGGCGCGTCACATGTCTCGCCTCACCCGCGTGACGTTCAATTGCGTCTTCCAGCGTCGGTGACGCTAAATCGTGCATGAAGCGCGCCTTCATGCGCACGCCCCAGAGCGGCGCTGTGCGCAGCTTGTTCACCGTATCCTGAGGGCCCGCCTGAAAGATGCCGTCGCCAGTCCCCACGTCGTGCAAGAGGAAATCGCCGAAGGGATGAATTATCTTGTTCCCCAAGGCATCCGGCACGGTAAACATGCCGCCATTCACCACTGTTCCGGCAGGTAGGGTTGTCATCGATTCAACATGGCAGGTGTTGCAACCGACGCTTTCGAAGAGCTTCTGACCTGCTTGCGCATCCGGAGTTGCAGCGAGCGTAAGATCCCGCGGCGGCGCTTTGGTCCCACGGATAAACTGCGCAAAGTGATCGATCGCGTCCATTCCGATCGCGTCGGGAGTATCTTCGGGATCGGATTTGACCTTGCATACGGTTGTGGAATCGACCGGTTTCAAGCGATTGGTCACGCCCATCTCGTTGAGATAGGCGTCGCCAATGAAAGAGAGCAGGCTGCTATGCTGATCCTTCCAGCCGAAGCGGCCAATTCGCGTTTGTCCGGGAGCTTCCAGAACGGGAACCTGGATGGCTTCGCCGTGAATCACTCCTCCATTGGCATTCGCCTGGTCGTTCGCAATTTTTATCAACGTGCTATCGTCGATCGCCTCCACGAAGCCATCGCCCAAAGTATTGAGGACCGCCCGTAGCGCGTGAATCGTCTCGGTATCCGGCACGTGCTCTTGCGCCTGAGGACACGTGGCGCGATCGTTGATCAGGGAGCGGCCGGAGATCGTGTCGGCGCCGTCATTAATTACAACAGTCGGATTCGCGAAATTTCCATTCGCGTCCTTGTGTCCGACGCGAACTTCCGTGATCTGGCTGGGTCCGCCGGTGACCGGGTTCTGATGGCATTCAACGCAAGCCGTGGCGTTGAATACTGGGCCGAGCCCCAAGGCGGGGTCTTCCCGCCGTTCAAATATCTGCTGATCGAGCTCATACGTGTCGCCCGGCGGCTCCGCGATGCCGTTACTAACGCTTTGAGAGCCGGCATTGGGGGTCTGCAGCGTTGGAGTGTCAAAAGCCGCGGGGGCTTCGGGCGCCGATTGCTGAGCCACCAGACCGAGCGCAACAATACAGCCGCTAACGGGAACGAAGAGAAGGAGTGCCTTTGGGGACGTCATAAATAGAAATCTCCTGGAAATGGATTCATATACACGGTAATCATGAGGGCCACGAGAGAGAATCGGGCTGGCCGCACTCTAGGCAATATAGACTGCGTCGGCGCCGCGATTATTCCCGGTACGCCCGGAGACAATTGTTAAGCTCACGGTCGCGTGGCTTGCGGATGGCCCCGATCGATTCGACAACGATCTGGGCCACCCACAGGGGCCGCGGGCAGAATTACTCCTAGAACGCGCGTTGGGCTGCATCCGCCGCAGTTGCCAGCGCCATTATAGTATCGAAGAATTCCTGCGTCTGGCCAAGGAAAAGCAGGTCCTGCGTGAAGGATACGATAGTAGCTACTGCGCCCCCATGCTCGGTTGAGGACGGTCGGATCACGGAACAAGGAGGCAGACCCTCCTTACTAATAAAGTCCGTAGGCTCGGGCAGAATCAAGTTGGTCTGGAAGGTTTCCCCGCCGAAGGGTTTGGCGTTGAGATCCGGAAATGTTACGAGGGTTTCCGGGTCTGTCACACCAGCCAAAGGTTGGGACACTGCATTGCCGGCCTTATCGTGCCAAAGACCAAAGTGGTCCACCTCGACTCCGCCAATGCTCACTACGATCCGCAGGACTTCCAGATCGGTTACCTTGAGACTCATCGAAGTATACAGGCTCGCGCCGCCTTGCTCGATATACGCAAAGTGAAATCCGGCGGTGTTGGCGATCGCTTGCATGCGGCGCTCCTGTTTCGTTGTGGGAGGGACCGGCTGTAGGCTGGTGGGCGGCGTGTCGGTGTCGTTTAAGGGAACGGCCGGCTGATTCGTAATGTTGACTGCTTGAGGGAATGTGACTCCGAAATCGGGATTTTCCGTGCTGCGATACCGGGTCCACCAACTGGTATCCACGTTGAGCTGTAGGAGGTTTGTAAGCCGCCTGTTTTTCCTTCCGGGATCGGCCCCGGTTGCCTGACTGCCCGGTAGTCGTCGAAACTCGTCAAGGTTGACCTGCTCCTCACCCTTGGATTTCAGATATGCGTTAAGGAAGTTCGCGTGACTAATCTCATCATCGGTATTATCGGAGATGTACTGGGGCATGTCGCCATCGAGATTTTGAAGCGCAAGCTGGTAGGCTGCATTTCCTCCCGTGACTCCACCGAGTTCGTTGTACTGTTGCCACAGATCGCTCTCTATTAATTCGACCGCCGCCAGAAACCGTAGAATCGCAACATCGCCTCTGGTAAGTCTACTGGATGCCGCTTTGCCTTGGTTGGTTAATAGGGCAGCGGCTGGCAGTGTTGTGCTGGCCACGCCGAGGCCCTTCAGAAATGAGCGTCGTCTAACGACTCGCTGCCAGTCGGAGTTAACGTCTCCTTTCGTCGCTTGAGGAACTTCTGTCTCGGATGACACCGTAGAGATGAGTTGTTTTTTCATTTATTGCGCTCCTGTGATTTGAGTGATCCTATTCCATGGGGCATGACCAGTTGGTTCGTGCTTCACTTTAACAAGACTGCTAATACTTCGATAGGATTCCGGATATCCCTTTGTTTTTCAGTTGTAAAATCAGGAAACAGTTTTGCAGATCGTCGTCGCTAAAGCCGCCTTCAAGGAATAATCATCACGCTGAAAAGGTCATCCTTTAAGGCGGCAACCAAGGATGGGACTTGAAGGCGTCGTTTGTGAAACGGCAATCGCAGGCGCGGCGTTTGATCGGATAGCGTCGCAGTATGACGAGCTTTGGACCCGTTCTCCCGTCGGCCGCCTGCAAAGAAAAGCTGTGTGGAGGCGTCTGGATATACTTTTCGAGGGCGCCGACTTGTTGCTCGATCTCGGTTGCGGGACTGGTGAGGATGCGCTCCACTTTATGCGGAATGGGATCTCCGTCCGCGCCATCGACGCTTCATCCGAGATGGTACGCATCGCCCGCCGCCGTGGCGTCGACGCTTCGGTTCTCGGCATCGAAGAGATCAACCGGGTTCAAGACGACTTTGATGGAGTGATCTCCAACTTCGGAGCATTCAATTGCGTAGGCGACCTGGACGCGATCCGAGGGCCACTGGCGCGGCTAATACGCCCTGGCGGCCACCTCGCTCTCTGTATCCTCGGCCAATTTTGCCTTTGGGAGACCGCCTGGTACTTGCTCCGGGGTGAGCCCCACAAAGCCTACCGGCGATGGGGCTCCGAACATTGGAGCGCTTCGCTCCGGATTCCGGTACGCTCTCTTTCCGTCCGCCAGCTCGCGCGGGCCTTCCATCCCGAGTTCGCACTGCGCGATTGGCGAGGAATAGGAGCCTTCGTCCCCCCTTCCTACGTCCGTGGACTCAAACTCTCTTTGCTCCAGGCTCTCGGGACTCTCGACAGGCGCCTCGCTCACGCACCGCTCTTGCGTGGGCTCGCCGACCACCGGTTGGTCATCTTCGTGCGGAAGTGATTGGGCAGGGGAAAACGGATTATTACTGGAATAAAACGCGCTGGATTTGAGTACGGGACTGTGAAGAGCAGCTCAAATCAACTTACGCGAGGCGAAATTTGTCCAAACTAATCCTTCATGACCACAATAACGACGGTATTGACCGTCGCGGCTTTCTACGATGTATGGCTTGGTCTGGAACCGGTGTTCTCTGGACTGTTGGCAGTGGTGTCCTGAATTCGCAGGCTTTCGGCCAGAAGATGAAGGCCGCAAAGGGAGAACTCCACTTCGTCCAGATCAGCGACAGTCATATGGGCTTCAACAAGCCAGCTAACCCTGACGTTGTCGCCACTCTCCAGGCGACCATCGACAAAATCAACGCGCTGCCGCAGGAGCCCGATTTTATCATTCACACAGGCGACCTGAGCCACATGTCCAAACCAGCGGAATACGACACACTGGACCAGGCGCTCAAAGCAGCCAAGCCCAAGCAGGTCTTTTTCGTGCCGGGTGAACATGATACCTCGATTGATGACGGCAAACTGTACATGGAACGCTTTGGCAAGAACGCAAAAGGGCGCGGCTGGTATAGTTTCAACCACAAGGACATCCACTTCGTCGGGCTGTCCAATGTAGCCGCACTCGAAGGTCTT
>Ga0210408_10006272_pt1 | contig 10293 bp, 7 predicted proteins | sample IncBWH4MmetaG_FD_155471 | JGI IMG/M metagenome (GOLD analysis project Ga0210408, IMG submission 155471) | Forest soil microbial communities from Barre Woods Harvard Forest LTER site, Petersham, Massachusetts, United States - Inc-BW-H-4-M | ecosystem: Environmental > Terrestrial > Soil >...
TTTCAAGAAATGTTTTCCGATTCTCCTGATCTTTTTGATCTGAATCAAATTAAAAGTCCTCATTCAAAAGCATAATCGTGCTGAGCTGCGAATACGGGAGTGCCGAAACCTCCGTATTGAGCGAACTGGCAGCGCTAATGCCGTCGGCAGGCGCATCACTACAGCCAGGAGGTCTTGCAGGGATTTGTCGCTGCGATGATGAAGCGCCCAGCGCCTGATTGTCCGGCTCATGGCTTTCAGCGCTGCCGGACTCGCAGCGGGCGTGAAACCATGCGCATAGATATGCCCTTGCCTCATTCTTGGGAGTACGGAAGATTGTAGCAGAAACGTTCCAAGCGACGCACCGACTTCCACGCTATCTTATTCGGCACCGCTAAGATTATCTAATTTGGTTCAACCGAACTGAGGGAAGGATTCAGTAACATGCCAACAGCGACAGCTGCGGCTCCTGCAGCGGCACCAGCGAAACAGGCAGTTCACCAACCCAAGCAACTCCCACCGCCAAACAGCGACTTCTACGAGCTCTACGAAACCTTGAACGCCGATGAACTTGCCACGGTGAAGCGGGTGCGCGCGTTCATGGAAGCCAAGGTCGCGCCTGTTATTACGAAATACTGGGTGGAGGACGCCTTTCCCTTCGAACTACTGCCGGCTGTGAAGGAGCTGGGCATTGGCGGCCTCGCAATGAAGGGCTACGGCTGCGTCGGCGGAAGCCTGGCGCTGTTAGGCTTTGTCCAAATGGAAATTGCACGCATCGACCCGTCGTTCGCGACGTTCCTGGGCGTGCACAGCGGCCTGGCGATGGGCTCCATTTATATCGACGGATCGGAAGAGCAGAAGCAGAAGTGGCTGCCGCCGATGGCGCGCTTCGAGAAGATCGGCTGTTTCGGGCTGACCGAGCCGCTGGTGGGGTCGGGTGCAAGCGGCGGCCTGTTGACCACGGCGAAACGCGAGGGCGATACCTGGATCCTCAACGGCGAAAAGCGGTGGATCGGCAACGCGCCCTGGTGCGACGTTTCCATCATCTGGGCGCGCGATCTGGCCGATAACCAGGTCAAGGGCTTTATCGTCGAGAACAAGACCACACCCGGCTTCAGTGTCGAGAAGATCCAGAACAAGATTGCGCTCAAGGTCGTCCAGAACGGTCACATCACGCTGAAGGACGTTCGGGTGCCGGAAGCAAACCGCCTCCAGGCCGGCAACTCATTCCGTGACACCGCAAAGGTGCTGAAGATGACACGTTACGCCGTGGCGTGGATGGCGACGGGATGCGCGATGGGCGCATATGAGACTGCGCTCAAATACGCGCAGGAGCGCATGCAATTCGGCAAACCGATTGGCTCGTTTCAACTAGTGCAGGATCTGCTCGCCAAAATGCTTGCCAACATCACGGCCTCACAGTGCCTGATCGTGCGCCAAGCGCAGCTGCATGCCGAAGGCAAGCTGACGGATGCCCATGCGGCACTCGCCAAGGCGTTCGCCACGGCCAAGTGCCGCGAGACCGTCGCCTGGGCGCGCGAGGTGCTGGGCGGCAACGGTATCGTCGCCGACTACAATGCCGCGCGGTTCTTTGCGGATAGCGAAGCGCTCTACTCTTACGAAGGGACGTATCAGATGCAGAATCTGATCGTCGGCAAGGCCGTGACTGGCCTCGGCGCCTTCGTGTGATGCAGCGCGGCGGGCCAGCGCTTCTTCCTTGGCTCGCCCTATTTCAGACAGGAGATGCACATGGCCACGGCAGCAGCCACGCTTACGCCTTCGCCAGGAGCCGCACCGACAGCATTGACGCTTGCGAATATCATGTACCAGAAGAAGGGGGCCTTCGCGTATGTGACCGTCAATCGGCCCAAGGTGCTCAATGCGCTGAACAAGGCGACCTGGGCGGATCTACGAACTGCATTCGAGGACGCGCGCGTTGACGCGGCAGTGCGAGGCGTCATACTGACCGGCGCCGGTGACAAAGCGTTCATAGCCGGCGCCGATATCAGTGAGCTTGCGCATGTCACGGCGTTTGAAGCAGAGCAGTCGAGCCGTTTCGGACAGGAGGTCCTCGATCTGATCGAGGACCTCGGTAAGCCGGTGATCGCTGCCGTCAACGGCTTTGCACTCGGCGGCGGCTGCGAGACGGCGATGGCTTGCACCATCAGGATCGCGGCGGAGCACGCGCAGTTCGGCCAGCCCGAAGTCAAGCTGGGACTTGTTCCGGGTGGTGGCGGAACCCAACGCCTGCCGCGGCTGGTCGGAAAAGGCCGGGCCCTACAGCTTATTCTCTCCGGAGGGATGATCAGCGCGCAGGAGGCCTATCGCATCGGGCTCGTCAACGAAATCGTTCCAGCCGCTGATTTGATCACGCGTGCCGAGGAAATCCTCAAACAGATCTCCGCCAACGCTCCGATCGCGGTCAAGTTTGCGCTCGAAGTTACGAACAAGGGGCTGGAGACGAGCCAGAGCGTAGGGTTGCTGCTCGAAGCTTCCTATTTCGGCCTCTGCGCGGGAACCGAAGACAAGAAGGAAGGCACATCCGCCTTTCTTGAAAAGCGCCCACCCCAGTTCCACGGACGCTGAGGATTCCGCCGCTGATAACGTTTCGGGAGAGATCAATGGCAAACGATAATATATTCTCCGGACTGAAGGTAGTGGACTTTGCGAGCTTCATTGCCGGCCCCAGTGCCGCAGTGATCTTGTCCGACTTCGGCGCTGATGTCCTTAAAGTGGAGCCACCTGCCGGTGAGCTCTGGAGAGTGGGGCACAAGATCCCACCGCAGCCGCAAGCGAAAGATGCATATCCTTGGCACCTGGCTAATCGCAATAAGCGCGGCATGACGCTAGATCTGAAATCTCCGAGCGCTAAACAGGTTCTCGAGCGTCTGGTCAAATGGGCCGACGTGCTCATCGTCAATACTCCGCATCCCGCACGCAAGAAGTTGGGACTCGAGTACGAAGATGTCGTGGGATGGAATCCGCGTCTGATCTATGCGGATCTCACGGGTTTCGGCGAAAAAGGCCCCGACGCGAATCTCCCCGGATTCGATATTACGTCATACTGGGCGCGAAGCGGTTTGTTGTCTATGACGCGCGACGCTGGCGCGGCACCGACTTGGCCGGTCGCGGGTAGCGGCGACAATGCGTCTGCTGTAGGCCTGTATTCCGCAATCGTCACGGCTCTGTATCGTCGTGAGCGCACCGGTAAGGGTTCGCATGTCACGACGTCGCTCCTCGCTGAAGGTATCTGGTCCGCAAGCGTTTCGATCCAAGCCGCGCTGTGCGACGCGAAGTTTTTCGGGCTACACGATCGAAAGAATCCCGCAAACGCGGCAATGAATGTGTACCGGTCCGCCGATGACACGTGGTTCGTTCTTCTCGTTACACCAGACAAGCTAGCCGCCGTCGCGAAAGCAATTGACCGTACTGATCTCCTAACGGATCCGCGATTCTCTGATCCGGCGAAGCTGGTACAGAACATGTCGCAACTGACGGCAATTCTCGATGAAGTTTTCAGCTCGGAGCCGATGTCGCACTGGTACGAGGTTTTCAATGGCGTGCACGTCACGTTTGGCGCTGTGAGGGGGCCTCAGGAAGTTATCAACGATCCTCAGTTGCGGGTGAATGAGATTGTCGTTCCGCTCGAAGGTGCCGGCGGCAAGCTGACCTTGACGGTCAGCAGTCCGATACAGGTACACGGCGTCACCAAAACAGCCGCGCGGCGCGCTCCGGAACTCGGCGAGCACAACGACGAAATTCTCAAAGACCTTGGGTTCGACGCGAAAACAATCGACAGCTTGCGTGTGAGCGGGGCTGTGCCGAAAACAAAGGAACCAGCCGCGGCAGCGCATAAGCCGTCCTGAACGCGGCGATCGGAAGGTATTTGCGCGGAGCATTTGCAATGATTCATGCGCATTCTCTGGGCCGGGCCGCCCACTATTATGGAGAACGGACGGCGCTTGCCTCAGGCTCAGCGCGCCCGACTTTCCGAGAGCTTCACGATCGTGTTGCTGGCATTGCTGCGGCCCTGGGCAAACACGGGTTTCGAGCTGGCGATCGATTGGCCATGCTCCTCCCGAACGAACATGATTATCTCGAGTTGGTATATGCGTGTGCTTGGCTGGGAGTCATCGCCGTTCCGGTGAACATCCGGCTCTCGGAAACGGAAATTGATCATCTCATCGCCGACGCAAGCCCACGAGGCCTCATTCGGCACTCGTCCCTGCCAGCTCCGACTGTAACACTTCCGTGGCAGCTGGTGCTCGACCAAGAAGCATTGGACGTTCAAATCGATTGCCATCCCGAGGCGATTTACGACCCAGAAGCGATTCTGGCTCTGGTCTACACGAGCGGCACAACCGGCCATCCCAAAGGCGTCGTCGTGACTCACGGCAACATTCTAGCGAACGTCGACCATCTCAACTACTGGATGCCTTATCGAGAAGGCGGAGTGCATCTTCACGCCGCGCCAATTTTTCACATCTTGGACTTTCCATTCATGTTCGCGGCTCCCGCTTTCGGTGCTTGCCAAGTGGCGATCCCGAAGTTCAGCCCGCAAAGCTTCTGCGAAACGGTACAACGTGAGCGCGTCAGCCAATCGGTGTTGGTGCCGACAATGATCAACTTGCTGACCCAGTTCGACAAACTTGGAAACTACGACCTGACCAGCCTGGAAACATTGGCGTATGGCGGATCGCCCATGGCTCCCGAGCTTATGCACCGGATAAGAGAGGTTTTGCCTAATCTCAAATTGATTCAAGGCTACGGACTTAGCGAAGCGGGCTTTCTTACCGGCCTGAAGGACCACGAGCACACCGAGGACAGGCTCACGTCATGTGGGCGAACCTGTCCTGGGATCGACCTGCGGGTCGTAGACGAGTCAGGAAAGGAACTTGAAGCGGGCGGCCATGGTGAACTAGTGGCCCGAGGCGCCAACGTGATGCGCGGCTATTGGAATAATTCGGAAGAAACCAAGCTTGCGTTCCGAGATGGCTTCTTTCGAACAGGAGACGTCGGCTACCGGGATGCAAACGGATATTTCTATATCCTGGATCGCCTAAAGGACATGATCGTCACCGGTGGTGAAAACGTCTATTCGGGCGAGGTTGAGGCCGTCATCTACCAGCATCCGGCGGTTCGTGAAGCAGCGGTCTTCGGAACACCCGATTCACGATGGGGCGAACTCGTTGCGGCGTGTGTCGTACGGAAGTCGGGAAGCGTCTTGAGCGAGGACGAATTGATCGCTCATTGCCGTCGATCTCTCGCCAATTACAAGATTCCACGCCGCGTCGAACTGTCGGATAACGAACTGCCGAAGAGCGGTACCGGCAAGATCCTAAAAAGGATTCTGCGGGAGCGCTTTTGGGTTGACCAGAAACGCGCGGTGAGCTGACGGAAAGGCCGCAGGCCAAGCTAGCTCTGAGAGATCACGGTCGGTGGGAAGCGCAGAAACGTTCCAGGTGCAGCAAGCTTCTGCCGGAAGCCCGATGGGTCTTTCGTCAGAATATTGCTGATTGAAAAAATCGACTGGAGCCGAACATGACTGAACATCAGGCCACCAAAACTGGATCTTTATCCAGTGCCAAGAGCGCGGTGGGGCGCTTGTTCGTTCTCGAACTGAGCGGCGACCGCATTCACTCGATGAATCTCGACGGCTCCGACCGCAAGATCATCGTTACCGATTGCCATCTCCCAGACGGCATCGTCGTGGATGCGAAGGCCGGTTGTGTCTATTGGACCAACATGGGCGTCCCCAATCTCGACGACGGTTCGATCGAGCGGGCCGATCTCGACGGCGGGAATCGCAGAGTCATTGTCCCGCAAGGCATCACGCACACGCCGAAGCAGATCCACCTCGATAAGGACAGCGGCAAACTCTATTGGTGCGACCGCGAGGGCATGCGGGTGATGCGCGCGAACCTCGACGGCTCGCAGGTCGAAACGCTGGTCGAGACCGGCCGCGGCGACAAGGATCGGCGCGATGAGACCCGGTGGTGCGTCGGAATTACGATCGATCCGAAGCTTGGAAAAATCTACTGGACGCAAAAAGGCCCGACGAAGGGCGGACTAGGCCGTCTCTGCCGCGCCAATATCGAAAGTGCCAACGGCGAGAGCCCGGCGAACCGCTCCGACATCGAGGTGCTGTTTGATCAGCTGCCGGAACCCATCGACCTCGAGCTCGATCCGGCGAATCGCCTCCTCTATTGGACCGACCGCGGCGACCCTCCGCGCGGCAACACCGTCAATCGCGCACCGATCGACAAAAAGGCGGTGCCGGAGATTCTGATCTCGCACCTGATGGAAGGGATCGGCATCGCCCTCGATGTTCCCGGCAACCGGATGTTTGTGACCGACTTCGCCGGTTCGGTCTATTCCGCCGATCTCGACGGAAAGAACGAGCGCAACTTCCTTTACGCCCAGGGCAATCTCACCGGCATCGCCTATGCCGAAGTCTAACAAACGCATCGGAGAAATGACCATGTCCTACGACAAGCCCATTCGGCGAATAGCGATCGTTGGCACCGGAGTCATCGGCGCTAGTTGGGCCGCTGAATTTCTGGCGCGCGGATTTGATGTCGTCGCCACCGATCCTGCGCCAAAGGCCGAAGCTAATCTGCGCGAATACATTGACGAGGCATGGAAGGACCTAACAAGGATTGGCCTTTCGAGGGGCGCGTCCCGGGACCGTTTGAGCTTTACGACTAACATGAAGGAAGCACTCTCAGAAGCCGATCTCGTCCAGGAAAATGCACCCGAACGTCCCGATTTCAAGATTAAGCTGTACGCGGAGATGGAGGAGGTTGCGCCGGTTGATTCCCTTTTCGCTTCGAGTTCGTCGGGGATAACGCCAAGTGTGATTCAGTCGCAATGCAAACACCCAGAGCGTGTGGTAATCGGACATCCATTCAATCCACCGCATATCATCCCGTTAGTCGAAGTCGTCGGCGGTAGTAAGACGTCGCCGGACGCGATTCAGCAAGCGATCAGCTTCTATGCGTCGATCGGCAAGAAGCCTATCCATTTAAAGAAAGAGCTTCCCGGACACGTGGCGAACCGGTTCCAAGCGGCGCTCTACCGCGAGATGCTTTACCTGATCGAGCAAGGCGTCCTGAGCGTGGAGGACACTGATGCTGCCGTCTGTTATGGGCCCGGCCTTCGCTGGGGTGTAATGGGCCAAAGCTTGCAATGGCACTTGGGCGGTGGCGCGGGTGGAATCCAACATTTCATGGATCATCTCATGCCTCCGCTGGAAGGAATGATGAAGGCGCTTGGAACTCCAAACATTACGCCTGAGCTAAAGCAAAAGGTAATCAGCGGAGTCATGCGCGAAGCGGCCGGGCGCTCGGTCGATCAGCTCTCTCAAGAGGAAAACCGAGTGTTAATCGGGCTTCTCAAGCTACGAGAAGAAACGGGCCTTAACAAAGTGAGTGCCGAACCAATGACTGCAGCCTAAGTAACTCAACGAAAGAAGGGGGAATAAATCGATCTTGCAAAACGTGAAATAGAAGGGAAACCGCCAATGAGCAGCGCGACAACAACTGACCGGTTGGTTGAAACGAGCCGTGGGGGCAACCGGTTAACTAAAACCTTAGAGGAAAGGTTGAGTCATCCGGCAACGTCGCCAGACTTCGATCTGAAGAAAGGCGTGAATGAAGTCCTTGCGGATGTCGGCATGACGAGCGACGATTGCGGCGGAGAACTCAGTTTCTACGGACAGGATCCAATTCTTCCAAGTCCGCTGCGGTTCGGGACAATGGCTGCAATCGGTCTGGCGGCAAGGAGCGTAGCGGTTGCCGCTCTTTGGAGACAAGCCACCGGCGAAGGGCAGAATATCTCAGTGGACGTACGCAAGGCGCTGAGGCGTTTCTGCGGATTTTTTGAAGGCAAATGGGAAACTGTCAATGGCCGCCCGCCCTCGCCAGGTGGCTATGCGGTTAGCCCATTCATGAAAATGGATGCGTTCTTTCGTGAGACACGAGAGGGACGATACGTGGTGGCGCTGGATATTTATCCTGAACTGCTTGTGCGTACCCTCGATTTTCTCCGCTGCAGCCCCAGTACCGAATCCATTAACAAGGCCATCTTGAATTGGGACGCTATAGAACTAGAGCAGGCTGCGGAGGCCGAAGGGCTGGTCCTGGCGATGATACGTACGAACGAGGAATTTCGTCGCGAACCCCAATATACACAAGTCCTCTCCAAAATGCCGCTGGTCACGGTGGAGAAAATTGGGGAGAGCGACCCCTTTCCGCTCAAGGCAAGCGGCAATCTTCCTCTCTCTGGCATTCGCGCATTCGGCATGGGTCATGTCATCGCGGGAGGCGCGATAGGAAGAGACATGGCACTATACGGCGCGGACGTGCTCAACATCTGGAGACCACGCGATTCGGAGATCGAAGCCTTCGCGTGGGACGTCCAGGTGGGAATGCGTTCAACGATACTCGACGACTCGAAGGAGGATCGCGCACGGTTCAATCAGCTTCTCCAGGATGCTGATGTATTCTTTGCCAATAAGCGCCCAGGATTTTTGGAAAAGCACGACCTCGATGCCGCTGCACTTTGCAAACAGAAGCCCGGATTGATTCATGCAACCGTCGTTCTCCACGGTGAGAAGGGACCATGGTCTAACCGGCCTGGGTTCGATGAAATCGGCGCTACGGTGTCCGGCCTCTTCACGATTGAAGGTTCGTCAACTCGGCCGAAGCAGCCGCCGATTGTGCCGATTTGCGATAACGTGGTCGCCTGGTTAGGCACGACGGGAATCCTAGCAGCACTGCGCCGGCGCGCGATCGAGGGAGGCAGCTATCGCGTTGTGGTTTCGCTGACAAGGACTGTGCTTTGGTTGCTCTCGTTAGGCATCTTCGAGAAGGCTTACGCAAAAGCGACCGCGGGCTCGACCGACGAGCACACGTACATCGCTCCGGATCTGTTTACCGCGGAAACGCCGCTTGGAAGCTATCAGGGAATGACGGACCAGATCGTAATGTCGCGGACGCCCGGCTCATTTAGGACGGTACTTGTGCCGCGAGGATCGAGCAAACCCGAATGGCTGGCGTCTTAAGAACGCCCTTCCCTAAAGGGAGCGTGCTGGCGCCATGACAAGCAGCACGAACAAAGGTGATCCATGACGATGCTGGCCGACACTCGGCCCGACAAAGCAACGGCGGTCGTGGAGACGCCGCGTCCGCGGCGCAAGCGCGTCGTTATCATCGGCGGCGGCTTTGCAGGGATCGCCGCAGCGCACGCGTTGAGACGCGCTGATGCCGAGGTAGTAGTAATTGATCGGCGCAACCACCACATATTTCAGCCGCTGCTCTATCAAGTGGCAGCCGCCGTTCTTTCCCCCGCCGAGATCGCCGCGCCAATCCGTCAGCTCGAGGCGAAGCGGTCGAACGTCACCGTACTCCTGGCAGAGGTCATCGCCATCGACGTAGCTTCCCGCACGATCGAGGCATCCTCCCCGGGCGTTGGCGTCCTCAAGATTGCGTTCGACTATCTGGTGGTCGCGACCGGCATGCGACCCAGTTACTTCGGGCACGACGAGTTCGCGCGATATGCGCCGGGGCTAAAGAGCCTCAACGACGCCGAGACGATCCGAGCCAAAATCCTGGGCGCGTTCGAACTGGCCGCAACGACCGACGATGAGGCCGAACGCGCGCGACAGATGACATTCGTGCTAGTCGGCGCGGGTCCAACCGGTGTGGAACTCGCGGGGTCCTTGGCGCACCTGGTGAAGGTCACGCTACGGGGCAATTTCCACCGCATCGATCCGGCGAAGGCAAGCATCATTCTGCTCGACGCAGGCAAGCGGGTTCTGCCAACCTTTGCCGAGTCGCTTTCGAACAAAGTGGCTAGGCGCCTCGAGAAGCTTGGTGTGAAGGTCGTGACGAATGTCAAGGTCGAGACAGTCGACGACAAGGGCGTGATCGCCGGCGGAAACAGGATCCCAAGTGCGACAGTGCTGTGGACCGCGGGGGTCGCGGCGTGGCCGGTTCCAAAGATGCTCGGTACCAAAACCGACCGTGCGGGGCGGGCGCTGGTTGACCCGTTCCTGAAAGTCGTCGACGTCCCCGGAGTGTTCGTTGTCGGCGACGCGGCATCGGTCATGCAAAACGAACATCCGGTGCCCGGTGTGGCTCAGGCGGCGATTCAGGAAGGGCGGTATGTCGGGCGGCTGATCGCGAACGAGCTAAAGGGGCGGGTGGTCAAACGTCCGTTCCACTATTTCGACAAGGGCAGCATGGCTGTCGTTGGTAAGAATTACGCAGTGCTGGAGCGCGGCCGCCTGCGTACAAGCGGCTTCCTGACGTG
>Ga0210408_10006274_pt1 | contig 10291 bp, 9 predicted proteins | sample IncBWH4MmetaG_FD_155471 | JGI IMG/M metagenome (GOLD analysis project Ga0210408, IMG submission 155471) | Forest soil microbial communities from Barre Woods Harvard Forest LTER site, Petersham, Massachusetts, United States - Inc-BW-H-4-M | ecosystem: Environmental > Terrestrial > Soil >...
GAACCCTATATCGCGGCCGGCGACTGCCGGATCGAATGGGCCGACGGCGGCGTCAATCGTGACGCCGGCGCCGCCGACCGCGTGATCGGCGAAGCGGTCGCGCGCTACATCACTGCACGCCGCAGTTTCGCCGAAGCGAGCTGAGGCGAGGAGGAGAAACGGGAATGAGCGACGACGGCAAAGTGCCTCTGCCTAATCTGGAGGATCGCGCGGTGCAGCCGGACATGCCGATTGCGCCGGAACCCGACGGCCCGACCTCGCGCGTCGCCGGCGACCTCGAAGCCGTCTTCGATGTACCGGTTCAAGTCTCGGCCGTGCTTGGCCGCGCGCGGATGGAAATCAACGACCTCCTCAAGATCGGCCCGGGCACGGTGCTGGAGCTCGACCGCAAGGTCGGCGAGGCGATCGACATCTATGTCAACAACCGCCTGGTCGCCCGCGGCGAGGTTGTTCTGGTCGAAGAGAAGCTCGGTGTGACCATGACGGAAATCATCAAGGCGGAGCGTGGCTGATGCGCGAACACGCGAATAGGGAAAGGCGAATGGCGAATAGGGGCGGGAATCGAATCACCCGCATTCGCCGTTCGCCACTCGTCATTCGCGATCTGCGCACCGCGACAGAAGAAGGAAACAAACCATGCGGCTCCTGATCGTTGGCAGTCTCAACGGCCAGCTCACCACCGCGACCAAGCTCGCGATGGATAGGGGCGCGACGGTCACCCACGCTTCGGACATCACGCAGGCGATGGCCGTGCTGCGGTCCGGGCGCGGCGCCGATCTCTTGATGGTCGATGTCGCGGTCGCCATCCGCGACCTGGTGACCGCATTGGAAGCCGAGCATATCCACGCGCCGATCGTCGCCTGCGGCACCGCGACCGATGCCCGCGCCGCGGTCGCCGCCATCCAAGCAGGCGCGAAAGAGTACATCCCGCTGCCGCCGGACCCGGAATTGATCGCCGCGGTGCTGGCCGCCGTCGCCGACGACACGCGTGAACTGATCTATCGCGACGAGGCGATGGCGCGCGTGGTCAAGCTTGCGTTGCAGATCGCGCCGAGCGACGCGTCGGTTCTGATCACCGGCGAATCGGGCACCGGCAAGGAAGTGCTGGCGCGCTATGTGCACGCGCGCTCGAACCGGGCCAAGAAGCCGTTCATTTGCGTCAACTGCGCGGCCATCCCGGAAACGCTGCTCGAATCCGAGCTGTTCGGCCATGAGAAGGGCGCGTTTACCGGCGCGATTGCGCGCCGCATCGGCAAATTCGAGGAGGCCAATGGCGGCACGCTGCTGCTCGACGAGATCTCCGAAATGGACGTGCGGCTGCAAGCCAAGCTGTTGCGCGCCATTCAGGAGCGCGTGGTCGACCGCGTCGGCGGCACCCGGCCGGTGCCGATCGACATCCGGATCATCGCCACCTCGAACCGCAATCTCGCCGACGCGGTGCGCGAGCATACCTTTCGCGAAGACCTGTTGTTCCGCCTCAACGTCGTCAACTTGAAGATCCCGCCGCTGCGTGAGCGGCCGGCCGACGTGCTCGAGCTCGCGCAATATTTTGTCGGCAAATATGCGGCGGCGAACGGCTTGCCGCCGCGACCGCTGTCGCAAGAGGCGCGCCGCACGCTGACGGTCAATCTCTGGCCGGGCAATGTGCGCGAACTGGAAAACACCATGCATCGCGCCGTGCTGCTGGCGACCGGCGTGGAGATCGGTGCCGAATCCATCCTCGCGCCGGACGGCGCGCGCCTCGACCAGCAGCGCAGTGCCTCCTCGGTCGCCCATGCCGCGCTCGCTGCCGAGCAAGTATCGCGCGCCCTCGTCGGCCGCACCGTCGCCGAGGTCGAGCGCGATCTCATCCTCGAAACGCTCAAGCATTGCCTCGGCAATCGCACCCACGCGGCCAATGTGCTCGGCATCTCGATCCGCACGCTGCGCAACAAGCTCAACGAATATGCCGCCGACGGCATGCCGGTGCCGCCACCCGGCGGCGGAGAGCCGCGCGCGGCGGCGTAGCTGCTATAACCGCTCATTCCCGCGCAAGCGGGAATCTAGGCTTCGGGGCGCACGAGCTTGGCAAAATTAGGTGCTGGGTCCCCGCCTCCTCGGCGGGGACGAGCGGATGGGAAGTATCACTTCGCCGGCTCCAGTCCTTCGATCACCACGACTTCGACTTCGCCGGCGCCGTTTCGGCGGAACGCCGCGGCCTTCTTGTATTCTTCGGACGTGAAACAGGCGACGCCCTGCTCGAAGGTCGGAAACTCGATCACGACAAACCGCTGGAAGGTCTCCGGGCCTTCCATGATCTGAAAACGGCCGCCGCGGGCCAAGGCCTTCCCGCCATATTTGGCAAGGATCGGAGGCACCTGATCGGCGTATTTCTTGTACTCGGCGGGATCGTTGACCTTTCCGCGGGCGACCCAATAAGCGGGCATTTCCTTCTCCACGATGCAGGAGTGTCAATCGGATAAAGGCGAGCGGCGCAATTTAGCAGTGGAACCGGCCAGGCGCTATTCACTTGCCGCCGGCTCCGCGTCGGTCAGCGTCGGGAAGAAATATTCGATGCCGAGCTTGGGTACGATCAATCCGAACGCCATCGCGACAATGATCAAAAGCGCCGTTGCGCCATCCACCATCGTGCCCAGCAGCACCTCGGGCGAAGGACCATGCCCCGGCGCGATCAGATCCAACAAGCCGCTGGCCATGCGGAAGATATAAACACCGGGTATCAGCGATACGACCGAAGCGAAAGCGAAAGCGGCAAATGGCATACGCAAGCGGTCGGCGACCGGCGTGACGATGGCGCCAACCAAAAAGCAGGCGACAAGCGCGCCGGTTTCGGCACTGCCGCCGCCCTGCGCGATCACGAGCCAGCGTGAGGCATGTGCAAGCATGCCGATGGCGATCGGGATCGGCAGCATGCGCCATGGCATGGCGAAGAATGTGCCGTAGGCTGCGACAGCAATGCCGGCTGCGATCACGTCATAGCCGAGCGGGACGGTCCCGGCCGGCGACGAAGCCGGCAGATCGAGGCCGCCGAGTGAAAGGCCGGCCAATAGGCCGACGCTGATGACAAGGGTGATAAGACTTGCATAGCCGATCCGGCATGCCCCGAGTGCGACGCGCGTGCGCGCGAGGTCGATCGCACCGTTGAGGAAATGCGGCCCGGGCACGAGCACCATGCAGGGGCAGACGGCGACCAGATGGGGCATGGAAACGAGCTGAAAGCGAGCCGCAATCGCACCGACGAGGCCGGCCAGCAGAGCGGCGCCAAACGGCTGTGCGAACGGATTGTTGCCGAGCGCAGCCAGCCATCGCCGCAGCAGGGCGCCAGCGCCGGCGCTGAGCGCAATAAGGCCAAGCGTAAGCCATTGGCCGGCACCGAAGATGACGCCGAGCGCGGCGGCGCCCGCCGCCGTCAGGAGGACAAAGCGCGCCAGCGAAACCGGCGGCAGGTGCCGGATGGCCGCCAGCTCCGACTGCGCATCGCCAAACCCGATCGCGTTCTTGCAAATTCGGTCGATCAGGTCGTTAGCCGCCGCAACCTTTTGCATGTCGACGCCAACAGGCGTCGCGGCGATCCAATGCAGGCGCGGACCGGCCGGATCGTCGATCCGCAGCACAACCTCGCCCCAACGCGCTGATACTGTGACGTTGACGCCGAGCGCCCTGCCCAACCGCTCCAAGCCCAGAATCATCCGCCGCGTGGTCTCGCCGTTGGTGAACAGCAGCCTGGTGGCGGCAGACAGAATCGAGAGGACGTCGCCTGCGCTCCTCTCCGGCGAATTCACACTTCCCGGCGCTGAGGCTTGCACGACGTTCATCGGATCAGCGCCATCCCGCTGCTAGAGCGCGATGAGTTATCATTGGATCGAGATCCCGCTCTAGCTTTTTGTTTGAGCATGATCTTGTCGAAAACCGGTTTCCACCCGTCCGGTCAAAGCCCGAGGGTAAGCCTTTCCGGATTATGCTCTACCGGCCGGTCGCGACGTACGGCTTGACCATTTTGGCCGGGTCGACGACGCGATCGAACTCGGCCTCGCTCACGAAACCAAGCTTCAACGCAGCCTCCTTGAGGGTGAGATCGTTGTCCATCGCGTAATGGGCAATCTGCGAGGCTTTGTCATAGCCGATGACCGGCGCGAGCGCGGTCACCAGCATGAGCGAGCGCTCGACATCGGTCTTGATTTTCTTCAGGTTGGGTTTCGTGCCCTCGACCAGGAACTTGCGGAAGTTCGTACTGCCGTCGGTCATGATCGTGATCGAGTGCGTGATGTTGGAAATCATCAGCGGTTTGTAGACGTTCATTTCCAGATAGCCACCGGCGCCGCCGAAACCCACGGCGACGTCGTTCGCCATCACCTGCACCGCGATCATGGTCAGCGCTTCGCACTGGGTCGGATTGACCTTGCCGGGCATGATGGACGAGCCGGGCTCGTTTTCCGGGATCAGCAATTCGGCAAAGCCGGCGCGCGGGCCGCAGGACATCAGCCGGATGTCGTTGGCGATCTTGTAGAGCGAGACCGCAAGCGTACGCAGCGTGCCGGAAAGCTGCACCAGCGCGTCGTGGGCTCCCTGCACGGTGAATTTGTTCGGCGCGGTGACAAACGGCAGGCCCGTCAGCTTGGCGATCTCCGCGGCCACTGCTTCGGCGAATCCGGGTTCGGCATTGATGCCGGTGCCGACCGCCGTGCCGCCGAGCGCCAGCCGGTATACGCCCTTGAGCGCATCGTCGATGCGTTCGAGATCGTCGGCGAGCATGCCGGCGTAGCCGGACCATTCCTGCCCGAGCGTCAATGGCGTCGCGTCCTGCATGTGGGTACGGCCGATTTTGACGATGTCGTCCCACGCACCGGCTTTGGCGGCGATCGCATCGTGCAGCGCCTTCACGGCCGGGATCAGGCGCTGCCTCACGGCGACGGCGCTTGCGATATACATCGCCGAGGGGAAGCTGTCGTTCGACGATTGCGACATGTTGACGTGATCGTTGGGATGAACCGGCGTCTTGCTGCCGAGCGCCGTCCCGGCAAGCTGGCAGCAGCGGTTCGAGATCACCTCGTTGCCGTTCATGTTGAATTGGGTGCCGCTGCCGGTCATCCAGACATGCAGCGGGAACATGTCGTGATGCTGACCTGCCAGTATTTCATCGCAGACTTTCACGATCAGCGCATGACGCTTGTCGTCGAGCCGGCCGGCGGCGTGATTGGCATTCGCCGCCGCCTTTTTCAGGACCGCATAGGCCGTGATCATTTCGCGCGGGATCAGATCGGCGCCGATGCTGAAATGCTCCAGCGAACGCTGAGTCTGCGCGCCCCACAATTTGTCCGCGGGCACACGAACCTCGCCGAGGCTATCGGTTTCCTTGCGAAAGTCGTTCATCTCTCTCTCCCGGGATGGCCGTCGACGACGTGCGCCGCTTCACTCGTAATGCCCCGACGCCGGTCCCACCTTGCCTCTGAATACGGTGTAGCTGATCACGGTATAGAGCAGCATCAGCGGAAAGACGAACAAGCCTTCGCCCCAGAACATGAAAGCCAGACTCGAGTGCGGCGCCGCCGCCTGCTCGATGGTGATGGAGAAGGGAATCATGTAGGGCCAGAATGAGATGGCGAGCGTACCAAAGGCCGCGGCGAACATGAGCGCGACCATATAGAACGGCAGTCCATCGCGGCGCGTGCGCACGCTGATGGCAAGCACGATTGCCGCCATGATCCCGACAGCCGGGAAGACGAACAAATAAGGACGCTCCAGCCAGCGGCCGATGACGCGAAGATCCACGGCCAGGGCGTAAGCGAAGACGACGATCAGGAAGACGAGCAGCGCGATCGACAGATAGGGGATCAGACGGTAGGCCAGTTCGCGCAATTCGCCGTCGCATTTACGTACCAGCCAGCAGGCGCCGAGCAACGTGTAGCCGAGGCACAGCCCGACGCCGCACATCACCGCGAATGGACTGAGCCAGCCGAATTCCCCACCCACATAGCGGCCGTCGGCGACCGGAAGCCCCTCGACCAGCGCGCCGACCATAAGGCCTTGAATGAAGGCTGCCGCCAACGATCCGCCGGCAAAGCCGGCGTCCCAGACCGGACGCATGCGCTCGGCCTTGTAGCGGAATTCGAAGGCAACGCCGCGCAGAATCAAGCCCGCCAACATGAGCAGAAGCGGCAGATAGAAGGCGGAAAACAACGTCGCATAGACAATCGGAAATGCGCCCCAGAGAACGACGCCAGCCACCACCAGCCAGGTTTCGTTGCCGTCCCAGATCGGAGCCACGGCCGCCATCATCCCGCGCCGGCTCGATTCGCTGCGCGTCAGGCCGAAGAGAATACCGACGCCGAGATCGAAGCCGTCGAGCAGCACGTAAAGCAATACGCTGACCGCCAAGACGAATACCCAGAACATCAGCATGGCTATTCTCCTGGCGATTCTGCCGGCAGAGGCTCATCGACGACCGACAGCGGACGGTTGGGAACCGCCGCGGCGGCGGGCTCAACCAGACGCCCGACCGGACCGATACGCAGCAGCCGATGAATATAGAGCGCACCGAAGGCGAAAATGAATGTATAGACCAGGCAAAAGACGATCAGAGAGACGAGCGCCGCGCGCGTCGTCAGAAACGGAGTGACGGAGTCCGCGGTGCGCAACACGCCATAGACCGTCCAGGGCTGCCGTCCGACTTCGGCCGTGAACCAGCCCGTCAGAATGGCGATGAACGGCAGCGGAAAGCTCAAGAATATCGCCCACAGCAGCAAACGGCTCCGCTCCAGCCGCTCCTTGAGACTGAGATACGATCCAATCCAGGCGAGAGCGAGCATGATGAGCCCGGAACCGACCATGATGCGAAACGCAAAAAACGGAATGAGCACGGGAGGCCGATCCACGCGCGGAAAATCGGTAAGCCCAACTTCCTTCGAATCCAAGCTCATGCTGGCGATCAGGCTGCCGAGGACGGGCACCTTGATTTCGTAAAGGTTGCGCTCCGCGTGCTGATCGGGGATTGCGATCAACACCTCGCCAGCCGGTTGCTCGTCGTGCCAACGCGCTTCGATCGCGGCGAACTTGGCCGGCTGATAGTCGTGGACGTAATCGCCGTTGAGATGCCCGAAGAAGATCTGGATCGGCACCAAGATTGCAGCAAGGAACAGGCCCATGCGCAGCATGATGTGCGCTTCGGCGGGGTATTTGCCGCGCAGCAGATACCAGGCGCCGGTCGCCGCGACGCAAAAAGCGCCGGTGATGAAAGCAGCGAGCAACATGTGGGGAAAGCGCACCCACAGCACTGGACTGAAGACGATTTTGAGCCAGTCGGTGGGGACGAAGGCGCCATTCTCGAGCGCGTAGCCCATCGGCGCCTGCATCCAGCTGTTGTTCGCCATGATCCAGAAGGCCGACAGCGTGGTGCCGAGCGCGACCATCGCGGTCGAGAACAAATAGAACCACGGCGGCACGCGGGAGCGCGCGAACAAGAGAATCCCGAAGAAACTCGCCTCAAGGAAAAACGCCGTGAAGGTCTCGTAGGAGAGGAGCACACCCTGGATCGGGCCGACCATGCGAGCCAAAACCTCCCAATTCGTGCCGAACTGGAAGGCCATGACAATGCCGGACACCACCCCCATCCCGAACGCCACGCTGAAGATCTTGAGCCAAAATTCGAACACCACGCGATAGGCCGGACGACCGGTCGCTTGGTACAAAGCTTCAAGAATGGTTAGCCACGCCGCCAGTCCGATCGAGAAGGATGGAAAGATAATATGGAACGAGATCGTGAAGGCAAACTGCAGCCTCGACAGGAGTAATGCGGTAACCTCCATGCAAGCCTCCGCTAGCGCCAAAGATTCCCTTGCGCGAGGTCAATGATCTCGTCGGTTCTCCCACTGAGCACCGCTTTGACCATATAGAGCGTAAAGCCTTTCGCCATCTCGGCGGTGATCGCCGGCGGCATCGCAAGCTCGGTGCGCGCGACCACCGCATCGACCAGTACAGGACCGTCGTGGGCTAGCGCTTCTGTGATGGCGGCATCCACCTCGTCCGGTTTCTCGATCCTGATGCCGCGCACGCCGGTGGTTTCCGCCATTGCGGCGAAGTTTGGGTTCTCGAGATCTGTGCCGGTGGTCAGAAAGCCGGTCGACATCTGCTCGAGCTCCACGAAGCCGAGCTTGCCGTTGTTGAAGACCACGATCTTCACCGGAAGCCGAAGCTGCGTGAGACTCAAGAAGTCGCCCATCAGCATGCTGAAGCCGCCATCGCCCGAAAGCGAGATGACCTGCCTGCCGGGGAACGCCGCCTGCGCGCCGATCGCCTGCGCCATCGCATTGGCCATGGAACCGTGCCAGAACGAGCCGATGAGGCGGCGCCTGCCGTTCATCGCCAGATATCGCGCCGCCCACACCGTCGGCAGGCCGACATCGCAGGTGAAGACAGCGTCGGCTGAGGCGTGATCACTGATGGCTTTGGCGACCTGTTGCGGGTGCAGCACCCGTTTGCCCGTTCCAACCGCCAAGTCGTCAAGCGACTTGCGCGCCTTGGCGTAGTGCTTGCGCGCCTGCGCCAGATGTGAATCGTCGCTTTTTTCCTTAAGCAGCGGCAGCAGGGCGATAATCGTCGCCTTCACATCGCCGACGACGCCAAGATCGACCGGGGTGCGTTTGCCGATATTCTCGGGCCGGATATCGACGTGGGCGATGCGAACACCGCTGCCGCGGGGATAGAATTGCCGGTAGGGAAAGTCCGTCCCGAGCATGAGCAGAATGTCACAATCGAGCATGGCGTAGTAACCGGACGAAAAGCCGATCAATCCGGTCATGCCGACGTCGTAAGGATTGTCCCATTCGACGTGCTCCTTGCCGCGCAGTGCGTGCACCATCGGAGCTTTGAGCTTTTTGCCGAGCGCCAAGAGCTCTTCGTGCGCGCCCTCACAGCCCGAGCCGCACAGGATGGTGACGGTGTCGTCACCATTCAACAATGCGGCGAGGCTCTTGAGCTCGGCATCCGCCGGTGTGACCACCGGCCGAGGGGGCAGCAAGCCACCGATTTTGGCCAGCGGCGCGTCCGAAGCAGGCTCCAGCGCCACATCGCCGGGCAGCACCACCACAGCAACGCCGCGCTTGCCGACCGCCTCGCGGATGGCGATCTCCAGGATGCGCGGCAACTGCTGCGACTCGGAGACCAATTCGCAATAGTGGCTGCATTCCTTGAAGAGCGTCTGCGGATGGGTTTCCTGAAAATAGCCGGCGCCGATCTCCGGCGACGGAATCTGGGCGGCAATCGCCAGCACCGGGACACGCGACCGGTGGCAATCGAAAAGTCCGTTGATCAGATGCAAATTGCCCGGCCCGCAGCTTCCGGCACACACCGCCAGTTCGCCTGTCAGATGCGCCTCGGCCCCGGCGGCGAATGCGGCGACCTCTTCATGCCTCACATGGAGCCACTGGATCTTGGCCTGCCGGCGCAGCGAATCCGTCAGCCCATTCAAGCTGTCGCCGACGACGCCATAGATGCGCCTAACCCCGGCCGCAGCCAACGTTTCCGCGAACTGGTCGGCTACCGTTTTCGCCATGATTTCTTCTCCGTTACGCGGAAGCAAACAATCCGCGATCATGATGACGGAAGGGCAACACTCGCCGTGCTCCCGTGGGCCTTTCGTCAAAATACGAGGGTGTGGTTTCCATACAGATTGGCTCCCACCAATAAGCTGATTTAAACTTATTCTTTGTTACCGTCACATGTTTTCAAGCGGCCCGATCGGCGAAGCTTTCGCCCTCGCAAAAACAAGACAGCAGCGCTGTCATCATTGCCGGGTAATGTTGCGATGGACGGGTGGCGTTGAGTAAGCGGACCGCACGGTAGAATAGCCGCAGGGCACGAGGAGACCAGGATGATTCGCTGCGTGCGCCTTTGGACCGGGGACGACGACAACTCGCATTTTGCGGAGGGCGTTATCGATCTCGAACGCGGCCCGCATGGCGATATCCTCACCGGCAAGCTGCCGGTCACGACCGTGTCCTTTCAGGAAACCACGTCGGGTGGAACGCTCGACTGGCATGACGCGCCCACCCGTCAGTTGGTGATAACACTCAGCGGCACGCTCGATTTTGAAACACGCAGCGGACATCATTTCACGCTAAAGCCCGGCGACATATTGTTGGCGGAGGACACCGCCGGCGGCGGCCACCGCTGGAAACTGATCGACAATCAACCCTGGCGGCGGGTCTATGTGATCCTTGCGGCCGGCGCTGCGGTTCCTTTCCGGCCGAGCAAATAGCTAAAGCATGATCCCGAAAAGTGGGACCTGGTTTTCGGA
>Ga0210408_10006275_pt1 | contig 10289 bp, 8 predicted proteins | sample IncBWH4MmetaG_FD_155471 | JGI IMG/M metagenome (GOLD analysis project Ga0210408, IMG submission 155471) | Forest soil microbial communities from Barre Woods Harvard Forest LTER site, Petersham, Massachusetts, United States - Inc-BW-H-4-M | ecosystem: Environmental > Terrestrial > Soil >...
TTTCACGAAGCGAACCGTGAAGACGGGCCTGCAGCAGGATGGTTGGACCCAGATACTGGAGGGACTATCCCCCGATGAAACCGTCGTCACCGATGGCGCGGTTTTCCTGAGCAACAAGCTCGCATTGGGCGAAGCCGGGTAAAACGGGCAGCTCGTAAGGACAGACGGCAGGATCACTTGATTAAGTCTTTGCTTGAGTTCGGTTTGACGCGCAGCGCCATCATCGTGCTGGGGCTTGCAGTATTTTGCGCGGCCGGACTTGTCGCGTTTTCGAGGCTCAACATCGAAGCCTATCCCAACCCGGCCCCGGTCATTCTGGAGATCACGGCGCAGGCGGCCGGCCTATCGGCCGAGGAGATGGAGAAATACTATACCATCCCGATGGAGGTCGGGCTTTATCCGACGCCCGGCGTCGTCAACATCCGCTCGACATCATTTTACGGACTGTCCTTCGTCCGCGTCACCTTCAGGTATGGCGTCGACTTCTATTTCGCGCTCACGCAGGCCTCGATCAGCCTGCAGCAGAATGTCAATTTGCCAAGCAGCCAGGTCCCGACCATTCAGCAATCTAGCCTCGTCGGCGAAATCTACCGCTACCAGCTGGTCGGACCTCCGCATTTCGGATTGACCAACCTGCGCACGGTTCAGGATTACATCGTCGCCCGTCGCATGCTGACAATCCCCGGTGTGGTGCAGATCAATGCCTGGGGTGGGACGACGAAGCAGTTCAACGTCGATGCCGACCTGCAAAAGCTTGAGGCCTACAACATCACAGTCCCACAACTGATCTCCGCGCTCGGCAACGCCAACATCAATGTCGGTGGCCGCGAGATCTCGATCGGGCAGCAGTCGGTCAACATCCGTGGCGTCGGCCTGGTCGACGACGGCGGCGCCGAAGACGTTACCAAGGGTTACAAGGTTCAGGACATCAAGAACATCGTCCTCACTCAGTCGAATGGCCTGCCGATCCAGGTCAAGCACGTGGCCAGCGTTTCCGTGGGTTTCGTGCCGCGGCTTGGAATAGCGGGCAGGGATCACGACGACGACGTCGCCACCGCGATCGTGGTCATGGGTCGGACCCAGCACACCAACGATATCATTCCACGCGTTCAGGCCGAGGTCGAAAAGCTCAACACCGACGGAAGTTTGCCGCCAGGAGTTAAGATCGTTCCCTACTACGATCGTAGCTCGCTGGTCGGGATCACCACGCGTACGGTTTTGCACAACCTTATTTTTGGCTGTCTCCTGGTCTTCTTCATTCAATGGATATTCCTGGGCGATCTCCGCAGCGCCATCATCGTCAGTGCGAACATCCCGTTCGCGCTGTTCTTTGCCATTATCCTCCTGGTCTTGCAGGGCGAGGACGCCAACCTTCTGTCGCTCGGTGCGGTCGACTTCGGCATCATCGTCGATTCCGCCGTGATCATGATGGAAAATATCTATCGGAATTTTCAATCTCGCCCTGAGCAACGACAGACTTTGCTGCAGCATCTGTCCGAAGGCTACTGGGGTCCTGATCCGACCTCGGTTCATGGCCGCTCAGCCCCGCGGTGGACGGAACGGCTGCGCATCATTTTCGCGAGCGGGTTGCAGGTCGACAAGGCTGTCTTCTTCACGGCGGCGATCACGGTCACCGCCTTCGTGCCGCTGTTTACAATGCAGGGGGTGGAGGGGCAGATCTTCGGGCCCATGGCCCGAACCTACGGCTACGCGTTGGCCGGAGCGCTGCTTGCCACCTTTACGGTAACGCCGGTTCTGGCGTCACTCCTGCTTCCACAACATATCCAGGAGACTGAAACGGTCATCGTGCGCACGCTGCGCAGGGGTTACACCCCGGTGCTTCGCTGGGCGCTTTCCAACCTCACCATCGCCGTCATCATCGGTGTGGCTTTCCTCGCCGTGAGCGCCTTGGCGGCCTCCCGGCTCGGCAGTGAGTTCCTGCCCGCGCTAGAGGAGGGCAATTTCTGGATCCGCGCCGCGATGCCGCCGACGATGTCGCTTGATGCGGGGACCGCCGCCACGGGAAAAATGCGCGAGATTCTTTTGCGGCACCCGGAGGTCATCACGGTCGTATCCCAGCATGGCCGCCCGGACAATGGCAGCGACGCCTCGCCATTTTCCAACGTCGAGCTGTTCGCGCCACTAAAACCCTTCGACGAGTGGCCGGCAAACCTGACCAAGGAGAAGTTGACGGAGGAACTGCAGAAAGAATTCGCCGAGGAGATGCCCGGGATCGGGTTCAACTTCTCCCAATACATTCAAGACAATGTCGAGGAAGCGCTATCCGGCGTGAAGGGTGCCAATTCGGTAAAAATCATCGGGCAGAACCTTCAGGTTCTGGAAGGACTCGCCACGCAGGTGATGGCCGAGATGGCGAAAATCCGCGGCGTGACCGACCTCGGAATTTTCCACGTCCTGGGGCAGCCGAACCTCAACATCAAGGTCGATCGCGAGAAGGCCGCGCGATACGGACTCAACACCGGCGACGTCAACACCGTCGTTCAGGCCGCGCTCGGCGGCACGACCGCAACCACCGTTCTGGAGGGCGACCGCCAGTTCAATCTTGCCGTCAGGCTAGATCCCAAATACCGCAGCAGCATCGACGCGGTCAGATCCGTCAAGGTCGCCTATTCGACGCCGTCAGGGACCAACGGCTATGTTCCCCTGAGTGAACTTGCCGACATCACGCTCGATACCGGCGCGTCATTCATCTATCGCGAACGCAGCCAGCGTTATATTCCGATCAAGTTCTCTGTGCGCGGCCGCGACCTCGGCAGCACGGTCGCGGAAGCGCAGGAACGGGTGGCCAACGCCGTCAAGCTTCCGAACGGCTACCGCATTATCTGGTCGGGTGAATTCGACAGTTTGCAGGCTGCCAAGCAGCGGTTGATGATTGTCATTCCGATCACGCTGCTTTTGATCGTCGTTCTCCTTTACGGTCTGTTCAATTCGCTTCGCGACAGCCTGCTGTCGGTGGCCGGCATTCCCTTTGCGATCGGTGGTGGCTTGATCGCGCTCTATCTGGCTGGGCTGGATTTCAGTGTATCGGCGGCGATCGGCTTCATCTCGCTGTTCGGCGTGGCGGTGATGGATGGTATCCTCAACATCACCTATTTTCGCGAACTCCGGGCTCAGGGCATGGGCATCGCCGAGGCGGTATTCAACGGCGCCGAACAACGGATGCGGCCCATGCTGATGACCGCCCTCTCTGCGGGCGTCGGGCTGTTTCCGGCCGCGATCTCGCACGGCATCGGCAGCCAAGTGCAGCGCCCGCTGGCGACGGTAGTTGTGGGCGGCATGTTCATCGGGCCGCTGCTTCTGTTGGTCGTCGCTCCGGCGCTCAGGAAGATTTTTCTGTCGAGGGAGCGGGAAGAGGTTGTGGACGACGGTGAAGCCGCTGTGGCCGTTGAAGGCAATCCGGATGGATAGTTGGAATCCGCATCGTGCCCTTGCTTGAAGGACCCGATCGAATGTCGCGCCTTGGACGAACCGCTGCTCGGCTGCCCGTCCTGGCAGAGCGTCAGCCTTTGCGTGCGCCCAGGATACGCATCGCTGCCAAAGCGGTCGGCTTGGCCATGCTGTCGATCGCCAATCCAGGCTGCGCGGTCGGGCCGAATTTCAGTCCCGCCGCCGCCCCTGACATCACCGGTTATGTCAAGGGCAAGCTCGCATCGCCAAATCCCGGAAAAGGCCCGCCGGACGTTCCTGGGCAGCGGTTCATCACGGGAGCGGACGTCGCGACGCGCTGGTGGGGAGCATTCAAATCACCGCCGCTCAACGAGCTCGTGAGACAGTCGGTTAACCGCAATCCCAGCCTGCAAGCTGCCGATGCCGCGATCAAGATCGCTCAATACAACGCGCTCGCCCAGCGCGGATTATTTTTTCCGCAGGTCACCGGCAATTCGACGTCTCAGCAGATCCTGGTGGCCAATCCCGGTCAGGTGCCGTCGATCCCGACCGAGGGGCCGCAGTCCCAGTTCTCGCTCGTGACCAACCAGCTCACGGTGTCGTTCGTACCGGATATCTGGGGGGGCAACTTTCGCGCCGTCGAAAATCTGGATGCGGTGACCGAGCAGCAATTATTCCAGCTCGAGGCTGCTTATCTGACACTGACCAGCAATGTGGTCACTGCAGCGATCCAGGAAGCGTCGCTGAGAGGACAGATCGCCGCCACCCAGCGCATCATTGCGATCGAAAAAAACCTGCTGGAAATTCTCAAGCGCCAGTTGAACTTCGGCCAGGCGGCCCGGGCCGATGTGCTCGCCCAGGAGGCGGCCCTTGCGCAAGCGGAGGAATTGCTTCCGCCGCTTGAGAAGCAGCTTGCCCTGCAACGCGATCTGTTGACGGCCCTTGCGGGGCAATACGCGGCCGACGAGGTCGCGCAAAAATTCGATCTGGCGCATCTTAAGCTACCGAGGAATTTGCCCGTCAGCCTGCCGAGCAAGCTTGTCGATCACCGCCCGGACGTAAGGGCCGCAGAGGCTGCGATGCATTCGGCGAGCGCGCAGATCGGGGTTGCGATTGCCGCCCGGCTGCCGAACCTCGTGCTGTCGGCCAATGGCGGGTCGACCTCCTTCAACTGGGCCACGCAGTTTACGCCCGGCACCGGCTTCTACACGCTGGCCGCAAGCGCAACGGCGCCGATTTTCGACGGCTTTACGCTCTATCACAAGCAGAAGGCCGCGGAGGCCGCGCTCGAACAGGCCGAAGCGCAGTATCGCTCGGCCGTCATCACCGCATTCCAAAACGTTGCCGACGCGTTGCGCGCCCTGCAGGCGGACGCCAAGGCCATGAAAGCCGCCGTTCACGCGGAGGAAACCGCAAAGGCGAGCCTCGACATCGTTCAGAAGCAACTGAACGAAGGTCAGGTCAACCAGCTCGCCGTGCTCAATGCGCAGCAGACCTACCTGACGGCGGCCGTTATTCGCGTACAGACCGAAGCCAATCGGCTCGCCGACACCGCGGCCTTGTTCATGGCACTCGGCGGCCATTGGCCCGCAAACTGCACCGTACCGGACTGGCGCCAATGTGCCATGGATGATCCGCCCGAGGTGATCGCGGCGGCGGAGCCAAAATAAGGTGGAGGCGGGGGGGAGGGGAATGGCCAAACTTGTTGCGGTGATTCTCGTCTTGACCTTGTTACCCGGATGGACCGACACGCGCGGAATGGTGCTCGTTGAAAGGGCTTCCCCGGATCAGCCGTATAACTTTGTCGTTCATGTCTCAAACATTCCGAAGATCAAATACAATCCTCTCGTGAGGGCAGATCGCAACCGCATGGCTCTGGATCTTGTCAGAAATTTCTGCCGAAAGGGACGAGTTGTCGGAGAGGACAAGATCATCACGGAAATATGGGGCATAACGAGCAGTCCACCCGACTACATTGTGCTGGTAAGCTGCGCGCACGGGATTTCGGCTGGCGTAAAGTAAAAGCCAACCAATGCGCCGGCGATCCCAATCGTCGGAAACAACCGCGATCAGCCTGCAACCGTTGACTGGCCGGATAGCTTTAGAGGAACACGTCATGAAGGTCGCCATCGCCGTGATCTCTCTGTTGGCAATGACTACGCTTGCCAATGCGAACCGGCCAGCGCAGGCCGCACCCGCCTATCAAAGGGCCTACTGCACTGTGAGAGTTCTTTATTCTGAAGAGCTTCCGTTCGCGCCTATTGGCACCTGGCTTGTCAAGGCAACGTTCGAAATCACGCCACCAAACGGCAATGCCTACCAGACCGCAGTGCAGGAGTGGATGCCGTGGCAGGGACCGCCTCCTCGGCGAGGCCAGGGTTTTCGCGTGCCGTGCGACCGGGCGGATCCACGCAATCTGTACCTCATTCCGCGCTCGACCGCGCGAGCAGCGTTTTGAAAAGGGCGAGCAGGTGACGCGGACGCCAGCGGCCGGAACGCCGTTCTAATTGCAACGGCGGATCCGCCCCTGCAGCCCAAGCAAGGTAGCGGATCGTAGCCCCGTCTCTTTTAATCGCTGTGGTTGTGCGGGCGAACACGCTCACCAGATGACGACGGCGCACAGCACCGAGAGAGGCAATATCGCAACTCCGATATACATCCAGGTCCGGTAGGCGCCGGGGTCTTTCGGAAGGATGAAAAGATTGACGAGGAACCACGAGCAGATACCCACGCCCATCAGCACCCGGATGAGATCACCCGGTGTTTCGTAAATCGACGTGAGATGTTCCATCTGCGGGCTTGCCACGCGAGCCGTTATCAAGGTGAGCACGATCAGAAAAAGTGTTCTAACAGCAACGCCTCCGAACCAGACAGGCCTAGATGGCCATGATTCGGGTCTCCTTGTCCTATTCGATTGATCTGACTGGAGATTTGTCTCGGCATTCATCGCACATTCCCGCAGCAGCTTGCCTAAAATGATATCTCTCATCGCGGTGCAGCGACAACTGGTTATTTTTTATATATGAAATAGTCGATGAACAACAATGACAACATGGCTTACCCTTTGCCACACGAAGCCCTGTGTTTTCTTCACATTGAAGCCTTGCGGAATGATAGCGCTCGCCAATCGCTTAAATTACGAATGAGATGACGCATGACGGGCAAATCGGAATGCGAACCGAATAATACTTGTCGCTGCAGCGATTGTGTCGCTGCTGGCCCTTCCCGCTCATTCGCAAGGTATCGGCAAAAAGGGCGGCAGGTCGGGCCCTCCAGCCGAGAATCATCCGAAGGTTGACGAAAAGGCTTACAAGGCGGCGCTGGACCGGATTCCGGCCCCCAAGCAGGGATACGATCCCTGGGGCCAAATGCGCCCATCTGAACCTGCCAAGACACCTAACAAACCAAATTAGCACAACTGACGCAGGGGCGTTGTTGGCCGTCATTGCCGTGTGCAAGCGCGACCAGCCTGACAGGCCGATTTGCAAATCTCACGAACTTAACAATCGCATGCGTCTCGTGGCGCATCCGAACGGATGGAGTTGGGTGTTCATAAGCGGGCGACGATCAAACCTTCAAGCAACTGAACGGGCTCAATGTCGCGATGGCACGCCGACGAATTGCGCAATGCGACCTCAGTCGCGTGACCTACTATACCGGTCACGAGACGATCATTGCGATGGGCCGGCGGTCGGGCATGGCGCGCTGGCGCGAAGAACTGTTCGCGTTCATGCACCACAACGCCCAACGGCCTGGCGCGTATTTCCAAATTCCAAGCGGACAAATCGTGGAAATCGGCGTCCAGTTCGAGATCTGAACTGCGAGCCGCCCGGCCAGGGCCAACTTCCCAAACAATAGCGGCACGCGATCTCAAAAGCAGACCTGGCCGGGGGCGCAGTCAATCGTTCGATTTCGGTCCGCCATGATAACGGTGCGCATTGGGCTCGATCGTCTGCGTCGTAAAGGCGCGTCTGACTTGCTGGTCTGAGCGGCCGGTCGTAACGGTCCAATTCCGCGTGTAAGATCCGGCCGCGTGTGCAGATGCAAGTCCCGAGACCGCAACCAGCATCGTTATCGATGCGGCGAGGACGAGATTTTTCCTCATCATGGCTCTGTTTCCTTTGCTGTGTCATCACCCCCTATTGCCGGGAGGTGCGCATCGGGGCATAGGAATGCGAGCTTGGATCACGCGTGCTTTTATAACCGTGGCATAGGAACCGGGCCGCCAGGCACGAAGCGAGGCATCTGGCCTGTTTTTAACCCCCTGTGGCCTATTTTCGCAGTGGCCTAATTTGAAACCACCGCCTCAAGGCGACGATAGCCCAGATCGCTTCCACTACCCCGAATGGCCATGCGCCCTGTAAGAAAGCGTAGGCCGATCCGAGGGCGCACGCCCCGGCGAACGCGAGCACAAACCAATGGCTGCGATCTTCGAGCGCGTAGCAGATCAGCATGGCGGTGACGGCAAACAAGCCGAAGGCGGTCAGTGCGTCCATCCAGATTATCTAGCAGTAAGGCCGCCCGTTGAGGCGGCCACTTTCATTTCCATGGCGGGACCGAAGCCCCCCAGCCGTTAATGTCCTAGCCTGGAGACGCAAAGGCGGCAGCCGCCACTGTCTTGCCGAGCGGGTGATGAGCAGTTCGTAGCTAATCTTGGCGCCCTCTGAGAGGCTGGTGTGACCGCCGAGATATGGACGAACACGTCGCGGCCGCCGCAGTCCGGCTTGATGAATCCAAGCCCTTTACCCGTGTAGATATCGGCAAGCGACTGCGGCAGATCGAACGCTAGCGACTGGGCGACGCTCTCAGCCAGATGCGTCCGCGCTCCCGGTGCGACGGGCGCGATGCGGCCGGGTGAAAGAGCCCTGGCTTCGCCGGACTAATGGTTGCATTGCACAAAAGATTCATCCTCGCGCTCGCCTGCTAATCTTTTATGCAGTTGATGATTATTCTTGCGCTTACCGAAGGTTGGTACGATCATCCGGTGCAGAGACAACAAGGCGCCGACAAGGCATCGAACAGAAATCTTAAACCAGGAAACGTTCAGTCCCGTTTTGTTTGGGTTATCTCAGACCAAGTGGAGGAAGCAATGTATAGATGCCTTGCTGCCATTGCCGGAACACTCGCGATCCTTTCCCTGACCGTGCTGATCTCGGGCCGCGCTGAAGCAGGCGCATCGGCCAGCGCGCCTTCAAAATATGCGCATGCCAATCGGGTCGCTTCGCAACAGGGTCAGCTCCGTCAGGCCGGAAGAAACGATTTCGGTATCACCGAGTTTTCTTCGTCGTCCGCAAAACACCGCTCTCAGCAGCACTGACGCTGGCGCCTTGATGGCTAGCTTCACGAGCCATCGGATATGATGGCTCAAAGCGATGATTTGTGAGGCGCTAAATCATCATGGCCTTCGCTGGTTGCCCTCCCGGGGCGATTTTCTGAATTCGCGTGGCGCGGTGGGTTTATGGACCGAACCCAGGTTCGCGCTGTCGACAGAACTTCCGGCAGCACCGCGCTCACCTCTTCCTTGGTCATGCCCGGGCGAATGCGGGGATCATACAGAATATTGAGAAGATACTGGTCGTAGACGTCGAAGAAGCCCATCTGGACATCGTCGTTGAACATGGTCCAGGGCACCGAGCGATCGTCGTTGATGGCGCCGAGCGCCTGCAACATTTCTTCGTAGGCGCAGTCGTAGAAGGTGAAATCTCCGGCATCGACCGGCAGGATCACCTCCGCGCGCCGGATGTGAAAGCGCTCGTCCTTGCCGATCCCGGACAGGCATTCCGGGCTCAAGGACTGCTTGATCTGTTTTGCTCGTTCCTTGCCGTACAGCGCGCGAATGGTTGAATTGAATTTGCGCTTCTGAACAAGGCGGACCACGAAATTGGCGGTGCTGGGATCGTTGGTCACCGCAACGTCGAGATGATTCACATGCGAGCGAATGTCGTCGACCACCGCGGCAATTTCCGAACGCCGGTCGCGCCCGCCTGCGCTGATCACAAAAATCCTCACCGGATCGTCGAATTTACGCACACGTTCCGCCGGCGCATCGAGCTGCAATTCGGCGCGGAACGCGATCTTAAAAAAACCGTCCCTGATTTCTTCGTTGGTGAAATCGGTCCGCTCGGCCGCGCGACGACTGGCGATCTCAGGGTTTTCAGCGTTTGCTGGAACAAAAGCCGTTCCGGCAAGCACCACTGAGGCGAAGGCGATCGCCGTCAGGTTGCGAACGAGATTTACCTTGCGCGCATCCGCTCTCTGGGCGCGGAACAAGCCACGTGCGAACGGTATCCACATGTCCGGTGCCTGGGGGTTAAAAAATAATAGCCTTCGATATAGCTCGCGATTTCCTTCGCGCGATTTGAGCGAGCAAGAATCATACCGGCCGCCGTGGAGTCGCTAGCCGTCCGGCAGAGCGCTCTGGCGGCGGCTTCGAATATAGCGATGACGAAATAGGTTTTCGGGATGGGGCGGAGCGGTTTGTTATAGGGATCCTGTAGGGGTGTCCCGATCCGTAAGCCGCAGTCCGACGTTCAACCACCTTTGATGCCGGACGCCAGCTCCCCGAATTTTTCGTCCCCGTGGATTGATCTGGATCAAGCCGGAGGGGCTGCATAAAACCAAAGTGACGGACTTTAGATGCGCTCCCTCGGTGAGCATCGCACATTTCAGCAGCATGCTGCCCAAAAGATATCTCTGGCCGCCGCACAGCAGCACGAAAAATCCGCACCGATTGGGAGGCAGCTGATGGAAAATGCCTATGCGCGTATCGTGCTCAGCCTTCTCGCTGCGCTATGCGCGGGCGGCTTAATCGGGCTTGAGCGCAGCCGCCGTGGCCGGCAGGCCGGCTTTCGTGAGCACACGCTGGTCTGCCTCGCCACCTG
>Ga0210408_10006276_pt1 | contig 10288 bp, 6 predicted proteins | sample IncBWH4MmetaG_FD_155471 | JGI IMG/M metagenome (GOLD analysis project Ga0210408, IMG submission 155471) | Forest soil microbial communities from Barre Woods Harvard Forest LTER site, Petersham, Massachusetts, United States - Inc-BW-H-4-M | ecosystem: Environmental > Terrestrial > Soil >...
TTTGCGCCTCGAAGGGCGAATTCGCGGAGGTTGGTGCGGCTTAACGCTCTTGAGGTCGACGATCGCGGACCAACTGAGGAAGGTTTCGGAACGCGAGCAGACGTCTGAGATGCGAAGCGTAGCGGGAGAAGGGGTGCGGCAACTACTGTCAGATCTGGCAGGTGGTCGCCTTATCGGAATATCTCGGCTTTGGGGACTTTCGAGGCCTTCTCTTCCGCAATGTAGTTCTGTGGGCAAACCCGATCAGGAGTTGTCTGTCGCGTTCATCCATTTTTGCCAGGAGGGTTTGGAGCCGATGCAAGAAACGCGCGGGCTTTCCACTGCTGCCCCAATCCGTTCTGCCGGTGTTGTCCGGGGGAATGACAAACGATGCTGGGGAGTGCTCATCTTCATAGAAAATCTGGTAGAGCGGAAGGTCGAAGGCACGGGCTAATTTTTCGAGCGTTGCAACGGCGGGCACGATGTGCCCGTTCTCTACTCTCGAAATATAGCAGCGAAGCAGGCCGGTTCTTTTCTCCACGTCTCCCTGCGAGAGCTTTCTTTGCTCTCTAATAATGCGTAAACGATCACCAATCATCGTAGAGACGTCCTCTTTGCGCCTTTGCAATGGTCATTGGTGCGTCTTATTTTGTCATTGCCCACCCGCAACTAAGTGCAATCGCTTCCAGGATTTTCAGTTATCACTGCAGCGCGCCGGCATTGCGGAAAGCGAAAGGGAATTGCCGACAGCGGCGGAGACCAACATTGCGAGGCAGCAACGACAGGAAGAGGCTTTTGGTTTATCCAAGACTGAAGGGGGCTTGCAAACCTCGGGCAAAGGAGAATCGTCTAAGCTATGTGGCAACGAAACTGCCCGGTGTGCCGGCAACTCATGACAAAGAAAAATCCAACGGAAACGGTTCCCTGTCCGTGCGGGAAATACGTTTGGAAAGGTTAGATCGTTTTATTCGGGTGTCCTTTCGATTGCGCTAATCCGATAAGCGTTGTTATGCGCCAGCGGCTCATTGCGGCATGACTGCGACATGGCCTTTGCAAAAAAAGACACCGAGACTCATTTCTCAGAGCTAGAATGAGGTCCAGTGGCTTGTGATTCCTAGGTTCTGCCGATCTGGAGGGTTCATGCGATACAAACATTATTTCTGTGTCTGTGCGACGGTCCTGGTCCTCGCCTTCGCCTCCTCTCTTTCCGCGCGCGGGCAGGTTTGGGGCTTCTTGGGCGGTACACAAGTTCATGGCCATGGGGATCATGACACGATCGAGGTCACTCGCCACGATATGTCCGTGCGTGCGATCCAGGTGCGGATCAGCGGTGAAACCATTTTCGTCGATCGCCTGGTCGTGCACTTCGGCAAGGGCGCATCCAAGGAGTTCGCTCTCGGCGACCGGATTTCGCCCGAAGGAAAAAGTTATGTCATTGACCTCCCCCATGAATTTCAGACGCTTGAAAGCGTCGAGCTTTGGTATTACCGGGAAGCCGGTAAGCCCAATCCCAAAGTCAGTTTGTATGGCACGAGCGACCAGTCGCAGATAGACGCGGTCTCAAGCGGTCAGTATCTCAGCCGCCTCCGCTGATTGTTTTCGCGGTCACAGCTCATTGCCGTAAAGTAGCCTTTCTCGACAGGCCTAAGAGCACATCAAATTGCGCGCGATGCATGTTGTCGCCAAGAGCAATTCCGTACGCTAATACCTGATTCCCATGATCACCGGGACGATCTGTGTCGAGACTTTGCCGCCTTGTGGCGAATAATGATAGCGAGCCTCGATAAAGAACTTGATGTGCTGTTCGGACAGGTTGATCGTGACGCCACCGCCGGCGTTTACACCACCAGAGCTAACGCCTTTGCTGACAAGCGTATTATTAGTGGAAACAAATCCATTCACGCAACTGTATCCCCACCAGTCCCAAACCGGTTGGCATACTGTGCCTGGCGCGACCACGGCATTCTTGAGTTGGCCGTATCGGTAGTACCAACCGCCGCCCCCGATAAGGTAAAAGCCATAGCGTCTGCCTTCCCGGTGATACATATAGTTTGCGGTTAGCGCGTAGAGATTTCTGCTTGTGTTGAGGCCGCAGGTGGCGACAGGAGAGGTGGGAACTACGCAGGTCAAACTGGAGAGCGCTTGCAAAGCGGTGCGATTGGGAGGCAAACCCTGCCAAAGGAACTCGCCAACGATGGATTGATGGCTGGTAAGGTTGGGCCCGGCCCCGACTTGGAAGGCACCACTGATTCCGGCGAAGTCGGAGGTGCGACTCAAGGGAACCCCGATGCCGCCACCGATATCAATATTAAAAGGGCTGGCACTTTCCTGCGCCTGCGCGGGAACGGCCAATAAAACGGCAAGAAATCCGAGCACAATCAGGCTTTGAATTCGCATGACACTGTCTCCTCTTCTGTAGGTCACCCACGGTTGAACCTCTTGTCGGAACACATTCCACTTCCACCGTGTTACTGCTGATGTTCTGCTTGCGACTTAAAGCAGACCACTGTCAGTTCTTACAGCTAAGGTTGCGGCAGATGCATGGCCGCAAGCTCCTGTTTGAGCTGTTCGATGTGGGCCTGCAAGATCTGAATCTGCCGCTGCTCGGCGTCGAGCTGGGCCTTCTCTGCGGTGTATTTAGCAAAATCAGTCTTGGAGTAGTAGGCGTCCTGGTCTAGAGCAAACTGGCGTCGCAATAAATTCAGTTGTTGCTCCAGGTCATCGATCTCGATCAGGAGTCGGGCGGATTCCGGCGGCTCACATGCAATACGCAAGGCCTTCTGCAGAGATGCGATCCTCTCCTCGAGTTCCACTTGCGCGACGCGGGCAGGAGCGAGCGGCTCTGAGTTCAGCAAGGGAGGAGAGCCGACGTTGAGCCCGGCGTTGCCGGGCCGGAAGTACTCCAAGTCGATGTCGTGATCGGAGATGACAGGCGGTTGATGGGAGAGTTCAGCGCGAAGATGAGCCAGTTCTCGCTCGGCGGCTTGCAATTCTCGTTTGAGCCGCTCGGCTGCTGCATTATCGCAACTCTTGGCAGCGTTCGGAGAGGGCGCTTCGGCTGCATCCGATGACGAAGACGCAACATGGAAAGGTGAGGCGTTCGGCAGCGGATCAGGAACACCAAGGTCAGCATTGGTGATGAGCTTTGGATGTTTCGTCGAATTTGCCTTGCGTTCACGAGCGTTCCGGGCGGCGTCGGCTACAGAGGCCGTCTCTGGCGGTGATGCTTGCGACCTGGCGGGCGCCGCAAAAGCAGCGGCCAGAAAGATTACTAAGATCGAGAATACCGAGGCGGACAGAGCCGCCCTGGAGGATTTAGAAAACTTCGGGAGCTTACTGTTGACATACACTTAATGTGCCCACGTGAAATCTGTAGATCGACTTCGATGGAAGCAACGGTTGAGGGGGCGGCTTTGAGCTGCGCGGCCTAGAGCCGCCCCTATCCGAGTGGACCGAGGCCCTATACCGACCGAGCATCTGCGCACCCGAATTTCTACAAGGCGAGTTACACAGCCGCCCAAGCCAACCCGTGCGCACGGCGGGACTGCAAAACCGAGTCTAATCATCGCGTTTCCCAATTTTCATCGCCTGATGATCTGGTCTCTAAGAGCGCCATCGAGGCACGATCAACGCTAACCGCTCAATCAACGCACCTAGGCCACGCTTGTCACAGTCCTCCGACTAAAAGACCATTTTCAAGCCGAGAGTGATAGAACGTATTCCGCCGCTGAAAAGGCGCGCGTTCAGGAAATTGGGGTTAGCGGGCAAAGCATAGCCCGGCGTAGTGGTCGCGGTGGTTACACCCGCTGTGCTAAAGACGTTTCCATTGCTGAGCGTGTAGTTCGGATGATTGATTATGTTGAAAAAATCGGCCTTCACTTGCAGGTACTTTACTTCCCCGAAATTGAAGCTCTTAGCCATGGATAGATTGAATGTAGTAAAGCCGGGCGTTGTGAAGTTATTGCGGCCGATATTGGCCTGAGCGCCGGGTCCGGTGACAACGTACTTGGAAGCAAAGTCTACCGGCCGGTAGCCAATCGCGGGGAAGAAGGTTTTTCCCTTTGGGTCTGAGGGATCGAAGCACGCACCGCCTGCCGCAACGCCCTTGGGTTTCGCGAAGGCGCCGGGTCCACCGTTGGATAGACCCACTGCTCCACCCGGTAGCTCACACAACGCAAAGACATCTGAGCCCGCAAGCTTGTTGCCGAAGGGGTTCAGTGAGGCTCGATCACCCGCAGAGTCACCGTTGCCATTCGAATCTAGCCCCGATTGAAGTGTGACCGGCTGGCCGGTTTGCACTAACAACACCGAGCCGATTTGGAATCCATTCGCCATGGCGCGCACAAAGCCGTTCCAGTTTTCGAGCGACGGTAGCTGATAGACGAACGAGAGTGCGAACTTTTGCGCGACGTTCAGGTCCGAGCTGGCCCAATCGTTGGCAAGGCGGTTCGTGTCTTGGGCACGCCGTGGATTCAGCAGGCTCGTGAAAAATTCATTGGTTGAATTATCGAGTGTGTGCCCGAAGGTGTAATTGGCATTGAAAGTTAGGCCGGCCCGCGAACGCTGAACGAAATTCACGGAGACGGCGTGGTAGAAGCTGCCTCCAAAGGGAGGATCGGAAGTCACATTGCCCTGGAAGCCGTACTGGGAGTATATGTTCGGGTTGAAATTGTTGAAGGGCGTGTCCGTGGGTGTGCTGGCCGTCCACGATGTGGGCACGTTTGAAGCTTGGAAGAATGTGGGTAAAGGCGCTATGCCGCCATCGAAGGCGCTAATGAAATTGCGCCGGTATTGGACGGGCAACTCAAGTCCGCGGGTACCGAGATAGCGTACCTCGATGGTGGAGTTTCTGTAGAGTTCGCGTTGCACGCCGAGAGACCAGGTCAAGATCTTCGGCATGACGGTATTATCGATAAAGCTGGTGGTGAGCTGGCGAGCCGCAAGTTGCGTGGCCGGGGCGATGTAAGTTGGAGGCAAGCCACCGGTAGCCAGGAAGCCAGCGCCATTTGGGGTAGTACACCACGCGGGCTGCGGGGTCAAAGTGCAGGCGGACTGAGGATTCAGTTCGCTTTGCAATTGGGGAGGCAGCGTAATCGAGGCGAAGTTTTGGAATTTTACGTCATAGGCAATTCCGAAGCCGGCGCGGATGGCAGTTTTGCCGCTACCGGTGGGATCGAAGGCAAGGCCAATCCGAGGAGCGATATTATTCTTGTCGGTAGTGGGCACGCCGAAGGTGATTACGCCCGGAACGCTGGAAATGGCGTTCAAGCTTTGCGTTTTGTCACCCACGGGATTAGTCCAGTATTCGTAGCGGAGGCCCAAATTCAGAGTGAGCTTCGGAGTAACTTTGACGTCGTCTTGCGCGAACACATAAAAGGCACTTTGCGTACCCAAGAAGCTGCCGGTGCCAGCACCGCGCAGCGTCCTGCCGGGCACGCTGGCGAGGTGGTCATTTACGAGATCTTGCATGGTGGGGTACCAATAGTCGCCATTGCTGCGTGGCAGGAAAAACTGGGGGTAAATAAAATGATTGTAAGTGCCGCCGAATTTAAAGGTGTGTTTGCCGTGTGACCAAGTCAACGTATCAATGATCTGATACGTATTCTGCTTTTGGTCCTGATTGTCGCCCGGGCCGATGGTGTTGAAACCCAGGTCTCCCACGGTGGTGTCAGGCGGACAGACGGTGCAGGGATTAACGAGCGCCAGAGAGAAGAAGGAATACTGAAGACGTAAATCGTTCACAACCGTATTGTTGATGGTCCAGACATCGGATAGTGCGATCTTGCGATTGTGCACAGGCTCGTTCTGATTGAAAGCGGCCTGTGTGGAATTGACAGGGCTGATGAAAGTGGCCTGGTTGAAAAGAAAGCGGGCGCCCAACTGATGATTCCCGAGTGAGTAGTCTGCATTGGCGATAGCGTCGTTTTCTCTTTGGAATAGCGGGCTAATGATGACCAGGTTTCCGATCGGAATGAGTTGATTATTAACAGTGATCGGCTTCACGTCGGCGCCTGGCGCAACAGGATAATTTGCGAGTACGTTGCTAACTGCGGAATCGGCGGCCATCGATTGCAGCCTGGCAAGGCCGGCAGCCGTGGGAGCGATGAGCGCCGTCGCCGTTCCCTGGCCATGGAGGTAAGTGAACTCGTAGGCGCCAAAAACGAAGAGCTTGTTCTTTTTCAAGGGACCGCCGATGGTTCCACCGACGCGATTGTTGTCGAAAGCAGGCTGGCCGGGAATCGTCCCGCTGGCGATGGCGCCCTTGGTCAAATTGTCGAGCGAGTTGTAGCCGCGATTCTGGTTGTACCACTCTCCCGAACCGTGCCAGACATTGGTTCCGGTCTTAGTGATGAGGCTGAACTGGCCACCCGCCGAATGCCCGTATTCGGCGCTGAACTGATTGGTGGTTAAAGCAAATTCAGCAACGGCATCGGGGATTACGGTCGAATTGTTGCCCGTCACGCCGAGATTGTTATCGTCCACTCCGTCGACGGTAAAGTTGTTATCGCGCGGACGTGTGCCGCCCACGGAGCCGCCGACACCAGTGACGCCGCCCGGTTGAGCGGTGACGTTGGGAGCGAGAACCGCGAGATTTAGGGGACTGCCATTGAGAGTGCCGGCGGCGTTGGGGAGCTCCGAGACATCCGCAGCTCTGAAATTATTATTCAAGGTTGCGGAGGAAGTTTGTACGGCTACCGCACCGGCGGTGACTTCGACCGTCTCCGAACTTGGGCCTAGTTCGAGCTGAGCGTCTACGACGTTATCCTGATCCGCAAGCACTGGTATGTCTATTTTGAGAAAGCCTTTGAATCCTTTGGCCTCGACGGAGACCTTGTACAGACCGGGAAGGATACTAGGAAGTTCGTAGGTGCCTGCCGAGGTCGTGGTGAGCGTAGACGTGACACCAGTGCGCTGATTGGTGACGACGACTTGAGCCTCAGGAACGGCTCCGCCGGAGGGATCGAGGATCTGGCCTCGAAGTCTACCGGTTATCGCTTGGGAAAGAGTTACGCTTCCCGTAAGAAGAAGCAATATAGCGGTGAGTATTAGAGCGGTTGATCTGCGCATACTGAATTTCTCCTTCGAGGACATGTCAATAGTTGGTTCCACGCGTGCGTGACAACGCGCCGTCAGGGCCGTGGAATCCGTGGCCTGGTTGCAAGTTAGCGAGCTATCCGAAACTGGGACAACTGTCAGTTATTACAGGAGCGAGGTGAAACGATCTTGCTCAGACTGAAGTGGGGCAGGCAAACGGAGACGAAGGCGTGTCGAGGAAACGCGAATCCCTACTGGTATTTCTTACAGTGTCCGTCGGGGATTGTTTTGGTTGATATGAAATTGATCTAACGGGCAGGCGGACCGTGCAGCGGCTGAGTTACGTCGATTTGATGAACCGCTGTTCCGGCGAACGCCAGCATTGAAGGTTACAAGGTGCAGAACCTGAAACCGCAACCCTTCCATGGTTATTTCTACCGAATTCTTAAGAAAAAAGGGAGCCATGCTCCGGGAGGTACAAAGGACTACATCGTGAAGGGAGCTATGACCGATGGTTTTGCCGTCCTAGCGTATCCGGCCGAATATCTGAATTCAGGCGTCGTTTCCTTTATGATCAATCAATACGGAACAATATTTGAGAAGGATTTGGGCGAAGATACCGCGCAGGTAGCGCAGGCGCTAACCGTTTTTGACCCTGATGACACCTGGAAGAGAGAAGAAGAGTAAAAACGGTCAGCGCTCACCTTTTGCTGACGGCGATCAGACGGAAAGCATTCGTTCCATATAGCGGACGTAAGCCAGAGAGCAGTTTCCTTTACGTGTAGCGAAGAACTGGATACGTATGGTAATATTATTCTCCTCTTTATCGGAGTCGCCGGGTCGGCCGCCCCAGGGCGGTGAATCATGAACATCGAGTAGTCTCAACTAGCTTAGCGTTTTGCGGTGTTTGAGGTGTCTGTGTCCCCTCGCTCAAATCACCAAATCGCCGCAGTCGAGTCTCTGGGTGTCGGCCTTTGCCAACACAACGTAGAAGAGCAAAGGGCGCCTAAAAACTGCCGATCGAAAATAGTCCTCTCGGTTTTGGCCTCACTCTGGCTGCTGTCGGTAGCAACCGAAACGACGTGGGCTACCACACCGCGCCGCGTCCTCATCCTGCATGAGTTGGGCCTAGGCTCGCCCGGCATGGAGCTGGTCGACCACGAAATAGTCTCTGCAGTCGCAAGCTTGCCTTACCGGGTCGAGCTTTATAGTGAACATTTCGAAACCGCCCTGTTTTCAGACGAAGCTTCCCAGGACAAGTTCGCGGATTGGTATATGCGTAAGTACCGCGATCGGAAACCGGACGTAATTGTTGCTGTGGGGCCATCACCTCTCAGGTTCATGATCAACTCCCACGAAAGGTTCCTTCCGGACACACCGGTCCTTTTCTGCGAAAGCACTGAGGAGATGCTTGACGGCGCAACGCTCCCGCCCCATTTCACCGGCGTGTGGGGACTTCCGCAGCCGGGAAAAACCCTAGGGGCGGCTCTTCGCCTGCAGCCCGGCACCAGACACGTGTTTGTGGTAGGTGGTGTTGCGCCATATGACCGGTATCTTGAGGCCTTGGTGAAGGAGAGGTTCCGCAGCTATGAAACGAGCCTGGAGTTCACATACCTGACGGACCTCGATATGCCCGCGCTCCTCGAGCGAATGAAGCACCTGCCGAGTCACTCGATCGTCTATCACACCTCAATCATGGAGGACGCCGCCGGAAATCACTTCATCGACGCGACCCAATCGGCACCGATGGTCGCGAATGCCGCAAATGCACCGGTATTTGTCATTGATGACGTTGATGTCGGTGGAGGAACGGTAGGCGGTGACGTTTTCAGTTTCGCCATCGAAGGCCGAGAAACAGCCAAGATGCTTCTGAGAGTGCTCAACGGGGAGAAGCCTCAAGACATTCCGGTTGTCAGAGGTGCGAACCAATACTTGTTCGATTGGCGAGCCGTGCAACGCTGGGGATTTAAGGAAAGTGACCTTCCGCACGACAGCGTTGTGCTGAACCGCCAGCCTACGGGGTTGCAAGCATACGGACGTTATATTTTGGCGGCGCTACTCGTGTGTGTTGGACAAACGGTACTCATTGTCGCCCTGCTGCAGCAACGTGCAAAAAAGAGGCGTATTGAGAGATCGCTGGCCGAGCGGCTGGCATTCGAGACATTTCGATCGGACCTGTCAGCAACCTTTGTGAACTCGTCGGAAGAGCAAGTAGCTTCGAAGATAGGAGAGAGCCTTGGTCGAATCGCTGAATTTCTCGAACTAGATCGGATCACGTTGTTCGAATGCTCGCAAAAGGGGGCAAACCTAATAGCCACCTCCACATGGAGTAATAGCGCAACCGAGCCCATTGTTCCGGATTCGAAGCCGATTCCGTGGCCGTGGTGGACCAGCAAGGGCCTAAGCGGGGTCACCTTCGGCGAGCGACATCCGCCGCCGGAGGAATTGGTGGAGGTCAGACGATACTTGCTCGAGAGCGGGATTCAATCGATAGCCAGCGTGCCGCTGCGAATAGGCGGGGAAATTGTGGGCGCGATTTCGTTCGTGAGCACGACGTCTCGATTGCTTTGGACGGAGCAGCTAGTAAAGAAACTGAAAGTTTTCGCAGAGATATTTTCACACGCCTTGAAGCGCAAGCGCGCGATGGAGGTTTTGACCGCTAGTCAAGCCGTGCTCCGGCAGAGCGAAGAACGCTTACGGCTGGCATTAGAGGCGGGGAAGCTAGGCGGATGGGAGTGGGACCTCAAGACAGGGCGTAGTTTCTGGTTCGGCGAGTCGCACGCACAAATAGGGATGAAGAGATTAGAAGGCCATCCGCCAAACAGGCAGGATTTTTGGGATCGAGTTCATCCAGAAGACCGTGAGCATTTAAGAGAGGCTATTAGCTCCGCAAGGCAAAATCATGCGGAATTTGACCAAGAATTCCGTTGCATTTGGCCGGACGGGGCCGAGCGCTGGTTGCGATCTACAGGAAAGTTTTTCTACACGGCTGACGGCGAAGCCCAGCGCCTAGTAGGTGTTTCGCGCGATATCACGCCGCGCAAACAAGCGGAGCAAGCCTTGCAGCAGCGAGAAACGGACCTCCGGGAGGCCCAGCGCATCGCGAAAGTGGGAAGCTGGCAATGGGATCCAGACACTGACACAGTTGCGTGGTCAGAGGAGTTGTACCGAATTGCAGGTCTTGATCCAAGCATGCCTGCGGTCAGCTACAAAGATCACGGCAAGATCTACACCGCTGAGAGTTGGGAAAGGCTGCAGGCTGCGGTGACGGAAG
>Ga0210408_10006277_pt1 | contig 10286 bp, 6 predicted proteins | sample IncBWH4MmetaG_FD_155471 | JGI IMG/M metagenome (GOLD analysis project Ga0210408, IMG submission 155471) | Forest soil microbial communities from Barre Woods Harvard Forest LTER site, Petersham, Massachusetts, United States - Inc-BW-H-4-M | ecosystem: Environmental > Terrestrial > Soil >...
GGTCTGTCCGAATCCCTGCCGAAGCACTCGAAAAACTGATCGCCGAGAACACGATCCCCGCACGGGAGCCGCGGCGATGACTTTAGAAGCAGTTCTTGCTTGCTTCCGTGGCGTACGACGGAACGGTAGCGGCTGGTGTGCGTTGTGCCCCAGTCACGATGACCGAAAACCCTCGTTGTCGATCGACGAACGTGACGGGAAAGTTTTGTTGCACTGTCACGCGGGATGTTCGCTTGAGGCCATTTGTGCGGCTGCCGGGTTAGAGGTGCCGGAACTCTTTGCCGGCAATGGTTCTGCGCCGAGAGTCGTTGCCGAGTACGACTATCGGGACGAAAACGGCGAGTTCCTTTTCCAGGTTGTGCGTTTCGAGCCCAAAGATTTTCGCCAGCGGAGGCGGGACGGGAACGGGCGTTGGATCTGGAATCTCAACGGAATGCGGCGCGTGATCTATCGTCTTCCCGAAGTGCTCGCCGCAGATGAGGTGCTAGTCTGCGAAGGCGAGAAGGATTGCGAGACCGCGCACAAGTTGGGGCTCGTAGCAACGTGCAATCCCGGTGGCGCCGGGAAGTGGCGCAACGAGTATTCCGAAGTATTCCCTGGGAAACGTGTCGCCATCATTGCAGACGCAGACGAACCAGGGCGAAGACACGCACAACAGGTTGCGGTCTCGCTTGCGGGCAAAGTTTCACATTTGAAGCTACTGGAGCTTCCTGGAGCAAAGGACGTCACGGAATGGAAGGAGCACGGTGGAACCAAGGAAGCACTTTTGGAGCTGGCCCGCAACGCATCGGAGTGGAAGCCGGAGCCAAAAACGCCGCAAGTTGTTCAACTTGTAGCCGAGTCGGACTGGCCCGATCCCACTCCACTTGGTGACGAACTCCCGCCCGTCCCGGCATTCGATCTTGAATTGCTCCCCGCGAGTTTTCGGCCTCAGGTCGAAGACGTATCAGAACGAATGCAGACCCCGCTGGATTACGCGGCAGCAACATCTATCGTTGCTCTTGCAGGATGTGTGAACCGGCGCGCCATTATATTTCCAAAGCGTCAAGACAAGGCCTGGGGCATTGTTCTCAATCTGTGGGGTGCGATCATCGCACCACCTGGGGCGATGAAGTCCCCTGTCCTGCACGCCATCACGCGCCCGCTCACCCTCATCGAGGCAAAGTGGCATGCTGAATATGAGAAGAACTTCGTGGAATTCAAAAGGCAACAACTCGCTGGGAAGTTGCGTCAACAGGCTGGCCGCGAGCAATTCAAAAGCGCAGTCAAGAAAGGCCATACAGCGCAGTCACTCGAACCAGAAGAAGATTTGGAAGAGCCGACCCAAAAGAGACTACTGCTAACGGATTCTACCTACGAAAAATTGCACGAAATCCTCTCACAAAATCCCGCCGGTGTGCTTGTGCTTCGTGATGAACTGACTGGTTGGCTCGCAGGACTCGACCGGCTGGGGCGCGAAGGAGAACGCGGATTCTACTTACAGGCATGGAGTGGCGATGATGGATATGCAATAGACCGCATCGGCCGCGGCTCGATTTACGTGCCCCACGTCTGCGTAAGCCTGCTTGGAAACATCCAACCGACGCGCCTGCGGTCCTATCTGTCGGAAGTGATAGCGGGCGGCCCGAATGACGACGGCCTGTTTCAGCGCTTTCAGATTCTCGTGTGGCCAGACCTGCCGCGCAAGTGGAAACTGGTGGATCGCCCAGCGAATGACACTGCCCTGCAAGTGGTCGAACGTGTGTTTCAAGTATTGGCGGACTTGTCCGCCGACGATCCGGTGCGAATGCACTTTGCGTCAGATGCCCAAGAGCTCTTTCTTGAGTGGTGGACCGAATTAGAGGGAAAACTACGTGGCGACTCTGCCCTCGCTCCATCCCTAGTAGCGCATTTCGCAAAATATCGAAGCCTCATGCCCACGCTCGCGGGTTTGTTTGAGCTCGCAGACCGCGCAGCAGAGGGGGAAGGGGTGAGCGCAGAAACGCAGATTAGTCTTCAGCACACCAGACAAGCAGCGGCATTTTGCGAGTATCTCGAAGCCCACGCGAACAGGGTTTACTCGTGCATTGTGTCCCCGCAACTCCGGGCCGCACGCGACCTGGCCGGGCACATAAGGCAAGGTGCGCTGCCAGCAACATTTACAACTCGCACGGTTTACTTGAAAGGTTGGACGGGCCTGGATGAACCTGAGAAAGCCCAGGCAGCACTCCGACTACTGGAAGATGCGGGGTGGGTACGACATTCGACACCTCGCGTCTCCGAGAGCGGGGGCCGCCCGTCTGAATTGTGGAATATCAATCCAAAGGTGAAGCATCATGGGAACTAAAAGCAAATGGCTTCGTTGGGAGCCTAGTCCCGGAATAATAGAAAAACCCCCTAGCCCCCACCCATCAAAACCTACAAAACCAAGTTCTGTAGGTTCTGAAGGTCCCTCTGCTGTCGTTTCTCAGATTGATCGTCGGGGGAAGCATGGAGAAACGTGGTGGGAAGAATTGGCTATAGGGGATGCCCGGGGAGACTACGAGTATCGCGATCGCTTGCAAGCCGCTCTCCGATCGATCTGCCCCCAATATCCGGCCGGCATGTTGTGCTGGCTTGGCAAGGCCGATGCCGCACTCTATGACGTCCTCACCCGTCAACAACCAGATTTGATTCGTGACCTGTGGAATACGCATGCTCCAATCGAAGAGTTCAATCGCGCCGTAGACAATTGGCTTGGCACGCACCGGCGAGCGTGTTCACGGTTCCGTCAGCACAAGGTCGAAAAGGATGGCAGTTAGAGCAGTTTCTGTCGGAAGAGTCTGGCATTACCTGAAATGCCCTTTTGGGCAGGACAACCACCATTTTGGGGCCGCGATTGATCCGCGAATTGGGGCCTCCCTCAGCGCGTTTCCGGTGGCGTTCCGTAAGTGGCGGAATTCGCCTATTCCAGCGCACCCTATTATCTGAGAAATGCTAACGAGGCGAGGACTGACATCAACAATCTGGGTAATTAGTGTGCGCCTAATGCGAGGGTAAGATCGGCGCCTGCGAGCGCCTCAAAATGGACAGATTTCAGTAATCCGGCGCTGAGAAGGGGGGCTTTGCTACTAAAATCACCCAAACCATATGCAATAATTCCCACAACACTTCTCTGGGCTCGACGCCAGACCGGGCACTTATGGCGTTTCGGTAGGACTCCAAATTTGGAGTTTTGCGGTCAATTGGAAGCGCGTCTATCGTGCGCTTATTATCGGGTTTCCACAGCGAAAAGACGCTGAGAACTCGCGCGCAAATCGCCACTTATGACGACGAAGCTCGTTGCCCACCCGCACCAGCATAACGCGTGTGAAATCGGTGCTTAGGCTTCTAAGTTCACCACGAACGCACTGCGAAAAGCTCCTCTCATCGTCGTCGCCAAGTGCGTTTTAAGGCCACTTGCGGGAGGGCTGCAGTATTGTCAGGAGTTGCCAAAATGGGCGTAGTAAGGCCGCTTTCCCCTCCTTCGCCCGAGCCTCTCGTACATCGCAGTGACCGTCCTTATCGCAAGCAATTGCTGTCTGATGGAGCCTTTTGAAAGCATCCGTGTGAGTTCAGAGGGAGCGGCCCTAAGAAGCATACCTACGCGATTGTCATGTGTTTGGCAACTTGTGTAGGTTAAGTTAAAACAGCGTCGGCAACCCCAATTGTGCACTTCAGGTTGCCAATAGAGCACTCCAACGCGCCGATCGCAACGCGTTCCACCTGTCTCGCACGGACAGCGGAACCAATGGCGAAAACCTCCAAAGTGGCACTTTGTTGAGACCAGTAGAATGATTGCCTTCCAGGGGTCCTCGACGCCGTATGGCAGAACGGGGTAGCTAAAGGCCAATTTGAGGTACGGAATGCCATGAGCTATTTGCAAGGTGATCCGCCCAAACCCAATCGTTTTTCCTCCGCAATCTGCCCATTTAGCGGTGCAAAGAGCTCCCAGTGGCGTACGGAAGACACCATTGCGCGTCAGATCCGTAATCCTCAATTGCAGGAATTCTCCTACAGTTAGCCTTGCGTTCTTGTGTCTCAAAGAATTCAGTTCCACGTTCCTAAATCAATAGCAAACCAAGCGTTTTGGCGATCATTAACAATACGGCCCAATTGTGGGCTGAACCAAATAAATTGGATTGCCCGCCACCCAGATCAGACCATGATCGGGCAAACTTCTACTATCGAATTCGTGTTGCGCTCTGATCAACCGAGAGAGGTCCGACCCACTTGCAAATCCCTCTGATTTTCAGGCGGGAAACGACTCAGTAGCAATTAGTTATAGCTGTCCTTCCTTGAAAATTTGTGTAGCAAGATACCGGCCGCCGCTGTTGGGAAGCTTGGTAGGCGTCTGTATAACCCCTTGCACCGGCCGCGAAGGACAGGAGGCATAAAGACAAAATCTTCCTCCATCGAGCCACATCACCTCCAGCCACAGTTTCCTGCTGTTGGCTTCGTTTCATTTTGTCGATATCCTTCATGTTCGCAGAAGCCATTAACATTACCCTCTTGGTGTCCGCAAAAACACCCAACGTAGCCTTCTCGGCAGAACCGTGCAGTTCTCTTTTCGCATTGGCATCACCTTGCCGTATCAGCGGTAACATTTCATTCGCCGCTTGCTTCGCTAACTTATTTAATCCGTCAAAGACCATACGCTGTTTAGTTCCCAGTGCGACATTCGCCAGATTGTCTAACATGCTCAAGCGAAGCCAAAAAGCGCTCGGATTGCCATTTTCAAGAAATGTTTGCACTAGGCCGACGTGAAGGTTTTCGTCTTTGTAAGTAACAATCAAATTGTATCCAGTGTCGATTTCCGCAAGACAGGCACCAGGCGCAGTAACAGTGAAGTTTCGTCCGTTCTCCGAAGCGGTTTGCTTGAGAGCCTCACATAACTCGTTGGATCGCTGAGGGGCAGTTTGACAAAAAGCGGGGGTAGCTAGCTCGAACGCCAGCATAAAGAGAACAATCCCAAAACAGATATGTTTCTTATTCATTCGGCACGGCAATTGTACTGCCAATGTCAATCCATGAGCGTAAGATCAGGATTCTTAGGTGGCAAGGAACCGCTGGTTGAATGCCTCCAAACAGCACGCCAAGTTGGTGACTGACTCGAAATTTAGAGCCGGGGATCAGGAAGGCTTCGAATCTGATCGGTACGGCCGAGCCGTTACTTGCCGGTCAGGAGAGCATATACGCGCGCGACTTCGTGCTCGGTCATGCTCGCAACGTAATCGAGAACGATCCGCGTTTGGAGAAGAAGGTCGCCTTTGGCTGCCTCGAGCTCTTCCTGATAGGCAGGAGGAAACAGATTCCAGGATTTACCCTTCGCGGCTGCGGCCATCGTTTCGAAAACGGTCCGAATGGCTTGTGTCTGCCCATACTGAAGAGTGGCAAGCTCATTGTTGAGAATGACGTAGTGCCAGGTAAGTTCTTTGAGCATGCGGATTTCGTCTTCTGCAAATTGCTTGATATCTACGACACTTTTCGCTCCGGCTCTGGGCATCGCAAGGCTGATCGCATCTACATACCGCGAAATTAGGACGGTTGAGAACTGCCAAATCCCAGTGCGCTGTTCGAGAGTTCCCACGTATCGACGGTCGAGGGGGAAGAAGTCGAGGACCTCTTGAAAATATTCTCAAGTTTCGGGGCGCCTGGGCTCCAGGTCTTGGCAGCGGATGAATACTTCGGAGAAAAAGCTGTCCCGCTCGGCCGGGTCATTGTCGTCCGCCAGGCGATCGAGCGGAATTTGGCCTGCACAATAAAAATCAATCAGATCGTGCACAGCGTAGGTGATGTCATCAGACCAATCCATGATCGCGGCTTCAGCGCTTTTGGCGAAAGGATGTAAAGAGTGGCCGTCACGGACCCAAGTAAAGAGGTTTCGCTCGGTGTCATAGACACCCCATTTGTTGTTCTTGTCCGGATTCTCGCCGTGGGGCCAAGGATATTTCAGAATGCCACTAAGTGTAGCGCGGGTTAGGTTTAAGCCGCGGATGATTGGTATTTTGTCGCTGTCCGCGGTTACCGCATCGCCTACGGCGAGTTTTGACACGATGCGGAACGATTGTGCGTTGCCTTCAAAACCATCTTGGAGGCCTTCTTTTCTTGCAAGTCTGTCCAATTCCTTTTCGGCGATATGACCAAACGGAGGATGGCCGAGGTCGTGGGCGAGGGCCGCAGCTTCAGCTACATCGGGGTCAGGGGCTTGTAAGGCAGATGCCTCGACTTTCTGGGTGCTTCGCAGTTTTTCCGAAATGCGCCTAGCGAGCTGAGCCACTTTAAGGGAATGTGTGAGCCGGTTGTGAAATACGTATCCGCGGTCGGCTGATACCACTTGGGTAACTTCGGCGAGTCTGGCAAAAGCGCTGGAATACTGGATCCGGTCTCGGTCCACTTGTGCCGGGGTCCGGTAATCCAGTCTCCGTTCAGGGTAAAATCTGAGATTGAGGTCAGTCGGTTGGGCCAAATCTATTTCGCGTGGAGCCGAAGTTTCCGGTCGGCCGTCATTTCGATGCATTCACCCGAAATAAGGGGTAGGACCGCCGCTTTAACGGTGGTTGCACTAGCCTCGGACTTCTCCCTGACCTCGCTGACAAGGTCATTCATGGAAAGTTCACGGCCATTCAGCGCTTTGAGAATTTCCAGTTGTACGGGAGCCATAGGGAAAGCCTCCTAGCGTCTAATTACGTGCTTATTATAAGGCTCGCTTGCTGTTTTGTCCATCGCCCTTTGGCTGAGCGGTGTCCCGAAGGCGAACACACAAAATGGAGGTGGCGTCGCCATTGTTTAGAATAAGATCAACGGCTTGATGCAAGCTCTTCTGTACTTATTGGCGCTTCCAATCGGCAGCTTTCCCGGTCGGCATGGTGACCGGAGTAACTACAGTTTTCACCACAGTGAGTGGGGTCAGAGCTGACGGGGCGTGCCACATTTTGATGCTCCCGCTTCCCAGAGTTGTCAAAAGTCTCTCAACCGCAGCTTGCGCTCGAACGCAGGTAACATGATGCGCGGGTCAAGTCTAATTCACACGGACGGCAAGAGTTACAGTCCAATTTGCACATTCCAGCTTAATCTTTCGAGGAGCTTGCTGGACTCGGAAGGGCAATTCCCAAATATTCCTTTTTCAGGTCCTCCAATAACTGCTTAAGTTCGATTTCTTTAGGGTACTTCTTGTCTCCGTCCTCGATCTTGCGGATAATTTTTTTTAGGTATGCTTCCTTCTCTCTGGATGCCTTTATTCCTCTGCGCGCCCACGATAACCCCTGGCTGCCAAGTAAGTGGTAAGGGTAATGGTCTCCCACTCTGCCCATTAGCATCTCAAGCGATTCGGTCGCTTCCTTAACCAACTCCGGGGCATCTTTGGCTGCGGGATTGTCGCAAGCTTTCTTAAACAGTAGGTACGCCCACTCTGTTTGCAGGAACACATCATCACTATTCAAACTACGCGAAGTACTCAAAAAATGCTCCGCTAGATTCAAGTCTCCGACTTCTACCTCAAGGCTACCGCGTTGGAGCCAAAAGTGCGGGTCCCAGGAAAGGATCGTCTCCAAAGAACCGTAGAGGTTGCGTGCAACTTCCAGTCCAACGGTTCTTAGCAGGAAAGCGTGATTGGTGAAAGCAATGAGCATGCGCCAACGCCGCTCAGACTTTCGAACTGAGGGGCTAGCTTTGGCGGCAGCTAGTCTTGCAAGGCCAATTATTGTCTCCTTGAGTTGCCCTTGCTTTGCCAGTTCGTCCGTGATTATTTCAGCGAGCCTGCGGTGTCGTGCCCACACAAAGCCGCCTGGTCGCTCGACTACGATGTGTCTGCCCACGAGGCCGGCCACAGCGTTCAGGGCACTATTTGTGAAATTAGCGGATGCAATCAAGATTTCTTCTCGGGTTAAACCGAATCGAAAGGAGGAGGCTACCGCGATAAGTGCATAGATTCGCTGAGCATCGGCCTCCAATTCCACAAGCTCTTGAACCGCCTTTTCCTCGAATCGCTTTCCTGATGTAGCTTGGATCATTGCAACCAGCAGTTGACGGCCGGCTTGATCCTGGAAAGCGTGTTCTTGCTCACGGCGGGGTTTGCCAGTGAGAATTCCGAGACGTTTCTCCCTTTCAAGAAGATCAATCAGCGCGCCAATGTCGCTATCGGCCAAGGGAGGCATTACTATTTCGTTCTTAGGAATATCGCTTAGCGTAATTGGACTTAAAATGCGATCCACTTTCCCTGAACGGACAGCCGCCAGGATCAAGGGTCTTGAGTCCATGCGAACCAAGTCCCTCACCCATCCCGCCATTTCCGGGCCATACATGTCCGCGTCATCTATAGCTAGCACTTGAGGTGCGAGTTCTGATCGCATCGCGGCACGGATCTGGCGAGGAGGCAAGTCGGATTGACGATCAACCCAGCCGACACGAACACCACCGGCTGCGAGTCGCAGACACACTCGCATCAAACTTGCGCTCTTTCCGCTCCCTGCTGTGCCAGTTAGGACGATGAAACCTCTGACATGTTCATGTTTCATTGCAGAGGATACGCGGTCCCATAGCATTGTGTCGCACTCCCGCTCAATTGCACGATTCGCTTGAATATCCGCCCAGATCGGCTCGCTCCCGAGTAAAAATTCGTTTTGTTCCGTTGGATTGCCTGCGAGTTCCGCAACCTCCTTTAGTTGTCGATCTTCTCCGTCCTCTTGAACTGCGGCGGCCAAATAGTCGAAGCCCTTACTCGCCACCGGCCGCATCGGTTCCAAGACCTGCTCGACGAATTCTTCGGCCCCCATTGGTATGTGCTCGACGTTGAACTCCGCCAAAAGTGCTGCGCGTGCCCGGTCAAGAGTTGGAACCACTAAATATGATCGATGGCGAAGTTCGCGCAATTCTCGCCCACCGTGAGAGAACCGAAGCGTCAAATGCTGCCACAATGGGGATTCGTCTATGCGAGTTCCAACAAAGACGACTGGACTCGTAAGTAGATCAGAAGCAAAACGGAGATACCACGGTTCTGGCCGCGCCAGTCTTTCTGCGTATTGAGTTACGGAGAAAGTTACGTTCTCCGGTATGTCCTGAAGTGTTCCGTTCAAGTGAACAAATTCCACTTCGCGAGCGGGATTGGGCACGCCGGACGCGGACGCGCGGGGGTCAGTGGCCGATATGGGGACGGCTTTGCGCGGGAGATTAAATCGTGAAGAAGCGGCTGCTTCCAGGTTGTCGATATTCAGCGTATAGCAGCGCTGCCAGGGCATGGTTAGTATTTTGCGGTACCAGTCAGGCACGGCGTCAGGCTCGACGGTTAGTTGGCGGATCAGCAGCTCGCTAAGTCTGGTGCGATTTCGACGCAGGGCATGTTCATAAAGATCTTGCAGTGAGCTGCCATCTTCCACAGGAGTCCCGGGAAAACACAACTCCCAGATCATCATTCTCAAGGCGCCGGCCGAAGGAACCGGCTCACTCTGAATGTTACGGGCGGAGGCAGAGAAACCTGCTCCGGTGAACAAAATCGGACGAGCGCGCTCGAATTGAGATTGAAGGTGGAGGGACCAGTTCGGATTGATTGCTGGGGTTGCCATCGGCCCGGTGGCTCCCAGTCAGGGTACGCAAGAGCCACATCATTGTCAATTTTCTTGGATATACTACTCGTAATAATCTGCGGAAATTGCTTGGAACCGCTAACCGGGTTATGCAGCGTTTTTGGTCACCGGTATTCGCCTGATTCAGCCGCTCGCGTGTTTAATTTCTAGCCAGCGATGAATGCAGGTTGCCGATAGCAGATACGCGTGAATAGGTGTTGATTGACACCTATTTGCCCAGCCGAAACTGAAAGAAAAGGAGCTGCCACACTCCGACGCCACCGTCTATAAGGTGGAATCTGAGTTCCCAGAGAGTTGATACGCGAGCATTGATCGCGCTTGGAACTAATCTAATTGTTTGAGTGACAACGAAAATTGGAACCCACCAGATACATACACCCGAGATCAATTAACGCACCAGCCACCGGATCCCAATCGAAGTAAGCTTGGCCGAAACTCCAAATTTGGAGTTTTGTGGGGTAGTGACAGAACTCTAGTGGAGATAGCTTCCGAGGTGCCCGCGAGCCGGGAATTATCGCACGACGAGATCGAAATAGAAAAGCTGTCGAGCCGCTACGCGATGTGCGCCCCCTGAGTTCCCACATACACCGAGTACAATGACTGGCTCGCTGCCATGAACAGCCGATTGCGCTTGGCGCCTCCGAAGCAGATATTGGCGCAGATTTCCGGTAACAGGATCATCCCGATGCGCTTCCCGGCCGGCGAAAA
>Ga0210408_10006279_pt1 | contig 10285 bp, 8 predicted proteins | sample IncBWH4MmetaG_FD_155471 | JGI IMG/M metagenome (GOLD analysis project Ga0210408, IMG submission 155471) | Forest soil microbial communities from Barre Woods Harvard Forest LTER site, Petersham, Massachusetts, United States - Inc-BW-H-4-M | ecosystem: Environmental > Terrestrial > Soil >...
CAGGCCCTCGGCGATGCGGATGTCGTTCTCGTGCGTCATGCCCGCCATGCCTTCGCCGAGGGTGCGCATGAAGTACAGGTTGGTCTGCGCCAGTCCGGGCGGCTTCGATGACGTGTTGGGCTGTGATGACGGCAGCAGTTGCGGGTGGGTCTGCGGGACGTGATAGCCCTCCATGAACGCCGCGGTCGCCAGCTTCCAATTCACCGGAAGCCGACACGATTGCCACCACTCGACGCGCAGCGACTCCACTTTCCAGGCGTCGTAGATCGTTGCGAACGGCTCGAAGCAGTCACGCAACCCAGGGGCATCGTCGTCGAGATTGATCCACGCACAGCCGCCCCAGAGCTCGCATCTGACCGAAACCAGGCGAAGATCCTCCGGGCTCAGGTTGTGTTCGTCGAACTCCTCGGGCCGCAGGACGAAGGTGTTGCGTCCGTCCATGCCCCAGCACCATCCGTGAAAGGGGCACACGAAGGTACGCCGATTCCCGTTGCCTTCCACCAGCTTTACGCCACGATGGCGGCAGGCATTGTGGTAGGCACGCACGTTTTCGGCGTCAAGGCGGACCACGATGATGGACTCATCGAGGATCTCGTATTCGACGTAGTCGCCCGGCTTGGGGATTTCCTCCAGGCGGCATGCCATCTGCCACACACGCGGCCACAGCATCTCGTTCTCGAGCGCGTAGAACTCGGGGTCGTAGTACCGCTGCTTGGGAATCCGATCGGCGGATCGAACCGCCCACGGCACCGGAAGCGGAGTCCAGTTCACTTCTGTGCTCACCATCAGTACCCCTTATCCGTGCAGGTCACACGATCCGTGACGCCCGGCCCTGCCAATAGCGTTCGCGGATACGCCGCTTGTAGAGCTTTCCGTTAGGGTCCCGCGGCAACTCCGGGTCGAATTCGACTGTGCGCGGGCACTTGTAGCCGGCCAGGTGGGCTCGGCAGTAATCGATGAGCTCGGCCTCGAGCTCGGGCCCAGGCGTGACGCCTTCGACCGGTTGTACGACGGCCTTGACCTCCTCACCGAACTCGTCGTTGGGAACGCCGAACACCGCCGCGTCAACGAGTTTAGGGTGCATGACCAACAGGTTCTCCGCCTCCTGGGGGTAGATGTTCACCCCGCCGGAGACGATCATGAACGTCGATCGGTCGGTCAGATACATGTACCCGTCCTTGTCGACATAACCCATGTCACCCAATGAGCGCCAGCCGCGATCGTTGTAGACCGACGCGGTCTTGGCGGGGTCCTTGAAGTACTCAAAGTCGGGACCACCCTCGAAGTAAAGCTCGCCGGACTCCCCGACGGGAAGCTCGTCTCCATTCTCGCCTACCACGTGCACCGCGGCCATCGGTATGCCCACGGAGCCGGGGTGGGCCAGCCATTCTTTTGGGCCAATCGTCGTTCCGGCAAAGCCCTCTGTGCCCCCGTAGTATTCGTAAATGATGGGTCCGACCCAGTCCATCATCCGGTGCTTGACATCGACGGGGCACGGTGCGGCCGCATGGATCACGCACCGCAGGCTCGAGACGTTGTACTTCCGCCGGACCGCCTCGGGCAGCTTGAGCATCCGCACGAACATCGTCGGCACGAACTGTGCGTGGGTGACGCGGTGGGTCTCGATCAGCCGCAGCACCGCCTCAGCATCGAACTTGCGCACGATGATCGACGTGGCCCCGACCCGGTTGACCGCCATCGTGTAGTTGATGCCAGCGGCGTGGTACATCGGCGCGGGGGAGAGGTAGACGCTCGACTGATCCATCCCGTAGTGATGACTCAGCGCCATCTCCAGCACGGACTGCGCCCACGACCCGTTGCCGTCGACCGGCAGCGACCGGCGGACGGCCTTGGGCCGCCCCGTGGTGCCCGAGGAATAGAGCATTTCCGATCCGTCCGACACCGGTGGGGCATCGCCCGCCGCCGCCAGGGCGTCCTCATAGGACTGCCACCCGGGAAGGCTCCGCCCAACAACTAGGTGCACCTCGACGGCGGCGTTGATGTCTCGGACTTGCGCTGCCAGCGCGGCCATCGAGCCGTCGATGAACACCGCCTTTGCATCGGAGTCGTCGATAACGTAGGCGACTTCGTCGGGAGTGAAATGGGTGTTGACCGCGGTGTAGTAGAGCCCGGAAAGCTGGCAAGCCCAGGTGATTTCAAAGAACTCCGGCCGGTTCGGCAGCACCAGTGCCACGCCGTCGCCGCGGCGCAGCCCGGCATCGTGCAGGACCGCGGCGACCCGTTGGCTTCTGGCATACAGCTCGCCGAATGTGATCGTGCCGCCGTCGACAATCAAGGCCGGCGACTCCGGCGCTGTGATCGCATGATCGGCGATGTTCACGAGCAGGCCCCTGAAGAACTATGTGGCTGCGGCGCCGTCGGTCGATGCGGCCGCCGCAGCCTGGCGTCGCGCTTGCTCGGACGGCAGCACCTTGTCCTTGAACACCTGCTGAATCAGCTCCTGCACATCCTTGCTGATCGACGCGAGCGCGACCAGGTCGTTGGAGCTCTGCCAGTGCACCCGCATACCCATTAGCTCCCAGGCGCGCTTGAGGTTGGCCTTGGTCGCCAGCAGCGTCGTCAACGGCGCCTGCGCGATGTGCCGGGCGATGGCTTCGACACGCGCTTCCAGTTTGTCGCGCGGAACGACCTCGTTGACCAGACCGACCTCCAGCGCCTTCTTGGCGTCGATGACCTCGGCGAGGTACAGGTAATACGCCGCGCGCCGCCAGTTCATGAAGACCCACGGCTCAATCGAACACTCACCCGAGGGCATGCCGAAACCCTGCAGCGGCGGGTAGGAGAAGTAGGCATCCTCGGAGGCGATGACGATATCGGTGGTCAGCCCGTAGTGCGTGCCCCCGCCGACGCAATACCCGTGCACGGCTGCGATGGTCGGCTTGGAGAACTCCCACAGGTTCAGGACCGGCTTGACGAACAGGTCGGTCTGCGGCTTCCACGGTGTGCCCATCACCTTTGCGGCCTCGACGAACGCCGGGTAGTCGACCGCGTTGTTGCCGATGGCGTGCCCCGAGCAGAAGCCCTTGCCGTTGGCCTTCAGGATCAGCACCTTGATGTCGTAGTCACGGTCCGCGTCCAGCAGCGCGGCGTCGACTTCCTCGGCCAGCTTCTGGTCCTGGGCGTTAGCCTTCTCGGGCCAGTTCAGCGTGACGCGAGCGATCGGGCCTTCCTTTTCGTAGATGATTCTCTCGCGGGTCTCGTTGAGATCCATATGGCTTACCTTCCAATACCTTTCGTTATGAAGTGATGACGCCGATCTCGGCGCCGATGTCGTAGGTGGTTCCGATATGGCCTGTCCATTGCACGGTGCCCGAGGCCCCGGCTTCGATTTCCTGTTCCGCCTTCTCGGTGGCGATCACGTAGAGCGGCGTGCCCTCTTCGACATGCTCGCCGGCACCGACGAGCAAGTCGGTGAGCTCGGCTTCCGAGACGGCCACCGACACCCGTGGAATACGAATGACGAAGTCAGCCATGCGCTCCCGCCTTCTGCAGGACGCGTTGGGCGGCTTCGACAATGCGTGCCGGCGAAGGGTAAACCTGCGCCTCGAGCGCGGCCGCGGCCGGGTTGGGGACGAACCTGGCGCCCACCCGCTCGATGGGTGCGGCCAGTTCGCCGAACAATTCGTGCTGCAGGATCGCGGCGATCTCGGCACCTGGCCCAGCGAATCGGACCGCATCGTGCACGATCACGACTCTTTTTGTGCGACGCGCAGATTCGACGATGGTCTCGACGTCGAGCGGAACCAGGGTGCGCAGATCGACGACCTCGGCGCTCACCCCCTGCTCCTGCAAAATGGCCGCGGCCGCGAGCGCCTCGTGCACGCTGCGTCCGTAGCTGATCAAGCTGACGTCGGTGCCGGGCCGCTTGATGTCGGCCTGGCCGAGGGGAATTGAGAATCCCGGTTCGACGGGGACGAGTCCTTTCTTGCTTTGCAGGCGGATCGTTTCGATGAACAGGCAAGGGTCCTCGTCGAAGATCGCCGCCGTCAGCAGGCCTTTGCCGTCGCGCGGCGTGGACGGCACGATCACCTTCATCCCCGGGATGTGCATGAACCACGCCTCCAGGCTCTGCGAGTGCGTGGCACCGGTGGCCAGCCCGGCGTAAACCTGGGTGCGGATGGTGATCGGCGCCGTTGTTCGCCCTCCGGTCATGAATCGCAGCTTGGCGGCGTTGTTGATCAGCTGGTCGGCGGCGATGCCGATGAAATCCATGATCATGATTTCGGCTACCGGCAGCATCCCGTCGATGGCGGCGCCGATCGCCGCGCCGACGATCGCGGCTTCCGAGATGGGTGTGTCCAGGACCCGGTCGCGGCCGTACTTCGTGGACAGTCCCGCGGTCGGTCCGGACGCGCCCGGATCGGCGATGTCCTCACCGAGCAAAAACACTCTGTCGTCGGCCTTTAGCGCCTCGTCCAGCGCGAGGTTCAGTGCCTCGCGCATCGTCATCTCTTTTTCTTCCACCTGCAATGTCCTCAGACCGGAAACTTGATCGGGGTTGCATACACGTCGTGGTCGAGCTCGTCGATCGACGGGGAATCAGCGCTCATGACCGTCTGCAAAGCAGATTCCACCGTCGCCTGCGCCTCGTTGTCGATGCGGTCGAGCTCGTCCTCGCTACAGACACCGGCTCCGGCGAGGTGGCTGCGAAACCGCGGCACCGGGTCGGCTGCGATCGCCGCGGCCAGTTGGTCCTCGGGTATGTACGGCATCCGGTCACCGAAGTAGTGGCCGCGGAAGCGGAATGTCACGCACTCGATGAAGGTGGGGCCGTCACCATCGCGCGCCCGTTGCACTGCTTCGTCGAGGGCTGCTTTCACCGCCAGCGGATCGTTGCCGTCGACGCGAACGCCCGGCATGCCGTAGCCTGCGGCCCGGTCGGCGACATGTTCGAGTTTCATCGTGTCCGTGGTCGGGGTCATCTCCGCGTAGAGATTGTTTTGGCACACGAAGACCAATGGCAGATCCCACAGGGCGGCCATGTTGGCCGCCTCGTGGAAGGAGCCGGTGTTGGTGGCGCCGTCGCCGAAGCTGACCACCGTGACGCGGTCGAGGCCCTTGCGCTTGGCGGCCATCGCCAGCCCCACGGCCACCGGCGGTCCCGCGCCGACGATCCCGGTGGAAAGCATCACACCCTTGTCGGGGTTGGCGATGTGCATGGTGCCGCCCTTGCCCCGGCTGGCGCCGACCGTGCGCCCCATCATCTCGCCGTAGATCTCCTCAAGCGGGACACCCTTGCCGATGAGATCGTGCAGCCCGCGGTAGGTTGTCACCAGCTGGTCGTCGGATCGCAGCGAGACGCCCATGGCGGCGGCGATCGCCTCCTGGCCACGGGACGGCCAGTACACACACATGAACTCCCCGGTGCTGATGCCCTTGGACAGCCGGTCGTCGGCCGCCTTCATCAGCACCATCAGCTCGTAGAGGCGGCGCTGCGTTGCGCGCGTTTCGGCGGAGCGATCCTCGTTCACGGCACCGTTCCATTTCCCTTGCGGAGCAGCATGATCGGTCGCACCGCCGTCACGCGCCCGACCACGGCTTGACCTTGAGGAAGCCGCCGGCGTCCACGCGCAGCTGCTGCCCGGTGATGTAGCGCGCCGCGTCGGAGGCGAGGAACAGCACGGCCTCGCTGATGTCCTCGGGTTCGACGTAGGGGATCGGCATCGACTGAACCAGCGGGAAGACCGGTTCGGCGTCCTCGCGGGTCGGGTTCTTCAGGTCGGGCCGGAAGGCACGGTACATCGGCGCACTGTGCAGCATGTCGGTGTTGACGTTCGTCGGGTGCACCGCGTTCATCCGGATGTAGAAGGGAGCCAGGGCACGGGCAAAGTCGTTGACGTAGTGCGCGGCAGCGAGTTTCGCGAAAGCGTAGCCGGCTCCGCCGGGGCCGCCGTCGATGCCGCTGGTGTTCATTGACGACATGAATGCCGCGTTTGAACCGATCACGATGATCGACGCGCCGGCTTGCAGATGTTTGAGGCTCGTATGCACGAGGTTGAGGACGCCGACCAGGTCCACGTCCACCGCGTCGGCAAAAGCATTTGGCGGCAAGCCCGCGGTCAGCGGGCAGATGCCGGCGTTGGCGACCACGATGTCCAGGTGCCCGAGCTCGGCGACGCCGCGATCGATCGCGGCGGACAGTGCCGTGCGGTCACGGACGTCGGCGACGGCGGTGACGGCCCGCTGCCCCTCCTTCTCGACGAGCCTGGCGGTCTCGTCGAGATCCTCCGGCCGCGCCAACGGATATTCGTTCGTTTCGATGTCCGCACAGATATCCACGGCGATGATGTCCGCGCCCTCGGCGGCCAGCATCCGCGCGTGCGAACGCCCCTGACCGCGCGCGGCTCCGCTGATCACGGCCACCTTGCCCGTCACCCTGCCCATAGCCCGTCCTTTGCGCCAGTGCCTACACTCTGCCTACTACGGCCACCCGCATTGCGGCCCAAAACCGTTCGCTACCAAAGCGTCTGGGGCGGCTGGGAAGCCAGGATGAGTCGGCCGGCGCAGCGGCTCTTCGCCACGCGGGCTCCGCATCGCGGATCGGGATCGGACCAGTGGTCGGCTCCATCGCATCTCTTCCACGAAATACTGCCACCAAAAACTGACGTGGCTGCAGCCGGGCTAACAGTATCCCCTACAGTAACTAGAATACTTAAAATAGCAAGAAAGAGGGGACTGGCAGGAGATGGATGGGTCAGGCGTGCTCAGCGGTGTCCGGATTATCGAGCTGGCGTCTTGGACCTACGTACCGTCAGCCGGTGCCGCCCTATCGGACTGGGGCGCCGACGTAATAAAGGTGGAAGGCGTCACGTCGGGCGATCCGGGACGGGCGTTGGTCGTCGGGGGTTTCACTCGCGAAGCCGCCCGCGTTGATGTCGACTTCATCCTTGAATTGGGCAACCGGGGAAAGCGCAGCATCGCGATCGATATCAAATCCGAGACTGGTAGGGAGTTGTTCGGCCGACTATTGGCCAGTGCGGATGTCTTCCTGACCAATTGGCTGCCCGGAGCGCTCGAGCGGGCCCGGCTCACCGTCGAGGACGTCCGCGGTTTCAACCCGAAAATCATTATCGCGCGCGGCACGGGTCTGGGGGTGCGCGGCCCGGATCGTAACCGCGGCGGCTTCGACGCCGCCACCTACCTCGCGCGTGGCGGAGTTGCGTACACACTCACCCCATTCGGGACGGAAGCGCCCGCCGTTCAGGGTCCGGCGTTTGGTGACCTGCAGGGCGGGGCGACGCTGGCCGGCGGGGTGTGCGCGGCGTTGTTCCACCGAGAACGGACCGGCGAGCCGACCATCGTCGACTCCTCGCTGCTGGCCCAGGCGATGTGGGCTATCGCGCCGTCGATTTCGGCCGCCGATTTCTTTAATATCGACGGCATTCCCGGCGCACCGCCGGGCTTGGCCATCAATCCACTTGTGAACCGCTACAAGACCAAAGACGGCAGGTGGATTCAGCTGGTCTTTTTGCAGCCCGACAAATTCTGGGCCGGCTTCTGTGAGCGTATGGGGCTGGGGGTGCTGGCCACCGACGAGCGATTTGTGCCGTCCAGGAACCTGATAGCCAACGCGGCCGAAGCGACCGCGATCTTCGTCAAAGCTTTTGCCAGCCAAGACCTCGTCCACTGGCAAAAGGCGCTCGCAGACGAACCGGGCGTGTGGGCCGCCCTGGCGACGCCGCGAGAAACCCTCAATGACCCGCAGGTGGAACCGAACGGGTACGTTGTGACGAATGTCGACGACCATGGCGAGCAATACCGGATCGTCGCTGCGCCCGTGCAATTCAACGAAACCCCGCCGGCTCCCGCACGTGCTCCGGAGCATGGGCAGCACACCGAGGAGATACTGCTCGAGCTCGACGTCGACTGGGACGATATCGCAAGGGCAAAGGACCTCAAAGCCATATTGTGAGGCCCTTTGCGAATTCACTGCCGACATAGTTGAAACGTTCCGGCGCGTCACGGCGAAACGCAAGGTGGGTGTAGCGGAATTTCAACGGGCGCAGATTTCTGTAATTGATTTTGGTCCGTAATTGTTGAAGGCCAGCGCAAAGGAGAGGCCATGACCGCGATCACCCCATTGCCGACCGAGCTGGACACAATGCGCGAGGTCGTCGAGACCCTCGCGCCAATCGAGCGCGCGGCCGGAGAGCCGGGCGAGCAGCAGGCGGCAAGTTGGATCGTCGAACGCCTCGGTGCGGCGGGCGCGCAGAACGCGCGGATCGAGGAGGAGCAGTACCTCGACGGCTACCCGCGCCTGCACGTCAAGCTGTCGGCGATCGGGGTGGCCGCCGGCGCCGCGGGCCTGATCAGCCGACGCCTACGGGTCCCCGCCGCGCTCGCGGGATTGGCTGCCGGGCTGGCGATCGCCGACGACTGCTCGAATGGCCCGCGCGTTGCGCGCAGAGCGACGGAAAAGCCCCGGACGACATGGAACGCCGTGGCCGAGGCCGGCGATCTCACGGGCGAGCGGACGGTCGTTGTGTGCGCCCATCACGACGCCGCGCACACCGGCAAGATCTTCGACCAAGGCCCGCAGCGGTTTTTCGGCGAGCGGTTTCCCGGGGTCGTGGAACGCGTGGAGACCTCGCTGCCGCTCTGGTGGCCGCCGATCCTTGCGCCCGCGCTGGCCGGCGTCGGCGCGCTGCGCGGCAGCCGCAGGATGATGATCGCGGGGGTCGCCATGAGCTCGATCGCGGCCGCCGCCTTCACCGACATTGCGCGTAGCCCGGTCGTCCCCGGGGCCAACGACAACCTGTCCGCCGTCGCGCTGATCGTCGCGCTGGCCGAACGGTTGCGCGAGCGGCCGGTGAAAGGCGTTCGGGTGCTGCTGGTTTCGCTGGGAGCCGAGGAAATACTGCAGGGCGGCATCTACGGGTTCATGCAGCGCCATAAGCCCGAGCTCGACCGCGACCGCACGTACTTTTTGAATTTCGACACTGTCGGCTCGCCCGAGCTGATCATGCTCGAGGGCGAGGGCACGACGGTGATGGAGGACTACTTCCACCTGCCATTCCGCGACCTGGTCGTACGCGCCGCGGAAGGCGCCGACGCGCCGCTGCGGCGAGGCCTGCGGTCGCGCAACAGCACTGACGCGGTGCTCATGAGCCGGGCGGGCTACCCAACGGCATGCTTTTCGTCGTTTGACCGCTACAAGGAGCTGTCGAACTACCACCTGATGTCGGACACACCCGAGAACCTGGACTACGAGACGGTGAGCCATGCCGTCACTGTCGCCGAATCCGTGGTGCGCGAGTTGGCGCGATGAGCCCGCGATGGAGCAACTGGGCTTGCGAGCAGTCCTGCGCACCATCGGCGATTGTGCGACCGGGCGGGGCTCGAACCCGCGACCAACGGATTCCCAAGCCAGCGATCTCGAAACGCCCCAATGAATCCTAAAACGCCTGCGCGACAACGTATTAGAGATTTTTGGTCGGTGGTGTGCTCACCCGCCGATGCCTGGGGCAAAGTCGCCAAGCTGCCCGCGATCGCTGATGTCTAGGACATCCACGTCGTACCTCTCCGACAACTCCTGGCCGAACGCCATGACCTCCGGGCCCCCGTCTGTGTCTAGGAGGCCCAGCTCGACGATGCCGCCCAAGCGCGCCCGGTACTCGGCACGGGGGCTGATCTTCATCGAAGGTGGTGGCCGGAATGGCAGCACGTCGTGCAAGAGAACCTTGCCGACAACCAGATACGACCACGGCGGCTCCTCAATCCCCAGTCGTGACACGTCTCGCGACACTTGTGGGAACCCACGTGCCCGCGCGATCAGGTCCGCGACCTCGATATCGGCGTACCAGCCGCACTCGCACCCCGGCGCCGGCGGCACGTGCTTTGGGTTGGAGCATCCGGCGTAGGACCATTTCGTCGGCCACGAGATGTCCGAATAGTACGGGGACCTCAGCACATCCCCGGAGATCCCCGTCCAAAAGCGAAAGCCCACGGCAGTTTCCAAGCGGCCGAAACCGGGTGCGGTCAGGCGCCCGTCTAGCCACTCATGCAGCCCGGGCATCGCGGCATCGATAGCTGCGAAGGCGTCCTCGAAATCAGCACCAAAGCACGGATTCCGGACGTCGACGCACATAAGCCGGTCGTCATCAACGCCACACGCCCCCAACACCCCAGCATGTTCGTGACCCAACGCAACCACCAAATCAGCTCCAAGGTGCTCATCACCGACCAGCGCAGCCCGATGATCCGCCGGCACCGGATAACCGCGCTCACGCAGCACCGAGCACGCCTGCTCATCGGCGCGATCACC
>Ga0210408_10006280_pt1 | contig 10284 bp, 10 predicted proteins | sample IncBWH4MmetaG_FD_155471 | JGI IMG/M metagenome (GOLD analysis project Ga0210408, IMG submission 155471) | Forest soil microbial communities from Barre Woods Harvard Forest LTER site, Petersham, Massachusetts, United States - Inc-BW-H-4-M | ecosystem: Environmental > Terrestrial > Soil >...
GCCGTCTTTCTCGACGCTGATCTTGCCCGGCCCTTCGTATCTGCCCCAGCCCTGCACCCATTCAACTTTGTTTTTCTTGAACAGAAACTCGATGCCCTTGGCATGCTTCTTGACGATCTTGTCTTTCCGCGCCAGGATGTTCGCCCAATTGATTTTCAGCCCGCTGACTTCAAACCCCAGCTCGGCGCCATTCTTGAAGTGATCGTAGACATCAGCATGGTGCAGGAGCACCTTGGTGGGAATGCATCCGACGTGCAAGCAGGTTCCGCCGAGAAACGGATCCTTCTCCACGACGACCGTTTTCAGACCCAGCTCGCCCGCCCGGATCGCCGCCACATATCCACCCGGACCACTCCCGATAATCGCTACATCGTACTTTGCCACTCGTAGTCTCCTTCCGCAGGGGCCGGAACCAGTGGGCTGTCGATTGCCGCACCGGAGTCACACTCGAACGATCTCGAGGAGGGTCAGGCCGCTAAGGCGGGGCGCCAGCCGTTTGTGTCATAAAGCCATTCAAACGTTGAAAAAGCCGCCCACGCTTACGGCGCAGACGGCTGCGTCCCAGCAAACATAAAATTTTAACAGCCGCACGCCCCCCCTCGCAACCTTGGCGAAGAAACCCGTGGGGATTCGGTGTATCAACGCGTCTATGTGGATCACTCGCGCGTCAAGCCCTGATTTATTTCGCGTCTCACGCCCGCGGGATGGCGGGAAAATACCGCTCTTCCAGGATCGCCCGGTGGTGCATCGCATGGCCGGCAGTGATGAACGCCAGCGCTCGCACGGTCACTTCCTTTTGACTGGCGACGCCGCGCCGCCCCCAAACTTCCGCCGCAAAGGAGCGAAAGAGCGCCAGGCTCGCGTTACGCACGGCCGCAAATTCCTCCGCAAGCCCAGCTAGCGTCCGTTCTCCGAACGCGCCGTTACGCACGAAATCATCCTGTTCGAATCCTGGCAGCGGCGTCTGGTCGCCGCGCGCAATCCGCAGCGCCCGGTAGTTGAAAATGCGCTCCGTGTCGTTGACGTGCCCGAGCGTTTCCTTGACCGTCCATTTCCCGGGCGCATAGCGAAAACCTCCGTCCCTCTCGCTCCGCCCCGCGAACAACTGTAGCATCTGCACGCGCTGGGCTTCCAAAATGCCCAATACATCGTTTCCCGGAACTTTCGATATGTAATTCGCGTAAAACTCGGCGTACTCCGTCGGCTCGGGTCTCTTCATGGAGTTCCTCAATTCTTGGGCTGGGATTATACCGCTGGAAGGAACTCGCGCGCACGCCCAAGCGATTCGAACGCGTAATGAAGAGGAATCGCAACGGACAATTCGGACTTCAGGACAGCGCCACGGCCATCTCGCCCGCGGACGCAGCCTGCTGTTGGCTGGCAACCTACAGAACGCCGGTCACGCGTTCGCGCTGGCTCCAACGCAAGGGAAACGCGCACAAGGACTGCATCATCACGCTAAAAGGATACGCGACAACCAGATCGATAAAGTAATGCTCACCCGTGCCCAGCGTCGCAAACGCGGTGAACACCACAAACATCATCGCGATCCCGCGCTCCCAAACCGAGAGCCCGCGCGAATACCACCACGCCAGGAGCACCCACGCCATGTGCAGCGAAGGAATCGCGTTCTGCACCCCCTTTACCGCAATCGGTTCGCGCAGCAAATGCGCCGCTTGCGCCGTCGTCATTGGATGCCAGGGAAAATCCTGCAAGAAAATGCGCGCGGGCCCAAGTGCAGGAAACAAGTTGTAGAACAGCAGACCAATTGGCTCGTCAGCAAAAATGCGGCCATTGCTGGAAATGCTTTCTCGCGGCCGCGCAGCAATTGGCCCGCGTAAACCATCGCCATGGGTATCGGCAAAGCGATGTACAGCGCCATTCCAATGGCTCGGAACCAAGGCAACACCGCAAACGCCTGCCCCACAAGAAAAGCCAGCTGCACATGCAGGCTGGCGTCGAAAGAGAACAGGTACAAATCGAGAGTCTTCGGATGCCACACCTGCGTCTTCTCCAGCGCGAATCCCGCGCTCACCATGAACGCCGAAAAAAGAAATGATGGCGCGAAGGCCAGCATCAGCAGTTTCTGCTTCTCCCCTTCCGACTACACGGCGCGAACCCCCAGCACCACCAGGCTTCCCAACCCCACAAACGAAACGCAGCTTTCCCAGTTCGGCCGATAGTGAAAATGCCACGCGCGGATCACACCCAGAACGACACCGGCAAGGGTTAGAAACCCCAGGTCCAGCCAGGATCGCCCCACGCGAAGAAGCACCAGAATCACGCTTGCAAGCGTCAGGGTGAAAAAAAGGAACGGCATCGCGTTCCCCGCGAAATACGCATGGGTGACGAGGAATACCGCCCCGCCGAATATCGCGATGGTCAGCAGGATTTTTGTTGCGGTTGGCGTTTTTATGCTCTCGTGTGCGGACTCTTCGCGCAAAAACCGAGCGAGTATTTGCTGCCTCAGCGCGCGCTTCGCCCGCCTTCCTTATTATTCGAACATGGATGTGAACAGCTCGCGGAGGAAAGCGCCGCGGTTGTGCCCAAGGCGTGACGCCGAATTACTTTTTCCGTGCAAGATTCTTCGCTTCTTGTTTGGAGTTCCTTATTGCAAGATAACGCCTGCTCATGAGCGTTCCCGATCGCAAGACCACGCGCGTAGCCTTTCAGGGCGAGCCCGGCGCCTTCAGCGAAGCCGCCGCAGTGCAACTGCTTGGTGACTGGATCACCACCGTTCCCTGTCCCACATTTGATGCCGCCTTCAGTGCCGTCCCGGAAGGCGCCGCTGACGCCCTCTTGGCGCCCGTGGAAAATTCCCTCGCCGGCTCCGTCGTCCGTGTTTACGATCTCCTTCTCGAAAGCAATCTCGGCATCGTCGCGGAAACGATTCTTCCCATCGAGCACCAACTCATCGGCTGCCCCGGCGCAACGCTCGAAGGCATTCGCTCGGTCGCTTCGCATCCCATGGCTCTCGCGCAGTGCGAGAAGTTTTTTCTCGCCCACCCGCATCTCAAACGCGTCCCCACGGAAGACACTGCCGGCAGCGTCCGCGAGGTCATCACTCGCGGCGACAAATTCGCGGCCGGCATCGCTGCTCGCCGCGCCGCCGAACATTACCGCGGCGTGATTCTCGCCGAGAACATCCAGGACAACGCCGAAAACTTTACGCGGTTTGTCCTTCTCGTCCCGGTCGTGCGAGAAGGCTCCAGCGAATCAGAAAACTCTCCTCGTCTCGCCTCTCCCGGCGTAACCGATTTGATGGCCGAACTGCGCGTTAGACAGCTAGAACAATTTGAATCTGGATCGCTACTAAAAATGTCCGTTGCTCTTCGCCTTGCGCACAAACCCGGCGCGCTCCTCGCCGCGCTCGAGCCTTTCGCTCGCCACGGCATCAATCTGATGAAAATCGAAAGCCGCCCGATTCACGGCACTCCCTGGGTCTATCAATTCTTCCTCGATCTCGTAGCCGAATCTCCTGACCAGCTCCACACGGCGCTCGCGGAAGTCCACCACACCGCCGAGTTTCTCCGCATTCTTGGCCAATATCCCGTTGCAAAACAGGGTTCACTTCAAAAATAGAAAGGCCAGCGTCTCCGCCGGCCTCCGTTCCTTGTCTCATTACTTCATTGCTTCAGTTTTTAGTCCTCAGCAATAGCTGCACTCCGGATCGCCCATCCCTCCAGCCATGCCGTCCTTCATCCGCCGCAGGCGCCGCCCTAGCCGCTCGGCAAGCTGATGCCGTGCGCGCCACAACCGCGCCTTCAGTGTATTTTCCGTGACGCCGAGCTTCTTCGCGGCTTCCCCCGTCGAATAGCCCTGCACTTCACGCAGCACAAACGCCGTTCGCAGGAGCGGCGAGAGCTCGTCCAGATTTTCGCTGATTATTTCGCGAATCTCCGTGCTCGCGAACACCTGCTCCGGGGTCGGCCCGTCATCCGCGAAGCGCTCCGCCGCCGGCAGCTCGTCCTCGCGCGGCGACTCATCCAGGGAAACCGCCGGACGCGCCTTCGCGCTTCGCCGTCGCATCAGCGCCGCGTTGATCACGATGCGCGTCAGCCACGTCGAAAATTGCGAGCGGCCTTCGAATCGCTTCAAATTGCGGTACGCGGACAGCATTCCGTCCTGCAGCGCGTCTTCCGCATCTTCCGTGTTTCCCAGCACCCGCAGCGCCGTCTGAAACAACGGCCGCTGGTACCGGCGGAAGAGCGTTTCCACCGCGCGTTGGTCTCCCCGCTGCCCGGCACGGATGAGCTTCTCTTCGTTCAGTTGCATGCCCACTGCTACTTGCGTTGCCATCGTTACCCCCCATTACGTCTTTAAAACTCGTTGCGGAACGCCGCGCACCGAAATATTTCTTAGTGCACCGAAATCGAGCCCGCCGGCGCTCGCGGCTTCCTCATCAGCAGCAAAACCGGAATGATCGAAAAGAATACGACGCCCAGCATTTTGAAATTGTCGATAAACGCCAGCATCACCGCCTGCCGCTGCACCGTGTTGTAAATCATCCCGTGTGCTTGCGCGCTCGCGTGTGCCATCGTCGAGCCTGCCGCCACCAGTTTCGTTTGCAGCCCATTCAGCATGTTGTGATACGACGCGCTGTAATCGTTGACGCCCTCCATCAGCCGCGCTTGATGAAATTGCGTGCGTCGGTCCAGCATTGTCGTCACCGTCGCAATCCCCACGCTGGCCCCGATATTCCGCGCCAGGTTGATGATTCCCGTGCCCATGTTGCTTTTTTCCCGCGGCACGTACGCGAACGCCGCCACGTTGATCGGAATAAACAAAAACGCCAGCCCAAAGCTCTGCAGCATGCGCGCGCGCACCGCGTGCCCGTAATCTAGTTGCAGATCCCAGCCCGCCATCAAAAAAAGCGCCGACGCCGACACGATGCACCCGAACGTAATGAGAATCCGCGTGTCCAGCTTCGACACCAGGATCCCCACGACCGGCATCATGCACATGATCACCGCTCCGCCAGGCGACAGCGCCATCCCCGCCAGCTGCGCCGTGTATCCCAGCAGTTCCTGCAAGAATTGCGGGATCAGCACCGTGCTGGCGTACAAAACGAATCCCAGGAAAAACATCGCCATCGTCGAAATCGCAAAATTGCGATCCTTCAGCATCCGTAAGTCGACGACCGGCTCTTTCTGCCGCAGCTCCCAGATGATTCCCGAAATGATTCCGAACACCATCAAGGCGAAAAACACACGAATGAAATTCGATGACAGCCAGTCGTCGCGCTGCCCCTTGTCCAGCACGATCTGCATGCTTCCCAGGCCCAGGCTGATCAATCCGATCCCGATGTAATCGATCCGGAATCCCGCCTTGATATTCGCCTTTTTCATGTACGGCGGGTCGCTGATCAAAAAGTTCGTCAGGATCAGCGAAATGATTCCCACCGGCACGTTGATGTAAAAAATCCATCTCCACGAAAAATTGTCGGTGATCCAGCCGCCCAGCCACGGCCCAATTGTTGGCGCCACGACCACCGCAAGTCCGTACACAGCAAACGCCATGCCACGTTTCTCCAGTGAAAACGTATCATTCAGAATCGCCTGTTCGCTCGGCTGCAGCCCTCCGCCGCCCGCGCCCTGCAAAATCCGGCAAAGCACCAGCACGCCCAGGCTGGGCGCCAGCCCGCACAAAAACGAACTCACCGTGAACAGCGCCACGCACGACATGTAAAACCGTTTCCGTCCCAGCACTCCGGAAAGCCAGCCCGACAGCGGCAGCACAATCGCGTTCGAGACCAGATACGACGTCAGCACCCACGTCGATTCGTCCCGCCCCGCCGATAAATTGCCGGCAATGTGCGGCAGCGCCACGTTGGCGATCGACGTGTCTAGCACCTCCATAAACGTCGCCAGCGTCACCGTCACGGCGATCACCCAGGGGTTGATCGACCCGTCCGGCATCCTCAACTTCGCTAGAATTCTGTCTCGCATCTCGTTCGAATCTCTGGTCCTGCTTGTGTTACGTACTACCGTGTCGCTCCCTATCTTTATTCCCCGTTAATTTGTAATCACCGTCGCGTCCACGTTCATTCCCGGCCGCAGCACCGTCTTCTCCGAGGGAATCGCGTCCAGCACGATCTTCACCGGAATCCTCTGCACCACTTTCACGTAATTTCCCGTGGCGTTTTCCGGCGGCAGCAGGCTTAGCACCGAACCTGTTGCTCCCGCGATCGAGTCCACGTGTCCGCTGAACGTTTTCCCGTATGTATCCACTTTCACTTCCGCCTTCTGTCCCGCCCTCATCTTCTTCAGTTGCGTCTCTTTGAAATTTGCCGTCACCCAGACGTCCTGCAGCGGCACGACCACCAAAAGTCCTTGCCCCGCCTGCACGATCTGTCCCGTCTCCACTTGTTTGTGTGTGGCCACGCCATCCACCGGCGCGACGATCTCTGTGTAGCTCAAGTTCAACTGCGCCGCATCCAGTGCCGCTCGTGCTTGCTCGACTTTCGCGAGTTTCGCCTGCGCATCCGCGGTCTTCATGCCCACCTGCTTGACGTCCGCCAGCGCTACCGCCACACCTGCCAGTGCTTGTCCCACTTTCGCCTTGGCGGAATCCCGCTGCGCTTTAGCCACTTCCACGTTGCGCCGCGCCTGCTCCAGCTTCTCCTGGTCCGCTTTCAGCGCGCTCGCGCTGGCATCCGCGTTGGCCTTGGCCGCGTCATATTGCTGTTTCGAAATTTCGCCCTTTTCCATCAGGGGCGTGTATCGCGCGAGATCCGCCTGCGCCAGTTCGGCGTTCGCCCGGCTTTTCTCCACGTTCGCTTGCGCGTACGCCAGATCCGCCGTCTGCGCCTGTTCGTAAGTTGCCTGTGCCCGCGCCAGATCCGCCTGCGCCCCTACCAGTTGCGCATCCGCGTTCGAATTGCCGCTCGCCACGTTCTCCCGCGTCCGCGGCACATCCACTCCCGCGGACCGCGCTTCGCTTTCCGCCAGCGCCAATTGCGCTTTCGCTTGATCTAAAGCCGCCTGGTAATCGCGTGGGTCAATCTTCACCAACACTTGTCCCGCTTTCACCGGCTGGTTGTCGTCCACCAGGACCTGCGCCACTCGCCCGTAAATTTTCGACGCCATCGGGGTGATGTGCCCATCCACCTGCGCGTCGTCCGTGCTCTCCCGGTTGTGGTAATACGCCAGCAGCGCGACAAGCGCGACGAGCACCGCCACACCACCCGCGAACAACAAACGCTTCACCTTCGGATTCGCTAACCCTTTGGGAGCGGGAGCCTCTTCCAGCGATAGTTCTTCCGTCACGCGCGGCGCTTTCGACGCGTTTTCCAGCCCGACTTCGATCTCGATGCTCATCGTTTCCTCACCTCGAATAAACTTTTTCCATCTGGCCGATGGCTCTGGCCAGGTCCGCACGCGCCTGATTGAAGCGGTACAACGCCGCGATTTGGTTGTCGTTCGCGCGCGCCAGAGAATCCTGCGCTTGGATCACTTCGATGTTGTTGGCCACCCCGGCATTGAAACGGTCGCGCGCCTGGTCGACTTCCTCTTTCGAAAGCTGTACGCCCAGGTTTGCCACCTGCACTTCGTTCCGCGCCGATTCCTGGTTGACCAACGCCGTCTTCACTTCCAACGCGATCTGGTTGCGTAAATCGTCTCGCTGCTGCTCCAGCTTTCGAATCTCCAGATCCGCGCGCACGATTTCCGCGTGAATCCTTCCTCCCGTAAACAACGGCAAACTTACCGTCGCTTCATAGTTGTAGGTTGGGAGCGTGGTGTTCGATGACGTTCCCACATAACTGAAATTCCCGTCGAATCGCACCGAGGGCAGCCGCAAATCCTGCGAAGCCTTTTTTTGGTACCCCGCGGCCTTGATCTGCGATTCCAGCGATTTCCACTCCTGGCGTCCTGCAAAGGCCAGCTCCAGGCTCGGCTCCACTTCCGGTTGCGGTGTTTCGAAGAAACTCAGCGAATCGCCAAGCTCCAGCGGCTGCCGCGGATCCAGGTTCAGCAGCCGGCTTAATCCGTACAGCGATGTCTCGCGATCCGTCTCCGCCTGAATGAACCTCTGCTTTTCATTTTGCAGCTCTACATTCGCGCGCAACGTATCGATGCCCGTCCCCACTCCTTCTTTTTGCAGATCCGCTGCCTGGTCATACAGCGCTTGCGCCAGTTCCACGCGCGATTGCGACGCCTGCACGTTCGCCATCGCACGCAGCGTCCCGATGTATTGCGAGACCACCAGCAAAATCACTTGCTCGCGCGTCGAGAGGCCGCTCTCCTGGCTTGCCCTCATCGTGGCTCGCGCCGCCTGATATCTCCTCCACAGCGTCAGATCAAAAACCGACGTGCCAAAGGTCGGTCCGGCGGTAAACATCTGATAGGGTCCGAGCGTCGTTGGAAATCCAGGCAAGGCTACCTTGCCGCCGAACTGCGCCAGCAAGTTTACTTTTTCCGCCTGATCCGTAAGTTTTGCATTCACCTGTGGCAGCAAGTCCGCACGCGAAATATTTTTGTCCTGCTCGCTCTGCGCTGCGGTCAATACCGCAATTTGCGCCGTGGGGTTCTGCTTCAGGGCCAGCCCCACCGCCTGATCCAGTGTCAATCGCAACACTTGCGTCGGCGCATTAGCCGGCAGTGCAGTTTGCAGGTTCTTTCCTTGCGCCCGCGCTGTGCCCGGGTTCAACACCAGGCTGAAAAACGCCATATAGAAAATAATGTGCGAGCCCTTCCGTTTTTCCTTGTGGCCTCCGCTTGCGTCCGGCTTTTCGCTCTTTATGATTTCGTGCACGATAGCTTGGTTCAGGCAGCCCTCCGCAACCAGCTGCCCCCCTTGCCGGTAGATCTCTTTCAACAGCACCTTTCCGGCCGCATCTATGAAGCTCACGCCGCAAAGATCAATGTGGAATTTCTCTTGTGGCGACGCCGCATGTAGCTCGCGCCAGCACTGCTCCAGCGCTGTCACCCAGGGTCCAGCGACGCGACCCTCTACTCCCAAGACAGTCTTCCCACGTTTTTTTTCAGTTGTAATTCTAAGCATGATTACGCCCCGCTGGTCCTCAGTAGATGCATCGTGAGGGCCGTTGGATGTTAATTCTTGTTAACGGTTAAATAGATGAATTACAATGGGTTACTGGAGTATTGGGAAATGGAAGGAGAAGTAAAACGACCATATATGGGCTATTGATTAAATGAGGTCTGCAAATTACAGACCAAATATGGGCCGTTGGCGTCGGCCTTTATTAGCTTCCCAGCGCAACTCGCCCCACCTGGACGCCTGCATGTGCCTGCGGTCACCTCCGCGCGGCACCGTCCTTGAAGTGCACTTCTCTATTTCTTCACGGCAATCGCTTGCAATTCAAAGTGTGCGCCCAGCAACAAAGACCCTGCGCCGACAAATTCCCGCGCTGGAAAATCCTTCGTCGTGAAGTAGCTTCGGTAAATTGGATTGAACGTGTTGAACAGCGAAAGGTCCGTGCACGAAATCTGCACATACACCAGGTCGTCCATGGTCATGCCGGCCTGCGCGAGTACCGCCTTTTCGCTGTCCAGCAGGTTCTTGATCTCGTCCTCAATTTTCTCCGGTGCTTTTCCCGTTTTCGGATCCAGCCCCAGCCGCCCCGCAAGATAAAGAGTGTTCCCTGACAAGATCGCATCGCTGAAGGGAAGCTGCGACGATTTATCGGGCAGATTGATTGCCTTTCTTGTGGGTTGAATCGTAACTTGCGAAAACGCTCCGCGTACCGTAAAGATTCCCGCCACCACGAGAATCACTGCCAGGAAACTAATGCGACGATTCATGTGCGTCCTCCATTCGAATGCCATGCCCGCTATCCCGCGCGAGTGTAATCCCCAAATCGATCTTCGGCAAGCCGCCGGCGATACCTGCCTACCGGACAGCTGAATCCGGTCTACGTTCGAAACGTTCCGTTATCTTCTCCGTCATTTAAAAAACTATAAAGTAATAAATCCTGTTCGAATGAAGTACAGCGAAGTCAGTCCAACTCCCAGCCACAGCAACACGCCCTGCAACAGTGGCCGCCAACCCACTTCCTTCAGCGTCGCGCGCGAAATGCCCGTCCCAATCAAGAAAAGCGTCGCCGTCAGTCCAAACCGTCCCAGCGTGAAAAATGTTTTCGAAGCCGCATGCTGCGCCGGCAGGTAGGTGTTCGCCACAGCCGCGAGCAGAAAGAACAAGATGAACCATGGAAACTGCATTCGAACGCCCGCGTCGCCCGCACTCGCGCCAACCTCCGCGGTGTCGCGTTCGAACGCCGCAGCAACAGCTCTTTGCGCGCGCGCCCGCTTGATCGCCGCGGTG
>Ga0210408_10006281_pt1 | contig 10284 bp, 3 predicted proteins | sample IncBWH4MmetaG_FD_155471 | JGI IMG/M metagenome (GOLD analysis project Ga0210408, IMG submission 155471) | Forest soil microbial communities from Barre Woods Harvard Forest LTER site, Petersham, Massachusetts, United States - Inc-BW-H-4-M | ecosystem: Environmental > Terrestrial > Soil >...
TTTGCAGATGACGTCGTGCTCGCCGGCGTCGATCATGGGAATGCGGACGCGTTCGATGATGGGTGTGGCTTTCTGGACGAGGTCGGCCTCGATGAGCGCTTCGACAACTTTTTGCAAGGGCCCGAAATTTTTGGCGTCAGCGTCAAAAACGCGCTGCGCAAGAGCGTGGGCCTGGTCCCACTTGAGGGTTTTTAGATAGAGGTCGAGGAGCAGCTCGGTTTGCTCGCCGCCCTTTTCCAGATCGGAGACACTTTCGAGAATCTTGGCAGCCTCGGTGACATTGCCCTGGGTGGAAAAGGAACGGGCGCGAACGATGACGGCGGCCAAGTTGTGCGGTTCAATTTTGAGGGCTTTGTCGGCGAGTTTGTCAGATTCGGCTTGATCGCCGCGGGCCAGGGCGCGCTGGGCCGCGGAGACGTAAGCCTCGACGGCGTCCCTGGGCTGGCCCATGGCTTGATAGAGATCGGCGAGGCGAATCTGAATGCGCAGATTGTCAGGTTCGGCTTGCAGCAACTTTTTGAGCAGGCCGATGGCTTCGGTCTGGCGATTGTTCTTGAGGTGAATCTCGGCGAGCTGGAGAAAGAGCGGGCGAGCCTCGCTCATGACTCCTTGCTGAACATAGAGATCGGCGAGCTTTTCGAGCGGGCGAATTTCTTCCGGAGCGAGCTTGGCGATACGTTTATAGACGGCGATGGCCTTGGTGAGAAAACCGTCGCCGACAAAAATTTGTGCGAGGCGCTCGAAGTAGTCGATGGCCTGAAAGGTTTCGCCCTGGCGAATGTATAGCTCGCCGATGGTCATGAGGGTGACTTGGTCGCGCGGCTCGAACTTGAGAATCTGCTGATATTCAGCGATAGCTTGAGCGACCTTGCCTTGGTTCAGCAGCTTTTGTGCGGCTTCTACGTATTTGCTCTTGTTATAAGCCATGCGTGTAAAGACGAGTTCTCTCCGCAAGGAGCGGCGGAGACGTGCTCCCTTGGTTCGGTGCGCGCTGAGGGTCAGCCGCAACGCTATTTTCACAAGCTACAGGCGACAAAAAGGCAAGTCAACGAGGCCGGGCGGGCCTGTGAGCAGGCAGTTATCCCCGTTCGGAGCAGGAAACTTGACGGCGAAGGCCTGGCGAAGCGGGGGTGACTCCGAAAGACGCTAATTTGGTCGGTCTTTCCGTTGGTCGGACTACCTCCTTAACCATAACAACAACCTTAACGCGACTGCCTCTGGCAGCCATTCGCATCGGCCCGGTAAGGCGACGAATACGCAGCATCGAGAGAAAACGCAGCAACCTGACCGGAAAAGAAAAAGCACCCGGGACGGAGAGCGGACCTTCCCGGGTGCTGAGGAGTACGGCCGGAATTGTGATGATTTAGAAGCTGAGTTTCAGCGAGTACTGCATCTGGCGCGAATTACTCGCTGTTGTTGTGTAGGTCCCGAAATTGGGTGCCGTTAAGGTGTTGATGAAGCCCGAGAAGTTGGGATGGTTAAAAAGGTTGTAGACCTCCCAGCGAAACTGGAGGTTGAACCTTTCGGTGATCTTGGTGTCCTTGAGCAGGCCGGCGTCGTAGTCGACGTAGTCGGCCAAACGGAGAAGATTACGCGAGCTGGTGCCGAAATTGCCGAGCAACGGCTGCGTTAGCGCGAAATTGCTAGTGTTCGTGCAAGGCGTTCCCGCTGGTGCCGGCGCGGGCTGATTGCCGATTCCCCTAGCGCACGTACCGGGGATGGCTTTGGCCGCTGCACTCCCCTGGGGCGCCGGAGTGAACAGGCGAGGATCCCCATTGGCTCGAATGGCATTTGCCAGGTTGCCTTGCAGCGCGATGTCGTTAATCCCTTGTTCAGCGCCAGCAAAGATGCTAGTCGGGAAACCGGTCTGGAAAGAGAAAATTCCGCTCAATGCCCAGCCATGCAGGAACATTCTGGAAGCGCCTTGCAGGTGGCTGGTGAACGGGATCTCATATACATGGTTGAAAACAAAGCGGTGCCGCAGATCGAACTCCGAACTGGCGCGGTTGCCCCGCAAGTTCGTGGGGTCCTGGATGTTCGGAGAATCGTTTACGAGAACATTGAGGGCGTCTGAGGCATCGTCAATCGAGTGCCCGTAGGTATACGATCCTTGCAGCGAGAGCCCGTGGCTGGGCTGCTTGACTACTACCAACTGAAGCCCTTGGTAGTTGGATGTACCGATGCTCTGGACCTGGGTGACGGAGTTGAAGCGCGTGTCGAGGCGGTTGTTCACGACGCTACCGGACGCCGTGCCGCTCTCGAGTTTAAATGCGTTAGTAAATTGGGATAGACGGGCGATCTCGTCGGCCAGACTCGTTGCCGGCGCTGGCCGATTGGCGGCCTTGATGAGGTTGATCGGAAGCGAAACCTGCAAGTCGCTGCTCCAGACTCCTACGTAGCTGGCCTTGACTACGTAGTCTTTTGAAATCTGGTATTCGACGCCGAAGCTCGACTGTTTCGAAACGGGGTTGTTCAGATTCTGGTTTACAGCGCTGAAATTGCCGAAGTTGAATTGCGTGGCGGGGAAAGAGCCGAACGCCGCCAGCGCGTCCGCCTGAGCCTTCGAAGTTCCAGCCACCAGGTTGGCATACGAATTCGCTCCGGAGATGGATCCGCCGTTCAGAGAAACCGAAGTGATAAAGGGAGCGGCGAAACGGAGGTTAGTGATGGGGTTTTGATAGATAAAGTCATAAGCCCAACCATATCCTCCGCGCACCACCAGCTTGCCATGGTTGGGGTTCCAGGCGAAGCCCAGGCGCGGCGCCCAATTATGGTTGCGATGGAACGCAAAGCCTCCTAGATCAACGCCGCCGAGCGGGCCGGTACCACCACCACCGAGCGGGGTGCTGTTGTTCGGATCGATATTGGACAGCGTGTTGTGAACCTCGTTTACGCCTCCGGAGGACTCCAGACGGACGCCGAGATTCAAGGTCAGCGTGCTGGTCACGCGAAAGTCATCCTGCGCGAAGAAGAAGACATCCGTGTTGCGGTTGCCCCGGACGGAGTTGCCGAGATTTTCCGTATAAGTAGCGGGAATGCCAGCTTGGAAATTCGCGACGCTGCTAAATGCGAGAGTCCCGCGAAAGTTGGAATCGAAGAAGCTGTTTTGCTGGTAGCGATATGCATCGGCTCCAAATTTGAAAGAGTGGCGGCCGCGGGACCAGGAAAGGACGTCGCTTCCCCCGAACACGTTCTCGGTACGCCCCTGCGGGATGATATTGGACTCGCCCATGGTGGCGAGGCCGGAAATTTGAATGACCGGCGCAAATGGCTGCGTCAAAGTAGTGAAAGGCAGGAAGATGGGTTTTGTGCGACTAAAAGTGAAGCGCGCCTGGTTGATGATGCTGGCGCCAAAGGAGTGCGTTTCGCCGATATTGAACGTGCGGGCGGTGTTGGTGACATTGGCTCCGTAGTTGGGCAATGTCGTGCCGATGAAAACAAGCCCTGGCCGCACTTGGGTTAGCGGAGCCGTGCCGTAACGGGAGGTAATGATGTCTTTGCCTCCTCGGAACGTTTCGTCCACGCGCATTCCCCAAGAGTATGTGTCCGAGGCGTTCGGCGCGGAATTGCTCACCGCGCCGGAATTGTCGGCGGACGTCGGAGCGCCCACTGCCGCGAAGAGCGATTTCGACGTGGGATCGGTGATGCCTGCGACTTGAGTTGGTGTCAGCACGGCAGCGTTGCTCGTGCTTCCAGCGCCGCGAATTTTGTTCCCTTCGTAGTGGCCAAAAACGAAGAGATGGTCTTTTACTACCGGGCCGCCGGCCGTGAATCCCCAGAGGTTGTAGACCAACGGAGTGACAGTGTTGTTGGCGTTGAAGAAATCACGAGCATTGCCCGCAGCATCCTGATGAAACTCGTAGGCGGAACCGTGATATTGGTTGGTGCCGCTCTTGGTAATGAGTTGGAGTTGTGCGCCCGCGTTTCTTCCAAACTCCGCTCCAAAGTTGTCGGTAATGAGCTTGAACTCCTGGACTTCGTCCAAACTGAAGGTACCGGTGCCGGAGCCGCCAGTTGTCGAGATGTCGGTAGCCACGGCATTGTCGATGGTGATGTTGTTGGCGCGGCCGCGCTGGCCGTTGGCGTTGAAGCTGCCAGAGCCCAGGAAGGGGTTGTCTTTGCTGACTGGAGCGATACCCGGCGACAGGATGGCGAACGCGAGGGGGTCGCGGTTAATGATAGGCAGGGCCTTGACGTCCTGTTCGCTGATGGAAGTGCTGATTTGCGAACTCGCGGTGTCCAAAAAAGCTTCTGCACCCGATTCGACGGTGACCGTCTCGGTGACCGCACCGACCTCAAGCGCAAAATTTAGACGGGTTACCTCGCCGCTTCTAATCACCACCTGTGTTTTAGAAGCCGTGAACCCGGCTTTTTCGATGGTCAGTTCGTAGGGACCGATGTCGAGTTGCTGAGCCGAAAATTCCCCTATATCAGTAGTTGTAAGGGTCCGCGTTACTCCCGTACCGAGATTCTTGCCGTCCAGCACCGTCCCCTGTAGGTCTCCGGTCAAAGCGGCCAGAACCGGACCGGCACAAAGCATAAGCACGACGAAACTGACTAAGAACACCTGAATGCGCCTGCTACCCATTTTCTTCATCCCTCCAAATTTAGAAAAAACTCTCGGCAGGAACAGCTCACCTTGAAAGTCAAAGGCCAACCTCGCTTAGAAGCTGTGTCTCCGTTTTCAAGAATCTTCCAACGATTAGCTGATTGATAGGCAACGGAGGAACCACTTAGCTTGCTTTATCCGGCTCATTCTGTAGGTCCATGAAATACTGACATTTAGATGTGGAACTTAGCCCCTGCCAAACGACCCGATGCATTTTTCCATCGCAGAACTCATATAAAACACAACTAAAATCTACAGTTATCGGGATGCTAGACGCGCGCGGTCAGAGTGGAAGCGAGACCTGGGTGGCGTGGACGGACCAGCAGCCGGCTTCGCGGACGGGAGAGAAAGAGAAACGGTGATAAGGGGTGGCGCCAAACTTTTGCAGGGCGTCGAGGTGCTCGGGGGTGGCGTAGCCTTTGTGTTGCGCGAGGCCGTATTGGGGATAGACGACGTGCCACTCTTCCATGCGGGTGTCGCGGTGCGTTTTGGCAAGGATGGACGCGGCGGCGATCGAGACGCTCTTGGCATCGCCCTTGATTAGAGATTTTTGCTCGACGAGAACGTCCAGGTGCATCGCGTCAAGCAAAAGATAGTCGGGCTGGATCGCTAGCTGCTGCAAGGCGGCGGTCATGGCCTGGCGAGAGGCTTGATAGATGTTCCAGGCGTCGATGCGCTGCGCGTCGATTTCGGCTACGGCCCAGGCCAGGGCGTGTTCGCGGATGCGGGGAGCGAGTTCGGCGCGGCGTTCGGGGGAAAGTTTTTTCGAGTCGTCGAGGCCGACGATACGGCGTTTGGGATTGAGGATGACGGCGGCGGCTACGACAGGACCAAACAGGGCGCCGCGGCCGGCTTCATCGAGGCCGGCGATGCGGGTCCAACCTTGCTTGCGTGCTGCGCGCTCGAAACGGGAAGAGCAACAACGCGCCATGATTTCGGGTGACCTCGAACGAATGCGGGTGTGAGTTTACCACGGCGCACGGCTGAGAAATCGTAGGCGCAATGTTCGTTACTCGTAGCGCAGGGCCACAAGGGGATCGACACGCATGGCGCGGCGCGCGGGAATCCAGGCGGCGAGGAAAGTGGCGAGAAGCAGGATGAGCAAAGCGCAGGTTAGGAGCGCCGGATCGTGCGGCGCAACTTCGAATAAGAGTGACACCAGGAGTCGCGTGGCGAACCAGCTTCCGGCGAGACCAAGGGCGGCGCCGGCGACGGTCCAGCGCGCGACATGACTCAATATCATGCGGAGGATTTCAGGCGGTGTGGCTCCGAGGGCCATGCGCACGCCGATTTCGCGGACACGCTGGGTAACCAGAAAGGCGACTACGCCGTACAGGCCAATGGCGGCGAGGCCCACGGCGATCAACGCGAACAGCGAGAGGAGCAGAGCGTTGAACTTTTGCCCCTGAGTGAGCTTGGATACGCGTTGGCTTAACGTTTCGATGGAAACGGGAAGCGCGGAATCGAGTTGCGCGGTTTCAGAGCGCACCCAGGCAGCGACAGGCTTGGGAGTGAGTTCGGTGCGCAACAGCACAAAAGCGGAATCTGTGGCGATCAGAGGATCCTTCTTCCACGGCAGATAAAATTCGGGGTCAGCGGGGAATTGAGGGCCATTGTTGCGGACGTCGCGGACGATTCCGACGATGGTCCGCCACGAGCCTTGGCGTCCGAAGCGCATTTGCTGGCCGAGGGGATTCTCGCCGGGCAGCAGGGAACGAGCCAATGATTCGCTGAGGATCACAGGATTCTGGTTTGGAGCGGTGTCTTCGGCGCGAAACACGCGCCCCTGCCGAACGGGAATTCGCAGCGCGGAAAAATAGTCCGGCGTGACGGCACGCCAGCCGACCATGCCGCCGGTGCCTTGTTCGAAGGGTGGATGGCCAGCGATTTCGATGCCGGCAAAAATGGTGGAGCGCATGGGACCAGCGGGAGGAAGCGAATCGCTGAGAGCGGCAGCAGTGACTCCGGGCAGGCGGCTCAGGCGGGGAAGCAACTGCTCGAAGAAAGCGAGCTGCTGCGTTCCCTGCGGATAGCGGGATTGGCCTAGAGAGATGGACTCGGCGATGACACTATCTGCGCGCAGGCCGAGATCGGTGTTCTGCAGATTCCAGAGGCTGCGCAGCAGGAGTCCCGCGCAGGCCAGCAAAATGAGGGAGACGGCTAAGTGCGCGGCGATAATACTTTGCCGGAGGCCAATGCGTGGCGAAGCAGAGCGGTCTTTTCCGACCAGCAGCTCCGGCGGTGACTTTCGCAAAGCCGGCATCAGACCGAAGAAAATTCCGGACAAGACAGAAACACCGAAAGAGAAAGCAATTACGCGTAGATCGATGCTGGCGTGATCGAGCCGCGGAATCCCCTGCGGCGCGATGGCTACGAATGCGCGAAGTAAGACGAACGACAAAAGACAGCCTAGGGTGCCGCCGGTGAAGCTGAGGAGGAGACTTTCCGTGAGGGCTTGGCGAATCAGGCGAGCGCGGCTGGCGCCGAGAGCTGTGCGCACGCCGATTTCGCGGTCACGGGCCGCCGATCGTGCGAGGAGCAAATTGCCAACGTTGGTGCAAGCGATGAGCAGCACGCCAAAGACGGCGGCCAACAGGAACCAAGATGTGAGCCTGGCGTCCTGGACCTGGCGGTCACGCAGCGAGCGCACACGAAGGCGAACCTCTTTTCGGAATTGTGGCGGAACAAACTGCAGGGACTGTTGAAAGAGAGGCCCGAGCGCGGCCGCGGCTTGTGTTTCGCCCACACCGGGCTTGAGACGCGCAAAGGCGCGCAGCACGGCGCCGGCGTTGGGACGCTTCTGCGTGGACTCATCGAGCGCTTGGGGCAGCAGAACATCAACGGCGGACAACGTCGGCATTTCAAAGGAGGCGGGGAGAACGCCGACAATTCTTGTCGCGTGTCCGTCAAGCGAGATAGTGCGATCGACAATGCCGGGATTGCCGGCAAATCTCGAGAGCCAGAATCCCTGAGTAATTAGCGCAACCCGAGGGGCGTTCGGCCGGTCTTCCTCTCGTGTGAAATTGCGACCGACGATTGGTTCGACGCCGAAGACCGGGAGAAACGTGGATTCCACCGACGCGCAGCTCAAGCGAATGGGGTTTTGTTCGGTGAGGTCGCAGGGCGCGGTGCCGGGGCGCATAGAGGTCACGGCGATGAATGAAGATTGTGCGGCGCGCCACTCGAGGTAGTCGGTCCCGAGCATGAATTCGATGGGCTCGATGGGTGCCACGAAACCGTAAGAGACGAGCTGATCCCCTTGAGGATAGGGCAGGCTGCGAAACAGAATGCGGTCTACGGCGCTGAAAACTGCGGTGGCGGCTCCGATGCTGCCAGCTAGAGTCAGCAGAATGGTCAGAGTGAATGCCGGACGCTTGAGCAGGCTTCGCCAGGCGAATCGCAGATCCTGCGAAAGTACATCGAGAGCCGGGAGCCCGCGACGATCGCGATAGGCCTGCTTCACCTGTTCTACCCCGCCAAATTCCCTGTGGGCCGCTTGCTTGGCTGCGGCCGGCGGCAAACCGGCTCTGATGTGCTTCTGAGTGAGCAAATCGATATGGCTTTCCATCTCGGCGTGCAGGTGCAAGTCCAAATCGGATTTCCGCAGCATGCCACGGCATCGTGATAGGACAATTCGTAGCCAGGTCATTTGGTAGGCACCTCTTACTCGCTTCGCAAGGCGGTAATGGGGTCGATCCGTGTCGCTCGGCGCGCCGGAAAAAAACTACCGAGCAAGGTCAACGCAGAGAGAAGCAGAGTGGTGGCGGTGAGGACCAAAGGATCGTAGGTGCTGACGCCGTAGAGCAGCCCGTCGTGTTCTTGTGGCACCAGATAGAGCATTCCGCTGAGAAGGCGGCCGAGCGCCAAAGCTAGTCCCAGGCCCAAAACAATGCCTGGAAACAGGAGCCGGCACGATTGAAGCACGATCATGGACGATACGCCGGCGGGTTGCGCGCCGAGAGCCATGCGCACGCCGATTTCCCGGCTGCGCTGCTCTACTCCATAGGACAGCACGCCGTAAACGCCGACGGCCGCAAGCAGCAGAGCCGCCGCCGCAAAAGCTGTTGAGAGCAGCAGGTGCAGACGATTTTCCGAAAGAGATGTGGAGATGATTTGCTCCATGGGCACGACGTCAAAGGGCGGACGCTGTGGGTCGAGCAATGCAGCTTCACGTCGCAGAATAGCGGGCAGGTCCGCGGCATCGCCGCGGGTGCGGACGGCGAGAAACGCCTCGCGGATGGGATTTTGCCGGAACGGGATGTACAGTGCGTCGAAGTCGACCTCGTTCAGCCCGACTTCCTTGGAATTTCCGACGACTCCCACAATTTCATAGACGCCGGTCTTGATTGCGCTGCCATCGGCTACGGAAACCAGCTTGATGGTTCGGCCAATCGGATTCTCGCCGGCGAAAAAATGGCGCGCGAAGTTCAGGTTAATCACGGTAACGCGGGGCGAGGCCGGGACATCCCCCGGCGAAAAGGGTCTGCCGCGAACGACGGGAATACGCAACGCCGAGAAATAGTTGGGTGTAACGGCGCGAACCGCGGTCGTGGGTTCCATGCCCTGGGCGGGCTCGGGCTGGCCGCCGACGGCGAATCCGACCTCATCCGCGGCGAAGAACGGTAGAGTGCTGCCGATTTCCGCCGCCTCCACGTTCGGAAGGGCGCGGATTTTGTCGAGAAAGGCGCTGGCATCCAGTATGGTTCGTAAGTGGGTTTCCGGATCGCGCTGCGGCCCTCGCAGGGAAACGCGCATGGTCAGTAGATGATGCGGATCGAACCCGGGAGAAACGCGCTGGAGGCGAAACAGGCTGTCAATGAACAGGCCTGCGCCAACAAGCAAGACCATGCACAAGCCGAGCTCGGCCGTGACCAGCACGTTGCGAAGACTTCTTTCTCGCACGGCGCCGGACATTCCTTTTCCAGCGGACTTCAAGGCTTCATTGGGATCGACCCGGCAGGCAAGCCTGGCCGCCGGGATTCCGGCGAAGACGACGGCGAGGAGCGCGGCCCCTGCCGCGAATGTGAAGACATAAAAATCGATGCCAATTTCGCGGACCCGCGGGATTTCCATTTCTGGCGCGGAAGCAAAATGAACGAACACCCTGATCCCCCAGTACGCCAGGACAATCCCGCAGATGGAAGCCATCGCCGCGAGCCAGGCGCTTTCCGCCAATGCTTGGCGGATGAGCGGCCAGCGGCTGGCACCCAGGGAAATGCGCAAGGCGAATTCAGCTCGGCGTCGAAAGGTTCTCGCCAACAAGAGGTTGGCAGCGTTCGCGCAAGCGATGACGAATACCACGAGCGCGGCGCCGAGAAAAAAGAGCAGTCTCGGCTGATAGTAGTGGGTGGTGATAGTGCGAAAATTTTCCAGCCAGACGCCCCAGCTGGCGTCGGTTTCGGGGAAAGCCGCGGCGTCACTTCGCGCCAGGCGGCTGAAATCAGACTGCGCCGATGCCGGCGACACGCCTTCGCGCAATCGTCCTATGGTTTGCAAAGCGCGCGTGGCCCGGTCTGTAACCAGCGCTGGCGGGAAATCCGCCAGCACGAAGACGTCAACGTTCCAGAGATACTCGAACGCGAAGGCTGAAGGAAGAACACCGACGACCGGATGCACATCGTTTTCCAGTTGAATGGTCTTGCCGGAAAGATCGCGCGTGGCACCGAAGAGACGCT
>Ga0210408_10006283_pt1 | contig 10283 bp, 7 predicted proteins | sample IncBWH4MmetaG_FD_155471 | JGI IMG/M metagenome (GOLD analysis project Ga0210408, IMG submission 155471) | Forest soil microbial communities from Barre Woods Harvard Forest LTER site, Petersham, Massachusetts, United States - Inc-BW-H-4-M | ecosystem: Environmental > Terrestrial > Soil >...
ACCGGACCGGAGACCGCGCTTGGTCGTGCCAAGGAAGAACTGGATCAACCCTTTATACGGGCTGGATCATTTTCTGATCGCATTCACGCTGCTCTGCATGAGCGGCGCCTTGCTCGCCTGTCATTTCGATGTGCTGGGCCTGTTTCCGCGGCACCCGCAATTTTGGCACGAAGCAAGGTGAGGCTCGCGCCGGTCACCTGGTGATCGACTTAAAGGGTTGAAAGAGAGCGCCTTCTCCCACCAGCATTCGTGCTGATGCTCAGTACGGCAGAGGCAGGTGCGGCGGCACGCCGGCCTTGCGCCGGCGCTGCCGGAGTGAGAACGCCGGTCGTTCGATCGTCGTCGAACCCCGCGATCCCATGCTAGCGTCATTCATGGACGATGATTGGGAGCCTTCGTTGCAACAGGCGCCATTGAAAATCGATCTCCGGTCGGACGAGCCCGTCTGGACTCCCGCCCGACGAGAGCTGTGGCGGCGCGTCGAGCAGCATGATTTCGAGCCCGACACACCGCTGAATTTTACCGCCCGGCTCGCGCGCGACCACGGCTGGAGCCTCGATGAGGCCCGCGCGGCCGTCGATGCCTATCGCCGCTTCTGCTTTCTTTCGATCGTCTCGCCGACGCCGGTCACGCCGAGCGAGATCGTCGACGAGGTCTGGCACCAGCATCTCACCTATTCACGCGACTACTGGATGATCTGGTGCGGCGAGAGGCTCAAGCTACCGTTGCACCACGACCCCACGCCCGGAGGCGCCGAGGCGCAAACGATCTATCGCCGGCAATATGCCGAAACGCTGGCGCTGCATGAGCGCGTGTTCGGGCCGCCGAGCCCGGCGGTCTGGCCGGCGACGCATCTGCGCTTCGGACGTCCGCGCTATCATGTGACGGACCGCCGTCGTTGGTTGATCATGCCAAAACCCATCGCATGGATCTGCCGTCACTTCGGGAGGTGAACCGATGCCATGGAATCCGTTCGACTGGACTGCCGGCCCCTTCCTTGCCCTCTACATGACCATCGCGATCATCGTCTTCTCCGCGGGCTTCAGCTTCAGGTCGATGATCGGTCCGGCGGCGCGGGCGATCCATGAACTCAGCATGTTGGAATTGGCCTATCTCGCCGGCGGTGCGCGCCGCCTCGGCGATGTGGCCCTGCTCGGCCTGATGTCGGGTAACGGCGCCATGATCGCCCCCAAGGGCCACAAGATTACCGTTACTGACCAGACGCGGCTGGCGACCCTCCTGGGCCGACCGACTCGTCTGCCGCTTAAGCCCGACATGACCCGACAGCAGTTCCAGACGGCGGTCAAACCGCTCGTCGAGCGGGTGCAGGGGGGCCTGCAGGAGTTCGGCTATTGCCCGACCAACGATCAGATGTCGTCCTTCCGTTTGACCGTCCTGCCCTTCGTTGGGCTCCTCCTGGTGTTTGGGATCATCAAGGCGTTCGTGGGCGCGGAACGGCACCATCCGGTCGGATTTCTGGTTGTCCTCCTCATCCTCACAACGTTCGTCGGCATCGCCTTGGCAAGGTCTCCGACGCGGACCCGGGCAGGCAAGGACGTTCTGCGGACCTATCAGGCCTCCCATGCGCGGGCGTCGCGCGCACCGCTCGATCACGAACTCCTTCTCGCCGTGGCGCTCTCAGGCGCCGTCGTCCTGTCGGGCACCGCCTACGCATCGGTCTATGCCGCCTCGAAGACGATGAACAGCGGTGGCGACGGCGGCGGATGCGGCGGGGGCGGCGGCGGTGGATGCGGCGGCGGGTGCAGTTGAAGCGACGTGCGACACGTCGGACCCGGACCGACCCGACAAAACATTGTGAGGTGGGCATACTCATCCATGAGCGCCCTATGGCGACATGGGCGCAGGTTTCGATCGACAGCCACGAACGCGTCGAAGCCGCTACGTGATTGTCGTGCCCATCAGTCTGCGCTAGACACCGCGCTCATTGTCCAAGGTGGCCGTGCCCGTGTGACGCAAGGTCCGGCCTGCTCCGTTGCCTCGCCCAAATGGTTTCCTGACGGAAACTTCAGCGTGGCTCGGGGGGACGTCAGATAATCCCTGAAAGAGGGCGTATGGCGCGCAACATTCTGATTCTTGGAGCCTCGTATGGCTCATTGCTGGCGACAAAGCTGTTGATGGCGGGTCACAACGTGACCCTGGTTTGCCGGAAGAACACCGCGGACCTCATCAATCGCGAGGGTACCGAGGTTCGCATCAAGCTGCGCGACGAAGCGATGCACCGCGCGATCTTTTCGCGCGATCTGCCGGGCAAACTGGACGCGACGCCGCCCGCAAATGTCGACGTTTCCCGTTACGATCTGGTTGGTCTTGCGATGCAGGAACCGCAATACGCCAACCATACGATCCGGGTTCTCATGATCAAGATCGCCGAGGCGAGGCTGCCTTGTCTTTCGATCATGAACATGCCGCCGCTGCCCTATCTCAACCGGATACCGGCGTTGGCGGACATGGACCTGGAGGAGGCCTATACCAATGCCCAGGTTTGGGAACGCTTCAAGCCGGGACTGGTGTCGCTCTGCTCGCCTGATCCGCAGGCCTTCCGCCCGCCGGAGGAGGCAGCGAATGTGCTCCATGTCGGCCTGCCGACGAACTTCAAGGCAGCGACATTTGCAGACGAGACGCACAATCTGCTGCTCCGGCAACTCGAAGCGGACATCGACGCGGTGAGGCTGGATGGTCGCGACGTTCCGGTGAAGCTCAAGGTTTTCGATTCGCTGTTCGTCCCTCTGGCCAAATGGTCGATGCTGCTGACCGGGAACTACCGCTGCATCACGCAACGCGAACCACAATCGATCCGCGACGCGGTCCACGATGATCTGGAACTTTCCCAGTCGATCTACGAGCATGTCGATGCGATCGCTCGGCGTCTGGGCGCTGACCCCAGAGATCAGGTGCCGTTCGAGAAGTACGCCAAGGCCGCGGAAAGCCTTCGCAAGCCCTCGTCGGCGGCCCGGGCGGTGGCCAATGGAGCGCCCTTCATTGAAAGGGTCGATCTGCTGGTGAAACTGATTTCGCACCAGCTTGGCGTGCCCAATGCCGAGATCGACCATACGGTCCAGATTGTGGATCAAAAACTGAATGAGAGAATCGTGGAGGGCGGGTCCAGCGCGCCGTAACGTGTTCCCATCGCGGTTCGAGAATGGCGCGCCATGACCGATGAAGATGGGCACCATCGTTTCGCCGTGGCGCCATGATCCCACCGCGACCATGCGCTGCAACGGGTTAACAAACCACGACCTTGCGACGGACGGCACGATCCACGCCGGAGTCTATCAGAAGCGTCTTGCCGAACGCGCAACCGGCAAATCTTCGAGCCCTTGCAATTTTGCACGACGCCGGGCCGCGTTCACTAAGTCGCGACGTGTCCTCGATGGTGTCACGTGATACGCCAGGCAACGTCGCTTGCGTCGCCGCTGCCAGACGTGGACGTGTGGCTGCCCATCTCAGAGACGAGGACATGAACAGGCACAAACCTGACGGCTGGCGCACTGTGACCCCGAGGGTCATCACCGACGATGTCGCCGGCTTGGTGGGATTTTTGAAAGCCGTGTTCGGCGCGGGTGGTGAGCTCCGGTCCGGCGCGCCAACCGAGATGACGATTGGCGATTCGATTGTACTGATCAGCGACGGCGGCGGCGCGCGCGGGGCAATGCCGGCCTTCCTTTATGTCTATGTGGAGAATACGGACCAGACGTACGAGCGCGCGATTGCAGCAGGCGCTGAATCGATTGAGGGTCCTGCGGACATGCCTTACGGCGACAGACGGGCCACAGTCCGGGATTCCTGGTCGAACATCTGGCAGATCGCGACATACCGCCCACACTGAGATGCGGCCTAACGTTGGCGCCTTAACTTCGGAAGGCCGTTGTGGCATTCGGCGGATGTCGCAAGGTTGCGCTGCCGCGCATACGAAGTAGTGAAGCCGTCGGAACAGGGACGCCTATCGCAGCGAATTTTCTGTTGTTAGAATGGCTATGTGGTCACCCGGAGCACACGACGGATCCAGCACGGCCTTTCGGTGGCTCCGCATTTGTAACGTCGTTGATCTCCGTTTGGAGGAATGCGATGAGCGCGTTCTGCCTTTGGAACTTTTCCCGCTGCGCTTTCTCGCATCGCGCTCGTCAAAACCGGCCATCATATCGTCCGCATTGTGAAGCGTCACCGCGCAGGAAATTCCTGTTGTTGAGGCGACGGAGTTGAGACTCGGCTGAGACGACTGGCACCGTGGAGATAGGTGATGCCTTTCAGGGTTCAGGTTGGTCCGCACCAGATTTCAATCCATCACGGCCAGACAGTCCTGGTCGGTGAACCGGACGGACAAATTCGCTGGCCCAGCGAAAAGGGGCTCTACTTCTTTGACACGCGAGTCATCAGCAGTTGGACCATCTACGCAAACGGCGAGCCTTGGGAGCTCCTCAATGGAGGTGCGATCACGCCCTACGCCTCGCGAATTTGTCTTACGAATCGAGCGATCCCGACCGCGGATGGCATCATTCCACAGCGCACGCTTGGTCTCGTTATCAGCCGGCTGATCAGCGAGGGAATGCACGAGGACCTCGACGTGACCAACAACAGCATGCGGCGCGTGGACTTTCAGCTTGAGCTGGCGTTGCGTTGCGACTTCGCGGACATATTCGAAGTCAAGTCGAACAACATCGTGCGCCGCGGGCACATTGCCACGACGTGGTCGCAGACAAGGCAGCAGCTGCGGACCGGCTATCGCAATGGCGATTTCGTTCGCGCCGTGACCGTGGCTCCGTCACACCATCGGCCCAAAGCAATTTATTCCAATGGTCGGCTCAACTTCCAGATCGTCCTCGATCCCGGCGAAGCCTGGCACTGCTGCTTGCTCTACACGCTGGAGGACGGTGAGCGACTCCATCGACCTCCGCATGAGTGTTCCAGCCAACATCACAAGAAGCACGGCGAGACTCTATCGGACTGGCTGCGGACAGTGCTGAAAATTCGTTGCAGCAACGAGGAATTCTACCGTCTTTATCGCCAGGCTCTCGAAGACATGGCGGCGCTTCGGTTGCCGATCTTCGGCACGGATCACAAGGTGTTTCTGCCGGCTGCCGGCTTGCCCTGGTTTGTCGCTCCGTTCGGCCGGGACAGCCTGATCGTTTCGCTGCAGAACCTTTTGATCTATCCAGATTTTGCCCGTGGCAGCCTCGACATCCTGGGCTCACTGCAGGCGAAAGCCGTGGACGACTACCGTGATGCCGAGCCAGGCAAAATTCCGCACGAGATCCGCTATGGAGAGCTCGCTTATCTCAAGCTGATCCCGCACACGCCCTATTACGGTACGGCCGACGCGACACCTCTTTACCTCATCACGCTGCACGCCACCTGGCGGGCAACCGGCGACAAGAGTCTGCTCGAGCGGCATCTTGCGACCGCCGAGGATTGCCTGTCCTGGATCGACCGCTATGGCGATCGCGATGGCGACGGATTTCAGGAGTATCAGACCAATTCCCCGGTCGGCTACGAGAACATGGGTTGGAAGGACTCCGGCGACAGCGTCGTCTATCCGGACGGATCGCTCGTCAAAGGGCCAAAGGCGCTCTGCGAATTGCAGGGCTATGTCTATGACGCCTGGCGGCGCATGGCCGAGATATTCGATGAGCTCGGCAAGCCTGACCGCGCCGAAGAGTTGCGACAAAAGGCCGAGACGCTGTTCAAACGATTCAATGACGCTTTCTGGGACGAGGAACTGGGCTTTTACGCCTTTGCGCTGGACGGCGAGAAGAAGAAGGTGCTGACAGTCGCGTCCAATCCGGGTCATTGCTTGTGGTCCGGCATCGTACCACCGGAGCGGGCCACCAAGGTTGTGAAGCGTCTGATGGCGCCGGACATGTGGAGCGGCTGGGGCATCCGCACGCTTTCGGCCCTGCACCCCTCGTTCAACCCCTACAACTACCAGACCGGATCGGTCTGGCCGCACGACAATGCCATGATTGCATTGGGGTTCAAGCGGTACGGCTTCGGAGCCGAGGCCGCGCGGATCGCGCGCGACATCAGCGAGGCAGGAAGTCACTTCCTGTCAAACCAGCTGCCCGAACTCTACACGACGATCGAGCGTGACGAAGAGAGCTTTCCAGTGCAATATCTCGGAGCGAATGTGCCGCAGGCCTGGGCGGCCGGGTCGGTCTTCGCGCTGATGCATGCGATTTTGGGGATCGTGCCGGACGCGCGGCGCGGAAAATTATATGTCGACCCGCAGTTGCCGCAGTGGCTTCCGGACCTCACGCTGCTCGATCTTCATCTCGGTCGCCACAGGTTTGACATCCGGTTCTGGCGCGACGGCGATGATACGCTGTTTGAGGTGCTGAAGGGCGATCACAAGGCGGTCGTGAAAAGCAGCTTTGGTGCGCACTTCGTCTAAGGTCCGGGTACAGCCGGCAGAATCATGCTCGCAATATCCTTCACCAGTCGCGATGCCGGACTGCCCGTTGAAAGCCTGAGAGCGCTTGACTGGCTGAATTTCTTTCTTGCTGCTCTCCTCATGGGCTTTGGTCCCTTTGTTGCAGTCCATCTGGCGGAAAACGGATGGGCGCCGGCGAGCATCGGAGCCGTCCTCACCATCAGCGGGCTGACCGGTCTGGCGACACAAGTCCCGGCCGGTGAGCTTATCGACGTGATCGGATCAAAGCGCGCACTGCTTGGAGCCGCAGCTGCCGCCGCCGCCTTGGCACTGACGATTTTTGGACTGCGGTCCGATTTCACATCCATTGCAGGCGTCGCCATCATACAGGGCATTGTCGGCAGCGTCCTCGGTCCAAGCGTCGCGGCTATCAGTCTGGGCCTGGTTGGGCACGATGCGCTTGCCGAGCGGCTGGGTCGGAATCAGCGTTTTGCATCGATCGGAGGTCTGTCGGCGGCCGCGATCATGGGGGCTATCGGGTATCTATTATCGACGCGAGACATATTCCTGGTCGCCGCCGCGCTGGCGATCCCCTTGCTGTGGGCACTCCTTCGGATACATGGCGCCGATATTCATTTCGGCCGGTCCTGCGGCGCTCCTGATCATCATGAGTCAAGGCCCAACAGGGTCCGCCGTCAGTCTCTCGTCAAGGACGTTCGCTTTCCCGTCTTTGTGATCTGCCTCTTTCTCTTCCAGCTCGCGAACGCCGCTATTCTCCCGCAGGTCAGCCAACCGCTGGCGCATGCCGAAGGACATTTGTCCTCGCTGGCGATATCCGCGTTGATCGTGGTCCCGCAGATCGTCGTTGCACTGTTGGCGCCTTGGGCGGGACGTACCGCCGCGACGTGGGGACGTCGACCGCTCCTGCTGCTTGGACTTGCAGCGGTGCCGATACGCTCCGGGCTGTTTGCTTTGACAACTGACCCGACCTTGCTCGTCTTCGTCCAGGTGCTGGACGGATTCAGCGGCGCGACGCTGGGCGTGCTGACGACACTCATTGTTGCCGATCTCACCAACGGAACCGGCCGGTTCAACCTGGCCCAAGGGCTCGCGGGCACGTTTTCCGGGGTCGGCGCGTCGCTCAGCACGTTGATAACAGGCGTCGTTACCCAGAGATTCGGCTATACAGCTGGCTTGCTAGGCGTGACAGTCATGGGCCTCATCGCCGTCGTGATCGCCTTTGTATTTATGCCAGAGACAAAGCCAACGGCTCTTCCGCGGCAACTGGGGTCGGCGCCTGCGCACGCCATTTAGGCAGGCGTGGCTTACAAATTGCGGGGAACTTTGGGCATGCCTCCTGGTTATGCGCACAACCTGGCGCAGGACCTGCGCCAACCCGCTGACGTTTGGCGAGATCGCGTGACGACCGCGCTCCCGCGGCGTCGAGTGCTGCGCTCAAAACCGGCCTGCGCTCCAATCAAAAGTTGGTCAGCTCCTTTCCGCCGACGGATGTAACGATTGCGTCCGTCGCGGACTTGCCCGAACATGGGCTGCCGCCGGCGCAATCAACGCGGACGACTCCTTGCATCCAGGCCTGGAGACGACATGATGAAACCAACCAGCGCGCTTAGCAAACTTGGCCAGAGTCTCTGGCTCGACAATATCACGCGTGAACTGCTCGACAGTGGGATGCTGCAACGCTTCATCGAGGAAGTCTCGGTGACCGGGCTCACGTCAAATCCCACGATCTTCGATCATGCGATCAGGCACAGCGCGACCTATGACGACGACATTTCACGGAAGCGGTCTTCGGGAAAGTCCGGGGATGATCTGTTCTTCGAGTTGGCGCTCACGGACCTGACGCGGGCCGCCGAGTTGTTCCAGCCGGTGTTCGCGCGCACCGACGGGGTCGACGGATGGGTGTCGCTGGAGGTCTCGCCCCTGCTCGCTCACGACACCAATGCGACGCTCACGGCCGCGCGTGCGCTTCACCAGCGTGCGGCCAAGCCCAACCTCTTCATCAAAATTCCCGGCACGGCTGAAGGGCTGCCGGCGATCGAGGCCGCAGTCTTCGCCGGCGTTCCGATCAATGTCACCCTGCTCTTTTCCCGCGAGCAGTATCTTGCGGCAGCCGATGCGTACCTGCGCGGCGTCGAGCGGCGTATCGAGGCGGGGCTGAACCCGGCCGTCGCGTCGGTCGCCTCGCTGTTCATCAGCCGCTGGGACGTCGCGGTCAGCGGCAAGGCGCCGGGCGAGCTGACCAATCGGCTCGGCATCGCAGTCGCGCAACGCACCTACAAGGCATATCGGGAGTTGCTCGCCTCGTCACGATTCCAGCGCGCCGCCAATGCCGGAGCGCGGGCGCAGCGCCTGCTGTGGGCAAGTACCGGCACCAAGGACCCGGCCGCCTCCGACGTCCTCTATGTAAAGGCTCTCGCTGCACCCTTTACGATCAACACCATGCCGGAGGGCACGCTGCAGGCATTCGCGGACCACGGCGAAGTGGGCGAGATACTTGCACCGGACGGCGGCGACTGCGAGCGGATTCTGGCTGGCTTCGTCAAGGCGGGCACCGACATCGACGCGCTCGCGTCCCGGCTGCAGGACGAGGGTGCGGCATCGTTTGTGAAATCTTGGAACGACTTGTTGGCCTGCATCGAATCGAAGAGCGCCACAATTCGCAAGGCGAGCTGACGAGTTGGCGAACTGATAAGGAGACGGTGGCAGTGGGTCAGAGTAAACGTTCACCGGAGCAGGCCGGGAAGCAATCGTTGAGCGTTCCGCCCCTGCGCAAGCGGCCCGCCTGGGCGGCGCTCGAGCGGCACTACCAGGCGGTCAAGGACGTGCACCTCCGGCAACTCTTTGCCGAGGACCACAAGCGCGGCGACAAGCTCGCAGTCGAGGCCGCCGGAATCTATCTCGATTATTCCAAGAACCGGATCACCGACGAAACTTTGACGCTGTTGCGTCGGCTTGCCGAGGAATCGGGCTTGCGGGATCGCATCGAAGCCATGTTCCGGGGCGACAGCATCAACGTCTCGGAGAACCGTGCGGTACTTCACGTCGCTCTGCGCGCGCCACGCGGCGCTTCGATCATTCACGACGGACGCAACGTGGTGCCCGAGGTCCATGCCGTCCTCGACAGAATGACGGATTTCGCTCGTCGGATCCGCAGCGGCGCCTGGGAGGGTCATACCGGCAAGCGCATCCGCAACGTGATCAATATCGGCATCGGCGGATCTGATCTTGGACCGGTCATGGCCTACGAAGCGCTGAAGCACTACAGCGAGCGGGCCATGACCTTCCGGTTCGTCTCCAATGTCGATGGCACGGATTTCGCCGAAGCGGTGCGCGATCTCGATCCGGCCGAGACGCTATTCATCGTCTCCTCCAAGACCTTCACCACGCTCGAGACCATGACCAATGCGCATACGGCGCGCGACTGGCTGCTGGCCGGTCTGAATGGCGAGGCGGCTGCCATTGCCAGACATTTCGCCGCCGTCTCGACCAATGCCTCGGAGGTCACGAAGTTCGGGATAGATACTGCCAACATGTTCGGCTTCTGGGATTGGGTTGGCGGTCGCTACTCGATGGATTCGGCGATCGGTCTGTCGACCATGCTGGCCATTGGCCCCGATGGCTTCCGCGCCATGCTGGATGGTTTTCACGAGATCGACGAGCATTTCCGGTCCGCACCGTTCGAGCGCAATTTGCCGGTGCTGATGGGTCTGCTCGCCATCTGGTACAACAATTTCTTCGGCGCGCAGACCGTCGCGGTGCTGCCCTATGAGCAGTATCTGAAGCGCTTTCCTGCCTATCTGCAGCAGCTCACGATGGAGAGCAACGGGAAGCATGTGACGGGCGATGGCATCCAAGTCGATTACGACACTGGACCGAT
>Ga0210408_10006285_pt1 | contig 10281 bp, 7 predicted proteins | sample IncBWH4MmetaG_FD_155471 | JGI IMG/M metagenome (GOLD analysis project Ga0210408, IMG submission 155471) | Forest soil microbial communities from Barre Woods Harvard Forest LTER site, Petersham, Massachusetts, United States - Inc-BW-H-4-M | ecosystem: Environmental > Terrestrial > Soil >...
CTTCCGAGGAAAACAGGAATATCGCGCTTCTGATCGCAGTGATCGCGTTGTGCCTCGCGCTATCCGAGACGCTCGGCAAGGGCGCACAAACGGAATCGATCAGCAAGAATGTCGAGGCCTCGAATCTGTGGGCGTTCTTCCAGGCCAAGACCATTCGCCGCACCGTGGTGCAGACCGCCGCCGAGCAGGTCAAGCTTGCCGGTGCGCCCGCCGACGATGCCACCAAGGCTGCGGTGCAAAAGCAGATCGACGAATGGCAGAAAACCGCAGCGCGCTACCGCTCCGAGCCCTCGACGCGTGAGGGCAGTGAAGAGCTGTCCGAGCGGGCCAAGCGTGCGGAAGAAGAGCGCGACCTCGCAACCGAGAAGTATCACCATTTCGAGCTCGCATCGGCTGCCTTCCAGATCGGGATCGTGCTGGCATCCGCCAGCATCATCACCCGCATGATGGCGCTGGCCTGGGTTTCGGGGGGGCTGACGCTCGCGGGCATCGCGATCGGCGTGCTCGGCATCTTCAACCCGCATCTCCTGCCGCTGCCGTAGCAGCCTCGTCATTGCGAGCGAAGCGAATCAATCCAGACTGTGTCAGCGAAAACAATCTGGATTGCTTCGTCGCTTCGCTCCTCGCAATGACGACGGAGGGGCTTGATCAGCGTGCCTGGTGAACGCTCTTGCGGAAGCGCTGGATCAGTCGCAGCGTACGGGCCGACCAGCCTTCACCGTCGCCGCTCAACATCTCGACGATCCGCGCCTTGATCGGATCGACCAGCGCCTTGGCGCGGGCACGCAGATCGATGATGAACTCGTAGAGCTTTTCGAACCAGCCCATTTCCAGAAGCTTCGGCCGCGTTACGTCGAACACGAAGGCGGTGACGCCGACGCCGAGGAATTTGGCAAACAGAATGGTGAAAATCGCGCTGGTCCAGTGTTCGTGGGTCAACAGCCACAGCCCGATCAGCTTCAGCGGAAACAGCGGGATCACCGGCACGATGAAAACGATCAGCGTCATCGCCGGCGACAGCGTGTCGACGCGATCCGCCAGCCATTGCTTGAACGTGCGTAGCGGGATTACTGCCACCACGCCGGCCACGATCGGCTCGAGGTGATCCCATAGCCAAGCCTCGATCAAGAAGATGATCGCAAGCAGGACCCAGAGCGGTTGCAAGAGGCGGCGCAGCATCAATCCGAATCTCTGCCCGGCAGAAGCTGGGCGTCGATCACATATGGATCGCTCGCTTGCCAACTGCAAGCGCCGCTTCCTTGATGGCCTCCGAGCGGGTCGGATGGGCGTGGCAGGTACGGGCGAGATCTTCGGCCGCACCGCCGAATTCCATCAAAACCGCGGCTTCGTGGATCATCTCACCGGCCTCGACGCCGATAATGTGCACGCCCAGCACACGGTCGGTTTTCGCATCTGCGAGAACCTTCACAAAACCATCGGTGGTTTGATTGACCTTGGAGCGGCCATTGGCGGTAAAGGGGAATTTGCCGACGGTATAGGCATGCCCCGCCTCCTTCAGCTCTTCCTCGGTCTTGCCGACGGAGGATACCTCGGGCGTGGTATACACAACACCTGGGATCACATCGTAGTTCACGTGGCCGGCCTGGCCGACGATGATCTCCGCGCAAGCGACGCCCTCGTCCTCCGCCTTGTGCGCGAGCATGGGACCGGCGACCACATCGCCGATGGCAAAGATGCCCTTCACGTTGGTCGAGAAATGCGAATCAATCTGCACGCGGCCGCGATTGTCGAGTGCGACCCCGGCCTGTTGCAGCCCGAGGCCTTCGGTATAGGGCACGCGGCCGATGCAGACGAGAACGACATCGGCCTCCAGCGTTTCCGGCGCGCCGCCGGCGGCGGGCTCGACCTTGGCGCCGAGCGTCTTGCCCGACGTCTCGACCGCCGTGACCTTGGCACCGAGCTTGAACTTGAATCCCTGCTTCTCGAGGATGCGCTGGAATTGCCGCGCGACCTCGCCATCCATGCCGGGCAGGATGCGATCGAGAAACTCGACGACCGTGACCTCGGCGCCGAGCCGGTGCCAGACCGAGCCGAGCTCGAGCCCGATCACGCCCGCACCGATGATCAGGAGCTTGCCGGGGACCTTGTCGAGCGACAGCGCGCCGGTCGACGACACGATGCGCTTCTCATCGATCTCGATGCCCTTCAGCCTTGCGATGTCGGAGCCGGTGGCGATCACGATGTTCTTGGTCTCGACCAGTTGCGTCTTGCCGTCAGCGCCCGCGACTTCAATCTTGCCGGCGCCGAGGATCTTGCCCTTGCCGTGAATGACGTCGATCTTGTTTTTCTTCATCAGAAACTCGACGCCCTTGACGTTGCCGTCGATGCCCTGCTGCTTGAAGTTCATCATCGACGGCAGATCGAGCTTCGGCGGCGGGACGCTGACGCCCATCTTGGCAAAGGAGTGTCCGGCCTCCTCGAACATTTCGGAAGCATGCAGCAGCGCCTTCGAGGGCATGCAACCGACGTTGAGGCAGGTACCGCCGAGTGTCGGGTCCTTCTCGACCACGGCAACCTTCTGGCCTAGCTGCGCCGCGCGGATCGCGCAGACATATCCGCCGGGACCGGTACCGATAACAACGACATCATAGGCCATGATCTAAATCCTGTAGCTTTGAGGCTGCGTCAGGTGTCAACGCCCGCCAGAAACGTCAAGGGTGGCGGCGGTTACATAAGACGCCTCGTCCGACATCAGCCAGACGATGGCGTTTGCAATCTCTTCCGCCTGTCCGACGCGCTTCATCGGCACCATGTGCGCGAGCCGGTGCGCGCGGTCGGGCTCGCCGCCAGCCGCGTGGATTTCCGTATCGATCAGCCCGGGACGGATGCCGGCGACGCGGATGCCTTCGCCCGCGACCTCATAGCCGAGACCGATGGTGAAAGAGTCGATCGCGCCCTTGGAGGCGGCATAGTCGACATAGGTGTTGGGCGAGCCGAGCTTCGCAGCAACCGACGACAGGTTGATGATGACGCCGCCCTTGCCGCCATGCTTGGTCGACATCCGCTTCACGGCCTCGCGGGCGCAAAGAATGCTGCCGGTGACGTTAACGGCCATCACGCGCTGGATGCGCTCGGCCGACATCTCATCGACGCGCACGCCGCTTTTGCCGACAATACCGCCATTGTTGACCAGCACCCCGAGCGTGCCGAACTTGTCGGCGGCCTCGAACAGTTTCAGGATATCGCTCTCTTCGGCGATGTCGCATTTCACCGCGATCGCCTTGCCGTTTTTGGCCTCGATCATGGCCACCACTTCGTCCGCCGCCGCCTTGTTGTTGGCATAGCCGACGACGACCTTGAAGCCGCGCGCAGCCGTGGCGATGGCGGTGGCACGGCCAATGCCGCGGCTGCCGCCGGTGATGATTGCTACCTTGTCAGTCAAACCCACCCCCACAACTCAATACGTTCCGCCGATCATTGGCTCGATGCCACGATCGCGCGCGGCATCGAGCGGTCTACTGCGTCAGAGATCCAGCACCAGCCGCGCCGGATCCTCAAGGCTCTCCTTGACGCGGACCAGGAAGGTCACCGCTTCCTTGCCGTCGATGACGCGGTGATCATAGGACAGCGCCAGATACATCATCGGGCGCGCCTCGATCTTGCCGCCGACCACCATCGGCCGCTCCTGGATCTTGTGCATGCCGAGGATGCCGGCCTGCGGCGCGTTCAGGATCGGGGTCGACATCAACGAGCCGTAGATGCCGCCATTGGTGATGGTGAAGGTGCCGCCCTGCATCTCGTCGATCTTGAGCTGGCCGTCACGGGCACGGCGGCCGAAATCAGCGATGGATTTCTCGATGTCCGCGATCGACTTGTGGTCGCAGTCGCGCACCACGGGCACGACGAGCCCCTTGTCGGTGCCGACGGCGACGCCGATGTGATAGTAATTCTTGTAGATCAGGTCGGTGCCGTCGATCTCGGCGTTGACGGCCGGAATGTCCTTCAGCGCCTGCACGCAGGCCTTGGTGAAGAAGCCCATGAAGCCGAGCTTGGTGCCGTGCTTCTTCTCGAACGCGTCCTTGTAGTGTGCGCGCAGCGCCATGACGTTGGTCATGTCGACCTCGTTGAAGGTCGTCAGCATGGCGGCCGTGTTCTGCACGTCCTTGAGGCGGCGCGCGATGGTCTGGCGCAGCCGCGTCATTTTCACCCGCTCTTCGCGCGCAGCGTCGTCGGCCGGTGACGGCGCGCGGACCTGCACGGCAGCGGCGGGTTGATTGACAGGGGTCGGCGCGGAGGCCGCCTTCTCGATTGCGGCAAGCATGTCGCCCTTGGTGACGCGGCCGTCCTTGCCGGAGCCGGGCACGGTCGTCGCACCGACGCCGCTCTCGGCCGAGAGCTTGCGCACCGACGGCGCCAGCGGCGCATCGGATGGAGCGACCTTCGGAGCAGCAGGGGCCGGCGCGGCGGCTGCCGGTTGGGGCGGCGGCGGCGGAGCCGCAGGCTTGGCCGCGGCGGGCGCAGCAGCGGGCTTCGCGGCAGCGCCTGCGCCATCATTGATCAGGCCGAGCAGCGCACCGACGGCAACCGTGTCGCCATCCTTGGCGGCGATCTCCCCGAGCGTGCCAGCCGACGGCGCCGGCACTTCGATGGTGACCTTGTCGGTCTCAAGCTCCACCAAGGGCTCGTCGACGGCGACGGCATCGCCGGCTTTCTTGAACCAGCGGCCGATGGTGGCCTCGGTCACGGATTCGCCGAGCGTCGGAACGCGAATTTCAGTCATAGCTTGTTTCCTCGAAAACCTTGAGCGGTCATGCAATCAGTGGTCATCGCCCACCGTCACGTTTAAGCGACGGCGGGGCATGACGTTCGTTTCTTAGTTCAATGCCTCGTCCAGGAATGCCTTGAGCTGCGCCAGATGCTTCGACATCAAGCCGGTCGCGGTCGCGGCCGCCGCGGCGCGGCCGGCATAACGCGGACGCTTGTTCGGCGCGTGGATCTGGTTCAGCACCCATTCCAGGTACGGCTCGATGAAGTGCCACGCGCCCATGTTGCGCGGCTCTTCCTGGCACCAGACGATCTCGGCGCCCTTGAAGCGGCCGAGCTCCGTCACCAGCGCCTTGAGCGGCACCGGATAGAGCTGCTCGATGCGCATCAGATAGACGTCGTCGAGCCCGCGCTTCTCGCGCTCATCGTAGAGGTCGTAATAGACCTTGCCGGTGCACAGCACGACGCGGCGGATCTTGTCGTCGCCCACGAGCTTGATCTTCTCGTCGGGCAGCATTTGCGCGTCATCATACAGGATGCGGTGGAAGGTGGAGCCCTCGCCGAGTTCGTCGAGCCGTGAGACCGCACGCTTGTGGCGGAGCAGCGATTTCGGCGTCATCAGGATCAGGGGTTTCCTGATCTCGCGATGCAATTGCCGCCGCAGCACATGGAAGTAGTTCGCGGGCGTGGTCGGATAGCAGACCTGCATGTTGTCTTCGGCGCATTGCTGCAGATAGCGTTCCAGACGCGCGGAGGAGTGCTCCGGTCCCTGCCCTTCATAGCCATGCGGCAGCAGGCAGACGAGGCCCGACATGCGCAGCCACTTGCGCTCGCCCGAAGAGATGAACTGGTCGAATAGGACCTGCGCGCCGTTGGCGAAGTCGCCGAACTGGGCTTCCCACATCGCGAGCGCATTCGGCTCGGCGAGCGAGTAGCCATATTCGAAGCCGAGCACGGCCTCTTCGGACAGCAGCGAGTTGATGACTTCGTAGTGGCCCTGATCGCCGCCGAGATGGTTGAACGGCGTGTAGCGGCTCTCGTCCTCCTGGTCGATCAGCACCGAATGCCGCTGCGAGAAAGTACCGCGCTCGCTGTCCTGGCCGGACAGCCGCACGTGATGGCCTTCCTCCAGCAGGGTGCAGAACGCCAGCGCCTCGCCGGTCGCCCAGTCGAGGCCAATACCGCTGTCGATCGCCTTTGACCGGTTTTCCAGGAAGCGGCCGATGGTGCGATGGACACGGAAGCCGTCGGGCACCTTGGTGATCTTGCGGCCGATCTCCTTCAGCGCAGCAATCTTGACACCAGTAATGCCGCGACGCGCGTCTTCTTCCTGGTCGGCGATCTTGAATCCGGCCCATTTGCCGTCGAGCCAATCGGCCTTGTTCGGCTTGTAGCCGGTGCCGGCTTCGAACTCGGCGTCGAGGCGCGCGCGCCAATCGGCCTTGGCCTTGTCGACCTCGCCATCGGTGATCACGCCTTCGCTGACAAGCCGCTTGGCATAGATTTCCAGCGTCGAGGGATGTGCCGCGATCTTCTTGTACATCACCGGCTGGGTGAACGCCGGCTCATCGCCTTCGTTGTGACCGTGCCGGCGATAGCAGAACATGTCGATGACGACCGGCTTGTGGAATTTCTGCCGGAACTCAGTCGCGACCTTGGCGGCGAACACCACGGCTTCCGGGTCGTCGCCGTTCACATGGAAGATCGGCGCATCGATCATCTTCGCCACATCGGACGGATAGGGCGAGGAGCGCGAATAACGCGGATAGGTGGTGAAGCCGATCTGGTTGTTGACGATGAAGTGCACCGAACCGCCGGTGCGGTAGCCCTTCAGGTCCGAGAGGCCGAAGCATTCCGCGACCACGCCCTGGCCGGCGAACGCGGCGTCGCCATGCATCAGGAGCGGCAGCACCGAAATGCGCTGGTCCGGCGGATCGCCATGCTGGTCCTGCTTGGCGCGTACCTTGCCGAGCACCACGGGATCGACGATTTCGAGATGCGACGGGTTCGCCGTCAGCGACAGGTGGATGCGGTTGCCGTCGAACTCGCGATCGGACGAGGCGCCGAGGTGGTATTTGACGTCGCCCGAACCTTCGACCGCGTCGGGATTGGCCGAGCCGCCCTTGAATTCGTGGAACAATGCGCGGTGCGGCTTGCCCATGACCTGGGTCAGCACGTTGAGGCGGCCGCGATGCGGCATACCGACCACGACTTCCTTCACGCCGAGATTGCCGCCGCGCTTGATGATCTGCTCCAGCGCGGGGATCAGCGATTCAGCGCCGTCGAGACCGAAGCGCTTGGTGCCGGTGAACTTGACGTCGCAGAACTTCTCAAAGCCTTCGGATTCGATCAGCTTGTTCAGGATGGCGCGACGGCCTTCACGGGTAAAACTGATCTCCTTGTCCGGCCCCTCGATGCGCTCCTGAATCCAGGCCTTTTGCGCGGCATTGGAGATATGCATGAACTCGACGCCAAGCGTCTGGCAGTAGGTGCGCTCGCAGATCGTGACAATCTCGCGCAGCGTGCCGTATTCGAGCCCGAGCACGTGATCGAGGAAGATCTTGCGGTCGAAATCAGCCTCCGAGAAGCCATAGGAACGCGGGTCGAGCTCTTCGCGGTTGCGTGGAGCTTCAATGCCCAGAGGATCCAGATTGGCATGGAAATGGCCGCGCATGCGGTAGGCGCGGATCAGCATCAGCGCGCGGACGGAGTCGCGGGTGGCCTGGTGCACCTCGGCGGGGGTAATCTCGGCGCCTTTGGCTTTGCCCTGGGCCTCGGCCTTGGCGGCGATCTTGGCGCCAACAGCCTTTTCGACACTGGCCCAATTGCCGTCGAGCGCGGAGGTGAGGTCGTCTTGCGGGGTCAGTGGCCAGTTGTCGCGGCCCCAGGACGGGCCCTCGGCATTCTTGCGGACGTCGTCCGGGGAGTCCTTCAGGCTTTTGAAAAACTCCTGCCACTCCGCGTCGACCGAAGCCGGGTCCTTCTCGTAGCGGGCGTAGATTTCGTCGATATAGGTGGCGTTGGTGCCCTGTAGAAACGATGAGAGGGCAAAGGCGGCGTTCGCGTCCTGACGAGACATGATGGCGTCCTGGTGATTTTAACTTCGCGCGTAACAGACGGCGCAAAGGCCGGTCCCCGGCAGGACCAGCCGCATGGGAAAACCCATACCTTATCTAGGACGAAACTGCGCGCGTAAAAGAACCAAGCGCTGAATTAGGATTTCAATTTTTCGGCAAGCGTATGTCCGAGCCGCGCCGGGGACGGCGAGACGGTGATTCCGGCCGATTTCATCGCTTCCGCCTTCGATCCGGCATCGCCCTTGCCGCCGGAGATGATCGCACCGGCATGGCCCATGCGGCGGCCGGGAGGAGCGGTGACGCCCGCGATGAAGCCGACCATCGGCTTCTTGCGGCCGCGCTTGGCTTCGTCCTTGAGGAACTGCGCGGCGTCCTCTTCGGCGGTGCCGCCGATCTCGCCGATCATCACGATCGACTTGGTCTGCTCGTCGGCGAGGAACATTTCCAGCACGGCGATGAACTCGGTGCCCTTGACCGGGTCGCCGCCGATGCCGACCGCCGTGGTCTGGCCGAGGCCTTCCTGGGTGGTCTGGAACACCGCTTCATAGGTCAGCGTGCCCGAACGGGAGACGATGCCGACCGAGCCAGGCTTGAAGATGTTCGCCGGCATGATGCCGATCTTGCATTCGCCGGCGGTCATGACGCCGGGGCAGTTCGGCCCGATCAGGCGCGACTTCGAGCCGGACAGCGAGCGCTTCACGCGGACCATGTCGAGCACCGGAATGCCCTCGGTGATGCAGACGATCAGCGGGATTTCCGCATCGATCGCCTCGCAGATCGCGTCCGCCGCACCCGGCGGCGGCACATAGATCACGGATGCGTCGGCGCCGGTCTTTTGCTTGGCTTCGCTCACGGTGTCGAACACTGGCAGGCCCAGATGCGTCGCGCCGCCTTTGCCCGGCGAGGTGCCGCCGACCATCTTCGTGCCGTAGGCGATCGCGGCCTCGGAGTGAAAGGTGCCGTTCTTGCCAGTAAAACCCTGGCAGATGACCTTGGTATTCTTGTCGATCAGGATAGACATGCTTTCGAATACTTTCGCGAACGCTGAAGGGTGAAGGTTAGCTGACGCGCCGATAGACGCCGGTGAGTACATCGTTCCAGCCTTCCGCATCGGGCGAGAACTGGATCTTCATGTTGTAGGTGTTGTCGTCGATGACCTCGTAGACGTGACGGGCGTTGCCGCGCAGCGAGCCGCGCACCAGCACCAGCGACTTGGCCGCCCAGCCGCCGGAGGCGGGTGACGGCGGGTAATAGCCAAGCGAGTCGTGCCAGAACAATTTGTAGGTCCGGTCTTCGCGGTCATAGGTGAAGAGGCCGTGGGTCGCGAAGGATTGCTTGCCGTCGCGCATCTGCACCGTGTCCTGGATCAGATAGAAGCCATTGAGGGCAATGTGCGCTGACACGCGGGAGGTGGCCGGACCGCCCGCGGTCCAGCGCGACGGATAGACCATCTCTTCGCCGCTCCATTCGCCTGCGAACACCGACAGCTTGTTGTGCTCCGGTAGCGGCGACGGCGCGGCGAGATGGTCCTCGGCCATGGCGTTAGCTCCCTTTGACGGCCTTCACGATCTTCTGTGCCGCGTCGTCGAGATTGTCGGCCGGCACGACGTTCAATCCGGACTCGCGGATGATCTTCTTGCCCTGCTCGACATTGGTGCCTTCGAGCCGCACCACCAGCGGCACGCTGAGGCCGACCTCGCGCACGGCGGCGGTGACGCCTTCGGCGATCACGTCGCACTTCATGATGCCGCCGAAGATGTTGACCAGGATACCCTTCACATTGGGATCGGCGGTGATGATCTTGAACGCAGCCGCCACCTTCTCCTTGCTGGCGCTACCGCCGACATCGAGGAAGTTCGCCGGCTCCATGCCGTAGAGCTTGATGATGTCCATGGTCGCCATGGCAAGGCCTGCGCCGTTGACCATGCAGCCGATAGCGCCCTCGAGCGCGACATAGTTGAGATCGTATTTCGAGGCCTCGATTTCCTTGGCGTCCTCTTCGGTCTCGTCGCGCAGCGCAGCTACGTCGGGATGGCGGAACATCGCGTTGTCGTCGAACGACACTTTGGCGTCGAGCACGCGGAGCTGGCCCTGCTTGGTGACGACCAGCGGATTGATTTCCAGCATCGCCATGTCCTTGGCGACGAAGGCGCTATAGAGCTGGCTCGTCAGCTTCTCGGCCTGCTTGGCGAGATCGCCGGAGAGGTTCAGCGCCTTGGCGACCGCGCGGCCGTGATGGCTCATGATGCCGGTCGCGGGATCGACGGAGAAGGATATGATCTTCTCGGGCGTGTTGTGCGCGACGTCCTCGATGTTGACGCCGCCTTCGGTCGACACCACGAAGGAAACCTCGGAGGTTTCGCGGTTGACCAGCAGCGAGAGGTAGAACTCCTTGTCGATGTCGGAACCGTCCTCGATGTAGAGGCGGTTGACCTGTTTGCCGTGGGGGCCGGTCTGTACCGTCACCAGGGTCGCGCCC
>Ga0210408_10006287_pt1 | contig 10276 bp, 8 predicted proteins | sample IncBWH4MmetaG_FD_155471 | JGI IMG/M metagenome (GOLD analysis project Ga0210408, IMG submission 155471) | Forest soil microbial communities from Barre Woods Harvard Forest LTER site, Petersham, Massachusetts, United States - Inc-BW-H-4-M | ecosystem: Environmental > Terrestrial > Soil >...
CGCTCTGTTGGTTTGATCCCGGCATTGCGCTCTCCCTGCTCGCTAGACGGCAGCGTTCTCGACTTCAGATTACACGAAGATTTAAGCGCAGCAAGGCCATCGTTGTCCGCGGTTCAACTGCAGGTTAGGTGGATCGTGGTCGAGTTCGAAGCAAAGTTGGGCCACATCGGCGACTAAAGGATAAGAGACGTCCATAACGTAACGTCCGACGTAGATGGAGTTTCCGCAGACGTCCAACCCTTTTTGGCAGCATCGGCATTAAAGCCTGCGCCAAGTAGGAATGTGCTCAAAGAGCGCCTCCGTTGGTGCCACCGGCTGAAAAGCACCGGCTAGACATAAGGATCCAAACCTTGCGGGACGCTCGGCCGGATTTGCACACACTCATAGACGGGATCGAACGAAATCGCTATCGTGGAGGTAAAGCGATGTCTTTGATTCCGCCAACGTGAGCTCGCCATGAAGATCCTTCGCGGAAGGAGAAAGCTTGAATCTTCCGCTCAGCTTGGTCCCTTCAATTTGTTCCATCTTGCCTCTCAGTTTTAGAATCTAGCTACTTTGCGGCGCAAAAGTCGATTTTCGGGAAGGGTCTGGTATGGCAGGGAAGGCCAGAAGTTCGTGGAGAACGTCCAGGGAGACGAGGGATATTACCGGGCGAGGGCTCGACCGATATTTATCAGGTTGTCTCCTATCACGCCGAGCCCGACCCATCTTTTCATTCCGGCGTTTCCTTTCTAGCGGCATCGACGCAGTCCGTGCCTGCGTTTGAGTATGCTGATTCGTCCTTCGCAACCGGTTCTCCACTTTTGACCTTTGTGGAACCAGCGTTGCTTTTGATATCGGCGCCGCTCCGTGCTTCTGGTGGAACGATTGGGAACAGAAAGACGCTTTACGCCCATGCCCTGAACGTGCTCTTCTCCGTGCGCGGAGTAGAAGCCGGCGTCACCAGCGACCATGGTGGGAACCCGGTTAAGGCGTTGCTGGTGTATTTCCACGGAGGGGACCAGCAGGTCTTTATCGTTGGGCCGTTGCTCATATACCTCACAGGCAATGACGATCTGGTTCTCGGCTTCCTGGATTTTTACCAGTTTGCCGAACTCTGTGGGTTTGCTGACCAATTCTCTGGACAGTGTCTGGAGAATCTTTCGCCACTGCTGCAATAATGGATGTAAATAGATTAGAATCAATCAGGTACGCCAAAATCCGCAATTGATGCGTCAACCTACCTCGTTGCGTATATTTCGTTTATTTCGTATAATTCGCTCATGGTTTTGGAGGATCATACCCGTGGCAACATCGACATTTGATCCCGTTTCCTTGCCGGCTTCGCAGGAAGAACAGGTTGACGCATTGCGGAAGCTACTGCGGCGTGGGGGAAAAGCACGCCTGACAGGGAAGGGCGGAGAACCCTCGCTTGAATTGCCCGATGCCGTCTACGAGTTGCTGTTGCGAATCCTGGATGGGATGCAGCAGGGAAAAGCTATCTCGATCGTTCCTGTGACGCAGGATCTGACAACGCAGCAGGCTGCGGGCCTGCTCGGTGTCTCGCGGCCGTTCTTCGTAAAACTGCTGGAATCCGGCAAAATCTCTTACCACCTTACCGGTACGCACCGCCGCGTCTACCTCAAAGATCTGATGACGTACAAAGAACACCGCGACCGTGAACGGCGCGATACTCTCGATCAAATGGCGCGAGAGGCTGAGGAGTTGGGGCTCTACGACAGAGTCCTTATGCCTGACGAATGAGTTCTGATTATCTGGTGATTCTCGATGCATGCGTTTTGGTCAACGCGGCACTTCGTGATACGCTGCTGCGCCTAGCAGAGCCTTCGTGTAGCCTCTATCTGCCGCGATGGACGCAGGAAATCATGCCGCGAAGACTTTATCTCAGAGAACGACGCCAGCTTCAACAGCGGCTGCACTGGTTCCTTCGCCGTCACGCTCTCCAGCGGGACAGTCGTAGCAATCGGGACGCCAGCGCCGACTGTCGCAAGCGCGTTTATGAGGACCAACCATTCAACCAGAGAATATTGCTCCGGCTACGAGAACCGGCTGTCGTTAACTTCCCACAGTTCACGATCGGAAACTTTCGAGACGGGCGAGATACCATGATGGGAAGGCATACTCGCGAGCGGGCCCGACGATTCTATCGAGGTAATCAGAGGACGCAGGCTGATCGGCCATCTTTGGACAGATATAACACAGCGCTGGTCTCAATTTGCCATCGAGAGTCCGGGCGAGGACCGCTTCCGGGAGATAGATCTCGCCCAGCACCTCTTTTGCATGCTGGTAGAGTCGACCGAGTTGGCGGTGGGTCCCGGTCGCCAGGATTCCGTAAACCAGACTCCGTTCAGAGCGGATCAAATTGGCCCGCGGCCGAATGCGTATGTCAAACCCGAAGAGGAGTGCGACTTCCAAGTCTTGAGGAACATAGCTGACTTCGCGCAGGACTGCAAGGTTGATGTAGGACCCATAAAAAAACGTCCACACTTTGGGCTCAGTCATTGTTCATTCCCCGGTATGTTCCTTGTGTTCGCTCCGTCCAGATCCTGTTCGTCCGAGTTCAACACCAGCGCTGATCAGTTCACCGCGCACGTGGAGAGGATTTCGTCAGCGACAGCCGCAAGGTGCTCGACCGCTTCCTTTCCCGCCGTAATTTTGTTGGTGAGATAGGAACCTGCGCTCCCGCCAAGTCAACTCCTCAATTGCCGATGTTCGCATCGTCTGAACAAATTATGGTCAGGCTCACTTTTTCGGCTCAACCGAATTTCTTCATTCTGGCTAGGACGACTGGCCTGCCATCTGGGTCGCCAATGACTACAAATCTTCCCCACGAGACATCCTGAGTTGTCCAAAGAATAGCGAACCCTCTCTGATTCACTTCAGACTCCCATGCGTCGGGATCGTCCACACTGAACCGGACTGCGACACCGGTCGCGCCGGCTCCAACTGGAAAAATCCCACGCTTGTCGTGCCCTCGGTCGTTACGGTGTAAAACCACTCGTCCCGATCCCGCCCTGAGCACCACCACGATTCCGTCTTCAAAGATAATCGGAAGGCCCAGCAGGTTAACGTAGAACGATTTGGCACGATTGAGATCGGAAACAAACAGAAGGATACTTTCAAGCTCGCCCACGTGCATCGAAACGGTCCCTCCCAGCCGTGAACTGAGAGCGCGGAGTCCAAAAAAGACCTTTGAAGCACCGCGCCTGGTGGCATTATCGTCGATATCCTCGGTGAGCGCGTGCTATGGCTACGGAATAGGTCTGGCGGCCGCGAGAAAGGAGAGCCGCACCCGATGAAGGGAATCCCACTTTCGGAGTTCCCGTTGTACTTTCCGCCGAATCCATCCGCATCCATTCGGACCATTCGATTGTTGATTGGTACCAAGGACAGTAGAGAAAGCGCGATCGCGGGGCCGCAGGATAGCGGGGGAGCGTGATGACCGCGGTGGAGCTGTTGAACGGAACCTGGATATCGGCTGCGGAGCGATCATCGAGCTGGCTTGCTTTGCTGTGTTATTCGTCTTTCTGCGTGAGGTCATTGCTGTCAATGCGACTGTCTAGCTCGGACGGTTGAGAAGCCTTGAAGTAGCCATCGCCGGCTGCCCCCGCTGAAACATTGGATGATCCAGGCAGAAGTATGCTAAATGCAGCTCCTGGCTCCCCATTGACACGAGGAACAAATTCAATCCTGCCATTATGCCGCTCCACGATTTCCTTTGTTAGCCACAAACCGAGACCGGTGCCGACATCTCGCTTTGTGGTGAAAAAAGGTTCGAATAAGCGCGGTTTGTATTCCGGCGGAACACCAGGTCCATCGTCTTCAACCATAATCTGCAACATCGCGTGGCCCGCTTGCTCTACACGCCCGAGCGTAATGGAAATCGTTCCATGATTGTGCACCGCATCGGCAGCGTTGGCGACTAGGTTCGAAATAACTTGCTTAAGCTCTCCTGAAACTGCCTGCAGTTGTGGGCAATCGCCAAAGCGGCGCTCGATGCGAATGTCTTTACTCTTCAACTTGTTTGAATAGAGAGTTAACACTGATTCAACCAGAATTGGCATGTCGATGGATTCTCGGGCCCGCGATTCCCTGTAAAAACCGAGCGTCTGCTGGGTGATATGCGCCACGCGCTGCAATTCCTGGTCGGCGAGAGAAAGCTGCTGCTCGACGGTGTTTGGCAACCCCGGCGTCGTCCGTGACATATAGAGCAGACTGGCGACGGCCTGGAGCGGGTTGTTAATCTCGTGCGCCATGGCGGCGGACAGCCGGCCGGCGGCCGCGAGCCGCTCGGCCCTGCGCATGGCCTCCCCGGCTTTACGGTCCCTGCTAACATCGCGGAACACCAGAACCACGCCGAACAATTTGCCATTCGCGTCGCGGATAGGCGCTGCGCTGTCTTCAATGGGCGTCCGGGTCCCGTCTTCCCGCACGAGTGCAGTATGATTCGCAAGACCCACCACGTGGCCCACTTCCAATACCTTCTTAACGGGGTTCTCAGCGGGTTTGTCGGTGTGCTCGTTGACGATCGGGAACACTTCAAGGGTGTTTCTTCCTTTTGCGTGCGCCAACTCAATCCCGGTAAGGGTCTCCGCGGCTGGGTTGAGAAACGTTACAGTGCCTTCCTTGTCGGTTGCGATCACGGCGTCGCCAATGCTGCGCAGGGTCACATGCAACAGCTCCCGCTGTTCGGCTATTTCCTGTTGCGCCTCAAACTCTGCCGTGAAGTCCCTCGCGATCTTCGATGCGCCCACGATCTTTCCGTACGCGTCTCGTACCGGGGAAACGGTAAGCGAAACGTGAAGTGGTCGGCCATCTTTTGTTTGACGGATAGAGTGAAAGTGGTCGACGTGTTCCCCGCGTTTGATTCGGCTGAGGATCTGGGCCATCTCGTCCTTGCGGTCGAGTGGAGCGATAACCGAAATCGGCTGTCCGATCATCTCTGCCGCTGAATAGCCGAAGATCATCTCCGCGCCATGGTTCCAGCTCGTCACAATGCCGCTCAAGTCTTTGCCGATGATGGCGTCCTTCGACGATTCGACGATCGATGCTAGAAGCTTGCTGGTTTGCTCCGAGCGGCGCTTTTCAGTAACATCGCGGAAAACCAGCACCACTCCGAACAATTCGCCATGCGCGTCGCGGATCGGTGCCGCGCTGTCTTCAATGGGTGTATGGGTCCCATCTTTCCGCAGGAGCGCGGTATGATTCGCAAGACCCACCAAGTGGCCCACTTCCAACACCTTCTGAACTGGATTTTCGACGAGCTTGTGGGTCTGCTCGTTGACAATTGGAAAAACTTCAAGGATGTTTCTACCTCTTGCTCCCGCCAAATCAATTCCGGTAAGGGTCTCCGCAACCGGATTCAGGAATGTTACTGCGCCTTCTTCGTCGGTCGTGATCACGGCGTCGCCGATGCTGGTAAGCGTCACCCTGGACCACTCGTCGCGAGTCCGTATTTCCTGCGCATGTCTTTCGCGCAAACCGAGTTCTCGTCGCATGTAATTGGCCAGGAGAACTAGACCGACGATAGCCACAAGGTTGGCCAGATAAATGCTCGCGATGGTTCGATGGATGGCGCGCTCGTAAACTGTCACGCGCAATGCTTCAAGCCGCGCTTCCTCATTTTCCATCTGGGCTATCGAGAGGTGGATGTGGCCCGTTAAAAGCAGGTCCGTGGACTTGAGGACCAACTCCCGAGCTGCCTCAGCCTTACCCGACTGGTACAGTGCGATGACCTGCGCCATTTCCGCAACTTTCGCATGCACTCGGTTGCGCAACTCCGGGATCGTTGCCTGCTGGCGGGGATTGTCGGCCGTGAGTTTCGCGATCGAGTCGATCTGCGGTTCGATTTTGGTGATTGCGTTCTGGTAAGGGGCAAGGTACTTGCTGTCGCCGGTATAAATATACCCGCGCTTTTCGGCTTCGGCCTCGATCAGCAGCAATTCCAATTGGTTCAACTCAAAGAGCACCTGGCGTGTATGGGAAACCCATGATTCTGCGCCGATTTGAAGGCCTAGCTGACGTCTCAATACGGCGCCATTAACGATCAAGATCGTCAGTAGCAATGAAAACCCAACAATTACACCGATCCGCTTGTAGGGCATGGAACGCCTCCGCTGTCGGCAAGGCTGCGGACTAGCTGCAACAGAAGCTCTCGGCTGAAGGGCTTCTTGCCAAGATTAGTAAGATGCAAAGCCGGAAGAGATTTTTGTTCCGATGGGGGTTGACCCGAGATCTCAAAGGAGAGCCATGAGAAGGGCATCTTTTGGTTCCTAACGGGGTTCGTCAATAAACAGGTTTCAGAAATTCTGAAGATTCGTGCCGCTGTGGCGACGTGATCGAGCTCAGCAGCAGATCCAAAGAAGTCCGAGGCGAGCATATTCCTTGTGGATGATCCGGTAGCACTCGCAAGCGTGCGGGTGTGAGACCCGCGCGATTTTGGGTCATCGCAAGCGATTCGCAATTCCACCCGAAGAGCCGTGGTACACGCGAAATCCGTTGAATTCCCAATCGGGTCCACACGCAGTCGATCTCTTCAAAGATCTTCATTCCGCCCGCCTCATTCACACCAAAGGCGATATTGCAGTTGAAGGCCCTGGCACTCCAACGATTTCAGGCTTGGGCCATCGCCAGCGGTTCGGCGCTGCCTCTTTGCCGAGAATGCGGCGGTCTTTGCTTGCGAGGTAGGTTAGCTCGCGATCTTGTGGTCGGTCCGGTCCGCACGTCGGCGGGCCAGTTCCATTTCAAGCTCGGTGATGCGCTTGAAAAAGATCCGCTTAAGCTGCGCGAAATCCATCGAGTCTCGTGCGATATCCCCGCTTTGCTCCAGCTTTTTGAGAGTCAGGCGGAGCGATCTTATCGTGTCGGGCGGGGATCGCAGAGTCATTCCACCCTGTGCGATGCAGGGCGCGGCGAATTGGAGGCCGCTCGTTCCGAGAACCGAACTGCCCCAAAGTTCGATTCGATACCTAAGGGTTGCGTTGCCAATTCTCGATACCGCCGGGGACGAAGCAAACCGCGCCTTTAAGAGAGCGCCGCAGGGTTGTTGTGACAGAAGTGCTACTGCCGATCGGATTGGGAATTCGCCAACAGTATCCTGAACTCGGCGAATACCCGGGCCGCCTTGAGCCTGATGCATCTGGGTGCCGCCGATGATCTTGCGCAGCCGCTTGTTTCGCGCCAGCCCCAACCGATAATCGACATGGTTGGACTCGCACCAGCTCATCAGCTCTTCGCGGCAGAAGCCGCTGTCGGCTCGGAGCACGATGCGCACCTCGGGCCAACGCTCTCGCAGCTGAGCTACGATGCGCTTGACCTCTTCGACCGAACCGGCAGCCGCATCCTGGTTGGCTTGGCCGGAGCCGTGCGCACAACAAATGGTCGCCGGCGAAGATGTACAGCGGCAGATAGCAATAGCTGTCGTAATAACCATGAAAGAACTGTTCCGGCTGATGGCCGTAGAGCGGGATGTCGGCCGCGTCCAGATCGAGTACGATCTGGCCCGGGCACTCGGCGTGCGACTCCAGATACAGGTCCGTCAGCAGCCGGTCCATCGACTCGGCCGAGTAGCTGATCTTGTAATAGCGCAGACTGCGGCCGGTCAACTCCAGCCGGTTCAGCGTGCTCTTACCGGCCAGCGGTTCATCCGGTTCCCGCTCGCCAGACCATGGACACGCTGCGCCAGCATCTCCGACAAACGGAGCTTGACCAGCCATGGAACCCGGCCATCGATGAAACAGCCCGCCAGTCGGCCCAGCAGGTTGATTCGCCGGTCTGCCTCCCCTAACAGAAGCGCTCCGCCGTCACTCGATGCCCGCCCGGCTGTGAACTCGGCCTGTACCCTACGCGAAAATGGGCTCCAAAATGAGAACGATTCTTGGTTACACTCTGTCATCAAAGGCCGCTCCTTTTCCCGGCATTCAACTACGCCTAGACAAGGCAGTTATGCCATGAAAACAGCGGCCTTTTGCCTCTTTATTTCTCTCCACAACTTATAACCCCCGGGAGAGATCGCGGCTAACGCCCCAGACTGCGCTCCACAGGCACCATGGGCGAATGTCCAAAGCCATGCGCAAGCCGCACAACCCGCGGCGTCATGATGATCAGCAGCGTGGACTCGCTCTTCTGCTTGTTCTTGTCGGTCGCGTCGTTCAGGCCGGGAATCTCGCTCAGGCCGGGCCAGCCGCTGACATCGCGGCTTTCATTGCGGTCCATCTCGCTGGCGATCACGATGGCTTCATTTGCCTTGAGCGTGGTCACTCCGGAGTAGGCGCGGTTCGCAAGTACCGGCACGCCGTTCACGGACGACCCCGCGAGCGCCGTGATCTTCATGTCGATGTTGAGCGCGACATCGCCCGAACGCAGCACCCGCGGCGTGGCCTTCAGTACCAGCCCCAAGTCCTGAAACTGCACCGTCGGAATCGATGACGAGGCGCCCTGTAGCGACGACAGCAGTCCCGCAAGGCCGCCGGACGTGCCCGGGGTGTTGAGCCCCGGAATGTTCAGGGTGTTGGCGTTGAGGCTTGAATACGACGAAGTCTGAATGGGGTAGCGCGTGCCGCTCTTGAGCGTGCCCTCTTCCCCGTCTTCGAGCCGCAGCTGGAATTCGTCGAGCTCGCGCGAGTCAGAGGAGTTGAGGCTGAGGTCGAAGCGCACCGGCCCGGGCGAAAGCGCGGAGAGCGCGATGCCGCCGCCAAACAGCGCCACGCCGTTCTGGAAGAGCGAACTCGACACCTGCCCCGAGGCCAGCAATATTCCGAGTATTGCCAGCGTGTCGCCCGGTGCGGCCAGCCCCGAAGAGATGATCTGCTGCACCAGGGCCTGGTTCTGGTTGAGGATGGCCTGCTCCTCAGCAAAGACATTGAATGCCGTGACGGTCTGAGGGGGCGTGATCCCCGTGTTGCGTGCATTGCTGTGCGCCAGCTGCAGAAGACGCACGTCGATCAGCACTTCGCTGCGCCCCTCGCGGAGATCGTGGTAGGTCGCATTGAACGCCTTCAGCGCGTCTTCCGGAGCACGCAGCGTGATGGTGGCGGCGGTCGGGTCCACTGACGTCTGTTGAATCTCGAAGACGTTCCGCGCCATGTTGCCGAGGTCAGTCATCTCCGTATTCGTCAGGCCGGAAAGGGGAATCGTCTCCACTCCCAGGCGCGTGTATTGGTGGCGCATGTCGCGAGTGTCCCGCGCCACCAGGGCGCGATGCGGATCAATCGCGACGTAAAACGAATTCGTCAGCATCGCAACCGCGTGCATCGCCTCGTCAAAACTCACATTGTCAAGGTCGAGACGCGCCACGCTGGCGCGAATGCTGTCATCGATCGCCGAATCGATGCCCCACGCGCGAAACACTTGCTGAATGACCTGCCGCTGGTTGGCGTGAATGTGGAAGCTGTGCACTCCCGGCATGGGCGCTAGATGCTCGACGCCGCCTAGCTCCGGCTGGTTGAGCTGAGCCGCCATGCCGGGATCGGCTGCAATCACATCGTCGGCAAGCTGCCGCAGGTGTTCGGCCACCGCGGCATTTCCCGGATCGAGTTCTCGTGCCTGCTCGAGCGCCGCGCGTGCCGTGGCGCGATCGCCCCGTGTGCGACTCTGCGCCGCAGATTGCAGGAGCGCTGTCACCGCATGGCTCAGGGCAACCTGTTCGGCCAACTGGTAATCGTTGTTGGTGGCGTCAAGCTGCGCCGCTTTGTGATACAGGCCCAGCGCCTGTTCGAAGTGCCCGTTCTGATAGAGCTTCCCTGCTTCCAGGTAAAGCTTTGCGGCCCGCCGGCGTTCACCAGCACTCGGCAGCTTGACTTGCTGGTTCGCCGCAGCCTGGTTTGGCACTGCCTGGTTTGTCGGAGCCTGGTTCGTCACGGCTTGGCTCGGCGCAGGGGCCGCGACCGGGTCACTGGGCGGCGATTGAGCTGGAGCCTGAGGGGCCTGTGCCGTGGCCGTCATCGCCCCCAGCAGCAGGCACGCGCATTTCCTCATCAGGCGAGACCTCATCGCACCGCCTGTGTTGCTGCCAGCAGGTCGGCAAGCGACGTCGCGCATGCTTCAGGCCCGAGCGCCGATAGCTCATCGTAGGAATAGCGGCCCGTGGCCACGGCGATTACGGGAAGGGAATTGGCGTGCGCGGCTTCAATGTCGCGTGGTGTATCGCCCACCACGCACACGCGCGCCTCCGCGCCAGCAAGCTCGCGCGCTTTCTTTGCCGCATGGCCAACGAGCTCCGATCGCACTGGAAAATTGTCGCTGAATCCGCCGAAGCGGAACCACTCGCGCAGGCCTA
>Ga0210408_10006289_pt1 | contig 10275 bp, 9 predicted proteins | sample IncBWH4MmetaG_FD_155471 | JGI IMG/M metagenome (GOLD analysis project Ga0210408, IMG submission 155471) | Forest soil microbial communities from Barre Woods Harvard Forest LTER site, Petersham, Massachusetts, United States - Inc-BW-H-4-M | ecosystem: Environmental > Terrestrial > Soil >...
ACCCGCGTAGGTATAGGTCGGGATCACCGAGGACGGGTCAGTGCCGAATTGCTCCCAGTCTCCGCTGAAATGCACGGAGGGCAGGCGCTCGGCGAACGCCGCTTTCTTCTGGTTTTCCGCGGCGCGCCTTTGCTCCTGGATTGACTTCCATTCCGGCCGCGCGGACAAACCTTCTTCGATGCTGCTTTCAACGTCCGGTTGGGGCGTGTCAAAGAAACTCAACGAATCGCCCAGTTCGATTTGCTGGCGGGGATCGAGATTCAGCAGGCGGCTCAATCCGAACAGGGAGGTTTCGCGGGTTGCTTGCGCTTCCAGCAGCCGCTGATTTTCGTTTTGCAGTTCGACGTTGGCGCGCAGCGTGTCGATGCCCGTGCCGACCCCTTCCTTTTGCAGGTCCGCGGCTTGGTTGTAGAGCGCCTGGGCCAAGTCCACACGCGATTGCGACGCCTGCACGTCCGCCATCGAGCGCAGCGTCCCGATATATTGCGACACTACCAACAGAATGACTTGCTCGCGGGTGGAAAGGCTGTCCGCCCTGCTGGCATTCGTAGCGTTGCGCGACGCCTGGTAGCGCCGGAACAGCGTGAGATCGAAAATAGGTCCACTGAAGGAAGGGCCCGCGGAAAACGTGGCGTACGGTCCGATGTGGCCAGGGAATCCCGGGAATATGTGCGTGCCGCCGAATTGCGCGACCAGGTTGATCCGTTGCCATTGTTCGGTCATGCCAAGCTGCGCCTGGGGCAGCAGTGCGGACAACGCGATCTTCTGGTCTTGCTCGCTTTGCGCCGCAGTTAGGACAGCAATTTGCGCGGTGGTGTTTTGCTTCAGCGCGAGAGCCACAGCCTGGTCGAGCGTCAGGCGCATCACGCCGACAGGAGCCTCAGCGGGCAGCGGGCTTTGCTGTCGCTGGGACTGGCCGGGAGTCAGCGTAGGAGTGAGGAGCAGGCTAAAAAGCGCTATGTAAAAGATAATGTGAGAGCGCTTGGGATCTTTCTTGCCCTCGATCCCGCTTCTCCCTTCGGCCTCATCGGTGATTTCTTTGACGGTCGCTTGATTCAGGCATCCTTGCGCCACCAGGTGTCCACCCTGGTGGTAGATTTCCTTCAGCAGCGCCTTCCCGGCAGCGTCTATGAAGCTGACGCCGCAAAGATCGACATTGAACTTTTCGGTCGGGGAAGCGGCGCGCAATTCGCGCCAGCACTGCCCCAGCGTGGAGACGGAGTCTCCAGCCAAACGCCCTTCGACGGTGAGCAGGACCTTGCTGCGCTTCTTTTGTGTAGTGACTCTAAGCATACCCCGAGCCCATTGTGGCTATAGTCCGTGCACTTCCCGCGCCACCAGATGTGAATTCTTGCTAATCTTGTAAGTCGTTTATTATTAGTGCTTTAGTAGATTACTAGGCCTCGGTTGGATATTCCTGTTGGACCATATATGGTCACAATTGGCGAATCTTGGCAGGCAATAGCTGCCGCTATATGGGCACACACCCGCGTTTTCATCTCCCAGGGCAAGAGAACATCAGCCGAGCGAGGGCGCAAGGCTGCGCTCACCATCCGAAGGGCAAGGGAGCCGGCGTTTGCTTAGTGGCGGACCGCGATGGCTTGCAGCTCGAAATGGCCGCCACGCAGCAGTGCGGCTGCCCCAATGAACTCGCGCGCGGGCAAGTCCTTGGTGGTGAAGTAGGTGCGGTAGATAGCGTTGAATTTGTCGAAGAGAGAGAGATCCGTACAGGCGATTTGAACGTAGACGAGATCGTCCATGGTCATGCCGGCTTGCTCAAGGGTGGCCTTGATTTGGTCGAGCAGAATCTTGACTTCGTCGTTGATTTCGGCGGGTGCTTTGCCCGACTTGTCGAGGCCGATGCGCCCAGCCAGGTACAGCGTATTGCCGGCCAGAATGCCGTCACTGAATGGCAGCTGCGGATTGGCGTCGGGCAGGTGAATGGCGCGGCGGCTGGACTGCGCGGGCGCCTGGGAAAATGCTCCACGCACGGTAAGCAATCCCGCGGCTGCAAGCACCAGGAATAGGAAACCTGCTCTGCGATTCAGTACAGACTTGTTGTTGCTTCCCATCGTGTCCTCCGTCGTTCCGGCCTTTCTGGCACCGCCGGCGCGATAAGGGCGCGAGTGTATTCCGAGCTTGGCCAGGATGCAAGCGAGTGGTTCAAGGAGAAGCGACGTTCGGCGCGGGAGATTTTTCCGAAGTTCCTTTGCGCGGAGGGACGCCGGAAACTTCAGCAATAATCTTTTGCGTTCTCGATTTGCTGATAGGGCAGTTGCGATCGTAGATGCGGCATTGCGCCAAAGTGAACTTGCATCCGCACGTGCAGCCTTCGGCGTTGAATTTATGCAGAGCGACTTGCTTCTGCTCTGCAGTGAGCTTGGAAAGATCCACACCGGGAAGCTCACTGGCGCGATCGGCGTGGGCGAGGAAAACTTGACCGGTATCCTCAAAGGTTTCGACGCGCGCGTCGATGGGCAAGCCGAGCAGGGCGCGGATTTCCGTTTCATAGAGTGCGGGATCGCGCAAGCCTTCGTGCTTCTGCACGACGTGGCCTTGCGCATCCACCACAAACACCGTGGGCAGAGCGGCAATGCCGCCATATTGCTGCCGCACTTCCGGAGAGGCCATGGCCACGGGATAATTGATGTGCTCTTCGGCGACGACTTGCTTGATCGTCGCGGCGTCATCGTCATCCACGGTCAGCCCGATTATTTGCAGTTGATCCTTATATTTCTGCTGCAAGGCAACCAGATCGGGAATCTCCGCGCGGCACGGGCCGCACCACGTAGCCCAAAAATTCAGGAGCACCACTTTCCCGCGCGCGGTCGCGAGGCTTAGCGGCTTGCCGTCGAGCGCGTCCAGCTTGAACTCCGGCGCCGGATCGGGGTTGCGCACAAAGCGAATGACATTGCCTCCCTGCGGCGCTCGGGCGAACGCCTCGCAGGCAGCCAGCGAGAGGGCGCCCAAAGCAAGGCAGAGCGCGACCGTCAATGGCAGTCGCAAACGTCGCGTGTGATGGAAGTTCATTGCGCGTCTACTAGGAGAACACAAGGCGGGCTGCCTGCCAAGTTCGACCTAGGGCTGCGCAGCCTTGCTTTCGTCCTCCGGGACGCCTTGCGCATAGGCGGGATGCCGTGCGGGAGCGCGGTGCGGCAACTCGCGTTCGAGCTTGCGCAGCCACTTCAGCTCGATCCGAAACTGCTCAATCATGAGCGTGACCATCCACGCCGCCTCATGATACGGATGGCCGACCTCCTGCAAAATCGAGCGCAACGTCTCCCTCTCGCGAGCTAGCTCTTGCACAACAAACCTGCGGCGGCGAAGCAACTGCTTCTGGAAAACACCGGGACGCGCGAGCCAGGAAAGCGCGATCCAGGTGGGAAACACAGGACGATCCCGCTGGGTGGTCCAATCCTCGCGCTCGAGTGCGGCGGCCGTCGCGGCGCGGCCTTTCTGTGTGGTCTCGAAGACAGTGCGTTCGGGGCCAGAAGCCGGCTCGGTGCTTTGCATTCGGCGTATAAAGCCGGCGGCCGCAAGCTTATCCAGCGAATAGTAAACCTGCGGACGAGAGATGGCCGCCCAGTCGCGGATGCAGCGCCGCTCCAGCTCCAGATTGGCTTCGTAGCCATGCATGCGACGCTCCGCCAGAAGGCTGAGGAGCACGAGATCCGGGATGGTCAATGTGGAATGTTTCCGCTGCCGCACAGCTACCTTGCTTCCGTCGCGCTGCGGGTCTTCTCTTGTGAGCGCTTGCGGTCGCGGCTCCAATACCACCATTGACATTGTTCAACAGGAAGTTGCGGGTCGCACGCCTGGGCCACGGCGGCGCGAAAAACGTCCAGGCAGCAGACGTCCTGGTGCTGCGGCGCGACACGGCAAAGCAATTCATACAGGCGTTGCGGATTTCTCCGGGCGAGTTGCGCAACGCTGCGCACGCCCAGGATTTCGAAATCGCGCAGCATGGCGGGACCAACGGAGATTAGATCGGAAAGTTTGCGAAGGTCTGAAGGCATAAACAATCTCCTTGACTTTGGGATGGGGCGAATCTAGACTCCTCTAGTCTAATTTAGACTACAACGAAAAGAAACAAGAAAATCGCCCGCGCGCAGCGCTCGGCACCCCCGCGGTCTTGGTCACATTTTTTGGGTTTGCAGCAGCTACATCCTTCGGAGGAGAAGAAAACCATGGACATGAACGTGAAACGCATCACCCCAGTGCTGTTTGTAAAGGAAATCGAGCCGGTCTTGCCCTTTTGGGTGGAGAAGCTCGGCTTTACGAAGGCGATCGAGGTCCCGCACGGGAACAAACTCGGATTTGTGGCGCTGCAAAAGGGAAGCACGGAAGTCATGTACCAGAGTTATGCGAGCGTGGCCGAGGATATGCCCTTGATTGCCGAGATTCACAAAGGGCCGACGTTCCTGTACATCGAAGTGGACAATTTGAACGCGGTTCTCAGCGCGCTGAAAGATTCCAAGATCGTTCAGCCAGAGCGAACCGCGTTTTACGGCATGCGCGAAGTCGGATTCCAGGAACCCGGCGGCCACTACGTCACGTTCGCGCAACCAGTAGCCGCCGCGCAGCACTGAAAATTGCCAGAGATAGCGCGTTCGGCGGCAAACGGGCGCAAACCGAACTCCGCCTGTAGAGAGCGGAGCGAAGATCCTGCTGACGTTATTCTTCGTGATCGAGCGGCTTGCCGTCGGGCCCGACTTGGACCTCCGATTTCTTGCCGCCCTTTGTTACCTGAGCTTCGTAAGCGACGAGCTTGTCTTTCTTGGTGATAGCTTCGACCTTGACAAGCTTGCCTTCGCCTGCTCTTGCCTGCAGGCCGGCTTTTACGCCCGCAGGCAGCGCATCCATGGCGACTTGTTCTTCCACTTCGACAATAGCGCCGTTGCTGTCGATCAGTACGTCTTTGGTGTGCCCATTCACAATCATTTCGGCTTCGTAGCAGGTCTGCCCTTTTTCGTTTTCCTTAGAAAAGCCCTTGATCGTGGCGCCGACGCTTTGCGCAGCGACAGTCTTTTCCACCGCTGGCGGCAGATCGGAACGCTTGATTTTCTTTTCCTGCGCGCCGGCTGAAGCTACAAATAGAAGGCCGGAGACGAGAATGATAGTGATGGTGCTTTTGGTGTTCACGGGTCAACTCCTTGATGGGTGTCGGGTGCTTTGGGAATCCGAGAAACAGTCTTATTGGACAGGGATAAACGGAAGATAAATCAAAGATTTGCTGGGCTACTCAAGTCCTCCCTGTTGGCTGCGTTAAGTAATCCATTTTTTTCTGCACACACGCCTCTTCCTCGATCCCCTCTTCTCTAACGTGAAAGTGGCGAGGCCTGCAGACCGGCCTGGCTATCCTCCGAAAATCCCTAAACAATTCGATGACTACGGTCGGTTGGCGCAAATTGCGGGTTTAGGCACATCGACATGACTTCGGTACTCGCGGTCTATGGCTTGGCGCTTTGGGGGCGGATAGCCTGCACAACGGCGTGAGTCGGGCGCGGGGCGCGGCTCTTGTAACCTGCTGATACTAATATAGTTATAACGATAGTTGGAAGAATAGCTCTTCTCAACGCCTGTCCTGAAAGTCTGGGGGATCGACCTTGAAACGGAACAAATTATTGCGAGGCATTGTGGTTGTCGTTGTCGCGGCGCTGGTTAGTTGCGCAACGCCGTTGCAGGCACAGGAGCGTGACAGCGAACTGGCACTGCTGCGCGGTGCGGCGGAGAACGGAGACAGCGCGGCGCAGTTCACGCTGGCGAATCACTACTATCGCGGCCTGGGCGTCCAACAGGATTACGAAAAGGCTGTGGCACTGTATGCGAAAGCGGCGGACCAGGGACTCCCGGCGGCAGAGAACCGCCTGGGGATCATGTACGAGCGGGGCCTGGGCGTGCCGCAATCGTATGGACGGGCGATGACTCTGTACCGCAAGGCTGCGGTGCAAGGAAACGCGCCAGCGCAGTTTAACCTTGGGATGCTGTACGAAAGCGGCAAAGGCGGGCGGCTGGACTATTCGCAAGCGCTGGAATGGTTTCGCAAAGCCGCGGAGCAAACCGAGCCCGATGCGGAAGAAGAGGTCGGTTACTTCTTTCAGCGCGGATTCCTAGGCGCGCGAGATTATGAAAAGGCGCGGGAATGGTACAAGCGCGCCGCGGAACACGGTTGCTCGAACGCACAGAACCAGCTGGGCTACATGGCGCAATTGGGATTGGGAGTCGAGCAGGATTACGTGCAGGCGTTGGACTGGTATTACAAAGCTGGGGCGCAGGGCAATCCCAACGCGCAGGAAAATATCGGCTATTTGTATCAGCATGGACTGGGCGTGGAAGTGGATTACGTGCAGGCAGAAACGTGGTATTACAAAGCGGCTGGGCAAGGAAACTCGAACGCGGAAAATCAGCTTGGGTATATGAATCAGTATGGGCTGGGGATTCCGCAGGATCTTGCGCGAGCGCTGGCGTGGTATCGCATGGCGGCGGACCAGGGAAACAAGACGGCGATCGAAAATTTGAAGGCACTGTCGGAGCGCCTGCAAGGCACGGACGCGGAGCTGTGGCAGGCGGAAAGTGCCGAGGCGCGGCAGGAAGCCGAGGCGCAGGCAGCGCGGCGCGTGCGGATCGCCAATTTGCAGCGGCAGATTGTGGATCTGGAGATGGATGCGCGGCTGGAAGAAAGCCTGGCGGAGTCCGCCGCTGCGGCGGGCGCTGCTCCAACGATGGGCGCGGTGAAATTGCGCAAGGAAGCGGACACGTACCGCGCGGAAGCGGCTCGTTTGCGCGCAGAACTCGCAGGATTGGATGTACTGGCAGCGTCGAGCACGCCGGCACAGTAGAGCAGACGCTACTCGAATTGCTTCCGGAACGCAGCGAATTGTTGCTTCAGATCCAAAATATCCTTGCGTAATTCAGCCACTTCCGAATCCAAGCGAGAAACCTTGTCGGCGTTCTCCCGGCCGGCAATAGCCGGCGTTTCGTGAACGGCTGGCGAGCTCGCGGGCTCCACTTCTCCTGACAACAAATGAAAGTAGCGGGATTCTTTCGTGCCGGGGTGCCTGGCGAGCACCTTGACCAGGGCCGGTTCGCGGCTCATCAAGTGCTGCAGCGCGGATTGCACTTCGCTCAAGTCATCAAAATGATGCATGCGCTCGGCGCGGCTGCGCAACTCGCCAGGGGTCTGCGGGCCGCGGAGCAGCAACTCGCAGAAGACTGCAGCTTCGCGGCGATCAAAGTTGAACGCCTCCTGCAAACGATGCTCGTACTTGGTGACCCGGCTATCCGTTGCGCTGACGGAGCGCGCCAGAGAATTGTCGTGCAGCGCGCGCAAAGCATTGCGAACGGAGTCCTCATCCAGGTTCATGACCGGGTCGCGATTGGATTTCTGGTTGCACGCGTTGATCAGCGCGTTGAGGGAAAGCGGATAGTAATCCGGAGTGGTGATTTCCTTCTCCAAAAGAGCGCCGAGCACTCTGGCTTCCATTTCATTTAGGGCAATATTCACAGACTCAAATCATACCGGAAGCGTTGGGCCCGCCCAACCAGTGCGTGAGCAGCGTTCCATCGGTGAATGAACTTTCGCGGCATTACTGTTGCAGTTTCTTGGTGGGTTTGGGCGAAAGAGCCTCGCGCAGCGCGCTTAGAACGTCCGAGATGCGGAACGGCTTCTGCAATTGGTGAATGTGGCTGCTCCCGCCCTCGTCTTCGACCAGATCTCCGGTCATGAAGACTACCTCTGGTTTGATCGCGCTGCGCGAGGACGCGACGATTTGAATAGCGGCTTCGCGGCCGCTTGGCCCCTGGCCGCCACCCGAGAGATGCACATCGCATAGAGCCAGGTCGTATGGACGACTGGTGACCAATTCCATCGCTTCCTGGGAATTTGCCGCGCAGTCGACGCGCATGCCATGAGCAGATAGGCCCTCTTCCAGCAACGTGCGAATGCTTTCCTCATCGTCCAAAACCAAAATGGAGCGGCCCTTCAGAATGTCTCCCAGCTGAGTCCCCGCCTCAACCAACAAGGTTCCGGCACCCTGCGGCGTATCGGAAGAGCCCGGCGGAGCAACCGGCAAATATACGGTGAATGCCGTGCCGCCAGCCGGCAGAGTTTCCACATCGATGGTACCGCCGTGCTCGCGAACGATAGACATACAAATACTCAAACCCAAGCCGGTGCCACCTCCGGGACGCTTGGTGGTGTAAAAAGGATCAAAAATCTTGGGAAGCGCTTCCGGCGAGACGCCCACGCCATCGTCTTGAACAGTGACCGAAATGTGCCCGCCGATACGCCCGATGCGGATTTGAACGCGCCCCGTTTCGCGAACCTCGCGAATGGCGTATTCGGCATTGCTGATGAGGTTCAAGAAAACCTGAATCAACTGATTGGCGTCACCTATAACCATCGGCAAATCGGACTGCGGCTGAAAATCGACATGAACATTGTTGCGGCGAAGCGAATGATCCTGGAGCTGCAGGGTGCGCTCGATAAGGCTGTTGACATCCACGGGCCTTTTTTGCGGCGCGGCCGGCCGGGAAAACTCCAGCAGATTCTGAACGATGCGCGCGGCGCGACGGGCCTGCCGATGGGTCAGCTCGAGCTGGCGCTTGGTATTTTCGTGCAGGTCCCCGCTGTCGCGGAGAAGCTCCGTAACGCCGAGAATGGCGGTCAGCGGATTGTTTAGCTCGTGCGCGACACCGGCGAGCATCTGGCCCATCGCCGCAAGCTTTTCGGCCTGAATGAGCTGCTCTTCCAGGCGCTTGAGTTCCGTGACGTCGCGCGCGGAAATCACGACGCCATCGATTTTGCCGGTTTCATCGAAAAGAGGGCTGAAATGGCTGCGCAGCCGCCGCCACTCGCCTTGCTTATTGCGAACGCGCGATTCCAGCGACGCAAAACTTTGCCGGCCGCCCAAAATCTCCGCGAAGAGCGCAAGCAGGGCGGGACGGTCTTCCAGGTGCGTGCGTCCGCCAAACTCCAGGCTCTGCGTTTCTTCGGGCTCATAACCAAGGATGTCCTTCACGCGCGGGCTGACAAAAGTGTAGTGGCCCGCGGTGTCCACCACAAAGATCAGATCCGGGAAACTGTCGATCAGGCGGCGCGCAAATTCCTGCTGTTGGTACAGGCGGCGTTCCATCTCGCGGCGCTCGGTAATATCCATCAAAGCGCCGTGATAGCGCACGACGCGGCCGCTAGTGTCGCGGACGGCCCCTGCGGTGTTCAGACACACGAGCGGCTGGCCATCCTTGCGCGTGAGCGTAATTTCGCGCCCCTGAACCATCGGCTGATTATCCACTTGCTCGCGGAGGGCCCGGCGCTGGGCTTCATCCGGAAGCAGATCGGCGAAGCTGCGCAACAGCAGTTCTTCCTTGGATTCGTATCCGAGCATGCGTGCCAGCGCCGGGTTGACGTCGATCAGATGGTCGTCGGGCGTGGCGATATAGATGCCTTCTTGCAGCGATTCAAAGAGCTCCGTAAAGCGCGCTTCATTTCTGCGTTGCGCAGTAATGTCGCGCGCCAGGATGGTAATGCCGTGGACGTCGTCGCCACGAAGCATGGCGTGCGCCACGCAGTCGAAATAGTAGACGGGATGGCGGCCTTTCAGGCGGGCCTGAACGATACCGGTCCAATTGCGACGCTCGAGGAAACGCGGCATGGCGCGCTTAGCAAGCTCGCCTCCGTCGCCGGACGCCTCTTCGACGAATTCGCTCAAAGGGTGCCCGATAATCTGAGGAAAGGCCGCGCCCACCAAATCGGCGAAGCTGCGGTTGGCGGCACGAATCTGGCCGTCCAGGGAGACCGCGAGGAGGATGTCGTCGAAGGAATCGATGAGGTCGCGGTAGCCCTGCTGCGAGCGCGAGATGACTTCGAACAGCTGGTCGAGCTGCTTTTCACTGGGAGGAATGACGTCGCGCTGCTCGATGCCGCGAACCAAGCCGCGGAGCTCGGAAATTTCCTGCGTGCGCTTCCACGCGTACAGCCCGAAAAGGACAACCAGCAGAACCAGGCCGATGGGAAGAGCCTCAAAACGGTGAGCGAGGGAACGGATGGTGTCCCACGAAACCATGGCGAACACAATGGAGAGAACGAGCAGCAAGAAAAACGTGAGGCGCCACAGCTCGCTTTGGCGCCGCTCGAACTGCTCGAGACGGTCGGAAACGGCCGTGCGGCCGGCGGCAGGTGATGAGCGTTGGGATGCGTCGGCGGCGGCTTTCCTGATTTCGCTCATGGAGTTGGTGGCGGCCGGCAAATGGGCGGACGGCTACACACGAGCTAAT
>Ga0210408_10006290_pt1 | contig 10274 bp, 7 predicted proteins | sample IncBWH4MmetaG_FD_155471 | JGI IMG/M metagenome (GOLD analysis project Ga0210408, IMG submission 155471) | Forest soil microbial communities from Barre Woods Harvard Forest LTER site, Petersham, Massachusetts, United States - Inc-BW-H-4-M | ecosystem: Environmental > Terrestrial > Soil >...
TAGAGCTGGGACAGGAGAGCGCATAAGTCGATGGAGGCGGCGCTGCTGGCCATGTTGGCTTGCAATATGGTGATGGCTTCGTCCAGATTTCCCTGGTCGATCTTTTCGGTGGCTTGCACGATCGCGGGATCGGCTGTCCAGCTAACCTTGGCTTCGATGGCTTGATTGGCGACGTGCTCCAGCCCTGAATAACTGAGACCGACCGCGCACACCGCGCCGAAAACAAAGCCGCCGACGTGCGCCCAGTGCGCCACGCCTCCGGAGGAACCTCCAGGAATTGCGCCTGAAAATATTTCCAGGAACAGCCATAACGGAAGAAGCCAGTAGGCCCGGGCCTGAAAGCGATACGAACGGAATCCAAAGCCGAAGAGCCAGATCATTTCGATCTTGGTTTTCGGAAAGCGCACTAAGAACGCGCCCATTAACGCGGCGACAGCTCCGGAAGCGCCCAGCGTGGCGGCGAGGCTGCCCGGATTGGCCCATGCGTGGAACTCCAGCGCCATGGCCCCGGACAGCAGGTAAAACACGGGGTAGATGATGCGTCCCCAAGTATCTTCCAAAACCACGCCGGCCAGCCACAAGAACCACATGTTGCCAATAATATGGATCCAGCCGCCATGCAAGAAATTAGCGGTCAGGTAGGAAATCGGCTGCGGGTGTGCGGGCACAAACGCCCAGTGCGCCAGAATTGAATCATGCTCAAGATCGGAAAAGAGCCGTCCGAGCGAATCCATTTCCTGTTGCAACGCCGATGCGTCTTCGGTCATGCGCATTTTTACTTCCCAGCCGTCCTCTGGCTGACGAGTCTGCGACGCAACTTTTTTCCAGACCGCCGGATTTTTGTCGCGGAACTTGGTGACAAATTCCTGAACTTCGGGAGTCATGGTCAATTCGGGGTGCAGGGCGGCAAGCATGAGAATGTGTACCCGAGTCTCCGCCTGCTTCGGGGCTTGCGCTTCGATTTGCCAGTGTGTTCCCAGAAACACGACAAAGTTTATGGCGATGAGGGCGATGGAAATCACCGGCCAGCGGCGGCCCTCCATATTCTCGTGGCGCAAAGGAATCAGCATTGGCGCGACCCTTGTTTCCTAGATTGGGAACGTTCTCTCCAGTTTAGGAGCAGGCCGGGACCGCCAAATGTTTAATCGCGATCCTTGAGGCAAAAAGTAACCGTTGCGCGATACGAAACAGCGGCAAAGGGTGCCAGTTTTTGATGGGCGACCTGCGGGAGGTTGACACCAAACCGGAGTGGCCCTATCGTTCGGAATGTTCGGCAAAGAGGCAAGTAGATGAAGGTTTTGGTCATTGGCGGAGGAGGGCGCGAACACGCTCTGGTGTGGAAGCTGAAGCAGAGCCCGCGGGTCACTAAGATTTGGTGCGCGCCGGGAAATGGCGGCATCGAAGCCGAGGCGGAATGCCTGGCAGCCGATGCCGCAGATGTACCGAAACTCATAGCCCTGGCGGAGCGGTTGCAGCCGGATCTCACCGTTGTTGGACCCGAAATGCCGCTGGTGAACGGGATTGGGGACGCGTTTCGGAAGTGCGGTTGGCCAATCGTGGCTTCTTCGCAAGAAGCCGCACAGTTGGAGGGCAGCAAGATTTTTGCGAAGGAGTTCTTGAGGCGCCAGCATATTCCCACCGCAGAGATTTATGGCGCGTTTGAAAATCCGCAAGAGGCAGTGGCGGCACTTTCCGGGTTGAACTGGCCGGTGGTGATAAAAGCGGATGGCTTGTGCGCGGGAAAGGGAGTCTTTGTCGCGCAGGACAGGGCTGTAGCTGAAGATTTCATCCGTCGAGTGATGGAGACGAACGAACTGGGTGACGGAGGGAAGCGAATACTGCTTGAGGAGGCCCTCGAGGGAGAAGAGCTGTCTTTTATTGTAGTTACGGATGGCCAGCGCTACGCTCCGCTGGTCCCTACACGGGATCACAAGCGGGTGTTTGACGGCAATCTTGGCCCCAATACGGGTGGAATGGGCGCGTATTCGACGGACGAGCTTCTCTCCCCCACGCTCCGGCAAACGATCTTGGATTCTGTCGTTGAACCGACCTTAAAGGGATTGGCGGCGGAGGGCATTGTTTACCAGGGGTTTCTGTACATTGGATTGATGCTGACCAGCGCTGGACCCAAAGTGTTGGAGTTCAATTGCAGACTCGGTGATCCGGAGACGCAAACAATCGTTGCTCGGATGGATTTCGACTTGGCGCAAGTGCTGTCGGAGTTGGCGGCGGGAATCCTGGAACCGGCCCGTCTAAAGTGGAAACCAGGCGCGAGCGCTTGCGTCGTTATTGCTTCTGGCGGTTACCCTGGTAAGTTCATCGCGGGTAAGAAGATCAGCGGACTAACCGATGCGGCTCGCGTTAACGGTGTGAAGATATTCCATGCCGGTACCGGTCGGCAAGCCGACTCGATCGTGACTAGTGGAGGGCGCGTCCTTGGTGTGACTGCTCCCGGCGATTCTCTCGACGGAGCATTGGCAACGGTCTACGAAGCCGCAGCAAAGATCAGTTTCGACGGAATGCATTATCGCAAGGATATCGGAGCAGCAACAGGCCGGGTACACGCGGCTGGAGAGTGAATCATGGCGAATGTGCTGCACTTGTTCCGTGCTCCGCAGCGGCGATTGCCAATGGAGGAAATTGCGGAAGTTCATGCGCTGGAGGATTCCGGGCTGCAGGGCTGCGCGCATGCCAGAATCGGCAGTCCCCGGCAAGTGCTACTGATGGATAGCGAGACTCTGGAGCTGATGGAGCTGGCGCCTGGAATTATTCGAGAGAACATCACCACGCGTGGAATCAACGTGAATGGATTGAACGCAGGAGAGCGCCTTCGGGTCGGGGCCGCGCAGTTGGAAGTCAGCATGGTGTGCACTCCCTGCGATCAGATGGAAAAGATCAGGCCTGGATTGCGACGCGAACTGCGTGGCCGACGGGGAATGCTGTGCCGGGTGATCGCGGGCGGAATAATCCGGCAGGGCGACCAGATAGAGAGAATTTCTTAGCGATTCGGGGGACTGGGCCGGCGGCGCAGGGACGGAGCGTCCGCAGGCCGGTTCTTGTCTTCCTCACCCTTCTTGGCACGTTCAACAGGCTCTTCCGGTGGAACGATCCAATTGAACCCATGCTGTTCTTCCATTTTGGCAAGGATGAAGGTTTGTTTGTCGGCGATGAGTGGCAAGAGTGCGCGGAGGAAATCGGCGACGTCGGCAGGAACGGCTTTCTGGGCTTGTCCTTTATCCACTTCGTCGATAACCTTTGCAAAGCGGGAGTCGGCGCTGCGGAGTTGCGCTATCGTCGAATCGTTGCCCTGGATGAGGGCCATCAGCGTGGGCGCTTTTAGAGTGTCTGGATAGCGGGCTTCGATAACTATGCGGGGCGCATGTTTTTCCGGAGGATAGAGCTGGGTAAAGCGCGGGCGCAGAAGTCGCGTTTGCCAATACTCGCCACGCGTGGACATTTGCTCCTGCTGCACGCGATATTCGATGGTCCACACCTCGGGGCCATAGCCTTTGGCTCCATAGCCGATTAGCACCATCTCCAGGAGGGGATCGTCAGGCGCCAGGTCAATCTTGTGATGAAGCTGTGAAGTAAGCGGGCGCAACTTTTCCAGCACTTCCACTCCGATGGTTTCCAGGTCGGGCTCGGCTTCACCGGTATTGTATTGGTATTTGGGGTCGCGGCCATGGACGCGCTCGAAGTTGCGGTCCAGGCGGACGGGATTGGGATCAGCGGGAAGACGCCACTCCGAAGCACCGAGCAGCACGGCAACGTGGGTGGAATCGGTCTCTACAACGCGAGGTGGGACACCGCCGGCCTCGACAGGTTGATTGATCGCGGCGAAGACAATGTCGCCATCGCGCGCGACGTGAACAATCACGCGGCCCCCGGCGAGATTGGCGACGATTTCATCTTCCGGCGCTCGATTTTGCGCGGAGTGAGCTGGATGCCCGCACAGAAAAACCAAGGCAACAATTATGCCGCCTAGTACGGAAAACAATGGCGCTTTGCCTTTAGAACTCATTTCAACTCTATGTTACGTCCAGTTGATACTGAACGAAATGCGAATTATTTAGCGACTGCAGCTGTGCCGCAGCAGCACGACTGCCTTACCTTCTGCCGCTTTCCGCTTGCGGAGGCCTTGAGTACAATAGACGTTCGAAATAGAAATGGGTAGGCGATTATGGGACTGCGAAAAACGAAGAGCATCCAGCACGGCGGGAAGAGCGTGGCCGCGATACTGGAGGCTCACACGCGCTTTTTCCAAGGCAAAGACGGCGGCGCCAGGGCTGACTTGACCGGTGCGGACCTTTCGCGCACAGATTTGAGCGGCGCGAATCTAAGCGGCGCGATTCTGCGCAAAGCGAATCTCGAAGGGACGGATTTGCGGCGCGCGAAACTGCCGGGCGCCGACCTCTCCGGCGCGAACCTCCGCAAAGCCGATTTACGCAACGCGGACTTGACGGAAGCTATTTTGCCGGGCGCCGACCTGACCGAGGCGCAAGCGAGCGGCATTGAGTTTTTCCGGTGCGACTTGTCGAATGCAAATTTTCAGAGAGCGCAATTGCGCAATGTGAATCTGCGCGGCGCCAATGTGAATGGCGCTAAATTCATGGGTGCCGACCTTGGCGTGGCTATCCTGCGCGAAACGGACCTTAGTGGCGCCGATCTTTCTGGCGTTGACCTCTCCACCACGCTAATGCCCAAGGGCTGGACTCAGGGAGCCAAGCAAAAAAGCGCCTGACGCCCGCAGTGCTGCCATTTGCGAGGCTTTGAATAGTTGTTAATGGCAATCGACGCTGCTGCGTGGTAGCCTGCGCGAGAAGTGGCAAATGCAGGCGCAATTGTGGCCACTACCACTACACAACTCGACCACTCGGCGACGCGCGAACGCGTTCTGGAGATTGTGCGCGAATTGCTGCAGGAACTGGGCAGCTTCGGCGCGCTGCCGATGTTGCACGCCGGCTCGCATCTGGATCGTGAACTTGGACTCGGTAGCCTGGAGCGCGTCGAGCTGTTGGCTCGTTTAGAGAACGAATTCGGCATTATCCTTCCGGATCGCACAGCTTCCGAGGCGAATACACCCGAGGATCTGGCGCGCGCAATCTTGGAAGCGCCTCAGGAAGAATCTGGCGACGACAAGACTTCCTCTGCGCTTCGGGCGTCTGCCACAACGCAAAGACTCCATAGCGAAGCATCGCAGGCAGGGCCGTTTGCCGCGCAAACGCTCATCGATGTTTTGCGCTTCCGCGCGATGCACGATGCAGAGCGCGCACATTTGCTGATTACCGAGGACACTGACGACGCAGCTCGCGACCTTACGGTAACGTTTGGCGAGCTTTATGCCTCGGCGCAGCGCGTGGCGGCCGAACTGGCGCGCCGAGGCGTGCCAGCGGGTGGACGTGTGGCGATGATGTTGCCGACGTCGCGCGCGTTTTTCGTCTCGTTTGCCGGCATTCTCCTGGCCGGCGCGATCCCGGTTCCGATTTATCCACCCTTCCGCGCCGACCGCATTGAAGAATACGCCGCGCGGCAGGCCGCCATTCTCAACAACGCGGAAGTGTGTCTGTTGCTGACGTTCCGGCGCGCGGAATCCGTCGCGCACCTGCTGAAGCCGCGCGTGCGTTCTCTTGCGGCGGTCGTCGACGCGGAGAAGCTTATGGATGCGGCAGACAAAGCGCCGGCCCCCGCCCCTGGCGCTTTGCCCGCATACCTGAGCGGCAACCGCGCGCGTAAGTCTGCCGACATTGCCCTGCTGCAGTACACCTCTGGATCGACGGGCGACCCTAAAGGCGTGGTTCTCACGCACGCAAATTTGCTGGCCAACATGCGCGCGATTGGCGAGGCGGTGCAGCTCGGTCCCGGCGATGTCGGCGTCAGTTGGCTGCCTCTGTATCACGACATGGGACTGATCGGCTCCTGGCTGACGCTGCTGCACTACGGCGTGCCGGTAGCGGTGATGTCGCCACTGGCGTTTCTTACGCGGCCGGAGCGATGGCTTTGGGCTTTTCACAAGCATCACGGAACGATCGCGGCAGCGCCCAATTTTGCGTACGAATTGTGCGTGCGCAAAATTGCCGACAAGGATATTGAGGGGCTCGATATCAGTTCCTGGCGTGCGGCGCTTAATGGCGCGGAGCCGGTCAATCCCGAAACGCTTGAACGATTTGCGAAACGTTTTGCGCGCTACGGATTTCGGCGCGAAGCACAGCTTCCGGTCTACGGCTTGGCGGAGGCAGCGCTGGCGGTGACGGTGCCGCCGCTCAATCGCGGCCCGCTCGTGGATCACGTGGAGCGCGAAGCGCTCACCACCCACGGGAACGCTGTCCCAGCGGAGCGATCCGCGGAGGCGTCGGTTATCTCTTTCGTCTCGTCCGGGCGTGCTTTTCCCGGCCACGAAGTGCGCATTGTCGACGAAAAAGGAAACGAAGCTCCGGACCGCAGGGAGGGGTTTCTGTGGTTTCGCGGACCATCGGCGACCTCCGGCTACTACAAAAATCCCGCCGCGACGGAACAACTGTTTCCCGTCCGGGGCGCCAACGACGAAAGCGAATTTGCCTGGGTGAACTCCGGCGATCGCGCTTATCGCGCCGAAGGGGAGATTTACGTCACCGGCCGCGTGAAGGACATCATCATCAAGGGCGGGAGAAATCTATACCCCCATGAAGTGGAGGAATTGGCAGCGCGCGTCGAGGGCCTTCGCAAAGGCTGCATTGTCGCCTTCGGGATCAAGGACGAAGGTTCGGGAACCGAGAAGCTCGTTGTTGTTGCAGAGGTGCGCGAGCGAGATTCGCGGCGACACCCGGCCATCGCGGCAGCGGTCACCGAACAAGTTTCGCAGGGATTGGGGCTTCCGCCGGATCGCGTCGAGTTACTCCCGCTGGGCCGCATCCCAAAAACTTCCAGTGGAAAATTGCGCCGCGAAGAGACCAAGCAGCTTTTTGTGAAGGGCGAGCTTCGCGTGGCGAAACCGCCGGCCTGGGTGCAAATCGCGCGCCTGAGCGCAGGAAGCGTGATGCGAAGTTTGGGCGAGATCGTGGCCGACGGATTTGGCCGCTCCCTCGAAATTCTCTATGGTCTTTACTTTGGGATTGTATTTTCGTTGTGGATTCTTCCGGCATTCGCGATCGTAAGCCTTATGAGAAATCAGCGCAAAGCGGCGCAGTTTACCTTGGCTGCGCTCAAGATTTTGTTTGCCCTGATTCGCTGTCCTGTGCGCGTGATTGGCAAGGAGCACATGAACACGTCTGGCGCGAAGATTTTCGCTGCCAATCACACTAGTTATTTCGACGTCCTCCCCTTAATGGTCGGCCTCGGAATCGGGTATCGCTTCGTCGCTAAAATGGAAGTCCATGGAATGCCGTTTATCGGAATGTTTCTGAGACGGACGGGTCATCTCGCGTTCAATCGTACGGACTCGAACGCGCGCCTGCGACAAGCCGAGCAGATGGAAGAAATTCTACGCAACGGCGAATCCGTGTTCGTGTTTCCAGAGGGGACCTTCACGCCCGAGGATGGCATTCGCCCCTTTCAACTGGGAGCATTCAAAGCCGCAGTAGCCGCCGGCGTGCCGATCATTCCCGTGTCGCTGGCCGGCACTCGCGAGTTTCTACGCGATGGCACATATCTTCCGCGCCCCAGCAAAATAACGATCACTTTGTCTCCACCGATCTATCCGCATTCGGAGCCCCATCAGCGGCCGCGTCAGGCCAGCCCTGCCGGGCACGAAGGCGAAGCATCGGACTGGCACGAACTCATCCATCTTCGCGACGCGACGCGCACGGCCATCGCCCGCCACGTCGCAGAACCGTTACTGTAAGTCGCGATTGGTACTCCCGCGCCACCGTTTCGCCGATAAATTCCAGGTAACTTCTCGGGCTTAGTCCGCATCTGTATGTACAACAAAAAACATAAGCAAATGCGGATGACTGCCTTCCTGCCTGAGGCACACCGCGAAACGCGCGGCCGCGCGGCAGTTCTGCCGGCCTGCGCCGAAACATAAATCTAATGGAGGCGTTATGAAACTCAGGGTCGTGGTGTCTTTACTAGGTTTTGCGTCGCTCCTAGGGGGGACCGCGCAGGCTCAGGAGCGCAAGACCATCGATGTTTTCGCGGGATATTCGTATGTTCGCGCCAATCCGGCTACTTCCAGTTCCGACGGCATTGATTTGCATGGCGGCAGCGCGTCGATCGCGTACAACGTCAATAACTGGCTGAGCGGAGTGGCGGACTTCGGCGGCTACCACAGCACCAACATTCTTGGCAGCCGTGTGGACGGCACTCTCTCGACGTACCTTTTTGGCCCGCGCGTTTCCTATCATCGCTTCGGGCGCGTCACACCGTTTGGCGAGGTGCTGTTCGGCGTTGCGCATACGAGCGCGAGCTTGCTCAACACCACTGATACGCAGAACGCTTTTGCAATGACCGTAGGCGGCGGACTTGACTATCGCTTGAGCTCACATTTTTCTATCCGCCCGGCGAAAGTCGATTACCTGCTGACGCGTTTCAACGAGCTGAACAACAACAACAGGCAGAGCCAAAACAATCTGCGGGTGTCGACCGGAATCGTGTTTCGCTTCTAAGGAGTCGCGGAAGCGTTACCGAATGTCGGTTGCACGGTGCAGGCAGCAGGGCCGCGTGGAAATATGGGCAGAGCGCGGCCCTGTGCACCGCTTTTTGTAAGCCGTCGTATCAATCCCGCCTAAAGTCATCGTCCCCGATCCACGTTGTAAATTACCGTGATGAAGGTGTCGATCTCCACGGGCTCGCCGTTGAGTACCGTCGGCCTGTAGCGCCACTGGCGCACTGCCTCCAAAGCAGATTGATAGAAAAACGGATCCCCGCTGATCACCTGCAAAGATTGAATTGTGCCATCTGTCGCAATTATCGCGCGAAGTTGCACTTTTCCGGCTCGGCCGATTTGCCGTGCCAACGTCGGATACACTGGCTCTACACGATGAATGAGCATTGCGGGATCAATGTGCCCCTGAACCATTCTCTTCTTTTCGCGTGGCGGCTCGCTCACCGGAGCGCGCGGACCCGCAGTGGGAATGTCGATGCAGCTTGGGCACGGGACCGCCGGAACCTCGTTGCCCAGCCCTGAGTCCGGGATGGGTTGCTCGAGATTATTGACTTCCCTTCTGTCACTGATGGTTAGATCAGCCGGACGCGAATTGAAGCAAGTCACACAAATACGCTTTCCTTCGCTCCGTGGCGGTTGCGTCGCATGAGTCCGCCCGCTGGCGTGCCGATACGGAGGAACGGGAGTCATGATCGCGGTGATCAGGCGCGCGGGTTTTGCAAATAGCGGCACCAGAACCAGGGCGGCGAGGAAACTCGCTTGCAGAAGAATAGATGAAGCTAAGGCCTTGCGGCGCACTCTCTGCTCGTGAATTCGCTGTTCGGCATCGCCTTCCACCAAACAACCTTGCAGTGAACCGAAACTCTGTCGCGGGACAGATTCAGGCTTATGCGGCATCACACACCTCCACGGAAAAATGTTTGGCGAATGCCTGGGAATTTGCGACGCCGGACCCTACGAGCTTCCGCAGAGACCGGCGCCACGCTCGCAGGGATGTGAGGTTGCGCGCGTCCTCATTGGGTTGGACACCGCCACCGGAAACAAGTTCCCAGTTGCTGTGGATGGATGAACTGGAGACCTTCGTCGGAGGAAAAGGTTGAGTTAATTCCTCAAAAAAAGAGAACACGAGGCGAATATTTCTGCCCTATGCCGGGTTAACACAATGGTGATGCAGAGGAATCATTCCGGTGGTGTGGGAACACATTCTTCAAACGGTATTTCGCGTGGTGCCCGGAATGATGTAGAGTCTACTGCCAATAGGCAGCGTGCTGGTGGGCCGCTGCATCTTAAAGGACTTACCAGCCGTGCTGATGTCCCGCGGAGTTGTGCGTCGATGACGCAGGAGAAAATTTGAGTACTCATCAGGCGGTCATAAATCCGCCGCCGCAGCAGACTAACTCAACACATTGCTCTATCGCGGCCACCGCGACGGCCCTTCCCCCGCACACGATCACCCGCGACGATGTGAAATATTACATGGGGCGCGTCTTCGACATCCCGGAGCGCCGCCTCGAAGCGATGATGAGCATCGTCGACAATGCTCAGGTACACAAACGCCACGCCATTTTCCCGATCGAATACACTGTCGAACCTCGCGCTCTGTATCAGACCAATCAGGAATACATTGAGCACGCCGTGAAACTTGGACAAGAAGCGGCGGAAAAGTGCTTGCAGCGCGCCAACCTGCGCCCAGACG
>Ga0210408_10006291_pt1 | contig 10274 bp, 13 predicted proteins | sample IncBWH4MmetaG_FD_155471 | JGI IMG/M metagenome (GOLD analysis project Ga0210408, IMG submission 155471) | Forest soil microbial communities from Barre Woods Harvard Forest LTER site, Petersham, Massachusetts, United States - Inc-BW-H-4-M | ecosystem: Environmental > Terrestrial > Soil >...
CTGCATCTTCGAGCCGACGAGAACCGCGTAACACGCCGTCTTATCGAGCAACAGCCCGACGAGCTGCGCATAGTTCTTTATCCCCCAGTCGCGGATTTGCGAATTGCTCAATGGTGCAACAACGATCCGCTTGGCCGAAACCCCCACTCCAGACATCGTCACAAAATCGAAGGGTACAGGGTTCGCGGGAAGCCGATCATGATCATAGAGTTGGCGCGTCCGTTGCTCGATCAAGTGAACGAGCAATGAGAGCTGCTCGCCGACATGGAGTTCCGCACGCTTCGAGCGCGCGCTGGGCGCATCCAACAGTTCCAGCCGGACCCCGTAAAACCGCAAGCGGGCGCCGACCGGCCACCCCCACGCATGAACGCGGAACTCATAGGCCGCACCGGGCTCGCGGTTGGTGAACGCCAAGGCCGCGCGACGCGGGTCGCCGCGGCGCGTCCACGAGAGCTTTGCCGCCGCGTCGATCTTTGTCCCCCGCTCCCGAGCTACGTCGATCACTATCCGTACCCCCGGAAAGAGCGGCAACGGGGTCAGTAGGCGCAGCCCGAAATGGGCCCGGACCCGGCCGGGCGGCAGCACCACATCCGGCCCGAATACGAGGTGCGTATTGTTTACCGAGAAGTCGTTCTCATGGAATAGCGGGGTTCGCAGCGGCATGCGCGATTGGAACCGGTCGGGCTCGATCAGCATCCACTGGCCGTCACTCTGGCGGCGCTCGAATTGCGGAGGCAGCAGGATGTCCAAAAAAGGGTGGCGTGCTCGTGAGCCAATACCGCACTTGGTCGCCGCGTCGACATGGTTCAGCAGAAAGCGGGTATCCTCGTCGACGCGCAGATCGATGGCAAAGTCGAAGTGGCCGGAGCAGATTTCGCGAAAGCGCTGAAGACTCTCGAAAGCCTTCCCGCTCCACAAGGCGCCGTTCTCGGGAAAAAAATCATAGGCGTGCACTTCGTCGGCAACCCCCAGCTGTTTTGCCAAGGGGACATTCCACGAGCCGCAAACCAGGGTGATGTGATCCGCCGGGAAGGCTTGTCGTAGCCGTTGCAACGCCGGCAACCCGATCAGGAAATCGCCGTAATGGTCCAGCTTTAGGACCAGTAGCCGGCGCCCTCCACGGTTGTCGACTCCGGAATGGCAGATTGCGAGCGCGCCGCGGGGACCGGAGATCACCTCGACCCGGCCGTTGCCGGCGCCGCGTGGAGGAAGCAGACCGGCCGACGGGCCTAGCGCAGGCGGCTTCTCGACGGCGCGGTCGGAGCGAATGGCGGGCGCGATCATTACACACCAGGGTAACCGGTGGGTTATCGCCGATATAAGCGTACGCAGCAATCGCCGACCCTCTCGGTGGCGAGCAGAGGAACTGCGATCCCCTCGGAAACTCGACGGCGCCGCTGGAATTTATCGGCGACCGATCCCATTCCGCGGCAGAAATCCTCGAGCGGGGTTGCCCAACCTACAAAAGAACAGCGAAGGAAAGGGGACCGTTCTGCCTCCCTATGTATCGAGGGCGCGCCGGGCCTATTAAGATGATAATATCGCAGCGATCGAAGCCTATCAAGCATTAATGAGCTTTTAACATCAACTCGACCGGGTGCCCGGGCCCGTTGTGTGTGCCGATTTCGGAGTTGAAGGTAAGGGCATAATGCCTTACCTCGTAGCGATCCATGATCTTGCGGGGCAACGATGGGAACCACTCTCACGGTTACGGCCAAAGGACAGGTTACGCTCCGGAAGGAGATGCTTCGGCATCTCGGCGTCGCGCCTGGCGAGAAGATCGTGGTCGATTACCTGCCCGATGGTCGCGCCGAATTGCGGGCAGCCAAATCCCTCGCCTCGATCGATGGCTTCATCGGTTGCCTCAGTCAACCCGGAACCAGGACCCTTTCCACCGAGGAAATTTCCAAGATTGCTGCTGAGGGTTGGGCAGGTCGCCGTTGAAAATTACCGCCGACACGAATGTTCTCGTTCGCGCCGCCGTGTCCGACGATCCCCATCAGACGAACTTGGCCGCAGAAATGCTCCGAAGTGCAGAAATTGTGGCGGTGACGCTTCCGACCCTTTGCGAGTTTGTCTGGGTGCTCGCGCGCGGCTATAGGCGGCCGGTCCGAGAAATCACCGAGGCAATTCGGCGCTTGGCCGACAGCACAACCGTGCGCATGGACCGGCCTGCCGTCGATGCCGGTCTCATCGTGTTGGAAGCTGGTGGGGACTTCGCCGATGGCGTCATCGCGTTCGAAGGCCGCCGGCTCGGCGGAGTGGTGTTCACCAGCTTCGACCGCACGGCGATCGAGTTGGTTGCCGCGGCGGGCGGCGCGACGCACCTGCTGACGGGCGGGTGATGCGGCCGGAGCGGGACGCCGCGCGAAGCTAAATTCGGGCATGCGCGCGGCGCGTAGATGTGCGTAGATGAGGCGGTCAGAGTGGCCTCGGGAATCCCGTGATGCCGAACACCGAACCCTACCGCCTCCCCGCGACGTCGCTCGTCCGGCTGATCGAGAATGGCGATCTGAGCGCCGCGGGTGTGATCGCCAGCTGTCTCGATCGCATCGCGGAGCGCGAGCCGGTGGTGCGGGCGTGGAGCCACCTCGCGTCTGCGACGGCTTTGGCCCAGGCCCGCGCGGTCGACAGGGGCGCGAAGAAGACCTTGCTGAACGGGGTGCCGTTCGGCCTCAAGGACATCTTCGACACCGCCGACATGCCGACCACCTATGGCTCGCCGATCTATGTCGGGTGGCGACCCGCCTCCGACGCCAGCGCTGCAGCATTGCCGCGCGCGGCGGGCGGGATCCTGCTCGGCAAGACGGTTACGACCGAGTTCGCCAACGCGCATCCCGGGCCGACGACGAACCCGCACGACGCCGGTTTTTCGCCCGGCGGCTCGTCCAGCGGGTCGGCGGCGGCGGTCGCCGATTTCATGGTGCCGCTCGCGATCGGGACCCAGACCGGTGGTTCGGTGATCCGCCCGGCCGCCTATTGCGGCGTCGTCGGGTTCAAGCCGAGCTTCGGCCTCTTCCCGCCGGCCGGCATGCGGATCAACACCGAGACCCTCGACACGGTCGGCATCATGGCGCGCTCGGTCGGCGACATCGCGCTGTTCCGGGCGGCGATGATGGCGATCCCCTACCTGCCGCCGGTAATGCCGGAGACGGCGCCGCGGCTCGGCCTGTGTCGCGCCCCGCACTGGGATGACGCGCAACCAGAAGGCCGCGCTGTGCTCGAAGCGGCCGCCGACCGCCTCGGCGCTGCCGGCGCCATGATCCGCGAGACCCGGCTGCCGCCCGAATGCGCCGAGGGAGACGAGAACCAGCACGCGCTCGGCTCGTTCGAGGGTCTGCGCAACCACATGCCCGAGCTCTACCGCCACGAGTCGTTGCTGAGCGCTCGGCTGCGCGACGGGAAGATTGCGCAGGGCCGCGAGCTGAGCCTGGACGCGTTCCGCGACGCCTGCCGCAGAGCCGAGCGGGCGCGCGCGGCAGCGCGGGAGTGGGCTGGCGGCTTCGATGCGATCCTGACCTTGCCGGCTCCGGGCCAGGCCCCGCGCGGGCTCGCATCGACCGGGTCGGCAGTGTTCAACGCATTGTGGACGCAGCTCTACATGCCTTGCGTGACATTGCCGGCCGATCATGGCCCGGACGGCTTGCCGGTCGGAGTCCAGCTGGTCGGGCGCCGCCACGACGATGCCCGCCTGCTCGAGGTCGCTATGTGGGTCGAGCGCCACCTTGAACAGGGAGACCGGCCATGAACGGCGCCGATCGCCTGACCGCCAGCGAGGCCGCCGGGCGCCTCGCCGCCGGCACGCTGACGGCCGAGATGCTGGTCAGAGATTGCCTCGATCGGGCCAGCGGCCGCGCCGAGGTCAAGGCCTGGGCGTGGCTCGATCCGGCACAGGCGCTGGCCCAGGCGCGCGCGGCTGATCGCGGTGGGCGCCCCGGGCTCCTCGCCGGCGTCCCGGTCGGGGTCAAGGACGTCATCGACACCGTCGACATGCCGACCCAGCATGGCTCGCCGATCTACCGCGGCAACCGGCCTTTCGCCGATGCCGCCTGCGTCGCGCTGATCCGCGCCGCCGGCGGGGTCATTCTCGGCAAGACGGTAACCACCGAATTCGCCAACCGCGACCCCCGCGAGACGGTTCATCCGCACAACCGGGCGCACACGCCGGGCGGCTCGTCGAGCGGTTCGGCTGCCGCCGTCGCCGACTTCCAGGTGCCCGTCGGCCTCGGCACCCAGACCGGCGGCTCGACGATCCGGCCGGCGGCGTTCTGCGGCATCATCGGCTACAAGCCGAGCTTTGGCGAGTTCAGCCGGGTCGGCATCAAGATGCAATGCCACACTCTCGATACCCTGGGCGTGATCTGCCGCAGCCTCGACGATGTCGCGCTGATGCGCGCCGCGCTGTTGGCCCAGGACCAGCAGCGGGTCGACCGCGCATCCGCGGCGCCGCGCATCGGCTTTTGCCGCACCCCCGCCTGGGGCCACGCCGACGCCGACACCCAGGCTCTGCTCGAACGCACGGCCTCGCGGCTCGCAGCAGCTGGAGCGGTAATGCGGGATGTGGCACTGACACCGGCCGACATTCTGGATCACCATCGCCGCATCTTCGAATTCGAGGCGGCGCGCAACTACGCCTACGAGTACGAGGTGCATGGCGACAAGCTGAGTGCCGCGTTGCGCGACGGGCTACTGACCCCGGGTCGCGCGCTGCCGCTTGCGGCTTATGTCGAGGCAATCGAAGCGGCCGAGGCCTTCCGCCGCAATCTCGACGATCTCTTCGGCGAATTCGACGTGCTATTGGCGCCGAGCGCTGTCGGCGAGGCGCCCGAAGGCCTCGGCTCGACCGGCGACGCGCGCTTCAACGCGATCTGGACCCTCGCCTGGACGCCCTGCCTCACTCTGCCGGCCGGAACCGGCCGCAAAGGCTTGCCGCTCGGCATCCAGCTCATCGGCCCGCGCTTCCGCGACGAAGCTTTGCTCGACGCCGCCGCCTGGGTCGAAGCGCGGCTAAACTGATTACTATGAGTTCACCTGAGAGAAGGAGATGACATGATCTACGAATTGCGCGTCTACCACTGCGTTCCCGGGCGTTTGCCTGACCTGTTGAAGCGGTTCGACACGATAACGCTGCCCTTATGGGAGAAGCATCGCATCCGGCAGGCCGGGTTCTGGACCGTAGCGATCGGGTCATCGAACCAGGATCTCTATTATTTGCTTCAATGGGAAACGCTCGAGGAGCGCACGCAGAAATTTGGAGCGTTTGGAGCCGATCCCGAATGGATAAGCGCCCGCGCCGAGACCGAAAAGAACGGTCCTATCATCGCCTCGGTCACCAATACGATCCTGCAGCCGACAAGCTTTTCGTCGGTGAAGTAAACACCTCCCGTCATTCCCGCGAAGTCGGGAATCCAGAGCTACCGCTCCACCGCTTGCTCTGGACCCCCGCTTTCGCGGGGGTGACGATTGTTCTAGTGAGTTCCTGAACGGAGAGAAAAATGCTGTACGAACTGCGCGTCTACCATTGTGTGCCAGGCCGTCTGCCGGATCTGTTGAAGCGCTTCGACACGATTACTTTGGGAATCTGGGAGCGCCACGGCATTCAGCAGGCCGGCTTCTGGACCACGGCGATCGGAGAATCGAGCCAGACCCTCTACTATTTCTTGAAATGGGAATCGCTCGCCGACCGGGAAAAAAAATGGAACGCCTTCCAGGCTGACCCGGAATGGCACACCAAGCGCGCCGAGACCGAGAAGAACGGGGCGATCGTCGCCAGAGTGGAGAATCAGATCCTGCAGCCGACGAGTTTCTCGGCCGTCAAGTAATTTCGCCACAGAGGCACGGAGAGCACGGAGCAGCAACATTTTCTCCTCTGTGCCTCCGAGGTGATTATCCGCGAAACAGCTTTTCGAACCCGTCCCAGCACGCATCGTAATCGCGTTGCAAGGTCGGCGTTTCGAGGGCGAAGCGGGTCGGGCGGATCACCATGCGCGTCTCGAACATGAAGGCGAGCGTGTCCTCGATCTTCTGAGGCTTTAATTCGGCGACCGTCGCCCTCTCGAAGGTGGCGCGGTCGGGGCCGTGGGCGGACATGCAATTGTGCAGCGAAGCGCCGCCCGGAAGAAAGCCCTCGGCCTTGGCGTCGTAGACGCCGTGCACGAGACCCATGAACTCGTTCATGTAGTTGCGGTGAAACCAGGGCGGGCGGAAGGTGTGCTCCGCCACCAGCCAGCGCGGCGGGAAGATCACGAAATCGCAATTGGCGGTGCCCGGTGCGTCGCTGGGCGATGTCAGGACGGTGAAGATCGACGGGTCGGGGTGATCGAAGCTGACCGTGCCGAGTGTGTTGAAGCGCGCCAAGTCGTAAACGTAAGGGGCGTAATTGCCGTGCCAGGCGACGACGTCGAGCGGCGAGTGGTCGAACTCGGTCGCCCACAGGTTGCCTTCGAACTTGGCGACGACCTCGCAGGGTTCGTCCCTGTCCTCAAATGCCGCGACCGGGATGCGGAAGTCGCGCGGGTTGGCGAGGCCGTTGGCGCCGATCGCCCCGAGTTCCGGCAGGCGGAACAACGCCCCGTAATTCTCACAGACATAGCCGCGCGCCCGGTCGTCGACGAGCTCGACGCGGAATTTGATGCCGCGCGGGAGGACGGCGATCTCTCCGGGGTCCGCCTCGATCACACCCAGCTCGGTGGTGAGCAACAGCCGTCCCGATTGCGGCACGATCAGCAGCTCGCCGTCGGCGTCGTAAAAGACCCGGCGCGCCATCGATTTGGTCGCGCGGTAGATGTGGGTCGCGACACCCGAGCGCCCGCCCGCATCGCCGTTGCCGCCCATCGTCACCAGCCCGTCGATAAAATCGCCGGGCTCGTCCGGGAAGGGCAGCGGGTCCCATCTGAGGCGGTTCGGCGGTGGCGCTACCTCGTCGAACGGCGCGCTGCGGATCAGACCGTCATCGACTCGGCGGAAGGCCGGGTGCATCGCCGAGGGCCGGATGCGGTAGAGCCAGGATCGCCTGTTATGGCCGCGGGGTGCAGTGAACGGCGTCCCTGAAATCTGCTCGGTGTAAAGGCCGCGCGGCGGCTTTTGCGGGGCGTTCTGACCCTCCGGCAAGGTCCCCGGCAGCGCCTCGGTCGCGTGCTCGTTGCCAAAGCCGGACAAATAGCGGAGCGCTTTTTCGGTCATGTTCACTCCCGCGGGATGATCACCTTCTCCTCGACGACAAAGCTCTTGATCCGGCCGATGAACAAGGCGCCGTCCGCATGTAGGCGCTTGGCCTCGGGCGACGCGTTGGCTCGTTCCATGGCGGCCCGGTCGTCGTACCAGAGCTCGGCGATGCCATCGATCCTGACATCGGTTGTCGGAATGTCGGGACGCGTCCGCTCTTCCACAATGTGCGACCGCACATAGCGGCGCACCCCAGGAACGGCGTGGGCCAGCGGGGCGTGCACTTTGAGCCAATGCTTGACGAAGTCTGCGTGCGTGAGGCTCTCCTTCCGGGTCAACAGCCCGATGCTCTTGATCATGTGACAAGCCCTTTCGTTGCTCGGCGTGCTGGCGCATGCTGCCTCACGCAACGCTGAGGAGGAAACATGAAGATCGATCTTGCCGGCAAGCGTGCGATTGTTGCCGGGGGCAGCCGCGGGATCGGGCGCGCGATCGCGCTCGCCTTTGCCGGGGCGGGTGCCGGGGTGTCGATCTGCGCCCGCGGCGCCGAGCGGCTCGCGGCCACCCGCGAGGAGATCGCCGGGCATGGCGGTCCCGCGCATGCCGCGGTCTGCGACCTTGCTGACGCCGCAGCTGTCCCCCGCTATATCGAGGAGGCGGGGGCGGCGCTCGGCGGGATCGATATTCTCGTCAACAACGCCTCCGGTTTCGGCGGGACCGACGACGAGGCAGGATGGGCGGTCAGCGTCTCGGTCGATCTCTTGGCGACGGTGCGCGCGTCGCGAGCGGCATTGCCCTATCTCGAAAAATCCGGTGCCGGCGCGATCCTCAACATCTCGTCGATCTCTGGGTTTCGCGCCACCCCCCGCACCCCGCCCTACGCCGCGGTCAAGGCGGCAGTCATCGAATACACCCTGACCCAGGCCGCGGCCCTCGCGCGCAAAGGGATCCGGGTCAACGGCATAGCCCCCGGCTCGATCGAGTTTCCCGGCGGCACCTGGGAGCGCGCCAGGTTGAACAACCCCGACCTCTACGGCCGCATCCTCAGGAGCATCCCCTTCGGCCGGCTGGGTAAGCCGGACGAGGTGGCGCAAGTGGCGCTGTTCCTGTGTTCGCCGCTCGCCGGCTGGGTCACCGGCCAGAACATCGCGGTCGATGGCGGGCAGCTGCTCTGAGCTTCTCGCTCCTCCTAAAATCGGGCGACGGCGCAGGATGCAAACAAAAAATGAAGCGAACGCTTAAGGAACATGCGGCACGCTTGACCGCTCGTTTCGCGGAATGCGACCGTGATGAAATATCGCCGGAAATCGCAATGCTTAATCGAAATTGAAGACTACCGGAGGCGCCTCCACCTTCGCGTCAGTATTGATGGCCCTGCAAGCGTCGCCGAGAAGGTCGCGATGCCGCCGGGCGCACGGAGGACCCAATGCGGGAATATTCGCTCGCCGAGTTGCTCGACCATCCGGGGCTCGGCTTGGTCATGACACGCGACGGGATCGAGCGCCGTTGTCTCGAACTCATGCTCGATGTGCGCAGCCGCGACCGCCGGCGGGCGCAGGCCGAAACCGATCGGATGGACGTCGATCGCCGCTGGCCGGAATAGCGAGCCGGGGATAAAAGTGCGGGTTCGAGCGTATAAGTAACATTGGCGACCCATACGGTCGCGGTGAATGTGGAGGTAGGCCATGTTCGTTCTCTCAAGGAACGCTTGGCTCAAGCGTCTCGCTATAGTCCTGGTCACTGCGTTGAGCCTTGGCACGGTAGCCTTGTCAACAACGCCTGCCGAGGCGCGGGTCTTTGTCGGCGTCGGTATCCCCTTTCCGGGCGTCTATGGTTACTACCCACCTGCGCCCTATTACGGGTACCCATACGGCTATCCGTACTACGGATACCCTGCCTACGGATATCGAGGCGGTGTTTTCTTCGGCGGAGCCTTCGGCCCGCACCATCACCATCGCCATTGGTGATGACCGGGTAGCGACCCGCCGAGCCGCGCGGTTATCTCACCCCGAGCACGTCTCGGGCGGCCCGCAGAGACGATCGAACTGCACGACGAGCGGCATGAAGAACACCGGAACAGTTATGGATAACGGCATTAGCCGCGCATCGTCGGTGACCAAGAGATCGACTTTGCGCGGTGCCGAGTCGGGGTCGCCATCCTCGCTCGTCTCGCCCTTGAACCCGGCTATCGGGCGCAAGGTCAGCTCGACCCGAAGCGTGCCGTCGGTCCGGCCCTTGTTCGGCAAGACACGCCCGACCATGTCGAAGCGGCGCGCGCCATCGTAGACCGGGATCGAAAACGAGCCGTCGGACCCGCCTGTCTGTGCGCGCAACGCACTGCGGATGCGCTCGTACGCCGTCACCGGGTCGACCGTATTGCTGCGGAACGCCTCGGCGAGCGGCGGCTTGCGACTGGTGTCGTCCGAGCCGCGCTCGGCGATCACCGCGCCGTCGCGGGTGAGGAAACGCATGCTGATGTGGCTGTTGCGGCGTTTGCGCAGATCGTAGACGGCATCGTAACGAGAGGGCTCTGCCGGTCGGCCGGCAATCATGCGTCCTTCCGCCGAAGCGGTTCCGCGAAAATGTGTGATCAGAGACGGCAGGCCCGTCGTTTTGATGTCGATTTCATCGTGGTACGCGGCATCACCTTCGTGTAGCCGGAGACGGATCTCGGCTGCCGGGACGCCCGCCCAATAGGCAGAATAGACCGCCACGATGTCTTCGGCGCGGGCTGGACCGGCGTCCAGCACCATCGCCAGCACGGCGATGGCAAGTCCGCGGCGGCGCTGCACGGTACTACGGGCGATCGGCAACGCCGACAGCCCTGGCGCTCAGTTCGAGGCCGCTAGGTATTGCCAGGTCGTACCGTCCCAGACGATTTTCTCTCCACCAGGAAAGTGGAGTTCGATGGCGCCCGTCTTCGAACGGGTCCGCCGGATCTTTTCGGCCGCGTCCAAATGCTCGGCCTCCCAACGGTCCGTCAACGCCAGCCCGATGCGGCTGGGACTTAGCCCATCCTTTTGCAGCGCGATCGCGTCGTCGAGCAGTTCGCGCACAATGCTGGTGCCAGTGCTCATGTCGGGACCCCCGCCCTATTCCTCGGATCGCGG
>Ga0210408_10006293_pt1 | contig 10272 bp, 12 predicted proteins | sample IncBWH4MmetaG_FD_155471 | JGI IMG/M metagenome (GOLD analysis project Ga0210408, IMG submission 155471) | Forest soil microbial communities from Barre Woods Harvard Forest LTER site, Petersham, Massachusetts, United States - Inc-BW-H-4-M | ecosystem: Environmental > Terrestrial > Soil >...
GAGCTAGGCACAGAGACAGAGGTGACAGAGGCACAAGCGACAGAGGCGGGACCCCCGTCAACCTGACTCTTATCACCCGGGCGCGGTCCGCTCGGTCCTAGCCTTCTCAGCTGCTGTTCTGTTGGCGGCGGCTGCGAATTTGCGTACTAAGACCTGGTCCGTGGTCTGGTCTGCGAACGGAGCAGGAGGCAGGTTCTCGGGTGCTTAGCGGTCGCCCGCGCCGTCGGCTGGACCGCCTGGATAGCTGGTTGCGTGCCGCGCCGCTGCCTGGCACCGTGAACAGGGTGAGCGATTTGCCCGAGCGGTGGACAAAGGCCAGCGTCTACCCCGGCATGTGGGCGGACTCTGGCGAGGATCCCCGTAACGGCGAAGGGGTCAGCCCGGACGGAGAGCTGGCGACGCTGCAGGACTACCTGAGGAACTACCGGCTGACCCTGCTGATGAAGTGCAGCCGGGCGGAAGCAAGGTGCAGACGCGATGGCCACAGTATTCACCCGGATCATCAACGGCGAGCTGCCGGGCAAGTTCGTCTACACCGATGATCTGGTCGTTGCGTTCCTGTCGATCATGCCGCTGACCGAAGGCCATACGCTGGTCGTTCCCCGGCAGGAGGTGGACCAGTGGACCGACGTCGGCGAGTCGCTGCTGCACCACTGCATGGACGTGGCCCGGCTGATCGGGAACGCGGCCAAGCAGGCTTTCGGCGCGCCTCGGGCCGGTCTGGTCATCGCCGGACTGGAGGTTCCGCACCTGCATGTCCACGTGTTCCCGGCCTGGTCGCTGGAGGACTTCAGCTTCGCCCGGGTCAAGCCAGCCACAGATACGGAACTGGACGAGGCCGCCGCGCGGCTGCGCACCGCACTGGGAACGAGGAGTAACTCGCGCTCGGTCCACTGCGGGCCGGTGATCTCACCGTCGAAGCCTCCCTCTCCCTGACCTAGGCGAAACCTTCGCTCATCAAGTAACCAGAAGGTGCGCACCAATCTGATAAAAGTCAGGTCACACGGCAGGCGACAGAGGCCACAGAGGCGGACCCCCGTCAAGAATTAGGTGGGACTAGACAAAGCGGGGACCTAGAGAGGACCTAGGCACAGACGGGTCCTAAGTTAGGCTGTATCCTAGGCCCGCCTTCTGTCCGTGGTACGCCCTGGGCTCGTTGACGCTGGCCAGACTACTTGATAACTTGTTTCGTCTTACTCGGACACTGGCGCCAACCAAAAGTACAAGTAGCAACTCAGTCAGGAGATTCGGCGCTAGATCACCTATTGAGTGCGTTTTAGATCGCAACCAGAAAACAAGGGATATTACCGCGACCGCTATCATTAGCGTATAGAGAACGGCATTCGAGACTCTGCTGGAAAGAAGTCTCGTACCGCCCGTTACGGACCTAGCAACGAGCCTGGGCATCGGCGCTGTGAGGTTGAAATCGACAAGCTCAGTAAAAGCTTGCCACGCACACGCGTACGTCCTTGTGGAAAGATACTTACCTGAGGCATTATATCTGTAACCCGTCGCACTCGATATTTGAGTAGCCACGCTTGTTATCTTGCGCTGTATGGCAAAGTTATTAAAGCGAGTCAGAGGGTAGAGCTTTGCGCACGCCTGCACAAGGTAAATCTGCCAAGGGATCCGTACGTAATCTTGAGCGCCATACCGCGTGTATTCGTGGTTAGCTTCGGTTTGCGCGTTAAACTCCCGGGATAGCAGGTCGAATAGCGCTTTATACGAAGACTGAAGTATCTTCCGTTCTGCATGGGTGTCGTAGATAGACAACACGTAGAGGACAAAACATCGAATGTAAACGTCATCGCCTGATTGCAGATATTCTCGAAGGTACCGCCAGTCTTCCTCTTCTGTGGGTAGATTGTTCGCAGCGAGACATCTGAGTGCGTGAGCGGTAGCAAGGGGATTTGTTTCGCCACCCTCTGCCCCGACCGCGAAGCCTCTTGGTTGATTCCGTGCTTCGCTTAGGGTGCGTTGGACAAGCGTTAGAGCTTCTGTCCGTTGAGGTACGGCTGGTGAAACATGTGCTACGGCAAATCCGACGTCGGCCATACGGAATACATCGGACCGTTGCAGCCTGATTCGTCTCGCAATAAGGTCACGATAGACGGCCGGCGACACCGCGGCACGTTCGGCTTGGCTACGGTTAATAACATATGAGAGCAGCTTTCCAACCTGCTCAGCTACGTGCGGATCGCTGGTAGCCCGTCCAGCCAATACGCGAATAGCCGCAGCTGTCCCATACAGTCCGCGCTGTTCAAAATCCGGATGATCAAGATACTGGCCAGAGGCAAGGAAATTGGCGGGAATGCGCCCGGCTTCTTCTTGTAGCCTAAGTTCTATCCTGCGCTCAATCTCAGCTTTTGCATTCGTCAGAAGTTCCCGTGTTATCAACGTAACACCGTGATTCTAGGTCAGTTCACCGCATACCCTCAGTCAACGCACAGGTTTGCCAAGGCCACTCGGATTGGCTCTCGAGCGCTTGGAATCAGATCGAGCTCCATCACGGCGGCGGGGGAGAACCAACCCCAACGCTCGATGTGGTCATCTTCGTCGTGATTGCCCATAGTTACGGAGCCACTGGCCACTGTGCAGAACCGCGCTATGGCCACTACGGTTGGCGCACTGGTATCGTTTCCTAGCCGCCAGGACCAGATTGCAAGTGGACGGCCTGGCTTCACTTGAAGCCCTACCTCCTCACGGACCTCACGGATGAGTGCATCGTCTATCGACTCGTTGTCCTTCATCCGACCTCCCGGCAGCTCCCACTTACCAGGCTGGTGGGGGTCGGTCGTGCTCTTCCGCACCAGGAGCAAGCGTCCGTCAACCTCGATGACCGCCTTCTGTGCGAACTGCAGCTGCATGTACAGACTCCTTGCTAGCGATCTCGACTCTTCGGTTGAGATTGACGAGGATCATACCGCGTCTGCGCGGCTTCCTCTCGTGACACGCGTGTACTCCCCTGTAGCGGGATGCGCTGTGAACGCCGATCACTCTTTGAGAGAACGCAAGAAATATTCGCGTCGGAGATGCAACTGCTCAGACTCGGGATCCCGTACAGTTTGCGCATGTTTCCTCAGTTCTGTATCAATCTCTGAGATTCTGCGCCTTTCCTCATCAGTTGGTATCACTGTCGGTCCATGGGTATCAGGAACGTACCCAAAGCGGTCCATGAGGTCACGCAAAATATTCTCTATGCTCTTAATAGTTCTATCATCAAGCTGTGTTTTATGCGAGCCGATACGACTAAGATCGATCGGGCGGTTAAGGTTCCTCCACAAATCCGATATGCTAGCTGCTGTTGTCGCAGCTTCGCTTGTGTGGAATTGCAGGATGGCTTCAGACCAGTCGATCTCCGCTACTCGGCAGAGTTCTCTAATGGTGATTTCAGGAGCCTGAACTAGATCTTCGTAGCGAACCCGAACCCAATGGTGATCTCCAACCATTACGCGTGCGCGCTCGGCCTCCAGCTGATCCTCCCGCCATTTCAGAGCAATAGCTCTCGGATCTTTTGGACCGATAGGGGCAGTCATAAATGATGCAGTTACATCTCTCGGGTCTCTAATCAGGTGGACGTAGGTAATAGGGCGCCCAGTCGCGATAAGCTGATCTGTATAATACATATTCTCAAGGCATTTACTTACCCAGCAATCTGCTGAGAAGGATTGTGCGTATGTGTCGTAAAGCGCAATCACCGCATGTGCTAGACTAGTGCCATCAAGCGTTTCTACAATCTTGTTGGTTCGATTATGAATGCTTGGCCATGGCAAGGCATTTAGGTCAAGCAGTCGACCAAGATCGGTTACGAGCCTTTCCATGTTGGCCGGGTCATTGAGTGGCATGTACTTGTGGATCAACGGTTGGAAGTCCCTCAATTCATGAGCTGAGGGTGGGGTTAGCACGCTAGGGAGCTGGCCGAGCATCAACCGAAGCATGTTTGAGCCACTGCGTTGAGTGCCGACGAGCTGAATCCGCTTCATTAGGCATGTATCCCTTCTAGTGCTTGTCGGAGAAGCGTGGCTGCATCATTGGGGGTTACTGGATTCAAGTAGACACCCAAGCTCAGTTCCATACCGCCAGGCCGCTTGAGTGACTCAGTGTCTTTATGAAGAGGAATGATTTCCACGCGAAAGTGATGCAGAGTGTCACCACGGGCTGCCTGCATAATGTTAATAAGGTAAGGTGGTCTTCGACCTCCATGCGTCGCTATAGCTAGATTGAGTGCGGTATGGATACCTTTTGCAAGATCTTGCTTTTCGGAGGAATTCATGGACATCAAGGAAGAGTGATGAGCTTCTGGATATGTGAGCATCTCGAACGGCAATCGAGACCATGGAGACACCCCGAGGGTAGCCGCTCCGATCCGCTGTATTTTTAGATCCTCAGGCATGTGAGGGCTGCATAGTTGGCAGTCGACATTTGTTAGCGTTAGCCGTCGAGGAATGAACGGGAGTCCCACCAGTTGGCCATGGGGATGTGCGACGGTCGGTCCGAAGTGATCACCCACTGACTCAAAAGCAAAGACTGACTGAACGTCACCAACCTTGAATAGTTGTTTAGTTTTTACGGCAACTACTTCAATAAATTCGACTGTGACAGGCAAAGGCAAGTCGCCAAGGCGCCTATCGTGCGATTCCCCATATGTCAACACCCAGTGGCGCGACTGCCGCGTACGATTGTCGTTACTTTGCGCTACCATTGGGTGCTTGCTCGGAACGGCTCGGACCGCACCTACCACCGCTTCGGCCCCCCCGGGGCAAAATGGGCAAATACGGTCTCGTGGGTCGTCGGGCGCTAGGTCTGCCCTTGGGGCCAGACCTAGGCGGCCCGGCACTCTCAGGATCCACTCCTCTTCTACAGGACCCCAGGTCATATACGGCTCATCAGCCATCGGCGCACCTCGACATGATCACGGACTAACTAACCTCATATGTAACATTAAGAAAATGAATAAATTCTATCAAGTGATAGCTCACCCCGACACGCGACACGCCATCGTAGGCAAGATGCAGGCACGTGCGTAACGTTGCTGATAGAGTCGAGTATGCCTGGTGGCCTAACCTACGCAGATCCGCTCCTACGCGGCAGCGAAGCTCAGCTGGGGGTTACCGACAGGGACTGGAGTGCTGACGGTCAAGGCGCCTTGATGCTCTCGTCTTCATATGATCAGTTGCCCATATGGGAGCGGCTGCATCAGCAGTATGACCCTCCTACACAGCGTCCCTCTCCGGCTACCCCACTCGCCAGGAGTCTTGCTCGCCGCCTCGCACCAAGTCAGAACGTGCTTGAGCTAGGTTGCGGTAACGGTGCTGACGCGGCTTTCTTGAGTCGGCGTGGACATACTGTCATCGCAACAGATTTCTCCGAGTATGCCATAGAGACTGCAAGGAAAATTTACCAAAATAGTAATCTTGTGTTCCAGGCGAAAGATCTACGACATCCTCTGGATTTCGACTCATCAACGTTTAATGTCGTCTACGCAAGACTATCGCTTCATTATTTTTCGGATGCATTGACCAGAGCGATCGTGTGCGAAATCGGTAGAGTGCTGGTTCCTGGTGGACAATTTCTTTTTATGTGTAAAAGTACACAGGATCCGCTGTGCGGAAAAGGTGACGTTATAGCTCCGCAAATCTATTGCTACGAAGGTCACATTCGGCATTTTTTCGATAGATCCTATACCGCTGATCTGCTGTCGCTTGACGGATTTTTTAAGATCAGGCGGCTTCGGCTCGTCGAGCAGAGTGTGTATGGCTTCCGTTCGTCTGTAATTGTCTGTCTCGCAAGGCGTGTTGGCAATTATCGCCAGCCACGTCTGATCTAAATGGTAGATCTTATAAGGCAGGCCGAGTCGCCTAACGAGCGTTAAGAAGCTTTAGCCTTGTGTGTTGCAATTGTTCCCTAAGGTGCAGGCTGTTGGCTCTTCTAATACAGTCTCTCCAATTCCACTTGTCCGTTACCTTCGCACGGAACGACACCAGTTTCCTCAGATATTGAGTTGAGCACACAGGAGCCGAGACCCCGTATACGCCAATATTTGAAGTACCGAAAAGTAGGTATGGAGTCCGCGCTAGATCGCGCAACGCGTCTTCGTAGCAGGAATAGCGCTTTAGTTCTGGATAGTCACGCGAAATATCTGCAAGAATGTTGTAGGAGCCGGGTAGAATATGCAAATGAGCATGATCAACACATGCTCCAGCATGCCGCGTAAAACTCAGTGCACCGTGTTCGAAGTAGGTGAAGTCTCCATATACTTCAGAGACCAGGTTTTCTGCTGCCGCCTTCGCGTCCTCAAGCATGGCGGCTGCTTCATGTATATTTCCGGCCAGAGAAGTTATATGATCGTTTGAGATTAGGAGCAGATGCCCCTCGACTATCGGCGCCGTGTCGAGTGCCACAGTAAACAAGTCGGAGCTCCACACGACTTCACTATCTGCGGCGTCGGGAAATAGATATCGCCAAACCGGCGAGACTCCATCGTCCACTATGGCACAAAACGGGCACTCGAGGTCCCCATCAAAGATAGCCATTGGACCCCTATGCCTTTGTAGTTATGATCTTAGGATCGATCCTACGACCTAAGTCGGATACCGGCAAGACCCGCTGTCCGGGGTCTGAGTAGCCAGCGCCCACGGCGTGTGCTCGTCAGGATGCATCAGCGCTAGCTGAGTCTGTGGTGCAAGTGATCATCGAGGTTCGGCGGCTCACCTTGGGGCTGGTCCCTCTGAAAGGACTTGCTTCGCACAGCGTTGAGATGGGGGTTGTATGCGTAGAGCTGATGAGGGAAGCTATATCTGTGCAGTGGTATCAGGTGCAGGCAGTCTTTAACGATCGTGATGATGCGAGGATGCTATTGCGTCGGCTAGTTCAAGAGCGGATCACCGTTTCCGGTAACATTTCTGGGCCAGTGCTATCTGTTGTATGGAATGGCAACGTCGAGGAAACAGCGAACAGATGGCTAGTTAGCGCCTTGAGTACTAGTGGACGTGTACATGATTTGGTTAAACGAATAACTGGGGAATATGAAGAGCCGGTTGAGCTGGTCGTGCTCCCTGTGTCCTTCGGTGATACGAGATATCTTGATTGTCTGGTTGATTGGCAGGCTGACACACCTATCTAGATATAGATAAGTTCATCACCCAGACTTAGTCATTATTTCCAAACATTCGGCAAATTTATTGACAAGGCTGGCTAGTGCTGCTTTGCCTTTGGTTGCGGAGGCAAGTGACGGACGCCCAATGATACCGGATTTCGTGTAGTGCTCCAAGCCGAAAGTTAGTAGGCGTGGTCTGTCGTCTTCTACATGATCGGCCGTCTCGTAGCCGGTACGAACAACTTCTGGGCAAGCGTGTAGCAAGATTGAAGTTTCTAGTTCGCCAGCATGCATGTCTTCATGATTGCTGGTTGTCATGTTAGCCGCGGTTCGTGCAGCAGCCCATTCGGCATTTTCTGGAAACAATGCCATACGTGGCCCGGCCACGCTCGCTTCTTGGACAATGTTGCGAAGAGCGTAGTTTCCACCATGAGCGTTAATTAGTATCAGATTGACAATACCTGAATGCTGAAGCGACTGGTGAATGTCGCTTACTACTGCGTGAAGGGTTCGAGCAGAAATGCTGACTGTCCCCGGCCATGCTTTATGCTCGTGCGAGCAGGTAATGGTCAGTGGAGATAGCTCCAGTACTGGATAGCTATCGGCAATCACTCGGGAGATGGCGCACGCCACTAGGGTGTCGGTGGTAAGCGGAAGGTATGGCCCATGTTGCTCGAAGCTGCCGATGGGGAGGATGGCTGTTTTCGCCTGGCGGACCCGTTCGTCAGTGGTAGTGCTGATGGGTACGACGTGGCTCATGGTCCTGTCCTGCCGTCAGGGCTGCGAGCTGGTGGCCAAGCTCCTGAATTGCTGGATGGCTGCCAGCGGGCTTTAGGTGATTGTACGCCGACACGAGCTGCCCGCGGACGCGTGCGGACCCTGTGGTTCGTGCTATGGCCAGGGCCTCAGCAGCAGCTTCGTAGGCTGGCTCGACGTCGTGTTGGACGGCAGAGGCTGTGGCCAGGCGTGCGAGGCACAGGGCTCGGTCGCGGACCTGAAAGTCTGATGGCCATGTCCTGAGGCTGTCATGGAAGATTTCAACAGCCAGGTCAGATTGACCAAAGTCCACCCATGACATGCCAGCTTCCATGGTGATGTAAGCGGGCGTACAGTACTTGGCGTGAGCCCACGATATGCCAGAATCTATGGTTACGTATGAGTCTTCGTTCAGGGGAGTGTCGGCGGCATATGCCATCGCCTCGTTCGTGTCGTGCTGGAATTCGTTTTTCTCTGACAATAGACAATGCGCTCTAGCTCTATGGCGAAGCGATACTGCGCGTACGGTAGGAGCGATGTTGCCTGAAATATTGAGCGCGGCGTTCGCAAGGCCTAGACCATGACCAGGACTTCCGCCTTCGGTAACGATGTTGCTTTTCCGTGTCAGGATGTAAGCCAGCAGTTCAGGGTCATCTAGCTCATGCGCATAATCAAGCGCCTGGTTAGTCCGGTAGATCGCCGAGTCGGTATCGCCGGAATCTCGGCATAGCCAGCCGCAGAATTCAGCAAATTTGGCGCCAATGAAGAGAGTAGCTCGACGCTCTGGCTCACGAGCCGACTGGCATAGCTGCTCGATCAGGTTCAGCTGTGGGTAGATGATCGGCAGAATATACTGCGGCCCTGTCTGAGCATCTGCTCGCGTATTCTCGCGGAAGACATTCAGTAGGTAGGCCAATACCTCTGGTGTGGGTCGGCCTGGTTGCCTCGGTGGCGGGACAAAGAGAACGGGGGAATCACTAGCAGTCCTAGTGCTACTCGTGAAACCGAGTTCTTGATCCGTTGAGCGGTACAGCTCCCGCACGATCGGCCGGTACTGCTCGGGCACGCTGCGATGTCCGTTCTCGAACATCGACAGCAGGGTCCGCAAGCTAGAGCGGGCTGGCAAGGCAATATCCATCGAGCGGGCGAGCGCTTCGATCCGCACGATGGCCTGCTCTTGGGACCAACCCTGACGCTGGCGCGCCAGCTTGAGTGGGTGTGACTGCTGCTGCATGTTTCTCCAAGCCGGATATCTACCTGACGGACATCCCGGCTCCTTGGTTCAAGCATGCCCCATGTCGCCGCATGTGTTGGGCTGTTAACACGACGTGTTAAGTCTTGTTAAGACCCGTGACGTAGCGCGATGAGGTGGATCTGCCCTGTCATGGTCATGTGGTCGATCGGCCACGTGACCAGCAAGGCCCCATCGGAAAGGGGCAGATGGAAGGAGACGTGACATGCGTCTGATGGTGGACACCTCGCGAGTTCAGTTCATGGTGTCGAAGGCTGCCGAGCCGAGGTTGGAGCTCAACAGCCAGAAGCAGAAGGTCGATCGGGAGACCGGCCAGCCCCAGTGGGTCGTGGGGCTCTTCGCGATGGACGAGACCGACGGGGAAGTGATCCGCGTCACAGTAGCTGGAGAGCAGCCCAAGATGTCGCAGGGTCAGCCCGTCCTCGTCCGGGATCTCGAAGCCATCCCGTGGAGCAACAACGGCAAGTCTGGGGTCGCCTACCGGGCCTCCTCGATCACGCCCAACGCCCAGCCCAAGGCTGCCTGATCTTCGGGTCTTCCGGCTGAGGCCACCAATCGTGCCCCGCGAATCGTTCGCGCAGCGGCACGCGTCCGGTACCCATCACGCAACGGAAGGAATCACGGTCACTATGACCATGAACAGCACCGCCAGCAGGGCGGGAAACGGCAAGAAGGTCAGCGTCCAGGAACGCCCGCGCGGAATCGTTCGGGCTCAGGAGGACGAGTACTACCACATGACCGCGCTCATCCGGGACTGCCTCCGCGAGGCAGATATCACCGTGAGCAAGGTACACAGCAAGGCTAGCGAACGGTTCACCGACTTCCATGGTGAGGACGGGACCGAACCGCTCGACTTCTGCGAGCTCGGCGCACAACTCCTGGAAGCTCGTGAGTGCCTGGTCCTTGCGCTCCAGCACCTGGACGATCTTCGGTTCGGGGGCTACAGCCGGGTTCTCAACGGCCCCTGGGAGGTCATCAGTGTCTTTCCCAGCAAATGACGACCACGCGAGCTGGCAGTGGGTCGACGATGACGTGACCCAGTGGCAGATGGAAGCTCTCTGCCTGCCGGTTAGCACGGTCCAGGACAAGGCCATCGACTGGTTCAACCAGCTGGCTCATCACCTGAACGACTTCAACGAGGCCAGCTCCCATGACGACCTCGTGGCCG
>Ga0210408_10006296_pt1 | contig 10270 bp, 7 predicted proteins | sample IncBWH4MmetaG_FD_155471 | JGI IMG/M metagenome (GOLD analysis project Ga0210408, IMG submission 155471) | Forest soil microbial communities from Barre Woods Harvard Forest LTER site, Petersham, Massachusetts, United States - Inc-BW-H-4-M | ecosystem: Environmental > Terrestrial > Soil >...
TGGCAGTACGCGCGCCACCCCAGCCAACGCGACGCCATCAGCTACATCCCCGACAACTATGACCCGCTGGTCGAAAACGGCCAGATGACGCTGCTCAAAGGGGGCGAAGAAATCGTCCCCGGCATCTCGGTGAAGAGCTTCCCCGGCCACACCGCGCATATGCTGGCCGTCATCATTCGTGGAGATGTTGGGAAGGACTCCGCTGGCACCGGCGCAACCGGCAAAGGCACGACCTCAGCCGTGGCGTCCGACGCAAGTTTTGAAAGGGCACGGCTTCAAGCCGCGCCGTCACCCGCCCCTAAAGAGACTGAGGCTTCGGCCCCTGGAGCCACCGCCTGCTACATCTCCGACCTGATCCCCACCATCGCACACATCGACCTCACCTGGGGTATGGCTTTCGATCTCTACCCGCTTCAGACCATCGAGAGCAAGAAGCAGTATTACGCGCAGGCGATCCCGGAGAGGTGGCTGACAGTTTTCACCCACGACGCGAAGACGCCGTGGGCGTATGTGGAGAAGGATGAGGCGGGGAAGATGGTGGCGCGGGAGCCCGATCATTTCCTGTCACATGGTGAAGACAATGCCGAAGCAACTAGACCTGCAAAAGATCATCGCTAGCAATCCGAAGATTGACCCGGCGGCATTGGCAGAGGGTATCGAGGCCTTGAGAAAGCTGGCCCAAACTGGTGTTATCAAACCGTCCTCGTATAGCCTGGAGACACCGGACTCCAAGAGGTCCTTGCAATACTGCGACGACACAGCAAAGGTCGGACGGGGATCGAAGACTCGTCTACAGCGCTAAAGATGTTCCTACTGATGTAGGTTGGACTCTGTTCTCGAAGAACTCCTCTACCCGCCCCAGAATCTCCACCGCGCTCTTCGACTCGTAGATGGCCTTGCGCAGCCCCGCTCCGCCTGGGACGCCGTGGGTGAACCACGAGGCGAACTGCTTCATCTTGCCGACAGCGTCGGGCAACTCTTCTTCGATCAGCATCTGGAAGTAGGTGCGGATCATCTGGTAGCGGTCGGCTTCGCTGGGTTGATCGTAAAGCTTTGCCCCAAGAACAACTCTGGCCGCAGGCGCGAACGAGAAGGGCGCGACTTCAGTCGCGCCGTTGGCGGCCACGTAATCCTGGGCTTTAGCCCCAGAGGGAAGGAGCTCATTCACGCGATATCCGCCCCCAGCGGCTAAAGCCGAATCACATTCCGCCTCATTCTTGGCACGACTGAAGTCGTGCCCTTCCCGATTCGTGCTCGCAGAAGCATTTGCAATCCCCGCGCAATACTGCTGAATCTGCCGGAAGATCCACGGATTCGACGGCGCGGTCCGCCCGATCATTACCGCATCGCATCCCGTCTGCGTGACCATGGCGCAGGCATCCTCGGGCGTGCGGATGTCTCCATTCCCAATAACCGGAATTTTCACCGCCGCCTTCACCGCGGCGATCCACTCCCAGCGCGCCTGGCCGCTGTATCCCATCTCGCGTGTGCGCGCGTGCAACGCGACCGCCGCCAGCCCGCACGACTCCGCCATGCGCGCCAGTTCCACGCAGACAATCTCTTCGTCACTCCATCCGGCGCGAAACTTCACCGTGAACGGAATCGTCACCGCCGCCCGCACCGCCTCGAAAATCTTCCCGATCGCCGGCAGGTCGCGCAGCAGCCCCGAGCCTCCGTTGCACTTCACCACCTTCTTCGCTGGACATCCCAGATTCAAATCCACCAGATCGAAGCCAAGGCCTTCGACCATGCGCGCCGCCTCCGCCATCACCCGCGGATCGCTGCCAAACAGCTGCGCCGAAATCGGATGCTCGTCTTCGTAGAAATGGAGATACCGCTTGGCCTTCTGGTCCTTCTTGCGGAGCACGCCGTCGGCCGAGGTGAACTCGGTCATGATCAGACCGCATCCGCCCAGGTTGCGGATAAAGCGACGGAACACCGTGTCGGTCACGCCCGCCATGGGGGCCAGCACGGTCGCGGGAGCAATCTCAATCCCGCCAATTGAGACCGACGCCGGCACAACATGCGTGGCGCGGACCTGCCCTGAGCTCGAGTCGAACGGGCCCTTGCCCGCGAACGCCGCCTCCTCTACCGACCCAGCCGAATTGTCCCAGAACTTCTTCACAGCCCTATTCTACTGTTTGCGGCAAAACAAAGCCCCCGCCAAAGCGGGGGCTGAATCTTCGAGACTTATCTACGTGAGTTGCGTAAATCCACAGCGAAGAAGTTAGCTCTTCGCCGGGACCGCGGGGGTCTCTTTCTTGGCGTACTTGCGGCGGAAGCGCTCCACGCGTCCGGCAGTGTCCATCAGCTTCTGCTTGCCGGTAAAGAACGGATGGCAGTTCGAGCAGATTTCCACGCTGATGTCGCCTCTATGGGTGGACCGGGTAACAAACGCATTGCCACACGCGCAATGCACGCGCACTTCGTTGTAAGCGGGATGAATGGCTGCCTTCATAGTAGATTCCAATCTCAGTCAGAATCCTTAGATTCTACCGGATCAGCGCGGGATTCAGCAAACTGAACCAGCCGTCACGATCAGCTCTCAGCCCTCAGCGAAACCCAAGAAGCCGATCCCGATTAGCTCCCTTCAAACCCCTTTCGCGCTCCTCGTGTCCTGCATGGTTGAAAGCCTTCCCTTCTACTTTGCGGAAAGCTCTTCCTCCATCCACTTCAAGATGATCCCCGCGACCGGCTCGTAGAACTTCCCATTCACCTTAAATCCATGGGTCATTTCATCAATCTGCAGGTACTGCGCTTTCCCCGGATGCGCCTGATTCACGCTCTGCGCAATAGCCTCGCTATCCCCACGGCTCATAATGCTGTCCGCCGTGCCTCGCACCACCAGCACTGGCGCATTCACGTTCTGCCAGGTTTCCCCCAGGTTCAGAGCCTGCAGCTGCTGATAGAACGCTGCCGGTCGTCCATATTGTCCGTCCAGTAAGTACTCCTGCGAGTCGCTCCAAATGCTTTTCCACTCCGGATGCAGAGCGATCACCTGTCCCGGCGTCATCCCCTTCATCAGATACAGGGTGTAGAACTCAACGAACTGCTTGACCGTAGCGTTGACTTCTGCCGGCGTTTTCTTTTCTTCCATGAGGCGGCGCCGTTCCAGATCCAGCATGTGTTCATACCACGTACGCCCCCACGACCCACAAGACACATACCCGCGTACCCGACGACCGCTCGCGGCCAGCGGTGAAAATCCTCCCCCGTTGCTTAGTCCAACCACAAACACCCGATCCAGATCAATGAAGTCGTATTTCGACATCGAATCGAACGCCGCCTGAAACCCTCCCATCTCGTCCCGAAAATCTGCTTTGGCGCAATCACCCTGACTTTCGCCCACGCCCGGCTTGTCCATGCGCACCGTGGCGTACCCAGACTCGTCAATCAGACGCCGCAACAGGATCCCGAACCCATCTTTCGTGTCCGCGGTTGGATACTCCATGCTGTCGCAACTCAGCCAGCCCACAAAGAAGATGACCGGCACTTTGCCCGCGGCGTTCGCCGGACGCGTCACAAACGTGCGCAGCTTCTGGTCGCGAGCATTGCTCACCCAGTCGTAGAGCACTGTCACGTGCTCAAAGCGCTCGCGCGCCCGCGGCGCGCTCTGGCCTAATGCCGCCAGCGACAAACAGACGCTCGTAACCAGACTCATCCATCGGCTCGGCATGGCTGTGTTCCCTCCAGATGGAGCAGTCGGCAAACCGCCCGGGAAAGTTAGCAAGCCTTGGTTCGCACCGCCCCAACCTTCCTTCAAAACCGGAACTGATACGACACCTTTACGAAGAACTGCCGGCTGTCATTGATATAGCCCTTCGCGGTGTTAAACGCGCCGTTCCCCGGAAGCACCTCAAGATTCTGCAGATCGCTGTTATAGCCCAGGTAGATCGCAGTCCCCGGATGCACCAGATAGGTAATCAGGAAATCGGCATTGAACTGCCTGGAAGTCGGCAGACCAGTGTAAAGGTCGGCCGTCCCGGGCCGATTCGCCAACAGCGAGTTGTACTGCAGAATCATGCGCAACGAAAGTTGCGGCGTGAACTGCCAGTTCCACTTGCTGCGCACAATGTGATCGTTGAGGATGCCTCGACCCAGAACCACGCCAGGGCCCGCCTGCTGCAGCGCCAGCCGATAGGTGCTCTCGGTCGCGCGCAACCGCTCAAACAGATAGGTATTCTCAATTTTCAGCGGCTTCACCGGACGGAATGTCAACGTCGCGTTGGCGGTGTCGAGCCGGGCCAGGAACGGCTGATTCAGCGGAGCTGCAGCCAACGGCGATGCCACAAAATTCACACCGTCTCCCCAGCGGTATCCCGCTCCCACCGTCATCTTCGGGAAATAACTGGTCTGCACTGCGGCGCTGCTGTTGTGTTCGTGGTAATCCTGCATGGCGGACGACGAAAATCCCAGGAAGCCAAGATCCTGCGGACGCAGCCGCTCCCGCAACTCTTCGTAAGGAAACAAGAAGATGAACGTCTGCCCTCGCCCCTGGATCGCCAGATAAGGAGAGTACTCTGTGTCCAGGCGATTTCCTTCGTGATCGAAGACAACGCGCTGGTTCAGCGTAGGACCCCAATCCACAATCCAGCCTTTCTTGGGACGAAAGCGGTAATCGATGCTCTGGTAGAGTTCGCGGACATCCACGCGGTTTACGAATCCCGGCATCGTGACAAACCCTGGGCTAACGTCTTGGTAGATCCCTTCATACGAAAAATGCAGTCCGTCCCGCTTCAAATCCAGTTTCTCCGCCGGCCCGGCGTAGTAGTTGCCATTGCCCGCGCGAATCACATTCCCCGAGCTGAAGGGAAACAGGTTCGCCTCACAGGTAGTCTGCAGATTGCTGGAAGTCAGTCCCTGCAGGCTGCTCGAACTCATCACTGCCTGGCCTTCCAGCGTCCAGTTGGCGGTAAACTTCAGTCGAGTGTCGGCGCCTCCCACGCGATTGAATTCGCCGGTCGTGGGACACTCCCAGTCCGTGTACAACACTCCCACGCTCGACTGTTTGAAGATGTCCCGGCTTGCCCGCGCGATAGTGAAGTACGACCTAGTCCCCAGCAGCGAGCTGGAGCCCGGCACCGCGAGCCCCGGGCTTCGGTCGTCGGTCGACATCAGTCCGACCGAGTACGGCCCTTCCTTACCCGTCAGCCGGATTCCTGCCGAAGGGTCTCCAATATTTCGGGTGAAGAATAAATCCAGGGGCGTGCGGAAATAATCTTCATTCTCCAGAAAAAATGGCCGCTTCTCTGGAAAGTACACCGCGAACCTCTGATTCACCGTGATCTGCGGATCTTCCGATTCCACCTGGCTGAAATCCGGATTCGCCGTCAAATCCAACACAAAGTGATCTTTGAGCACGAACTTCGCATCCATCCCCGGCTGCCCTTGCGCGACCGCGTGCTGAAAAAACGGATTGTTCGGATCTCGCGTATCGAGTGCGCGAAAGCCGCGCATCACTCCATAAGGAATCAGCTCGATGCTCCGGCCCGGCGAAATCCCCTCCAGTCCACGGAGTGTCGCGGCCTGCGCCAGACGGCCTTCTATTTTGAAGGATACGTGCGGCCAGAATGAGTCCTCGTTCTGGCGTACGATGCCGCGATACAGAATGATTCCCCACTCCTGCTCCTTGGTCGCCGGAAAGCGCAGGCTCTTAAATGGAATCGCCATCAGCACCACGAAACCGCGGTCGGTCACCTTGCCCGCGGAATCCCACACCGTGTCAAACGACGTGTCAAAGTGCGCGTCGGTTTCCTCTTCGCGGGAAGCCTCGGTGTAGATCGCGTCCCATTGCACGCCCAGCGGTGTAGTCTGAAACGCATACGCCCGCCGCCGGTCATGGAACGTGTCGAGCATCACCTCCACCTGATCGTCGTCGTGGATGTCTTCCCGGCGCGACATGCGCGCCCGCACTTTCTTCGGATCATCGAAGCACACGAACACCACATACAGATTCTTCTGGTCGTACCCCAGGTAGGCGTCCGTCGGCTTCGATACGTTCTCACCATCGTGCGGATCCCTCTGAACGAACCCCGTTACCTTCGCCATTTGTGAAGCGATCTCTCCCTGGGGCTCCATGCTCAGAAAGTCTTCCAGGCTGGGACCTTGCGGCAGCCGCGGAATCGTCAGCGTGGGAGACTCCTGCGTGGATTTCTGTTCGGAGGATGGAACCTGCGCCGCTGTTTGGGCTCGCACGCACACAGGCGCCCCGAGCAGCGCCATCCCAGCCGCCAACACCAGTCGCAAAACCCGATTTGTCTCGCCTTGGCCTCGTGCCAAACGCACCACCACCCTCACTGTCTCGCCCAATCCGCCGAGGAACTCAGCAAGATACACCAATCCCGGTCTAAACCAGACACAAAACCGATGTTATTGAGGTTTGCAGAACAGGGTACCACTCCGCAGTCCACGACTTGTTAGATCTTTGACCTCAGTATTGAAACAGGTAAGAGATCTTCACAAAAATCTGCCGCCCATCGTTGAGGAAGTGTCCGGGCAAGCGCGCCAGATTTCCCAACCCGTCGATGGTCGGCGGATTGGTCAGGTTCTGTAGATTGCTGTTATACCCAAGGTAAACTGCGGTTCCCGGATGCACAAAATAGGTGAGCAGCACGTCCGCGTTGAAGTTCTTCGCCGGCGGCAGCGAGCTGAGAGCAAACTGCGGCGAAGCGGCGTTGTAGTTGGAGAGCACCGCGTTATATTGCCCAATCACCCGCACCGACAGGGCCCGCGTAAACTGATAATTCCATTTCGACCGGAGGATGTGATTGTTGAACATGTTGGCGTTGGTATGCACATCCCGCAACCGCGTCAACAAGTACGTGTTGTCGATTGTCAGTCCCCGCACCGGCCTGATCGTCGCCGAGGCTTGAATATTATTAGCCTTGCCCAGCACCGGCGGCCCTACCGCCGTGTCGTAGTTCGTCGCCTGCCCCCAATTGATCTCCGCCGACAAAACCACCGGTTTGAAATAACCGTAGTTGAACCAGAACCCCCGCTGATCGTGCGCGTAGTCAAGAGGCTGAGTCGGCGAAATGGTCGAGAAGTCCACATTGCGCAGCCGTTCGTGCCCGGCGTTTGTGTAGATCCCGAAATTGCTCGACCCATTCAGATGGAACCCCCAGTTTACATTCGTGTACCACTCCAATCGTGTGCCGCTATGGTCCCAGTTATTGATGGCCGATATCGACGGCCCATGCCACTGCAGAGTCTTCCCCTCCCGCCGGAAGCGATACAGGGCATACTGACTCAAACGCCGGATGTCGGGCCGCCGGAAAAATCCCGTGTCCGTTTCAAACCCTGCTGCCGTGTCCTGGTAATTCACGTTGTATTCAAGCTTGGTGGAACTGCGTTCCACAAACCAGTCGTACGCCGGACCTCCCTTGTGCGTCCCGTTGTTGAAGAGCGTGTGGCTGTTCAGCGCCTGCACCGTGATCAGCCACTTCGCATTGGGCTTGATCTTGGCATCAAAGCCACCCACACGATTCGCCCCGACAATGCAGGGATTGTCCGTGCACTGATTTTCGACTGGGACGGTATGCAGCTCACGATCGGTGTAGATCAGCCCGACGCTCGACTCCTTGCCAATATCGTGATTTACCCGCAGCACGCCGAAGTAAGCCCGATGGCCCGTTAGCGGATCGTAGGGCGTGACGCTCGCTCCCGGAGAACGGTCATCCGCAAATAGCATGCCCAGCGACCACGGCCCGCTCTTGCCCGTCAACCGCGTCCCAAACTCGGGATCTCCAATGCGCCGCGTGAAGACCAGATTTACCGGCGTGTTGAAATAGCTCGAGTTCTCCAGAAAAAACGGCCGCTTCTCCGGAAAGAAAACTTCGAAGCGCTGGTTCACGGTGATCTGCGGCTGGTCCGACTCGACCTGCGAGAAGTCCGGGTTGATTGTCGTGTCCAGCACAAACGAATTCTTCACCACGATCTTGGAATCCAGCCCCGGCCGCAGCTCGAAATACTTACCTCCGAAATAAGGATTGGCCGGATCGCGCGCGTCCAGTTGCCGGAATCCCCGTCCCACCAGGTAGGGGATGAACTGCATATTGCGGCCAGGCGTCACTTTTTCCATGCCGTCCATTTCCGTGCCCTGGTCCAGAATTCCAGTCGCGTTGCTGGTGACATGCGGATAAAAGGAATCTTCGCTGTTGCGCTTGATGTCCCGCTCGAAGAAGACGCCCCACTTCTGAATCTCGGCTGGAGGAAAGCGCAGCGACTTGAACGGAATCTCAAACCACGCCACGTAACCGCGCCCGGTGAGCTTGGCCTCGGAGTTCCACACCATGTCGTACGACAGATCTGGCTCCTGTCCGTTGTCGACCCAGATCCCATCCTGCTGCACGCCCAGCGGATTCACATAGAAGAACAACCCGTGTGCGTGGTCGTGAAACGTATCCAGCGCGAAGCCGAACTGGTCGTCATCATTGATTAACTCGCGCCGTACCAGTCGTGCTCGAATCAGCTTCGGCTCCGAGTCAAAGCACACGCACACTACGTACAAATTTTTGTCGGTGTAGCCCAGGTACACTTCGGTTTTCTGAGAGACCGGAGCGCCGTCCTTCGGATCGCGCTGCTGGAATCCGTCTACCTTCAGCATCGTGTCGGCGAACGCCGCCGAAGGCTTCATGTCGAGGAAATCGCCGATGACTGGCCCTCGTTCCAGTCGCGGAATGTGCAAGGTAGCAAACTTCTGCGACGGGGCAACAGGCTGGACGGGGTTATCGTTCTTGCCTGGTACGGCATACGCCAATACGGTGGAGGCCAGCGCCAGCCCGCCTACAACGGTAGCGCGAACGAACCTCGGTTTCAGCCGACTGAACATGCGCCCCAAGCCAAGACACAGATCGATCTCACAATATCTCGATGTTTAGACGGGAAGGAAAGCGCAAGGTTAGAAGGGATTCGGAGGAAATGGCGGGACGGATCGCGCGGGGCAGCCGGTCAATCTCATAGCAGAGGCAGCTTGACTAGCGGCTCTCCGTGACTCCGTGTCTCCGTGGTGGATTCAAGACGTGGTGGGTTCAAAACAACGAACTCTGCCGCCGGTTCGGCGTAATCCCAAAATGATCGTAGGCCAACTGTGTGGCCACGCGCCCGCGCGGAGTGCGGTTCAGGAATCCGATCTGCATCAGAAACGGCTCGTAGATTTCTTCGATCGCATCCGGCTCTTCCGCCAGCACGGCTGCCAGCGTATTCACGCCCACCGGCCCGCCTTGATATTTCTCGATGATTGTCAGCAGCAGACGCCGGTCCACTTCGTCGAATCCATACTGATCCACTTCCAGCATCTGCAGCGCGGCCTTCGCGGTCGGCTCGTCAATCTTGCCCGCGCCGCGCACCTGCGCAAAGTCGCGAACCCGCCGCAGCAGACGATTCGCAATTCTCGGCGTACCTCGCGACCGGCCGGCAATCTCTTTGGCGCCCGCACCGTCGATCGCTACGCCCAGAATTTCCGCCGAACGCTCCACAATCACCCGCAAATCTTCCGGCGTGTAAAACTCCAGCCGCAGCACAATCCCGAATCGCGAGCGCAGCGGCCCGGAGATCAGCCCCGCCCGCGTAGTCGCGCCGATAAACGTAAACGGCTTCACCTCCAGCGTGTGCGTCCGCGCCGAAGGCCCTTGCCCAATAATAATGTCGAGCTTGTAATCCTCCAGCGCCGAGTAGAGCAACTCTTCCAGCACCGGCTGCAGCCTGTGAATCTCGTCAATGAACAGCACCTGCTTATCCTGCAGGTTGGTGACGATCGCCGTCAGGTCGCCCTTGATCTGCAGCAGCGGCGCCGCCGTCTGCTGAAAGTGCACGCCCAGCTCGTTGGCAATGATATTGGCCAACGTCGTCTTCCCCAGCCCCGGAGGCCCATACAGCAACACATGATCCATGGCCTCGCCCCGCGAGCGCGCCGCCTCAATCGCCACCGCCAGATTCTCTTTGACCTTGCCCTGTCCAATAAACTCGCCCAGCCGCTGCGGCCGCAGCTTCAGCTCAAACGACGAGTCATCGTCCGCCGCCGCCGCCGACACCAGCCGCTCACGCTCGTAGTTCAGGTTGGGATTGTTGCGCGCCGTAGCCACTGGCCGGATATTACCACGCCCATAAGGAAGATTCTTAAGGCATAGGAAGTTCTATAATCGTGGAAGAATACACAATGACTATCGACCCCAAGAAAGAAGAGGCTGAGGGGATAAGAAGCAACCTCGAAGACATTCTGAGCCGGGTCGATTCTTTGCCCATCCTCGATTCCCGCAAGGAAAACGAAATC
>Ga0210408_10006297_pt1 | contig 10270 bp, 6 predicted proteins | sample IncBWH4MmetaG_FD_155471 | JGI IMG/M metagenome (GOLD analysis project Ga0210408, IMG submission 155471) | Forest soil microbial communities from Barre Woods Harvard Forest LTER site, Petersham, Massachusetts, United States - Inc-BW-H-4-M | ecosystem: Environmental > Terrestrial > Soil >...
GATAGAGTTCAATCCAGCTGGAGTTCGCGGATAGGTTGATGGTCACCGTATCGGGACCGCCCTTGATGTTCTTGGCGTAGTAGACCCGGCTGCGAGCGCCACCGGGAGAGGTCAGTTGAACCCCCACCTCGGTGAACACGTTGCCTTGTGAGTCGGTGATGGAAGACGGGGTAGAGTTCGTATCAAAATCAAATGCCACCAGAATGAGGTCGCCTGCGACGGTATTTGCAGGGAAGGAGGCGGATAAGGAACTGGCCGCTCCCGGTGATGCGCCAGCGGCGACTTGGACGAAGGAGGTTGGAACAGCCGATGCAATCGTCAGCGTCAGGGTGGCGCTGCCTGTCCCTCCGCTGTTCGTCGCACTCAACGTCACCGTTGATGTCCCCGTACTCGTCGGCGTCCCGGTCAGCAACCCTGTGCTGGTATTGATCGACAACCACGCCGGCATTCCCGTCGCCCCATAACTGGTCGGCGAGTTCGTGGCTGTGATCTGATAGGAGAATGCAATTCCCACCGTCCCGCTCGCCGTTATCGCACTGGTGATTACCGGAGGCGGCGGCTTGATCGTTAGCGTCAGAGTGGCATTGCCGGTCCCACCGGCGTTTGTCGCGCTCAGTGTCACCGTTGACGTCCCCGCACCCGTCGGCGTCCCGGTCAGCAACCCTGTGTTGGTATTGATCGATAGCCACGCCGGCATTCCGGTGGCCCCATAACTGGTCGGCGAGTTCGTGGCTGTAATCTGGTAGGAGAATGCAACTCCCACCGTCCCGCTCGCCGCCATCGCACTCGTAATCACAGGTGGCGCTCCCACCCCTGACGAAGCCGGCTTCAGCGCCACCAGCTGCATGGTCCAGCCATTGGTCGCGGTGCCGGTCGCAGCATAGCTGCCCGGGTTGCCCGCAGTCCTGTCTTCGATGAGATTGTTGTCGAAGGTCGATCGGGCAACCAGGCCAGAACCCACCTTGCAGCTCCAGTCGCCCACGCAGTAGCCGTAGATGATGTCTGCCGCCACCGTCGTCGTGGCATTGCCACTCGTCACCGCACCCACGCCTCCCGTGGCACCCGCCTGAGCATCAATCGGATTCGTCGGATCCACGCCGGAGTATTCAGTAAGATATATTTCAATCCAGCTGGAGTTCGCGGACAGGGTTACGGTCACCGTATCGGCGCCGCCCTTGATGTTCTTGGCGTAGTAGACCCGGCTGCGAGCGCCACCGGGAGAGGTCAGTTGAACCCCCACCTCGGTGAACACGTTGCCTTGTGAGTCGGTGATGGAAGACGGGGTAGAGTTCGTATCAAAATCAAATGCCACCAGAATGAGGTCGCCTGCGACGGTATTTGTGGGAAAAGAGACAGACAAGGAACTGCTCGCTCCTGGCGCTTCGCCAGCAGCCTGCTGGACGAAGGTACCGGCGCCGCGCGCGGGAACCAGTACTACTGAGACCAACACCGCCACACTGAGAAGCCACAACGCTCCATTCCGGACGGTGAATAACAAACGGCTTCCCACGTTACCTGGCATCAAAACCCCATGCAAAGAGTCCAAGACCGAGTTGAATCATAGCTTCCATTGCAACCTGTAAGTTCTCAAGCGCGGCTCGGGCCATCCATCACGCCTCGAACTCATGTGTTTTCTTGTGCTTAACTACAAGCGCTCGATGTCATCAGCGCCGATTCGGGAACTTCTCTCCACAGTTGTGCACATTCCTGCACACACTCGCGCCCGGCGGGAGGGTCCACCGTGCGAGGGGCAAATGGCAGAGATGTCTGGCCAGCAGAAAGAAGATGGGGATGGGAACAAATCGGCTGCTATTCGGCCATTCCGGCATCGGTCGGGCATCCTGAAGAGAGCTGGGCTAGGAACTGCTCGGGTGCAACAATATACACGGGCACCGGCCGTCCATGCAAGAATTCATTTAATTTGTGAACCCATAACGATTCTCCGAGTCAGTATTTTGGCCGTGAAAACCGCAAGCCTTCTGAAGAGGGGTTCAGCGAGCGCTTCCTTACTTTCGTGTGGGCGGCGAGTTTTGCCAGCCGAAATGACGACGCTGAACAATCTGGTGCAGCGTGCGAACCTTGAAGATATCCCAAAGCTAATACATTGCGCGAGATACTGGTTGGGCGTTATCGCGGGCTCCTGCCGCTGGCTCCTGTAGTCGTAGGGGCTCCGTTCGGGATTTGGCTGCTGTGGAAACAGCCCAATGCACGGGGAAGCGCCCTCGTTGTGACAGCCCTCGCCACCTATTACATACTACTGAATCCCAGTTACGCAGCTTGGTACGGCTGATATAGCTATGGCCCTCGTCATCTCTCGCCGGCGCTCCCATTTCTTTGCCTGCCGCTGGCGTTGCTTTGGACCCGCAGATCTTTGGTGCTTCGTTCGCTGCTGACGGTTCTGGCGTTCTGGGACGCTTGGGTTTCGTTGCTGGCGGTCTCGATCAACACAATGCCACCGGACTACGTGAAATCCCCAGTGCAGGAGTTGCTATGGCCGGCTTTCCGCGACGGCCAGCTGCAGGGAAATTTGGGAAATTTGATTGGCTTGCACGGATTGGCCAGCCTGCTCCCGCTGTTCCTGATTTGGGGTGCGGCATTTGCCGCCTGGATGTGGTTGCGACTCAGACTGGTCCCCGAGTCTTCTGAGGTGACCTACAAAAAGTGAAATAGGTTGTCATAGGTGACGACGCTGAGACTAACCCGATCACACTATGTAGTGACTCTTCGTAATTACTCCCTGCCTAGCCGTAGACATCTTTATTCCTATTTCAACGCCGTGGGTCTGGCCGTTACTCCGACGAATGACTTTTGGACAAATTGTCCACTGATCTTTACTTCGTCTATTGATCGTCTTCAAATGGGTCGCGATCGCACCACCGCAAATCGCTCTTTCATCTTTAGGAATGGGGTCTCGAGCCAGCGATACGAAATGCTGCTGATTATCAAAGTGAAGACGAATCCGGACACCGCGTATTCTGCAAACCCCTTCACTGAATTCGTGCGAAACAAATGCTTAGCTAGCAATAATCCTGCCAAATGATAAACGTACAATCCATAGGATATTCTCCCAAGATAAGTAAGCCATGAATTTGAAAGAATTCTTGCGCCGGCCGCGGGCGCCCCAATAACAGCAATCAACATGCCTGCTGCTCCAATTGCAACTAATGGCCGGCCCAACAGGGTTCCTAAAACAGGAGCGGGTTCGGTTTGAGCGTTCAATGTGGTGCAGGCGGCTACAACGCACCACAGAGACAAAGAAATGCCGGCCAACGCGACACGACGAGATAAGGATAGATTGGGTACCTTGCTCCCGAGCGCATAGGCGACCAGGATGCCTAGCGCAATTGCGTCCAAGCGAGCAAACGTGTTGTACTCGATTCCTGCGCCAAGAACATGCGTAAAAACCAGATATACTCTGGCGGCATTCGCCAAGAGCAGCAAACCGATTACTGCATAAATCATCTGAGCGCGCGACAGCCGTCGCAAAGCAAGTGGCCAGATAAGGTAAAACTGCTCCTCGATGGACACGCTCCATAGCGGGTTGGCAATGGAGTGCGGCAAACCTTGCCAAACGTAGACCCAGTTCCCGGCAAGTAGCAGAAAGCCCGCAATGTACGACCAACTCAAGTGCTGGGTTCGATCCCAGAGCTGAACAAGTGTAGCGACTGCTATAAAGAAAAAGTACAGAGGCCATATTCGGAGGATGCGCCGAACGTAGAACGCTCGGACATTAATGTGTCCCTGAGCTTCCTCTTCACGAATGAGAAGTATCGTAATTAGATACGCGCTTAACGCAAAGAAGAGATCGACTCCGAACGCACCCGCACCGGAGACGGCGCACACCAACGGCACCACCCTCGGAGTGAGCAAATGGTGTGTCAGATAGAAGTCGGCATCGTGAGGTATGACATGGAACACAAAAACTCCCAGGAAGGCGAAGAATCGCAATGTGTCGAGTTCAGGCCGATAAAATCGTTGGCTCTGTAGTTTGCCGGGATCCGTGACTGCGGTCATTGGCGCTGGTACGGTTTCGGGTGTGGCCACTGTTTCATGAAAGGTAGCTGGACGCATGATGGTGGTCAATAACTTTCAGAGACATGATTTCGGAGATCGCCTCGCGTCCGTTTCTAAGTTGATCTCGGCATACAATGAAAACGGCTCCGACGGTCGTTTACTAACCCTCGAGTAAAGAGGCCCGCTTCCATCGGATTGACGCCAAGGACAAAATGGTGGGGGCTGCAATCAGAAATGCAGTTCAACCGGGAACTAAACGGGCGCGGTGGGTTCCTTCAGGATGATTCCGAACAGGCCCTTTTTGTTGAAGCGCTTTAGATCAGGACGGAGCGGCCCCCCAATCCAATCAACTCGATCCAAACTACTGGCCTCAAGCACAGTTCGTGAGTTGAGTTTCCACAACAATGCAGTATTTCAAGAAATATGCTCACATTTGACTGCGATCTGTTAGGATGCAAGTGTTCTTAGGCTCTCTTCGGTGCGTATCCGGCTCAGCTAGTTGCGCAACTCGGAACAACTAACCGTGCGGATTAGCACGACACCGCGTGCACACCCCCTTCTGCACGCTTTTTCTAGCAAATGATGAAGATTCAGCAAGGGAATCACTGGCTTCCCCAGAAGTCAGCTGCTGAGTTCTGTTCTACCTTGCTATTCCCACGGGCCCTTCCACGTGGATGCGGGGACGTTGAAGGAGACTCGATGATCCGAATAGATGCAAAGAAAGCGGGCTACCCTATCGCGCGGATGCTTTTTCTGGTCTTGAGCTTGATGATCTTCCAGGAGGCCCACGCCGCCACCTCATATGTGCAGACCGTCGCCAATGCAGCTTCTGGATCCTCTAGCTCTTTGTCTCTCGCTTTCCCCAAGAGCACAGTCGCAGGCGACCTCATTTTAGTTGCATTTGATTTCAACACAAACGCCACACCATCCTCCGTCACCGACTCCCAAGGGAACCTGTTCACCCAGGTAGGGAATCAATTGACCTCTCCCGGTGGCGCCCGCAGCCGGGTCTACTACGCCAAGAACATCAAGGGCGGTCCCGATACGGTGACCATCAACCTGTCCGCCAACTCCAACTGGATTGAACTGTATCTCACCGAATACTCCGGTGTGGATCGGACCAATCCCATCGATGCTCAGGCGGGCGCCTCAGGCAACGCCGGCGCTGTCTCGAGCGGCAACGTCACGACGACCGTGGCCGGTGATGTGACCTACGGCTACTGTGTCGGTGACTCGACCTGCACGGTAGGTTCTGGCTCCACTGCCCGCTCGATCTTCAACAACAATCTCATCGAAGACAAGACTGCCGGCAACCCTGGCAGCTATGCTGCGACCGGCACTGCGAACAACGGCTGGACCATGCAGATGGTGGCACTTAAACCCACTTCGTCCTTGGATACCACGCCTCCTTCTGTACCTGCGAACCTTTCTGCGACGGCAGTGTCCCCATATCAGATCAACCTTTCCTGGAGCGCCTCCACCGATAATGTGGGCGTCGCGGGATATCGGGTTTTCCGGAATGGCCTACTCGCCGCAACGACCACGCCTGCGTCCTATACGGATACGAACTTGGCTGCAGCCACGACTTATTCCTATACGGTGGCAGCTTTCGACGCCGCGGGAAACGTTTCAGCGCAATCGATGGCCGCGAGTGCCACAACTTCTCCGGTGGACACAATCCCGCCTTCCGTGCCAACTAATCTCGCTGGCAGCTCTCCTCTGCCCACCCAGGTGAATCTTTCCTGGACCGCCTCCACGGATAACGTTGGCGTAGCGGGATATCGGATTTTCCGCAACAGCGTCCAGGTCGGTACGACAATTGCAACGGCATATATTGAAACCGGGCTTGCCGCCTCGACCACTTACACATATGTGGTCACTGCCTTTGATGCCGCGGGAAACGTTTCTGCTCCGAGCAGTCCATTCACTATCACCACTGCAGCCGCCGCTAATCAGCCCATTTATCCGTTGAAGCTCAGCAGCAACGGTCGCTACCTCGTTGATCAGAACAACATCCCTTTCCTAATAGTCGGAGAGGACGCATTTACTCTCTCAGTGATGCTCTCGAACGCCGAAGTAAACACATACTTGGCGGACCGGGCAGCGAGAGGCTACAACGCGATTTGGTGGGCTTCCATCGACAATTTTGACCAGCCCAACGCTCCCAAAGACTTTTTCGGCAACACACCGTTCGACGGGGCGTATTTCACGAATTTTGATACCGCCTACTGGGCCCATCAGGATTCCGTGATTCAACAGGCGGCCGCCTACGGCATCACTGTATTTCTCAACGTGTCGTTTCCGGGGTTTGCGAGCAACGGTTATGACCTAGCCCACATCCTGGCCAGCTCTGACGCCACCATGACGGCGTACGGAGTTTTCATCGGCAACCGATACAAAGGCTATAAGAATATCGTCTACCTGCTCGGCGGTGACGCTGACCCGTCCATCCCTGGTCTGTACTCAAAGATCGCGGACATTGCCAACGGCATCAAGTCGGCCGATACGAATCACCTGATCACCCTCGAAGCCTGTCGCTCCTGCTCCCCTGCGAATCAGTCCACAGTCAATGCCTATGGAGGCTCGCCTCCGTCTTTCATTGGCCTAAACTGGGTTTACAACACGCAAGCCACCGTCGTTGCTGGGTGCCAGGCAGGCTACACCGCATCCCTAACTGGCCTGCCACCACTCATGGGCGAGGACTGGTACGAGCTGGAACACTCGATGACAGGCTTCCAAGTCAGACAAGAAGGTTATTGGGAGCTGCTGAGTGGCTGCTACTTGGGAAGAATATTTGGCAACGGAGCCATCTGGCCCTTCAACGCTCCGAGTAGCGGAGTCACATCACCCACATGGCAGAGCCAACTCAGTTCTGCTGGGTCAGTTGGGGAGCAATATCTCGGTCAGTTGATGCGCTCGCGCGAGCACTGGCTGATGGCTCCCGATACGACGCACACAGTCCTCACTGCGGGATTTGGTTCAGGAAACATGCTGTCAGTCGCAGCGCGAAGCACCGACGGCCAAACGATCATCGCCTATTCCTCGGACGGAAACGGTACCGCCAAAACGATAAACATGGCGAAGATCACATCCTCAAGCTCAACAGCCAAAGCGTGGTGGTACGACCCGCAAACCTCAGCAGCAACGTTGATAGGCACATTTCCGAACAGCGGGTCGCAGAGTTTCACTGCCCCGGACTCAAACGACTGGGTACTGGTCGTCGATGATGCCTCAGCAAACCTGCCTGCTCCCGGGACTGGGACCGTTTCGTCGAATCCGGGAGTGCGGGTTACCAACCTCGCTTGTTCGCCCACCACTCTCAACTCCGGGGCGATATCGACCTGCATGGTCACCTTGAATCAGTCTGCTCCGTCCGGCGGGGCGGCGGTTGCCCTGACCAATACCAACACCACCGCCATTTCCATCCCTGCCTCAGTTATCGTCGCCACTGGAGCTTCCACGGCCACGTTCCAGGCCACTGCGGCCAGGTTGACTACGCCCCAGTCGGCTACAGTTACCGCGACGCTGGGGACGAGCTCCGCCTCGGCCTCGATCTCCGTGACGGCTCCTGTATTGCTGATCAGTTTAGTGTGCACGCCTACGACCATAGCTTCCGGCACCGCCTCCACTTGCTCGATCACCTTGAACCAGCCCTCCCCATCCGGTGGCACAGCGGTTGCCTTGACTAATACGAACAGTTCCGCCCTATTGGCGCCCGCGAAAGTTACCGTTGCTTCTGGGGCTTCCACGGCCGCGTTCTCCGCGACTGCAGGAATTCTGACTGCATCGCAATCGGCCACCCTCACCGGCACGCTGGGTACCAGTTCCTTCTCCGTCATCCTCACCCTTCTTTCCGGCGACACCGTTCCACCTTCCGTTTCGATTCAGTCGCCGACCGCCGGCCAGACCGTAAGCGGAACAGTCACCCTCTCGGCGCTGGCCTCCGACAATGTCGCGGTCGCCTGGGTGCAGTTTAAAGTTGATGGTGTAAACGTTGGCCCGCAGATTGCCGCAGCACCATACAATTATTCCCTTAATACAACATCTCTCACGAACGCAACGCACACAATCGTTGCGCTCGCCAGCGATCCCACCGGGAATACGGCGACCAGTGCAGCTGTAAGCGTCACCGTGAACAATGCCCCCAAGCAGATCTCGTTCGTTCAGGTTGCCGCCAACGCTGCGAACGGAGCTGCCAGGACGCTCTCGCTATCGCTACCCTCAAGCACAGTCGCGGGCGATCTAATAATGGTTGGATTCGATTTCGATACCAACTCTACGCCTTCCTCCGTCACCGACTCTCAAGGCAACCTGTTCACCCAGGTAGGGAATCAATTGACCTCTCCCGGTGGCGCCCGCAGCCGGGTCTACTACGCCAAGAACATCAAGGGCGGTCCCGATACGGTGTCCATCAACCTATCCGCCAACTCCGGCTGGATTGAACTGTATCTCACCGAATACTCCGGTGTGGATCGGACCAATCCCATCGATGCTCAGGCGGGCGCCTCAGGCAACGCCGGCGCTGTCTCGAGCGGCAACGTCACGACAACCGTGGCCGGTGACATGATCTACGGCTACTCCGTCGGTGACTGGACCTGCAAGGTGGGTTCTGGCCTGGTTGCCCGCTCGATCTTCAACAACAATCTCATCGAAGACAAGACTGCCGGCAACCCTGGCAGCTATGCTGCGACCGGCACCGCGACCAATGGCTGGACCATGCAGTTGGTGGCGCTGAAGAAGGCGCCGTAAGCGAAGACGCGTCCGTCGTGAGTCCACTGGTCAGGGTCTTCCGACCATCTACTCGTGGCTAAGACATTGGTCAGAGGATGATCGAACATCACTTGCATGGCTGCAATGACCACCATCAGTTACGACTTCTCGATGTATGCGTGTATTCTTTGCTGAGGAAACCGGTGCTGCAGCGTTCGGCAAAGTTGCACTCGACGATACAGATCAGCCGAGTACCCTTCAACGGGCCCGCACTGTCAGAGATTACTGGGTGATGGTGAGAGTTACTTGAGTAGCCTGTGTGAGCGTCCCTGAGGCGGCAGCGATGGTCACCGGGACACTGGTCGAAGGCGTTCTCCCACCGCTGGGCACACCGCGATGGCACATCCGGCGAGCATGACTCCCTCGACGAGTAGCAGCGAAAGAGGCATGATGGTCGCGTAGCGCCTCCGTTGGGGAGTCCTGGGAATCTGCGGAGCCGCGCGGCCATCCAATCAGTGCGGCCAACCAAAGATCAAGTAAAATTCGGAGCGCTGGTGGCCACGGCTTATCTGCTGGCGATGTTATCAGCACAACTCCGGTCGCCGGATCCGTGACCGTCAACATGGTGGCAGTCGAATTTCCGTTCGGCGTGACTGTTGGCGGGTTGAACAAACCCCTGCCATGCGCTGCCATTCCGGAGACACTGAAGGAAATCGCATTCGTAAACCCATTTGCGGTCGGCGCTACATTAATTTGGATGATCGCCTGCCCCCGACCTTAATTGTAGCGGTTCCTGGGCCGCTCAATGAGAAGCCATCCACTGTGAAATTGGAGGCAGGCGTCGTGCCGCCGCGTGGCAAAGTGCAGTGCTCGCACGGGTGGTTCGAGTTCCGTCAGGACCGCACGCTGCGTCGTTGGCCGATTACTCGGCCTCGAAGGAGATCGTAGTGCTGTTCTTGTCTAATTTTATGAAATTGGGACTGGATCCGTCACCTATTTGTTTCTACCGCCCAATACAGTCATTTTGAGCGCAGTGTCCGTTACCCGGTCTAGCCGGCTCAGAGTGGGTTCAGCATGGCGGCCGTCGGTATGTTGGGTTCGAGGGAAGCGCTGCAGTGAGTGTTGCCGCCATCACAATTTGACCTCCAGTAGAAGCTCCCGCCGCAGCGGATTTAGATACTTTTTCTCAGGAACAGTGCACAGAGTCGCTTGATAAAATCGGATCGTGGAAGCCCTCTTTAGTTGCGGATCTTTCAGGACATAAATCTGCCATAACCCGCTTAATCGGTCGCCGTTTTCGCCTGGTTTCTGAAGCCGGAGCAGAGATTCGAGCATGCCGCGTAGTCGTTGCTCCGCGAAAGATTGCTTGAGCGGAGTTGTGTCGGTGGGAATGATTTCACCGTCTGGAGCTAGCGCCACGATCTCCATTGAAGTAATTTCGTCATCCGCCACATACGCGAAGGTCGGATAAGAAGCGAAAGGCCAACCAGCCACGATATTCCGCATTCCGGTATAAACATTCCCTGCAACTAACAGGATACCCGCT